>OHIM01000322.1_pt1 | contig 30132 bp, 31 predicted proteins | sample 1568271 | NCBI WGS metagenome assembly OHIM01 (sample SAMEA3879580, study PRJEB24766) | human gut metagenome | biome: human-associated habitat; feature: feces | place: USA | collected 1985/1987
GAAGAGTCCGTTCAGATTAGATACATACAATCTAGTCTGGACGGATTTTTTGTGTGAGCAATGAGTCAAGGTCCCTGTATATTGATTTTTTGACTGAAATATGTACAATATAAAATATACTATCTTTTTACATCGGTGACATAAAATTAATATACAGAACAGTGTGTATTGAGCGGATCGTTGACTTGAATCAGATGCATTTGAGCGTGGAAAGTAAAATCGAAGCAGCAGATGCACACAAGAGAAGGGGATATCTGTCAGAGAGTAATTTCATCAATCTGTATACGTTTGCCGGTGTACTGAACGGAATGTGGTCCTGCGTAGATGAGTGAAAAAAGATAAAGAAACCGGTAGCATTGAAAAGTTCCTGTCGGACAAAAAACGCGTACAGGAGTTACAGAAGGACTTCGGAACACTGTCTTTGGAATATAAATTGTCAAATATTAATCAGGCCAATGTTTTTGGAAAATATGTGAATGCCATTCACTGCTTTTATACAGACAAAAACGTAGATTGCGATATGGTAGACAGTTTTACTAGGGAAGAAATGGAGAAGATTGGTCCCATGGAGCACCAAAGATGGCTGCAGGAGCATGCAGATATGGGATGAATCCACGGAACTCTGGAAAAGGAGGAACGCGATTTCTTAAGACAGCATAAGTATATGATTAAAGATTACGATTACGAAAATCAGCTGGACATCTCCGAAGAAGCAGTAAAGAAGAATTACGATCGGTTGCGTAAAGCAGAGCAGGATAAGGATACCAATCCTATGGAATGTATGCTGGTAATGTTGAAACTATTCGATGGACTTAGAATCTATCGGTTGAATTAAAATGGGAGGAATAACAGTGGAAAAATATGATGTAAGGTACAGCTTGATAGAGAAAAGAGAACTGGAAAATGTTCATGAATTGGGAAAGTACAGCTTTTGCGAAAAAGGTGAGAATGCCTATATTCTGAGTATAGGAAACCATCGCTTTATTACGTTGCAATTCTCTTTGGAAAAGGCAAGAGGCACTTTGTATGGGAACGTCGGTGCGGCCAATATGCGAGAGTATATGGAAAATCAGGCAGCGGATCAGGAAGAGCACACACACCTCTTTGCAACAATCGGCAACAGTAAGATTGACTTGGAGGAAAATTTGTATCCCTCTGAATTGCGCATTAAAAATACGCATGTGAACGGAGGGCAGAACCCAGATAGTACCCTTGAATTTGAGCTGGATATAGTATTTACTAGAGATGGGATACGGGAGTGGAATAGGATAATGTTTTTCAGCGTTGATTTATATGGTGAGGATAGATTCCGGTTCGAGTATGCAAATGGGAGTTATGACAGTGTTGATGGTAAAATAGAAAAATTCACTTTTTAGGGAGGAAGCAAATGAAGTAGGGTATGAAACCGGTATGAGATTCACAAAAGGGGAGCACGCATTTATCGTGGCAACCCATGTGGACCGGGCACATATTCATAATCATATCATTTTCAATTCAACCAATCTGGAATGCGATCGGAAGTTTCGTGACTTTTGGTTTTAGGGAATTGCATTGCAGAGACTCAGCGACATTATCTGTCTGGAGCATGGACTTTCCATTATTCCGAAGGTAAAACCGAGTAAGAGACAGCGGAGAACAAAGTATCCGGAACGGACCAGTGTGCGTGATGTCATTCGGGATGATATTCTGAAATGCCTGGAACAGAAGCCGGCAGATTTTGAAGAGCTTCTGAAACTTCTACAGGCAGAAGGATATGAAATCAAGCGTGGCAAGCATACCGCAGTCAGTGGAAAAGAGCAGAAACGTTTCATCCGGTTCCGTTCACTTGGAGAGGATTTTACAGAAGAAAATCTGAAAAAAATAATTGCTGGTGAGAAAGAATTACCTGAGAAGAATGAAAAAGTATCTGATCAGAAAGCTGTGAAATCAGAAAAACGGAAGTTTGACCTGGTTGTGGATATTCAGGATAAGATGGCACAGGGGAAGAATGGCGGATATGTCCGCTGGGCGAAGAAATATAATATAAAACAGTTTGCCTAGTCAATTTTGTTTTTGCAGCAGCACGACATTCACGATAAGGAAACTTAGGATGCTTTGGTAAATGGTAGTTCGGCCAGATATCATGAACTAATGAAAATCATCAAAGATGCTGAGGAAAAGATGGCACAGAACAAGATGCTTAAAACTTATATTATCAATTATGCAAAGACCAGAGAAACATACATTGCGTATCCTAAATCTAGTTATAGCAAAAAATTCTATGAGGCGCATCGTGATGAAATCATTCTTCACAAAGCAGCAAAGGAAGCATTTTCAAAACTTCCTGACGGGAAAATTCCGAAGGTAAAAGATCTGAATGAAGAATTTGCACGACTGCTTTCTGAAAAAAAGTAGCTTACAGCGAGTACAAAAAAATAAAAAAGAGATGCGGGATTATCAGATTGCGAAGCAAAATGTGGAATCCTTCTATGCTGCACAGCAGACATGGAATCAGGAGGAAGATCTGAAAAAGAAGCGACAACAGCAGAGATAAACTTATGGGCAATCATCAAAATAAAACTTGGTGGTTGCCCGCTTTTTTTGCAATTCCGGCAAAGCAGGAATGTATCAGCACTCACAAAGTGAGGGCGCAGCTTGGCATCGAAGATGACATTCTAAGGGGATTGGGGATGTGCCTCCAACAAGCAAAATGCGCCGCGTGTACACAGGGGCACTGCTTGCTAACTTGCGAAGCAACTCTATTGTTTTGCATCATTAATTATTTTTGCATATTTTTCAGAATAATATTTTATTTTTTGATATAGCTTTTCAACATCAGAAGCATCATTACATATATGCATTTTTCGATGACAATTTGGGCAAAGTGCAACGGCATTATTTAAAGAGTCGGAGCCTCCATTCATTAACCATTCTACATGATGCTCTTCAAGAAATGGTTGTCCTGAATCATCTAAAAATGGTGCATCTTTACCACATAAATCACATTTTCCTTCGGCTCTTTGTTTAACTGCAGCAGATATAGTAGTATTTCGCTCATATTCATTTGAAATTCGCTTTTTTGGATGTTGATTTCCGTATGGATTGGAGGCAGTATGTTGAAAAGTTGTTTTCTTCTGTTCTTGCTTAATGGCAGCAGATATAAGTTCTTCAACAGTCTTTTCTTTTCGTAGGACAGTTTCCCGTTTGGTAGTCTTTTTGGTTTCAACTAAATCTTCCATATTGTTATTAAAGAACAATCGGAATATATATTTAGCGCCTCCATCTTCCTTGTCAATTCGTTGAATAGTAAGATTTGTGTAATTTGGAATTACAGTATATGTTATTATTTTTGAATATATGTTGGAAGAATCTGATGACCCGATAAAGCATCTGTTATTAGTAGATTTTTTTAGATACATTTTAAATGACAAATTATCTTTTAAGTCAATAATAGTTTGCTTTCGAGATTCCCATCCGTCTAAATCAATTCTTTTATCTTTATCTGCATCACGAGTAAATGTTTTATATGTATTAAGAGTGTGATTGATAAATTCATTTTTGACATCTAATAAGTAACTAAATAGATTTTCAAAGTCAAAAAGATATTCATTTAATGGATGTAATTCATAAAGTTGTTTTGAGCTATTTGAATTTTTTCCTTGCTCATGGATTATTTTTCCTGTAGTGTTAAAAAATTCTTTATCGTCTTCATTGAAAAAAATTTCCCCTCCTATACCTCCAGATTCTTTTTCAATTATGCGCGAACCATAAGCTGGAAGATTGCTAAATAAATGGTAGTTTCCATCAGAAATATACATAAAGTGATTCCCCCTATAGTTTTTATTTTAGTTTAGCAAAAATTCTATGCATAATCAAATATTAAAGAAATAAAATTGAGGTGAATTGGACGAATTAATGCTTCGAATATTCTGCTATTCATATTACAAAATTAGCAGAAACCAGAGTTCAATTTATTAAAACTGTAAATTAAATTTGAGAACGCTAAAATAGAGGTGTACAAAAAAAAATGTTTATGTTAATATTAGTAGGAATTATTTATTTGCAAAGTTTGGAGGAAAACATGCAGACAAGTTATAAAAAATTGTGGAAGCTTCTTATTGATAGAGATATGTTAAAAAAAGATTTGGCTGAAAAAGCTGGAATAAGTTCAACATCAATTGCAAAACTATCAAAAAATGAAAATGTGAATACTGAAATTTTAAGAAAAATATGCACTGCACTGCAATGTGATATTTCAGATATTATGGAAATGGTTGAGGAGCCCGAAGGAGAGAATAATGATTAGATTAGCAACAGTATTTAGTGGAATCGGTGCTATTGAACATGCATTAGATCGAATGAATATAGAAAATAAGATTGTTTTTGCTTGTGATAATGGTGATGTTGAAATATTAACAAAAGACATAGGAATGAATCTTGATGAAATCAAGTTGGAATTAGATGTATTGAAAAAAACTATTGAGAATATCCAATTTAATGATGAAGTTGAAGACTTATATAAGAACCAATTAAAAAATATGCTTATAGAAGCACTGTCAGAATATTCAAAAGTATATGAAACTATTAAATCAATTTCTCCTAGTGAAGATAATATCGTTGCAGAAGCACTCGAGAAAATACTTCAAATGAAGGATGTCAAAAAATCAAGGATAAAAGAGTATAGTAAATTTTTATCCGAAATTGGCAAGGGATCAACAGAACAAGCGTGTTTGAGAGAATTGCAAATTATGCTTGAGATATCAAATGATTATAAAAAGGATAATGCTCTTGAAGATTTAGGAAAAGATATTGATTACGATAGCGTTGATGGTATTGATTGGAGAAGTATATCTCCTATTGTAAAAACTCTTTATGAAAGATTTGAATCTGTAGATGGAAAAAAAATCATCAGGCGCGTACAGGATTTGTCTCAAAGAACCAGTCAGCTTCATGAGAAAATCAATTATATGAAAGTTCAAAAAGAACTAGAATCAATGGGGGATGATTGGAAAGCAAGAAAAAAATATGTTGATTCGCTTTATAAGGGAATGGAAAAACGTAATAAGGTGAAACAGTCTTATATGGCAAATTATGAGGTTTCAGATGAAAATTATCATTGGAATGTTGCATTTCTTAATGGTAGACAGTATGCTGGGCAAGTAGATTTATTTGTTGGTGGAAGTCCATGTCAATCATTTTCGCTTGTAGGAAAACAGAGGGGCTTGGAAGATACAAGAGGAACATTATTTTATGAATATGCACGACTTATTGATGAAATAAAACCGAAGGTATTTATTTATGAGAATGTTCGAGCAGTTACTTCTCATGATAGTGGAAAAACATGGAATAAGATGCAGGAAGTTTTTAAGGAATTGGGATATAAATTTACATGGACTGTCCTTAATGCTAAAAATTATGGAATCCCTCAAAATAGAGAAAGATTGTTTGTAGTAGGAATAAGAGAAGATATGTTAACAGAGAACGAGTTTGAGTTTCCTGAACCAATTCCACTGGAAAGAAAAATGAAAGATTTTTTGATGGATAATGCTCCAGGAGGGTATTTTTTGCCACGTAAAGGAGTTGAATTTGTTACAATGGAAAAAAATCTTACGAAGAAATTCACGCAAATTGATGGAGAAGTGCAGCTATGTCAAAAGAAAAATCAACAGTTTAATTGGCATGGTGATTTTGTGTTCCAATCGGAAGAGGATGCAAAGGCAAATAATATTCCAGATCTTGAAAAATATTTCTTGTCAGAAAAGGTTGAAAAATATGTTTTGGCAACTGGAACTAAAAATTTTTATAGTAAACCTAAAACCGATCTTGATGTAGCACGACCTCTTCTTACAACAATGCACAAAATGCATAGAGCGGGAGTTGATAATTATGTTACTACAGATGGAAGATTGAGAAAACTCACGCCAAGAGAATGTTTGCGTCTTATGGGATTCTCAGATAGTTTTAAGATAGTTGTATCTGATACATCTATGTATCAGCAGGCGGGTAATTCGATAGTGGTTGATGTTTTGATTCATATTATGGAGCAAGTTATTAAATGTTGTCCGGGAATATTTGAAGAGGAGGAATAAAAACATGGCATTTTCACCATTTGCACGTTTTAGAAATTTTACGGTTGAAAATTTAAAGGCATTGTTAGATGTATATCCTGATCAGGCAGAGAAGATGACATGGGGTGAAGCTGGAGAAGAAATCGAAAATATATCAAAAGGATATAAGAGGACTTCCTATCAACAGGCATGCCAATTTGGATTAGAGGATCGTGGTCTAGAAAACTTTCGAGTGCAGACTTATCTTTATACATTTGATGATGATTACTTGAATAAATATGTTGAATTTTGGATAAAAACATATTTTGCACCAAATCCATATGTTAATTCAGATGATGAACCTATGCTTATATATTGTGAACTAGCAAAAGAAATTCTTGCTAATTCGGATTATCGTGTTGATTATTATGACTTTTTCAATAGAAAAATTGGTGGGAAAAGCGATGATATTCTTATGAATGCATTGAAGGCATATTGTAAACCATTAAAATATGAGAAGATAGGTGATAAACATTATTTCTATATTGAACAGCAAAATATAGAATATTTGGAAAGCCAGATAGAATTTATAGAAAATGAATTTGCAATTCCAAATCCAAAGAGCAGGGAAGATTTTTTTGATAGATATAAGTACAGTAATTTTTGTAAATTTCACGGAATATCAGCTAAAGTCTCAGATCAGACTGATATAACAAATAATAATACGACATCTCGGCGACTTACAGGCGGAAAAAATATACTTCTTTATGGTGTGCCTGGAGTAGGAAAGAGTCATCAAATTGCAAAACAATATTGTGCAGATACTCGTAGAATAGAGAGGGTTGTATTTCATCCTGATTATACATATTCAGATTTTGTAGGACAAATTCTTCCAAGAGTTGTTGATGGAAACTTAAAATATATATTTACACCAGGTCCATTTACGAAGATGGTTGAAAAAGCGTGGAAAGATCCGGGTAATTATTATTATTTAATTATTGAAGAAATTAATAGAGGTAATGCACCGGCTATTTTTGGAGAAATATTTCAGCTTTTAGATAGAAAGGATTCCGACAATTATGCGGAAGATATTGTAGGGGAAAGCGAGTATGGAATTTCAAATTATGATGTTGCTGAAATAGTATATGGCGATTCTCAACATGAAGTAAAAATACCATCAAATATGTTTGTATTAGCTACGATGAATACTGCTGATCAGAATGTATTTACACTTGATACAGCCTTTCAAAGAAGGTGGGAAATGGAACATATTCCTAATAAATTTATTTTTGAAAAAGGTAATCATGCAATGGATGAGATTCAAGGCAGCTGTCTTGATTGGGGAACATTTGCAACAGTAATTAATAATCAAATTATTGAAATTAATAGAGATATTAATAGCTCGGAAGACAAACGTTTGGGTGCATACTTTATCAAAAAGAATGAACTTGGAGCACATACATTTGCTGAAAAAGTTTTGAAGTATCTTTGGGACGATGCATTTAAAATGGATAAAGAAGCAGTATTCGATGCAAAGTTTGGTTCGCTTGAAGAAGTAATAGAAACATATGAGACTAGCACATCTGATAAATTAAAATCTGTACTTCGAGAAGAGGTTTATGCCAAAATGTTAAAAGAAATGAAAGAACGATCTAATCCGGAATCTGATGAGTAAAGCAGGTGAAGTATTTTATGAATGATTTGTCTATACAAGAAAGATGTTCTGTTAATCAAAATAGAGATCAGGATACTTTTGTAGGATTTAAGTGTGAGAATGGTGAATTTAGTGTTCATTTTCCGCTGGGATTTAAAATTTCAGAGAATGATAAAGCGTTAAGAAAAGATATATTTTTGCTTATTGATACAATTGCTAATACCACAGGTAAAAAAGAATCATATATATATCAGCAGGCAAGAGAATATAATTACACTATGTTCCCAATACAAGCATACATATCTGTAATAAAGGATTATTACGAGCGTGGATATTACAAAGAGCGAGAAATTCAATATGTAGTTTCAAAGCGAGGTAAGATAGATTGGAACCGAACGATAAAAACACAGAAGCCTTATGTTGAAGATAATAATATTTTTTACTTAGATTTTGTTACAAAAAAGAATCAGATTAATGAGGATGAACTAATTTCTTTAATTCATAAATATTGTGTTTACGAGAGCTTTTGTAAAGTAGGATGGATATTTACAACATATGTTCCACAGAAGCCTAAGATTAAATTTAATAGGAAACTTTTTAAATCCGTAATAATTCAGAAAATAACCAAAACTTTTAATGACAGAAATCGTAGGTTGTTTAAGGATATGTTAGCAATAATTGATTTTACTGGAAATAGTAATGAATCAAAAGATTATAAATATGGGACATACAGATTTGAATATGTATGGGAGAGCTTAATAGATAAAACATATGGTATACTTGGTAAAGAAAAGTATTTTCCTAAAACGAGTTGGATTATAAACGGAAAAAAATATGAGAATGCTTGTCTTGAACCAGATACGATAATGTTGTGGAATGGAAACATATATGTGTTGGATGCAAAATACTATAAGTATGGTATGACACGATATCCATCGGATCTTCCAGAGTCAACGTCAATAAATAAACAGATTACATATGGTGAATATATTGCAGAACAAGATAAATTTAAACTAATGCATGGAAATGATTACAAGGTATTTAATGCGTTTATAATGCCATATTCAGGTGTGAAAAATAGCATTGAAAATATAGGTGTTGGAATTAGTAATTGGAAAAGTAATGAAAAAACTTATGAAAATATTCAAGGTATTTTGTTGGATGTAAAGCATCTTATGAAAGTTGTTGTATCTAGAGATGAAACAGAATTACAAATGATGGCTGAGTGTATAGAGAACTCATTGGCAAAAACTGATTTAAGATAGAAATCGAGAATTAGCTCAAACCATAGTATATATTTATAATATGATATATTGAAAGGATAGGTTATGACAATTTATAAAAAAGGAATAATAACATCATCTATACTATCAGTTGTTTCCTTTCTTATAGCACTGATATTAAATTATGTGTGTTTGAATCAATTTTGGTGTAATGTAATGCTGGGTATTTTTACTGGTGCAATGCTTAATTTTATTTCATCTATTATTGGTTATTTTGTAGAACGAAAGACCGTGTTGGAAGAGTTTTATACCGAAACAATAAAAATTGTAAATGTTTTTAACAGATACCAGCATGATTTAAATTCTGATCAAAAAATAGATTTTTTTCTCAAATTGGCAGATTATGATACATCGCATTGGGACATGGCATATTCAAAAATTGATTTGTTTTCGGAAAAAGAAAGAAAATATGTATATAATCAGATATATAAGCCATTACTAGAATGTTATCGCAAATCTTGTTCTCATTCTTGGCATTTTAGGATGCATGTTAATGGAACAGGAAAAAATGACGTTGTTATGGCAAAATTTATTGATGAAATAGAGCCAGCAATTTTAAAGATTGAAAAAAAAGAAGTATATGATAAAAGTAAAAATGAAAATTTTCCTATAAGAAGCATAAAGAATCAAATAGTAGAAAATATTATTGAGGAATTGAATGGTCATTATTATTTATTAATGTATGGTAAGAAAAAGTTTGAAAATTTAAAAAAAATGGGAAATGAATAATTATAACAAAGGCATAGCACCCATCACAGGTCCTATGCCTTTGCATTTTCCGGTAGCAGCATCCGGTCATCAATATAGTAGTCGCAGGATATCTTGCGGCTGTTGTGTCCGTAGAATTCGATGATTTCCGGCAGATTGTCATTAACTGCATCAAATTCAAGATTCTGTTCCCGGCACCATTCGACAGCTTTTGACAGGGCTTCCCCAGCACGGCAAGTCCAGAGAATGAGTTTATTGCCATTACGTTTCCATTCCTGGAGATATTCAATGAGTGCCTGGTTGGGCTGACCGAGTTCCAGCCATTTGCTGTAACACAGGGTACCATCAAAATCAACAGTAATGGTTTTGAAATTGATAGTGGTGTTACTTTTCATGGTAGTCTTCTCCTTCGTTTGATGGCAGATCGGCACTCTTGTATTCAAACAGCTGATCAACTGGCAGATTAAGAAAATTTGCCAGTTTCATAGCATAGAGAAGTGATGGAATAGTCTTGCCGGTTTCAATATTGATCAGTGTGCGGACATTCATATCGGAACTATTAGCAACCTGTCGCTGGGTATAGCCGAGATCTATCCGTGTTTCACGTAATTTGCAGATAACTGTTTCTGCACTCATAGTTACAATCCCCTTTTGTAAAATGATTTAAATGGAGATCGGAGAGGTGAAACCGGTCAGCCACTATGTATATGCTATCAAAATATGAGTCCAATAAAACGGACTAGGATAGAACACGGCCAAAAATCTTGAAGGAACTGTTTTCTGTTACTGGAATAGGATCATATTTCTTATTTAGGGAAATAAGGAAGGTTCCTTTTCTGTTGTTCTGAAATTTCTTTACATAAGCATTTCCATCAAGGTAGAATATACCGATTTCACCATCTTCAAGCATTTCTGTTTGTTCAATCCAGATAAGCTCTTCGTTATGATAACGAGGTTCCATACTGTCTCCGCTTACATGAACTCCGAAAGTAGCTTCTTCTGGGATATCAGGAGAAGAGTACATTTTATAGTCTTCATCTTCAAGAAAAGAACCGGTACCAGCAGATACCGTTGTATAGAATACTTTTCTCTCTCTGAACACATGAAGAGGAATGACTTCTGCAAGTTTGTAATCACCGCTTTTTTCAAGCAGACTGATATAATCAAGTGCCTTTTTAATGCCTTCTTCATTCAGATTATGGAAAGGATTATCAGGATTCTTTCCAATGAATTCAGTATAGATATCGTGGATTTCCAGTATCTCACATATAGCCAGAAGCTGTCTGGAGCTTGGTTGCGAGAGTCCCGATTCCCAGGCACTCACAGTATTTGGTTTTACATAAATATCATATTTTTCAAGCTCTATTGCAAGCTGGCTTTGTTTCAGCTTGTGTGTCTTTCTATGTTTTGCAATCGTTTTTCCTAAATCTTTCATAGCGAATCGCCTTTCTAAAGCTGTGATAAGTGTCATCTCATCCTATATGCATATCCAAACTATATCATGATATACGTCAAAATTCAAGAAATATCTCCATAATATTGATAAAGTGGAATAAAATTCACTTGTATATCAATATAATTAGAGTTGTATTATCACTTGTAGACAAAAGATAAATATTGGAATGAAGGTAGAAGGAGTTAGTTACAGCAAAAGATCAGCGTGAAGTACAGGGGATAAATGGTGCGGACTTCGGCACACCGGAACTCATTTACCCTTATAACATAATCATCAATGGTTTTCATTTCCCTTATCCGTTGAATGGTACAACTAAACCAGGAGGATTTTATTGATGATAGAAAGAAAAGACAAACGATATGTAAGCTGCCTGGTATGCGGCAGACACCTGATGAAATGTCAGGGACAATGCAATATAGATATAACTTGCGGAAAGTGCAACAGAGATATTGTTGTCATTGTGGATGAAGAGAGAGTTATGGTCATGGAAAACAGTAGAACCACCGGGAAAAATGAGAGAGCAGGTCAGGTAAGAATAAGCGTACAGAAAAAGAATCCACCGGAGCCTTCGCAGATGAAAAAGGCTGCCAATTATTGAAAACTTAATAACTGAGATAGCAGAGGAACCGCCAGATTTGGCAGGAACCATCAGAGGCGGCGCTGCTTATCAAGAGTTTGTAACGAGCTGGATTTAGCATAGAACTATTAGGAGCCGACAAAACGGAAATGACGCCAGGTGGCATATTATTACCACTGGTTTTACAGGCAACCGTTTTGTTGGTTCCTTTTGCGTATGTTCCCGTTTGGTTCCCCAAAGAGAGGAAGATGGGAATGACATTAGGACGGAAGATCAAGGAGTGCAGAAAAGAAAAAGGAATGACATAGGAAGCACTTGCAGAGGCCCTGTTTACGAATAAATCAACGATTTCAGAATATGAGAATGACAAGATAGATATAAAGATCAGTGTTTTAAGGGAGATTGCCGGAGCACTTGATACACCTGTCTCTTATCTGGTTGCAAGCCAGGAGACGGATGTTGAGGATGAAATGATACAGATGGTCATAGCATTGAAGCAGATCAAGAGCTGTGAACTGAGAAAAGCTGCCATTGCACAGGTGAAGGTACTTGCCGGTGTTATGTAGAAAGTTCGTTCCCACCGAACTTTGTTCGGTCGTTGGGGAACGATTTTTACTCCGTAATAATCTACAATAATTCCTGTAAAGAAGAGTAAACGCGCGATAACTCATAGCAAGTAGATACATGAAGGAGACAGACATGGCAGAAGAAAATATGATTAAGGATTATATTGGTTCATCCGCAGATAAGCGTGTGGACATAATCATTAAAAACTATACAAGATTTATGGGTATCGTGGATGGTTACACAGACGGACTCAGATATATGATTGAAGCAGAAAAAGACAGCAACAGCAGAAATGATATAGCAGAACTTGGAGTAAGGGTGCAGACAGGCGGAATGACAAGTGATCCGACTGCAAAACATGCAATCAGAAATGTGATGACAAGAGATGCCCTTATTAACTGTGATTTTTCAGGGGATGTGCTGGATGGTGTGGATCATCCGGAAGTATATATGAAGGATGCTTATATATTGAGGGATATGCGTCGTGATTATAAACTTTTTAACAGTCAGCTGTGTATTCTAGGAAAAGATCAGGATTACTTTGTAAAATATATCAGCAAGGAAATCACACTTGTAGCAATAGCCCAGAATCTGGGAATTTCCTATGAAACGGTTCAGCAGAATATGACCCGGAACAAAAAACTTGTTAAGAGTCAGGTTATTGGATTCATGGAAAGAAAACTGGGAGGTATCGCATAATGGGAGAAGCAGTTATTACTCAGGAAAAGCGGTGCTATACCATAAAGGAATTACAGGAAATATTGGGAATTAGCAGGCCTACAGTATATGAACTGTTAAAGAAGAATGAATTCCGCTGGATCCAGATTGGAACAAAATACCGTATTTCCAAGAAGAGCTTTGATGAATGGCTGGATCAGAAATGTGAAAATATGTAATTTACCTTCTAAAGGATATGAGGACCGGCATGTTATATTAAGCACGGAAGGAGGTACGGCAGAGATGGATTCAGCAGATGAAAACAGAGCAGGGAACACGGCGGACAATGTCGGTGCCCGAAATGAGAAGACTGATTGGAATAAATAAGACAGAAAGTTACTGGCTGGTACACAGGAATTTTTTCAAGACAGATATGATCGGCGGCAGAATGAGGATAGACATTGAGAGTTTTGAAAAATGGTATGCCAATCAGGTAAAGCATAAAAAAGTGAATGGGGAGCCGCCAGGAAGAGAATTGAGAGAAAGAACATATTCTTTTCAGGAGGCTGCTAATATACTGGGAATACATGACTGTGATCTCTATGCGGTCTGGAAGAATGAAGGGCTGGAATATGTTGTAGTGGATTTCAAAAGACGTATTCTGGTAGAAGTATTTGAAAGATGGTATACAGGTCAGAGTGTTTATCATAAAGTGGATCATATTCCTACAGCAGATGAACTGGATGACGAATATATCTGCCTACAGGATGCAGCGGATATTCTAGGAATTTCAAGAGAGAAACTTGCAAAGATAGCAAGAACAGAAGAGATAGGAAAATTATTGGATTCAACGATCTGTAATAATAAAAGATGGATAACCAGAAAGAGTTTTGAGCTATTCCTGAATGCCCAGAACACATATCGGATAGTAAGTGATGAGGACAAATCAGGCAAAGAACATGAGCCTGTAGAAATAAAAGAATATATATCCAGACAGGATGCAGCAAAGCTGGCGGGTGTGACGGAATCAACAATTACTAAGTGGATGCATCTTGGCAAATTTACATGTACGGGTGCAGGACAGGTTCTTAGGATCCACCGGCAGGAATTTATTACATGGATGAATGAGTACAGGGAAGGAGAGAGGTGACATGGCATTTATCAGACAGCATGGAAAAACATTTTCTGTGATTTACAGAGTGAAAGATGATGATGGAACAGAGCATCAGAGGTCAGAAACATTTCCAACCCAGAAGGATGCAGACAGGTGGTTGAAAGAAATTGAGTACAAGAAAGCCGTTGGAAAATTTGTAGTTCCTAAATGCACCATTGTAAAGGAGCTGATTGAAGAATATGTAAGAATATATGGCCATGATAAATGGGGTGTATCGACTTATGATGGAAATATCGGACTGATAAATAATTACATTATCCCGACTATAGGCAATACCAGGCTGACAACCATAAATACACATTTCATGGAGAAATATTATAAGGAACTGCTTGATATGCCGGCGGTAAAGCGTACCAGGAATCCAGATGGAACAGGGAAAATAACAGAGTCTACCGTGAATGAGATTCATAAAATCCTTAGGAGCTGTTTCAGGCAGGCTGTCAAATGGGACCTGATGGAAAAGAATCCGGTCATTGATGCGACTGTTCCCAAAGCAAAAAAGGAAGTACGTGAAATATGGACAGCAGAGATGCTGATGCAGGCGCTTGAAGCCTGCGATAATAAAATGCTCAAAATAGCCTTTCATCTGGCATTTACAGCCACACTCCGTATAGGTGAGCTATTAGGGCTAACCTGGGATGAGATGGATATTTCAGAAGAAGCGATTGCAGGAAACCGGGCATATATCATTATAAACAAGCAGGTGGAAAGAGTTTCCAAAGATGCTGTAGAGGCATTGAATTCAAAGGAAATAATTCTTACCTTCCCATCCCAAAAGAAGAACAATAAGACGGTAAGGGTATTGAAGACACCAAAGACAGAAAGCAGTGCACGAAAAGTATTCATTCCAAGATCTGTTGCACAATATCTGATAGAATTGAAGCAGGAACAGGATGAAATAAAGGCTGCTTTGGGAAATGAGTATCATGATTACAATCTTGTAATGGCAACTACATTTGGACTGCCGATTGGAGACAGTTATCTGAGAAATAAAATGCAGGATATCATTGATGAACTGGGACTTCCAGATGTAGTGTTTCACAGTCTGCGTCATACCAGTGTAACGTACAAGCTGAAACTGAGTGGTGGAGATATCAAGGCAGTTCAGGGAGATTCCGGACATGCGCAGGCGGATATGGTAACAGAAGTGTATGGTCATATCATAGACGAGGATAGAAGAAAAAATGCAGAGATGATGGAGAATGTCTTTTATAATAAGGAAAATCTGAATCCACAGATGAGGGATGATAAAGGAGAAAGCAAGAAGATTGAAGTGCCGGATGGAGTTTATGCAGAACTTCTGATGAAGGTACTGGCAAATCCGGAGATGGCAGCATTGCTCAATTCCCTGGCAAAGACAATGGAGTGATAATAAGGAAATAGTGCAACAGGTTGTTGCAGAATCGACGATATCGTATGGATAGGGAATCTATGCGGTATCGTCTTTTATGTGAGAAATATTTTTGTATGTGCTAGAGGATGAAATAAATTACAATAGTGTCTTTGTATTTGGATAATTATGTATTTTACATTAAAGACTAATAGAGATGTATTGTATATTGACTTATTGTATTCAACAAGATATACTATCATGGGTGAGTATATTATGGATGTTATAAAAGTGTTTTCAAAGAATTTAAGAGAATATCGTATGCGCTCTGGTCTCTCTCAAGAACGTTTTGCAGAAAAAGCAGGGTTGCATAGGACATATATTAGTGCCATAGAATGTGGAAAGCGAAGTATTTCTTTAGACAATATACAAAAAATAGCTGATGCACTACAGATTGATACATATTTACTTTTTATTGATCATGATGATATAAAACCAAAAGGAGGTGAAGAATAATGCCTTCCACTGCAGTAGATTTATTTTGTGGGATAGGTGGGTTGACAAAAGGCTTATCGTTGTCGGGAATACCTGTTCAAGCCGGAATAGATATAGATAATTCTTGTCGTTTTGCATATGAAAAAAATAATAATGCACAATTTATCAATTGCGATATTACAGCATTAAAGGGAGAGGAGTTAGAAGCATTATATCCTAATAACACAACACGTATTCTTGTAGGTTGTGCACCATGTCAACCGTTTTCTAAATATACTAGTAGATATCGGAAAGACGGACCGATTGATGATAAATGGAAATTACTATATTCTTTTTCGAGATTAGTTCGAGAAGTAGAACCAGAGATAATTTCTATGGAAAATGTTCCAGAATTAGGAAAGGAAAAAGTTTTTTCTGATTTTATTTCCACATTAGAACAACTTAATTATTTTGTGGATTGGAAAATTGTGTATTGTCCTCAATATGGAGTTCCTCAAAATCGTAAGAGATTAGTATTGCTTGCATCTCGTTTAGGAGAAATAACATTAATTCCACCTTTGTATGATGCAGAACATTATCCAACTGTACGACAAGCAATTGGAAATTTGCCCAAATTGAAAGATGGGGAACATGACGCTAATGATTTGTTACATTGTGCTTGTAAACTTTCGGCAGTCAATTTGAAAAGGATAAGACAATCTGTTCCTGGAGGAACATGGCGCGATTGGGATGAAGATTTGCAATTAAAATGCCATAAAAAAGAAAGTGGAAAAACATATGGATCTGTATATGGAAGAATGTTATGGGATGAGCCTTCTCCGACTATAACTACACAATTTTATGGATATGGAAATGGAAGATTTGGTCATCCGGAACAGGATAGAGCTTTATCATTAAGAGAGGGAGCGGTGTTACAATCTTTTCCAAAAGATTATATTTTTATTGATAAGGATCATCCATCAAACAGAAGAGAGATAGGAATACATATAGGAAATGCGGTTCCTGTTGAACTTGGGAGAGCTATAGGGATTAGTATTCAACAACATTTACAGGGGGTAGAAAGAGATGGCTAAAACTAAAAAAGAGCATGTCATTACTATGGATGACAAGCAGGCTGCAGATTTACAAATTAAAGAAATGCAGAAACAGATTGATTATGATACAAAGGACTTCACTATAGAATTATTGATTGAGAAATTTAAAAAGAAAGATTTTTTTATACCTCCGTATCAAAGAGATTTTGTATGGCAAACAAAAAATAAAACACTTTTTTTGGAATCACTTTTTCTTGGTCTTCCAATTCCGTTTATGTTTTTTGCTGATTGTGACAATGGTAAGCAGGAGGTAATTGACGGAGCACAGCGAATGCAAACCCTTGTTGAGTTTCATAATAATGCATTGCAGCTTAGTGGATTAAAAAAGTTAACAAATTTGAATGGCTTTTATTTTAAAGATTTATCAGATGCACAACAACGAAAGTTCTTAAATAAAACATTAAGAATTATTGTTTTGGAAGAGGATACTCCAACTGCAGCAAGACAAGATTTGTTTTATAGAATAAACACTACTGGAATGAAGGCTAATGATTCAGAAGTAAGAAGGGGTTCTTATCCTGGACCATTTACTGATTTTATTGAAAAATGCTCTAAAGATGAAAATTTTGTTAAATTATGTCCTATGAGCGATGATAGAGTAAAGCGGCATGAGCGCTTTGAGTTTGTCCTTAGATTTTTTGCATATCTTAATAATTATGAAAACTTTGGTCACACTGTGAATGAGTTCTTAGACGAATATTTGATCAATAATTTGGTAGATTTTGATGAAATTAAATTTACCGCTGATTTTAATAATATGGTTTCGTTTGTGAAAGATAATTTTCCTTTTGGTTTTGCAAAGTCTGGAAAAGCAAAAGCAACTCCGCGTGTTCGTTTTGAAGCGATATCGGTTGGTGTAGCATTGGCATTGAGAGAAAAACCAGATTTGAAAGTAGAGAATATTGACTGGCTTGAATCAGATGAATTCAAAGAATATACAACATCAGATGCAAGCAATAATGAAGGAAAATTGAAGCTGCGTGTAGAATATGTAAGAGACCAACTATTAAAGGAATAAGGTTATGCAAAATACGATGAGCATTTTTAATGACAGAAAAGAAGAAATCGAATTTTACTTTTCTGTTATGGTTGAAATAGATAATGATAATCCTAATATACAGATGATAGATAATACGAGATTTTATAAAATCATGAAATCAAATTTTTTGTTGATGCTGTATAATTTAGTTGAGGCATGTATCGTCAGTGGAATGATGGAAATATATGAAGATTTGGGAAACAATAATTGTTCATATAATCAAGTAATACAAGAGATACAGGATATTTGGTCTAAATATAAAATAAATGAAATTTATGGACCGGCTACAGAGCGTGTAGCATATGAAAATCGAGTTCAACAAATTATTCGAGACATTACAACTAATGCACCAATTATTCTTTCAAAAGATGCGTTGGGAATTAGTGGCAATTTGAATGCAAAGAAAATTAAGGATATTTGTGATAAACATAAAATACGATATCGTCTAGCAACGCCAGGTGAATCTTTGGAGCGCGTAAAAAGAGAACGTAATAGTTTAGCCCATGGAGACGTATCATTTAGTGATTGTGCAAGAGATTTGACAATTGGAGATTTAGAAAATATTAAAGATGAAGTTATATTATTTTTGTCAGGGATATTGGATGGAATGAAGAACTATTATGACCATAAATCATATAAGGCATAAAGTGTTACATATATTAACTGAATTATGGTCAAAAAACCATCGACATCCGACCCCCATACACGCTATAATATAGATAATCTAATAAGAAAACAGTGTTATCATTACTGCTATAAATGAAATGGTAGCCATATTTATGAAAAAATCATTGGAACGGAATGGCTGAACCATCAGGGTGACAATGTCAGCGATTTGACAGCGAAAACCATTTTTCTCAGATGATTTTCCGTTTTCTTATTTTGACAGAGATTTACAAAATAGTCAGGAAAATCAAGGCTTTCCTTGACTTATATTTACTTAAAATAATCTGTGTTCTCAGTATGGACTCGAGCTCCTAAGGGGCAGTTTAGGGTTCGATTCCCCCAGGGAACATTATTTTAGCAGCAATGATTGAATGTGTCATTGCTGCGTTTTTAATATCAGATGGAGTCGTTACATTTATAACATTTCAGTTGAAAAGAAAAATCGGAGGTAATAACTTATGGGATATGATATAGGGAAAGAGAAAAGAGAAGCGATAGATGCTGGATACAGGGCAATCAATAGTTTAAAGACAGCCAGAGATAATTTGAACAGTGCAAAGAATTGGGGATTATTGGATATGTTTGGCGGTGGATTTTTCTCCACGATGCTCAAACACTCTAAAATAGACCAGGCAAGACAAAACATGGAACAAGCAAAGTATGATCTTCGTAATTTCAGCAGAGAATTAAATGATGTGAATATTGCATGTGATTTGAATATTAATATAGGAGATTTTTTGTCTTTCGCAGACTATTTTTTTGATGGATTTGTTGCGGACTGGATGGTACAGGATCGAATCAATAATGCCAGATGTCAGGTGGAAGAAGCTATCCGTAGAACGGAATATATCATAAGCCAGTTGCAGCGTATGTAAAGAAAATATATCTTAATAGTAATGTTGTAACTTGCACATTTATGGAGGAATAAGATAATGTCAAAGGATGAATATTTAATCACAGATGCGCCTCTTAAAGCGCTGACAATATTTGCAATGCCTATGATTCTGGGAAGCTTTTTCCAACAGGTATATAATATGGCTGATTCAATAATAGTTGGTCAGTTTGTCGGCTCATCTGCACTCGCAGCGGTAGGTGCCTGCGCTGCACTTACGAATGTATTTATATGTGTAGCACTTGGTGCTGGTGTAGGTGCCGGGGTGCTTGTGAGCAGGTACTTTGGTGCAAGGGATTATAGTAAGATGAAAACAATAGTGTCAACATCATTGATTAGTTTTCTGATCCTAAGCATACTTCTAGGTGTATTTGGTTTTGGATTCTCTAATATAATGATGAGTGCATTGCAGACTCCTGCTGATATATTGGATGATGCAGTATTATATCTGCGTGTTTATTTTGTTGGTTTTCCGTTTCTGTTTATGTACAATATTCTTTCAACGATGTTTACCTCAATCGGTGAGTCGAAGATTCCGTTGGGACTTCTGATATTTTCTTCTATACTGAATATTATTATGGATCTATGGATGGTGGCTGGCTTAGGTCTTGGAGTGTTTGGTGCAGCACTTGCAACACTTATTGCACAGGGGATTTCGGCTGTGTTTTCACTACTGCTATTCCTTCACAGGATGCGTAGATATGAATGCAGCTTTAACTGGTTTGACAGACAGGAGCTGTCTTCTATGCTTCGAATTGCTGTACCATCTGTTTTACAGCAGTCAACAGTATCCATTGGCATGATGATAGTACAGGCGGTTGTAAATCCCTTCGGTACACAGGCCCTTGCGGGATATTCGGCAACAATGAGAGTGGAAAATGTTTTTTCATTAATCTTTGTATCTATTGGAAATGCAGTTTCTCCATATGTTTCCCAGAATATGGGAGCAAAGCAGAGCCAGCGTATTAAAAAAGGATACCACGCTGCACTTGTGTTAGACGTATGTTTTGCAGTTCTTGCATTCGTAGTTATTGAAACATTACATACACAGATTTCATCGTTGTTTTTAGGAAAAGACGGAACTGATTTAGCATATCAGGTGTCTGGTGATTATATGAGATGGCTTGGTTATTTTTTCATCTTTATGGGTATCAAGATGGCAACAGATGGTGTTCTTCGTGGACTTGGAATCATGCGGCCATTTCTTACTGCCAATATGGTTAACCTTGCAATCCGTCTGTTGGTTGCCATTATATGTGCTCCACGCTTTGGCATTGAATATGTATGGCTTGCTGTACCAGCAGGCTGGTTTGCCAACTTTCTGATTTCTTATGTGGCCCTTAGAAAATCATGGCCAGCTGATGACGAGATTAATATAGATAAAGATTATTAATATAGCGAAAATATTGATAAAGCCGGTACGGGATTTGTTTAATCCAGTACCGGCTTTGTTGATGTTCGCCTTGCGGCATACGTTTTAATGGACTTCTATAGCTGTCTGCTTAATAACAATATTATTTTTGTATGCAATACACACTATCAAAAGCTGTTTAAATATAGAAAATGTGAAAAAAGTACTAAAAAGTTAGGAGTGGGGTAGGGGACTTTTGTTAAAAAAATAGAATATAAAAACTAATGCCCGAAATCTGTTGACTTAGAAAATATATTCTGCTATAAAGGTTTGAAATAAATATAATTATTATAAAGAAAGGAAATAACAATCTATGACACCACATATAAATATGATGAAAAAGAAATTGGAAGATATGCATTTGAAGGAAAGGATAAATTATGGCTACAAAAAAGTTATCATTATGATGCTGATATCCGGGCTGTTTTCTATAATAGTTATAGGTGTGTTATTTGCTAATATGTATCACTATGTAGAAAATGTTGCGGCTGCAGACCAGGCTGTTAAAATGTGCAGAGTAAATGTTAATGCTGCTGCGAGAAATATAAGAGAAATGGCATTAAATAATGATACATCTTCTTATAATGACTATGAACTTACAGTAGAAAAATTGCTTACGGATGTTGATTCCCAGCTTCAGATTATAAAGAAGAGCGGGGTTGTTTCAGAAGCAGATTATAATGAATATGCATCTTATCTTTCTCAGTGGGGAAACATAGGTTATTCAATCATAGAAAATATTAAAAGCGGCAACAAGGATAAGGCAACTGAAGAAATTCTTAATAAATGTACTCCTGCATTGAATAAGCTTGTTGAAAAAGCAAGAAGCTTAGGTGATATTACAGATAAGGCGAGCAATAGGGCTGCTATAACTACATTTATATTTGCAGCTGCAGGAATTGTATGTATTATTGTCTGTCTATCGATTGCGTGGATACTGGCAAAGAGGACAAGTAAGAAAGTACTTGAAACGATTATTGCACCATTAAAGTCAGTAGAAAATACTGCAGATGAAATGATGAAAGGAAATCTTCACAGCACACTTGATTATAAGTCTGATGATGAGCTTGGAAGACTGGCACACAGCCTGCGTAACTCTATTGCTATTCTTGGAAGCTATGTAGATGATATAGACCGTGCAATGAAGTTGTTTGCAGAAGGCAATTTCGATGTTAAACCGGAAGTAGAGTGGAAGGGTGATTTTGTTGGAATATTGAATTCCTTTATGCTGTTTGAGGAAAGTATGGCAGAAACTATTAAAGGAATCCAGAGAGTTTCAGATGAAGTATCAAGTGCAGCAGAGCAGGTTGCTTCAAGCTCTAATGAATTAGCAGATGGAGCAACGAATCAGGCTGCTGTTGTAGAGGAGCTTACAGCAACAGTTGCAGGTGTTGCAGAGCAGGTGGAAAGCAATTCGCAGTCTGCAAAGCAAATCAGCAGCAGAGTGGGAAATCTTGGGGAAGCTATTTCTGAGAGTAACAGTAAGATGCAGGAAATGGTTGCTTCTATGAATGATATTAATGAGGCATCAAATGAGATTGATAAGATTATTGCAACAATTAATGAAATTGCCTCACAGACTAATCTGCTTGCCTTGAATGCATCTATAGAAGCAGCAAGAGCTGGAGAAGCTGGAAAAGGTTTTGCAGTTGTTGCTAATCAGGTAAATCTTTTAGCAGACCAGAGTGCTAAGGCAGCAAAAGAATCTGCTGTACTCATTGAAACATCTGTAAGGGCTGTTAAGAAGGGTATGACGATTGCAGATGAGACTGCAACGCAGTTAGAAGAGGTTGCTGGTAGTTCTAAGATGATTACAGAGGAAGTTACTGATATCGCGGATACATTAGAGCAGCAGACGGCAGAAATAAAGCAGATTAACGAAGGAATTGAGCAGATTAATGATGTTGTACAGACGAATTCAGCAACATCACAGGAATGTGCAGCAGCTAGTCAGCAGATGAGCAGCGAAGCAGAGAATCTGCGTGAAATGATACGAAGATTTAAGGTTGCAGACTTTAAGAAGAAATAACAGAGTAGATGACTTTATTATTTCTGAAAAGTATAAGACGGTATTTACAAGCTCTACAGGAATTATATTTTTTGACACCATAACATCATAACATATAGGTGATAAAATATAAAAAATGTGATAAAGTATTTTATGATGATGTGATGGTCAAAAGGTAAAAAGGCATTCGAGCATGCACTATAGATTTTTTGACTTGTGACACAACCCGATATGTACAAAGAATGTGCACAGAAATGAGGATGAGTATGAATTATATAGTGTTGGATCTTGAGTGGAATCAGAGCAGCAGGGGTAAGCAATATACTGTTTTAGGACTACCATTTGAGATTATACAGATAGGTGCAGTTAAGCTTGATGAGAATAAGAAAGTAACAGGAAAGTGGGAACGCATAATAAAGCCTGTTGTATACACGAGACTTCATGGAAAAGTATCAGAAATGCTTGGGATTACAGCTGATGACCTTAAATCAGGACAGGATTTTAAGAGTGCTGCAGGTGAGTTCCTTGAATGGTGTGGTGAAGATTATAAGTTTATAACATGGGGAGGTTCAGATCTTACAGAATTCCAGAGAAATATGAAGTATTTTGGTGTGGAAAATCATTTTCCTTTTCCATTAACATATTATGATCTTCAGAAGTTATATAGTAAGGTATACTCTGACGGAAAGACAAGAAGGAGCTTGAAAATAGCGATTGAAGAGCTTGGATTTTTGGAAGATGCAGAGTATCATTCAGCAATCAATGATGCTATATATACAGCAAGAATCTTTTCTAATATGGATTTTGACAGTGTGAGCATATATGAAAGTATAGATACATATAGAATCCCATCATCAAGAAAAGAAGAGATATATATGAATTTCAAAACTTATGAAAAGTATATATCAAAGGGTTTTAAGACAAGAGATAAGGCGGCAGAGGACAGGATAGCAAGATCGTGCAGTTGTTATATATGTAAAAGTCCGATGAAAAGGCGTATAAAGTGGTTTGCCACATCCTCAAAGAATTATTATTCTGTTTTTGTGTGTGATGAGCACGGATTGTTTAAGGGTAGAATGAAGGTTAAACAGAGTGATGATGGACAATATTATGATGTAAGGATATTAAAGCATACAGATGAAGCTGGTGTTAATAAAATAATAGATAAGCAGAAAAAAGAGCGGGAACACAGAAGACGTAAGAGAATGGAAGAACATAAAAGGAAAGTAGAAGCAAGAAACAGCTGTAATAAGTGATATTAAAACAGAAGGCTGGGAGGCAATAACCTTGATTGTAGGTTGTTGTCTCCCAGCCTTTTGTTTTAATATGTACTTATAAGATAAATATGATTAAGCCATTGACAGATATGATGGCGTAACAGCTAGATAAAAGATTTATGATATCTTCGTAGGTTTATGCGCGTTCACATCCCCATTGAATTCATAAACAGCGATGCCGTATCTATGTAAGTCAATAAGCAGTGAATCTTTATATCCATCACATTCTCCGTGAATACTTGTGAGTGTTTTCTTCTGATTCTTTAAATCATCACCAAGAACAAGCTTGTATTTTCCTTTTATAGGAACACCGATTCTGTGATGCATACGTTCTACTGGTGTGAAGTTTAAGACAAACAGAAGATGCCTCTTTTTATCCGGACTTATTCTTATAAATGAAAATACACTGTTATCTCTGTCGTTTGCGTTTATCCAGCGGAAACCTTCTGGACTATAATCTGTTTCGTACAGACATTTATACTTTTTGTTAAGCATCATACATGCTTTGGTAAATTCTTTAAGCTCCTTGTGTGAAGGATCTTCAAGCAGGTACCAGTCAAGAGCTTTCTTTTCACTCCATTCGTTCCACTGACCGAATTCCTGTCCCATAAAGAGTAACTTTTTACCAGGATGACCACTCATGTATGCATAGGCCAGCTTTAAGTTGGCAAACTTATCATCCTTATCACCTGGCATTTTGCCGAGCATAGAGCATTTAAGGTGGACAACCTCATCATGTGAAAGAACAAGTATGAAATTCTCACTGTACGCATACATTAATGAGAAGGTCATCTTTCCATGATTGAACTTTCTAAAGTAAGGATCAAGTTTCATGTATTCAAGGAAATCATGCATCCATCCCATATTCCACTTAAATGTGAATCCAAGACATTCACCATTGTCAGGATCACCACTTACCATAGGCCATGCTGTTGATTCTTCTGCTATTGTAACAGCCTGAGGGAAACGTTTTTTCATCATGCTGTTAAAATGTTTTAAAAAGCTCATGGCTTCAAGGTTACCATTACCGCCGTATTTGTTAGGAACCCAGTTACCTTCTGTTCTTCCGTAGTCAAGATAGAGCATGGATGCCACAGCATCAACTCTTAATCCGTCTATATGGAACTTATCTACCCAGAACATACCATTTGCAATAAGGAAGTTGGATACTTCATTCTTACCATAATCAAATACTTTAGTGCCCCAGTCAGGATGTTCACCTTTTCGAGGGTCTGCATACTCGTAGACACAGCTTCCATCGAAGTTGGCAAGACCATGTGCATCCTTTGGAAAATGTGCAGGAACCCAGTCAAGTATGATGGCAATATGTTTGCTGTGCATATAATTAACGAAATACATGAAGTCCTCTGGTGTTCCGTATCTTGCAGTAGGTGCATAATATCCTGTAACCTGATAACCCCATGAGCCATCGAAAGGATACTCTGCAATACCCATAAGCTCAATATGTGTATATCCCATTTCTGAAACATACGCTGCGAGATCAGGTGCTATATCCCTGTAGTTAATATAGCCATCTTCAGTGCCATCCTCCTGCTTTTTCCATGAACCAAGGTGACATTCGTATATAGACATAGGTGACTTAAGATGGTTTTCTTTTTTCTTGGATTCTACCCATGCACTATCTGTCCATGTAAAACTGTTAAGGTCTGCTACGATAGATGCTGTTTCAGGTCTTAGCTGCGCTGCATTGGCATAAGGGTCAGCCTTATATATAGCTTCTCCGTTCTGTGCTATAATAAGATACTTATACATCTGTCCCTTCATGGCACCTTCTACAAACAGTTCATATATGCCGCCATCGGAAATCTTTTTCATGTCATATCCATAGGCTTTCCAGTCATTAAACTCACCTATAACATACACATCCTTGGCAGCTGGTGCCCATACTGCGAAATATACACCTGTCTTACCATCCTTTTGTGCAACATGTGCTCCCATTTTATTGTAAATCTCATAATGTGTTCCCTGTCCAAAAAGATAGGAATCCAACTCGCTTATCCGCACATCATTGTAATTCAATATATCAGCCATATAACTCCGCCCTTCCACTTATATTTAACTGATATCATATATCAGTTCACATACTCATTTGTATAAAAATATTTTATCATAATATTCAATTAAATACTATTAATTTTTTGACAATTGGTCATTTTTTATTGCCTTTTTAAGTTTAATGTTAAAATGTTACATAATAAATGATTATAATGAGTTTAATGTAACACTTGACATCATAATTGCAGGAATTTATCATAAAGTATACTGGTTTCATATTATGATATAAGCGTTAAAAAACCATTTGCCACTTATACCTTTATATGAAAGGTAATACTAATTAAGGAGAAATATTATGATTTATTATTTAATAAGTCCAAACTACATAAATGTAGTCACATTTGTCAGCATATTGTTTGCATTTGCACTAACATGCTTCGCGATATATATGGGAAAGAATATACTTCCAAGAGATGGCGGAAGAGCATATGCTATCAATGGTTCAAAGTCTGTAGGTAAACCACGTGGGGCGGGCATTATATTTATACTTGTATTCACGATAACATGTATGATTTTCGTAAATCTTACATCAGAGATTATTATATATCTGATACTGGTGCTTGCTGCCATGCTTTCAGGATATCTTGATGATGCATCCTCATCTCCATGGGGAGAGCTGAAAAAGGGTATTATAGACTTTATTATTGCAGTTATGGCTGCCATAACATATCTTCACTACAACCCGGGCACATTTGATATAGCACTTTTTAAGCTTACAGTCACACTTAACCCTGTTATATATGGAATACTTATCGTTATTCTCATATGGGTAAGCATCAATGTAACCAACTGCTCAGACGGAGTTGATGGATTATGTGGAACTCTTTCAGCGATTACACTTACTTCAGTGTTTTTACTGTTCAGAATATTTGACATAGAAAGCTCTTTTAGACATGTAATACTTATAATGGTTGTATGTATACTTGGTTATCTGTGGTTTAATGCATCTCCAAGCAAGCTTCTTATGGGTGATGCAGGTTCAAGGGCAATAGGAATATTTATTGCATTTTCATTTCTTAAGCTGCATTGTCCACTGTTGTTCATACCGCTTGCCATTATTCTTATAGTTGATGGAGGTCTTGGACTGATTAAGGTTTCATTCATAAGATTTCTTCATATTAATCTTATGCAGAATATAAGAACACCTATACATGATCATATGAGAAAGAATAAGGGCTGGTCAGATGCACAGGTTGTATTCAGATTTGCTATTATGCAGATAGTCATTGCGGCTGCCGTTATATTTGCTGTTATGTAAATAAGGTTAATATAATAATGATACCAGGGTCAAAAGGTCTTTCAACCACATGAGCTTGCTCATAGGTGGGTGAATTGTGGGAGTGTGTAGCACGGAGCAATTCGTAGGTATCAAAGTCGGGGGCTTTTTCCCACGACATCATATCATATAATTAAAAATATTAGATGCCAGTCTTCAGTAAATGGAGGCTGGCATTTTTTGATGTGAAAATATAATGATTTACTAAAAATAAAACTGGTGATATATTTATTGTATATAGGAATTTTTGTAATGATTTATTTTCACAGATACGGTTTTAAATGATATATGAAAAAACAAAAGATGATAGTGTCGAATGACATATATAAAAACGAAAGATGATAGTGTTAAATGACATATGAAAAATGGATAGGGGGATGTTTATGGAAGAAACAAGTAAAGTTGGAACTATTAACAAGGACACAGTGGTTAATGTTGAAAAGGCTTTAGCCCAATTGAATAAGCATATTTTTACATACTACCCATCAAGTAAAAAGGTTGTGCTTTCAAGATATGAGATGGAGCGTATGGGTGGAACGGGTGAAATAACAGATATAAAAGAGTCAGAGTTTTATAATATGATTATTGAGAAAAATCACCTGCTCAAAATGTTTGAAGCAGTAGATTTGGGAACCGAGTGTATAAGTAAAGAGTTTTCAACACTTCAGAACCAGATGTTTAGAATCTCTATGTGTACTATAAGTTATGATGATAATCATAAGCCTTTATGTACTGTTGGACTTCTTGAATATATAGAAGATGACTCCAAGCTTAACAATATTGTCAGTGCACTTATATATAACTTTAACAGTGTATATTATGTAGATGTAGACAGTGAGCAGGTATATCCATATAAGATCAATCCAGCAGTAAAGAGCATGCTTAACAGCTCTCTTAAGAATATTCCACTATATTCAGACCTTATGAAGGAATACATTGATAAGAGTGTAGTCAGTGATGAAAAGGAAAATATGCGTATAGAGACATCTCTTGATAATCTGAGAGAACAGTTTAAGATAAAGAATTCATACCAGTATGACTATAGTATTGTGCGTGATGGTGGAATCGCTTATTGCAGAGCCAAGTTTGTTAACATAGACGGAATAGGTGAATTACATCATATGGTTGCTGGCTTTGAGGATATAAGTGCTGAAAAACAGCGGGAGCTGGAACGTATAGCGTATATAGACCATATAACAGGTGGTGGTAATTATGCTCATTTTAAAAAGACATTAAGAGACTACAGGGAGCCAGGCTACCTTATTTCTATGGATATTCATGACTTCAAGATTATCAACTCCATATGTGGGATTATCAAAGGTGATGAAACACTGAAGAATATATGGAGATGTATAGAAAAAAGCCTCACTTCTAAAGACCTGGCAGCTCATATTAATGCTGACCGCTTTGCTATATATTGCAGATGTGATGACAAAGATGAGGTTATAGAGTGTATACATAAAATCGGGGAAGGTCTTAAAGATATAACAGAAGCGCTTAAGATACCTAATATAATACCTTACTATGGAATATCACACTGGAAGCATGGCAAAAAGGTCGAAGAAGCTTACAGCGAGGCTAATTTTGCAAAGAATCAGGTTAAAGAGCGTAAAGATATAAGTTATCAGTTCTATAGTCATGAGGATACTTTAAAAATACTCGAAAACAGGGCTATGGAAGATGAGTTTGCCGGTGCGATATCCAATGGGCAGTTTGAGATATGGTATCAGCCTAAGTATAATCCAGTTGATAACAAGCTTGTTGGTGCTGAAGCACTTGTAAGATGGCGTGGTGGGGATGGAAAGCTGATATCACCAGCCAGGTTTATTCCATTGTTTGAAAAGGATGGTCTTATTAAGACACTCGATGAATATGTGTTTAAGAGCGTATGCAGGCAGCAGGCAGAGTGGAAAAGCAAGGGCAGACAGATTATTCCGGTATCTATTAATCTGTCGAGGGCGACACTGTATTTTGAATCAGTGGCAGAGCTTTATAAATGCATTGCAAATGAAACAGGCATAGATACAAAGTATGTGCCTATCGAGATAACAGAAAGTGCAGCCATAGATAATGCTAATATCAAGGTACTTGCAGATCAGTTCCACAACAACGGTTTTTCACTGCTTGTGGATGATTTTGGTTCAGGCTATTCATCATTATCAACTATTAACATGAAATGCTTTGATACCTTAAAAATTGATAAAAGTCTTATTGATTATATAGGTGATTTCAGCGGCGAGAGACTGCTTGATCATACAATAACTCTTGCCAAGGAGCTTGGAATATCGGTCACAGCCGAGGGAGTTGAGACGAAGAAGCAGGTTGATTTTCTTACACGGCTGAACTGTGATAATATACAGGGCTTCTACTATTCAAAGCCACTGTGCGTTGGAGATTTTAATCAGCTGCTTGGAAGCTGTTAAATAGTAATTAAATGATGTCGGGGTCAAAAGCCCCCGACTTTGA
>OHIM01000336.1_pt1 | contig 29266 bp, 20 predicted proteins | sample 1568271 | NCBI WGS metagenome assembly OHIM01 (sample SAMEA3879580, study PRJEB24766) | human gut metagenome | biome: human-associated habitat; feature: feces | place: USA | collected 1985/1987
ATATTTCAAATGGCTTCATTTCAAATGATACTTTGTTGCCATCTTTGCTTAACTCTGAAATATCAGTTTCCATTAAATTACACTCTTTAACTGATTCAATCTCACTAATCATTTCTAAAGTAACATTAGTTCTCATATTATGACATTCATACATTCTTATTACTAATTCATCAGAATCTTCAGCCTTTTTAATAACTTCTATAATTACATTATCTTTATCTACCTTTACAAGTGAAGACTTGCTTTCTAAACTACCCTCATGAGCTTCTTCTACTTTAGAATATAGAGGAACATTTAAATTGTATGCCATTTTAACAGTTCCTGCATCTTTATAATCTCCAGTATGAGGATAAATTGAATATATGAAGTTATGCACTTCCTGATCACTTGTAGTATTAGGTAAAATTCCACTCTTTAATAAAGTTAATCGCATTACTCCATCTAAAATATCATGGCCATACTTACTATTATTCATAAGTGAAACTCCATAGTTTCCTTCTGATAAATCAACCCACTTATGTCCACAAACTTCGAATCTAGCTTCATCCCAGCTAGTATTTCTATGAGTTGGTCTTTTTACATTACCATATTGAATTTCATAAGTTGCTTCATTTGAGTTAATATCAACTGGGAATGCAGCTTTAAGTAATACTTGTGACTCTTTCCAGTCTATATTTGTATCAAAATCAATTCTTGGAATATCATTATAAATATACACCTTTTGAATTATTGTTGAGTCTTGGAACTTTCTCTTTATTTCTAAAGTACTTCTAACATTTCCTCTTTCAATTACTTCAATATGCTGAACATCATTTACTAACCACATTTTTTCATCATAATAGATATCGATATCCCAGTTATCATAATCCATTGGTTTATCTTCAAAGGCTTGTAAAACATTTGCTGTTTGTCCTTCTTTTAATACTTCTCTATTTGATTTCTTATCAATTATAGAAGTTATGTTTCCTTCTTCGTTAATTTTAATATCAAAGAATTTGTTTTCAATATAATTTTTCTCAATAGTTAAATTAGTACTTGATGATTTAGTAGCTTCAATTATCTCAAAAGCTTTGTGTCCATTTGCTGGAATTCCTTTAGCAAAGAATATTGCTTTTCCATCATCAATTAATTGACATTCAATTTCTTCATTTCCATCTAAAACAGCTGGCATATTAATATCACTTGGAACTTCAAATTCAACAATATCATCTCTATCAAAGCCTAAAGTATTAAATACAACTACTGATTTATTCTTTAAACTAATATTTTCTGCAATGTAATTAATTCCATCTGCAAGCATTTCTTTTCCTGAACCTATAATTCTCTTATAATCTTCATCTGTAACATCATATACTTTTTTAATAGATGTTCCTGGTAAAATATCATGGAATTGATTTAATAAAATATTTTCCCAATTTTTATTTATATTTTCTGCTGGATACTCTTTTCCTAATAACATTGCTAATGAATTAACCTTTTCAGTTGACTCATAAAGCTGCTCACTTATTCTATTGTCTCTCTTATTTCTTGCCATTGAAGTATAAGTTCCTCTATGATATTCAAGGTATAATTCCCCAACCCATCTAGGTAATCTCTTATTTCCTTCAACTTTCTTTTCTAATTTTTTAAAGTAATCTAATGAATTTCCAAGCTTAACCTTAGGCATTCCTGGTATTCCTTTTGCCATTCTTCTACCTGTTTCTAGCATTTCATAACTTACTCCGCCACCACCGTCTCCGTAGCCATAGCAAACTAATACATCATCATTAATTTCTTTTTGTTGATATCTATCCCATGCACCTTTAATAGATCCTGGATGTAAAATTCCATTATATGTTGTAAAGTGACATTTTTTATCTTGATTTGGATCAGTTGTAGTTATAAAATGTGTTAGAATCTCTGTTCCATCTATTCCTTTCCACATGAAAGTATCATAAGGCATTTTGTTAAATTGATTCCATGCAATCTTTGTAGTCATGAAGTAATTAACATTTGACTTCTTTAATATTTGTGGAAGTGCTGCTGAATATCCAAATACATCTGGTAACCATAAAACTTCATTTTCAACATTAAACTCTTCTTTAAAGAATCTCTTTCCATGAAGAATTTGTCTTATTAGTGATTCACCTGAAGTTACATTACAATCTGCTTCAAGCCACATTGCTCCTTCTGGTTCCCAAACACCTTCCTTAACTTTTTCCTTTATTTTTTCATATATATCAGGATAATCCTCTTTTATAAATTTATATAATTGAGGTTGTGAAGACATAAATATATATTCTGGATATTGATCCATTAACTTAAGAACAGTAGAAAAACTTCTTCCAACTTTTTCTCTTGTTTGTGCTACAGTCCACCACCAAGCTACATCTATATGAGTATGTCCTACACAAGTAGCTACATAATCTTCATGTCCGCATAACTTTTCATAAAATTCAACTTCTAAGAATTCATTTGCTTTTTTTATACTTTCATTATACTCCTTTGAAAATACTTTTCTTAAATCTAATAAATTTATAGCATCATTTAATACTAAAAGCATATCTATTCTTTTTTTATCATCTTCATCTATTTTTTCACAGCTCCATACTGGTACTTGTAAATTAAAATATAAGTCTCTTGCTGCTAAATCTATAGTTACTAAGCTTGCATTTAAAGTAAGTCTCTTATCCCAAGTTCTACCTGTATAAGAATGTAAATCTATCTCATATACTTCTCCTGCTTTTGCATTATTAGTTAAAATAACTTCTCTATGATTTATATCTAATCCTTGTATATGCTCACCATTAACATAAAGAATAAATTGTGGATTAACAGCATCCCAGCCCTCTTCAAAAGCATATATATCTAAAGCTAAAACTTGTCCTTCAAACTCTTGTGGTACTGTTACTGAAGTTCTAAACCAAAAATGTTTATCATCAGTTCCTCCCCAATTATCTTTATCAGAATTAAAATTTATCCATTCACTAGTGTCACTATTTATTGCTTCTATTCCTAAAAAATTTCCTTCCTTATATTGAAAACTTTTTATTTCTAATTTGTTAGTATATACATTTTCCTTAATGTCTGTTGCTATTTTTCTAACTCTTTCTAATATATAACGCATAATTCTCATCCTTTATTAAAAATAATATTTTTATAAGATTTATATTTAAATCTTTCTTTGAGTTAAGAATACCATACTGAATATTTTCTTTATAGTTGACAAATTTTATATTTATTGAACTTTTTTCACTTTTGTAATTGTTTACTTATTTTTTTAAAGCTACTTACAGTTTTCGTATTAATAACTTCCTCTAACTTTTATACATTTAGTATAATCAATAAAAAAGAGCCCTTCAAAATAACTTATATTAAGTTTCTTTTGAAAAGCTCATATTTACAAGATTATATTAGTTTTCAGCTTTCCATGCATCAATTTGAGTTTGCATTTCATCAATAACTTTTTGTAATCCTTGTTCTTTTAATTTTGTATTCATTTTATCTAAATATTCATCAATATCAACAGAACCACTATATAATGCGAACTTAAATTCACTTAAAACATTACTAATAGCAGCTAATTCATTAGTAACATTTGATATATCAAATTTAAATCCTAAAGCTTCTGAAGCTATAGATTCATCATTGAATTTTTGGAAGTCATCCCATTTAGTTTCTGGTTCTCCTTCAAGAACGTAGTTAATGAATAAGTTACCAAAAGCAAAGTGAGCAACATCGTAATCTGCATGCTTTTCTGTATATTTGATTGTCTTATCTCCTACTTTTTCGTAATGAACACCTTCGATTCCATAAACAACTAAGTTCTTTAAGTATTCATCAGTATTTAATAAGTTTAAGAATTCAATAGCTTTTTCTTTATTCTTAGAGTTTGCAGAAACAGCCATCATTGAACCAGTAGTTGAACCATTTGTGATATATGCATCAGTAACATTTGAAGTAACAACTTCATATTTTAAGTTTTCAGACCATAATCTATCAGCATAAGGTTGTCCATCAGCTTTATCTACAAATCTTTTAACTGATTCATCACCATCAGTTGTAGCAGCATCACCATTTATATATCCTAATTCAAAGAATCTTCTCATAATTTCAAGTTGACTCTTAAGGAAATCAGTTTCATATAAGTTTTTAACTGTTAATGATTCATCATCAAAAGCAACCCCAACTGGTTCTACGATTTCATCAAATAATTGTGGTGTACGTGTTCCTTTAGCTATATAAAGTGGAACTACATCTGGTTCGTTTTCCTTTATAAGCTTTAACCATGGTTCTAAATCTTCTAATGAGTGTATATCTTCATATGGAATGTTATATTTATCTACATATTCCTTAGTAAATCTCCACATTGGTGCAGCTGCAATTTCCTTTTGAGTAGGAACTGCATAAATTTTACCATCTATTTCAGCACCATCCCAGAATCTTTTATCAACAGCTTCATATGTTTCTTTTAAAGTTGTATCTAAATATTCACTTAAATCTAAGAATGCACCCTTTCTTGCATTTCCAATATAATCACCTGCCCAAGAACAAGTAAATGCTATATCATAATCTTCTCCTGAATTAATAACCATAGATATTTTTTGGCTGTAATCCCCAAATCCTGAGAATTTCATATTAACTGTTGCATTCATTTTTTCAAGTAAATATTCATTTATTTTTGCTTGAACATCTGTTAAATCGTTTGGCTCATTTCCTATACAATACCAAACTAATTCTGTAGGCTTCTCATCCTTTCCACCTGATGTAGCTGTACTACTATTTCCTGAATTACTTCCACATCCAACTAGCATAGTTGAGACAGTTGCTACACATGTAGCTAATGATACTATTTTTTTAAATTTCATATGTTTTTCCTCCCCCATATTTCTCAACACTTTTTATATTCTTTACAACATCTCTTTGATATTGTTTACATTTTTATTATAACTTGCTTCACAGGATTTTCATATTGTATATTTTCTATATTTTTCTTAAAATGTGCTTTTTCACTTTTCTCACATTTTATATGTCAACACATATTATAATATTGAGATTTAATTTTACAAAAGTTTAGAGATTGAGGTGTATTATGAAAAACTATATAAACAATAACTTTATAAAAGAGTTTGAAGAAGAAAAAACTATATATGATAACTATGATATAAATGAATTCTGTGATCCATGTGAACCTTCTAAGCACTGCGAACCATGTGATTCTCCAAAACCTTGTGATATTTACAAACCATGCGAAATTTATGAAACTTATGATACTCCTGTAGATGAATATAATTTGCCTTATAACAACTTTAACATGGATAAATATTTAAAAAAGCAAAATAGTATAAACTCTTACAAGTACAATGATTTTGATAGCTTTAAAAAAGGAACAAATGATTGCTGTAAATGTAAGGAATGTTCTAACAAAAAGTTGAATAGTATTTTAACAGCTATGTCATCAGCTCTTTATAGCATTGGAAATGATACAGACAAGCTTCAATGTCTATATAAGGACCTTGATTGTTTACTTCATGAATGCCATTTAAATAAAGATCAAAAACATGCTATAAAATGCTTACAAGAATCAATAGAAATACTCGTATTTGCTTCTAAAAAAACAGATGCAGCTCTTATTGATGTAAAGAATGCTTTCTGTTAGATAATAATATTTTGTAGAATATTGACGAATACATTCTTATACTGTATACTTCTAAAACGTAGGATACCTTTAAACTAGTCCTGTGAGACTAATAAGGAAGTATTACATTATTTATGTATTTTATACGCCTTAGTATCTTAATTGGTATTAGGGCGTTTTTATATATCTGGTATCCTATATATTCGGAATTATTATGGAGGATACTATGAAAAAACAAAACTCAAACAAACTAGCTATTCAAATGGCAATATCTTTAATTCTAGGTTTAATTGCTGGTACTGGATTTATATTATTAAGAGAGAGCTTATTAAGCAATGGAAATATTGATTTATGGACTACAATAAACAACTTATTATTCCAAGATATATCTGCTGAAGGAGCTCAAAATGCTCTAGGATTATTCTATATATCAGGACAACTATTTGTAAACTCATTACAACTTGTAATTGTCCCAATGGTATTTACTTCAATAGCTTTAGCTATGTGTAAAGTTAGTGACACTAAAAAACTTGGCCGTATATCTTATAAAACAATATTAGGATTCTTAGTTACATCATTATTTGCTCTTATATTAGCTGGAATCTTTGGATTTGCTGCAAATAAGATGGGATTATTTAATGTAAGTATAGATAACTTAACTTCTCAAGCTGGAAGCGCTGGTTCTAACCCGTTATTAGTTATAGTAAAAGCTATACCAAATAACATAGTTGCAACTTTCTCTCAAAATGGTAGCATCTTAGCTGTTGTTTTCTTAGCTGTGGTTACTGGTCTTTGCATAAACCACTTAGGTGATCAAATTCAAGTATTAAAGAAGTTACTAGAAGATGTAAATAATATAATTACTGTATTCTTAAGCTTTATTATAACTAAATTTGGACCTATTGCTATATTCGTACTAATAACTAGAACTTTCGCAATATATGGTGTTGATCACTTGAAACCAGCCTTAGCTTATGTAATAACAACAGTATTAGCCTTATTACTATTCTTAACACTTGGCTATGCTATTTTTGTAGCACTGGCTGCTAAGCTAAATCCAATCACTTTTGTTAAGAAGATATCTAAAGTTGCTTTATTTGGATTTTCTACATCTTCATCAGCTGCAACTTTACCACTTAACACAAAAACAACTGTTGAGGAATTAGGTGTTAGTGATGAAATAGCTTCATTTACATTACCACTAGGAATGACTATAAATATGAACGGAACTGCAATAATGCAAATTATAGCTGCTATATTTATAGCATCAAGTGCTGGATATGAAGTAACTATTGGAAACATAATTGTTATAGGGTTACTTGCTCTTATAGCCTCAATAGGTACACCTGCTGCCCCTGGTGCTGGTGCAATAATACTATTTACTGTATTAACTGGAATGGGATACAATAATGATGCTGCATTGCTTGCATACTCATTAATCTTAGCAATAAATAGACCTGTAGAAATGTTAGTTACATCCTTAAATGTTGTTGGTGATTCAGCTACAGCAGTAGTTGTTGCCAAGTCAGAAGGGATGCTAGACGAAGATAAATATAATGCAATATAATAAAAATTCCTGCTTGTGCAGGAATTTTTATTTTCAGAATCATTTTTAAAACTATTATTCTATTTATCATTTTTATCTTGCCTCTCTACCATTCCTTATAACTCTTTTCTTCATATTGGAACGAGTCATAAAGTTCTCTAAACTCATTTAAAGCTTTATCATCTATCTTGTAGCAATTCTTATCAATATACAATCTATCACCTACAAAAGAAACATAATTAGTACTACCAATCTCATTTACTTCTATAAAGAATTGCCATCCATTTCTCCCATCATCCTTAACCTCTTCTTTAGGTAAATCATTAAGAAATGTTACTATCTTTTCTATATCTTCTTTCTTATCAATATCTTTAAACTTAGGTGGAGATGGTAACGCTTGTATTCTAATATTTGATATCTTTTCTGAATTCAATTGTGTTTTACTTCCACATAGAAGTATTATAATGATAAAAATAAAAACAATAGCAACTATAAATATTTTTCTTTTACTTTTCACTGCTCCTCCTCCCTTCATTACTAATATCCATTAACTTAAAAGCCGGTAACAACAAAGTTTCCTTCTCATTAATACCATATTTATATATTTTTTTCTTTATAAACTATTTTTAATATTATAGGCGTTGCTATAGCACAAACCACCACTAAAATAATTATTGGAGCTAAAAATACAGGATTCATAATCCCCATAGATATTCCTTTATTAGCTACAACTAAAGCCACCTCACCTCTAGCTACCATTCCAATACCAACTTGTAATGCTTCTTTATTGTTAAACCTGCATAACTTTGCTCCAAGTCCACATCCTATAATCTTTGTTATTATTCCTATACCAACTATACAAATAGTAAATAGAATTATTCCCGAGGACATTTTACTTAATGACACCTTTAACCCAATGCTTGCAAAGAATATTGGCGAAAGTAACATATAAGATAAAGTCTCAAACCTTGCATTTATATAACTTGTCTCTTTATTATTTGACAAAACAAGTCCAGCTATAAAAGCTCCTGTTATATCTGCGACTCCAAAGAATCTTTCTGCTACAAATGATAACAATAAGCAAAATACAAAGGCTGCTATAACAAATCTTCTCATATCACTTTCATATCTATTTACAAATTTATCAAAGCATTTATAAAAAATGTACCCTGATACTCCAGCAACAGCAAAAAATAATATTATCTTTATTAATACTAAAATTACGCTTACACTTGCATCATTAAAACTTGTAACTATAGTTAATGCAATTATGCCTAATATATCATCAATTAAAGCCGCTCCTAATATAGCATTTCCTGTTCTGCTATTAAGCTTGCCAAGCTCCTTTAAAGTTTCTACAGTTATACTTACTGATGTAGCAGTTAATATTATTCCTATAAATATATTCTCTATTAATTCATTTCCAGCAATACTTGCGAATTCCCCCCTATTAAAAATATAGGCTACTGCAGTTCCCCCTATAAGAGGTAGAATAACTCCACATAAGGCAATTATAAAAGAAGCTTTTCCAGTACTTTTTAGTTCATTAATATCCGTAGATAATCCAGCTGTAAACATAATTACTATAACTCCAAGTTCTGCTATTTGTTTTATAAAATCAGTTTCTGTAATTACATTAAATACAGCTGGTCCTAATACTAATCCAGCTAATAAAGCCCCTACAACCTGCGGCATTTGGAATTTCTTTGTTACTATTCCTAACACTTTTGTACTTAATAAAATTAGAGCAATATCAAATAAATATATATATGATAACATGCTTCATCCCCCTTTGTATTTAAATTCCACTTATATTCTAATCCTTTTTATGGAATTTAAGAACAAAAAAAGGAGAAATTGCTTATCAATTTCTCCTTTTTCATAATTCATTTACTTTAAAGCCTCTAACACTTCATCAACCATCTTTTGTGTTGATTCAATACCACCACTTATTGTGTACCAAACATCAGCATCTAAATATACTATATTCCCATTCTTATATGCATCAGTTTTCTTTATAATTTCATTATCAAACATTTCCTTCGCTGAAGTATTTCCACCTGTTACAGCTGCTCTATCTATTACAAATAAATAATCTGGATTTTTATCTAAAATGTATTCAAATGAAGCCTTTTGTCCATGTGTTGATGATTCTATAGTCTTATCAACCGCTTCAATTCCAAACTCCTTGTGAATTATTCCAAATCTTGATCCTTCTCCATATACGCTAAATGCATTATCATTAGCTAAAGCTATTAATGCATTTACACCTTCTGCTTTTTCATTAACCTTACCTATAGCTTCTTCAACCTTAGCAACCTGAGTTTTAACTTCTTTTTCTTTATCAAATATTTGTCCTAAAGTTTCCATATTCTTTTTGAAAGAACCTAAATAATCAGTATTATCAACTCCTAAATAAATTGTTGGAGCTATCTTATTTAATTCTTCATAGTATGATTCTAATCTTCCTGACATTATTATTAAATCTGGCTTTAATTCATAAACTTTTTCCATATCAGGTTCTTTTAAACTTCCTACATTTTCGTACTTACCATCTTCATATTTGCTTAAAAGACTTGGTAAATTTGATTTTGGTAAACCTATTATCTCTACATCTAAAGTATTTAAAGCATCTGCTATACCATAGTCAAAAACTATAACTCTTGAAGGATTCTTTGTTACTTCTGTTTCTCCTAATTTATGAGTGATTTTAATCTTCTCTCCATCTGCTGAAACACCATTTCCTGCAAATTTAGTAACACCATAAATACCAAATATAACTGCTATAATAACTATCATTGAAATTATTGTCTTTTTACTCATTTTTATCTCTCCTTTTTATTTAAAAATATACACATATTTTTCTGTTATCTATATTTTGAATATCAAATTTTATTTCATAAATACTTTCAAGTTCTTCCTTTTTAATTGTTTCATCTGTAGGACCATCCTTAACTACTTTTCCATCCTTTAAAGCTACAATATAGTCTGAATAGCAGGATGCAAAGTTAATATCGTGTATTACTATAATAACTGTTTTTCCAAGCTCATCAGTTAATCTTCTTAATATCTTCATAATCTCAACTGAATGCTTCATATCTAAATTATTTAATGGCTCATCTAGTAAGATATAATCACTGTTTTGAGCTATTACCATGGCAATATATGCTCTTTGTCTTTGACCACCACTTAGTTCATCTAAGTACTTATCTTCAATATCCTTAAGCTGCATATATTTAATTGCCTTGTCCACAAATTGAATATCTTCATCCTTTAAATTTCCTTGGCAATAAGGAAATCTTCCAAAGCTAACTAATTCTCTAATAGTAAGCTTTATATTTATATTATTAGATTGCTTTAATATAGAAACTTTCTTAGCAAGCTCTTTATTATCCCATTCTAATATTTCTTTACCATCTATTAAAACTTCACCTGCATCCCTTTTTATAAGTCTGCTTATTATTGAAAGCAAGGTACTTTTACCTGCCCCATTAGGACCTATAAATGAAGTTATTTTTCCTTCTTCTATTTTTAAAGAAACATTATCTACAACATTCTTTTTTCCATATTTCTTTGTAATTCCTCTTACCTCTATCATTTTGCTCTCTCCTTCATTACAAGATAAATGAAATAGATTCCTCCTATAAAGTTGATTATTACTCCTATTGTCATTCCATAGTTTAATATTCTTTCAACTATAAGTTGTCCACCTATTAAAGCTATTACGCTAATAAACCCTGTAGCTATTCCAAGTTCACTATGCTTATATGTCTTAACAAGTTGTCTAGCTATATTTACTACTAGAAGTCCTAAGAATGTTATAGGACCTACTAATGCTGTAGATACTGATGTAAGTATTACTATAACTACAAGCATCTTTTTAGTAACTTTATCATAATCAACACCTAGGTTTATTGCTTCATCTCTTCCTAAAGACATAACATCTAATATCTTTAAAAAATCCATACTGAAAACTATACAAAGTGCTATTACTACAGTTGATAATAGCAATATTTCAGTATTTATATTATTAAAGCTTGCCATCATTTTATCCTGTACCACTTGAAACTCTAATGGATCAATTAATACTTGCATAAACGTTGTTAAGCTTTCAAATAATGTTCCACATATAACCCCTATTAATAATAGTGTGAATATATTGTTACTATTTTTTCCAAATAAGAATTTGTATATTAAGGAAGAGAATATAATCATTACTATTATTGATATAACAAAGTTTGCATTCTTCCCATTTACTACTCCTGAACCTGAACCTAGAATAAATATTAGGGTTGTTTGTAAAAGCACATATAATGAATCTAGCCCTAAGATACTAGGAGTTAAAATTCTATTATTAGTAATTGTTTGGAATACTAAAGATGAAAACCCTATTGATATCCCAACTAATATCATTGCTATAATTTTAGGTATACGTCTTGATAAAGCATAATCAAAATTATTTGCATTTAATCCTATGAATAAAAAGATTGCTACTAATATTGTTGCTGCTATTCCTAATCCTAAAAGTAATTTCTTATGCTTCATTTCCAGACCTCCTTACTATCATATAAAGGAATATTGCACTTCCGATAACTCCAACTGTTGTTCCTATAGATATTTCAAATGGGAATATTACTATTCTTCCAAATATATCACAAGCTAAAAGGAATATAGGTCCAAGTAATGCTGTATGGTATAAGGAATTTTTCAGGTTATCTCCTAGATAAAGACTAACTATGTTTGGAACTATTAACCCAAGGAAAGGAATATTTCCTACAGTAATAATTGTTACTGCTGAAATTACAGCTACTATAATTAGTCCAATATTAACTACTGAATTGTAGTTTAACCCTAAATTAGTTGCAAAATCTTCTCCCATTCCTGCCACAGTAAACTTATTTGCATAAAGGAAGGCAATTACAACTACAGGGATACTTAAGTACAATAATTCATAATTTCCTTTCATTATCATAGATAAGTCACCTTCCATCCATGAAGAAAGATTTTGAATCAAATCATACTTATAAGCAAAAAATGTAGTTATAGAATTTACTACTTTCCCTAGCATCATCCCCAGCAAAGGTATAAAAACTATATTTTTAAATTTTATTACCTTTGTCATTTTCATAAATATCATTGTACCCACTAAAGAAAAGGCAAATGATATAATCATCTTTTGCATTGTTGTTGCAGAGGTAAATACCAGCATAGATGCTAATATACCAAGCTTTGCAAAATCTACAGTTGCAGCAGTTGTAGGAGAAACAAATTTATTTCTGCTTATCTGTTGCATTATAAGACCACTTATACTTAATCCAATACCTGCAACTACTATACTGACTAGCCTTGGAACTCTACTTGTTAATAATATTTCTATTTTTGTGCTCTCTAAAGCAAATATATCTGCTAATTTAATATCAGTTACCCCTACGAATATAGATAACACCGATAGTATAATTAATATAAGAACTAAATATTTCTTTTTCATCTGTTCACCTCTGAATGATACTTTGACAAACTCTATGTATATTGATATAATTCAATTGATATTTCTTGATAATGATTCTCATTAATAATATCAAGTTTATCATTCACTGTCTTATAAAATATTTTGTTTTTTTATAAAATATTTAGGCAAAACTTTTGGAGGAAAATAAATGATAACTTTATTAGATAAAGCAAAAGAGAATATAGATAACTTCCACAATTGTACTCATCTTAATATTGAAGCTTACAATGAAAATGGACATTTACTATTTTCATTAGGTAATCCTGTTAATGCTGATATTCACAAAATTCTAGAAAGAATTAGAAAGGAAAAAAACATTATAAATGTTAATAGACAGCATAGTATTTTTATTACAATATGCCCTATAATACCCAACAACTATTCTTATGGATTTTATGTAATTGGTCCCTATTCTACAGATAAGAATAATACAGAAAATATTCAATACAAACCAATTCATTGCCTCCCTCATTTAATAGAACTGCTTTATGTAAATATAGAGATAGAGGAAGAAAAACATAATCTTAATGTAACAAAAGCTATTAAATATATTGATTCTCACTATTCTCAGGATATTAATTTAGATGTAATATCTAAAGAATTAACTCTTAATAAAACTTATTTGTGTAATGTATTTAAGAAAACTAAAAATAAAACTGTTATAGGATACTTAAACGAACGAAGAATAGAAAAAGGTAAAGACCTTTTAGTAAGTACAGATATGAATATTGCAGATATTGCATTATCTATTGGTTATTCAAACCAAAATTATTTTAATACAGTTTTTAAGAAAAAAGAAAATATTACCCCTTTAGAATTTAGAAACAAATACAAGAATATCTAAATACTAAAATATAAAAAGGAAATGTAGGTATATTTAATATATCTGACATTTCCTTCTCTTTACTCTATGACTAACTATATATTAGGTTCAAATAAATTAAAATCTTGAAAAGCCCTTCTAATAATATATAGTGCATCTTCTTCACTATATATTATTTGATTATTTCCGCCTGATGATGGCTTTTTTACCATTGTAGTAGATGAACGATTTTTAAATTCTTTTGGTGTAGAATTACAATATCTTTTAAAAGCTTGGTTCATATAACGATAATCTGAAAACCCACAATGATAGCAAATATCTATTAACTTCATATTAGTAGTAAGAATCATGTCTCTTGCATGATTAAATCTTACAAAAGTTAGATAATCCTGAAAATTCTGCTTTAAATGTTCCCTAATAAAATGGGATAAAAAGTATACAGATAATCCTTCTCTATCTGCAATATCCTGTAATGATATTTTTTCATTATAATGTTCTTCTATATACCTTGTAATCCTACTTAAACGTAATTTATTGTGACAAATTGCTCCATTATAATCAGTATTTAATTCATATTTTGAATATTGATTTAATAAATAGAAATACATAATATTAATCATACTTGCACAGTTTATTTGATAATATTGTGGCTTTTCTATATAAACTTCTCCAAGCTTTAAAAAAGTATAAATCAATAAATTATGCTTGATATCATATCTACAATGATCAGTAAAAACCACATGACTAATTTGGGGAAAATATCCTTCAAAATACTTAGGTAATATTTGCAAACATAAAAATATTGATGCTTCCTCCTGTGAAATTATTTCATGCTTATCATTACTATTAAGTAAAATAACATCCCCCGGATGAAATTGAAATTGTTCATCATTAATAATAAAAATAGGGCTACCTTTAAAAACAAATAACATCTCTACTTCAGGGTGAAGATGGGGCTCGCGATAATCAACTTCCACCACAAACAAATTCATATTTTTTATATTTGGGTAATCAATGATTTCTAGTTTCTGATTCATAATATCCCCCCTTTGATAACGTTATTATAAAAAGTTTTATCATATTTGAAAAGTATATTCTTGTTACCACAACAACATTGTCATATAAACTGAACACAATAATGATACAAATGAAATCGTTTGCCTATTATAATAATCACGTACAGTTAAATTATTTATTAACTTAAGATCAAATTTTCATTTATGTGAAGGGAGAAACATATGAAAAAGAAATTTATAGCTAAACGCGGACTAATTTTCTCATTAATTTTCACTCTATTTTGTTTAATTAGTTCTAACTTACTTCTAAGTAACTTTGGAAAAGTAAGAATTGAAACTACAACAATACAAACACGATCTGGTAATAATGTTAGTATTCGTGTTTATAGTCCCAAAAATGCAACATCAGAAAATAAAGCTCCTGCTGTTGTATTTGCTCATGGTTTATCAACAACAAAAGAATGTTATGCTCAATATGCATTAGAATTATCTCGTCGTGGATTCGTTGTTATAACACCTGATATGTTAAACCATGGTGGTTCTGATATAACCTCTTATGAAACATTCTTCACTGATATCAACACAGAAGGATATGGAATCTACTCTGCTGTAAGATATGCAAGCGATTTAGATTATGTTGATTCAAACCAAATAGGTATAGTGGGTCATTCAATGGGTGGGAATGCTACAAATATTAGTGTTACTTTAGATAATATGGGCCCTAATAAATTAATCTCTTCAGTATACCTTATTGCAAGTAACCCTACTTTTAAAGATTTTGAAGGAAACTGGGCAAACGTATATGGAAACCGTAGTGTAGGTCTTTACTATACATTCTATGACCATGTTTATTTCAGTACCCAAGATGATACTGGAAAAATAATATCAGCTCAAGAGTTCTTAGGTTCTAATGAAGCTAAATCCTTCGCTAGTTTTGGACAAGCACCATCTGCATTCCAAGGTGATGAAGTACTTCCTGGACATACATACTCAACTGATATAAATGGTAAACAAGTAATTCGTCGTATTACAAAAGCTAACGAAATTCATCCAAAGCCACAAGGTGGTAGTGGTGCTGTAGCATCAGTAGTGGACTTTTTCCAAGAAACATTAGAAGCTCCACAATATAAACTTGGTAGTATGCAAATTTGGAAATTCTATAGTATCGCATCTATTTTAGGACTTGCTGGTGCCTTAGCTATATGTATATTTACAATTGCAGTATTAACAAAAACAAAATTCTTCTCTAGCTTAAAAGCTGAAGATAATAAACAATTACGTCCTACCCCAAATAACAAAGGAAAAATTTGGTTCTGGTCATTAACCATTCTTAACTGTGCATTTGCTTTCATAAGCATATCTTTAATCTTTAATAAAGGATTAGGATACTTTGTAACAAATCAGTTACCACAACAAACAAGTAATATATACGCTTTATGGGCATTAGCTAATGGACTTTTTATGTTATTTACTTCTTTTGGTTCTTACTTCTTATATGGAAGAAAAGAAGGAGATACTTTAAAGCAATGGGGTGTAAGAATTCCATTTATTGATGTTATAAAGTCAATATTATTAGCTATCATAGGAATATCAAGTGTACTAGCTGTTGTGTATATTGCACAATATATATTCCAAATAGATTTACGTTATTATCTATGGGGAATGCGTGAATTGCCTTTAGATCACTTATACTTATTCTTTACTTACCTACCATTCTATTTATTGTTTGGTATCGCTGTTAGTATTGCAATAAATTCTGCATACTACTCAAAAATTGGTAAAGAGCCTACATGGTTAAATGATTTATTCTTTGCATTTATGAATATGATCCCTGCACTTGTAATCACATTTGTTGGATACTATTTATTTGCTAAGACAGGGGTACAGCAAAATATATTTGGATCAACATTTACATTCACATATATGATTAATGCAATACCTGTGTTCCCAATAGCTATACTTTTATTACGTCGTATATTTAAATATTGTAATAATCCTTATGTTCCTGGAATTATAGTAGGAAGCTTACTATGCTTTATGCAAGTTGCTTCAGTATTTACTTGTCATACATTCATGTTCATGGGATAAGATAATAAAATATTTTAAAAAGGATGTATCAAAATAAATTTTGATACATCCCCTTTTATTATTTAGCTACTTTCTTTTTGTTTTTAATAATAGTAATAGCTCCTAATGAAGTAACCATTAAGGCTGCTAGAAATATAACTCCTTCCATCTTTAAAGAATCACCAGTCTTAACAGTATCTCCACTTTCATCTTTGTTAACTCCATTATTTATATTTCCATTATCTGAATCACTAGATGTCTTTTTAGTTGTTAATATAACTGTTCCCCCCTCAATCATAGCCGGTATCACCACATTTACTACTCCATTTTCATTAACCGTATATTCCTTATTGTTATAAGGATCAACAAGTACAGTTCCTGCCTCATATGGAACATATATAGAACGTTCTTGTTCCACCTCATCAATATTTAGAACTGTAACTACAGATTCACCTTTATAAGTTCTACTAAATGCACTAAACTTATCTTCATCACCGCCGTCAATAGTTACTCTATCACCTTTAGAAAATACTAGCGAGTTATCCTTTCTTATATTTAATAGTTTCTTATAATGATTATAAACTTTTGCATATTCAGGATCTTCTAATCTAGAAAAGTCCATATCATATCTGTTAGCATCACCTAATTCCATTCCATTCTTACCAGTCATGCCTAACTCTTCACCATAATAAATTACCGGAATACCTTTATCAGTTATCTGAATAGCTGCACCTATCATTTGCTTTCCTAAATTATAGTCTACAGTTGTAAGGAATCCATCCTCATCATGGCTGCTTAAAAATTGCCCTAAAAGATAAGTATTACTAATCTTATCTGCTCTAGAATTTAAGTAGTCATTTGTTTCTGTTATCTTTCCATTCACAAAATCCCTAGCTTTATTCTTATATTGGAAGTCTAATAATGCATCCATTTCACCATTTTCTAACTTGTTAAATGTTGAATCTACATCAGCTCCATAATATTCACCTATCATCTTAAAGTTAGGATCTATTTCTGTTACGCTGTTTTTTAATGATTTCCAAGTAGCTCCCTCTACATGTTTAACTGTATCAATTCTAAAGTAATCAATAGTATTACCTTTATCAGTCTTTGATTTTTCAATCCAAGATTTTTGCCAGTCTACAAGAGTTTCTCTTACTTCTGAATCTTCAGTTCTAAAATCAGGTAAACCTGATACTTCTTGAGTTTCGAAGTCATTTCCTACAACATCCCTAAACATGTTTCCAAATAACCTTCTATCCTCATTAGTAGGATAATTGTTAGCACCACTATTTCCTTCTTCTTTATTCATTCCGTAACCTGCATGGTTTAAAACCACATCAACCATAAGCTTTATATCACTATCATGAGCTGTATCTATTAATGTTTTTAAATCATCCATTGTACCTAAATGCGGATCTAAGTTTTCAAAATTCTTTGCCCAGTATCCATGGTAAGAATATTGATTTCCATCTGAAGAAAATTGTTGATTAAAATCTGTATTTTCTACAATTGGAGTAATCCAAATAGTATTTATACCTAAATCCTTTAAGTATGGAATCTTTGCAGTTAATCCCTTTAAGTCCCCCCCATGGTAAGTAAATGGATTACTCTTATCATAGTTGTTTCCATTTGGATCATCATTACTTTCATCACCATTGAAGAATCTATCTGTTACAATAAAATAAATTCTTGCTTCATCAAATCCAAAATCTTCATCGCCTATAGCTGTTTTTGATTTTACAGTTAGGTTTGTTTCAATTTCATGTTCTTGCCCATTCTTATCAACTACTACTATTATTATACTTTTATCACCTGATGTTACAGCATCTTTTACCCCGATAGTTTGACTAATAACATTATTATTTAATAAAGCTAAATCCATAGGAACTTTATTAGATCCACCAACTTCTGATAAATCCATATAAATTTCTTTTATGTTATCTTTGCTTACCTCTTCATCTAAAGTAACCTTAACTACTGTGTTTTGATCATAATCAACTTCTTTAGGTGACACTTCAGCTACTCCGTTAATATAATATAACTTTAAGTCTACAACACCTGATTTAGCCTCTTCTCCATCTACTATAAAGGTATATTCATATCTTCCTTCTTGAATATTGTTAAGCCTATACTCAAAATATTGATTGGTAGAATCATAAGGCATATCATATAAGTTAGAGTTACCATTTTCATCTTCAACTTTTACCTTAACACTTTCAATTTGACCCTGTACATTATTAAAATATAAATTCCTATCCCTATATCTAAATAATATAGACTTATCATTTATATTAACTTCTGCATTCTCAATTGATGGTACTTGGAAATAATCTTTTTCTCCACTTACTACTGTTACCTTTGTAATATTAGAATTAGGATCTAAAGTTATATTTCTATCACTTCCAAATGGATCTTTTTCTACCCACTCCCCTTTTCTAATAATAAAACTTATTGTAGATGCGCCCTCTGGAACTAAGAATCTTGCTGTAGCAGTATCTTCATCAAAAGAAGAGAAATTCTTTTGCATTCCATCAAAGCCTGCCGACCACATCCATATATTCCAATCTTCAAAATCTTTATCTGGTTTTACATACTTAAACTCTACATACTTATTTTCTACTTTTCTTTCTTCTCCAACATAAATTGCAGAGTTACCATCAGATATTACTTGGTTACCCGAATCTAAGAAAGCATCTGACCAATCATTGCCACTATGAGGTTTAAATTTATATACATATTTACCTTCTGGAACTTCTAATGTTGTTGAGAAGATACCATTCTCTACTTTTGTCATCTTGACTTCTTTACTTATATTCCAGTCTACTTGTGGGAATGAACCTATTAAATATAATTCGTCTCCATCATACTTAGTATTTATCGTTATTTTATATTTTCCATCTGTGCCTTGTTCTATTGTATATGTTGGTACTGTTACTACTGAGTTACCATTTGAAGTGTTCTCATTTGAAGGATCAGTGAACCAGTTATTATTTTCATCAAAAAACTTGTATTCATATACTTGTCCAGGTTTTAATGCTAAAGTAGTATAGAAACTTCCATCCTTACTCTTTTGCATTGTGATTGCATTAGAAGCCCAATTTGTCATACTTCCTGCAAGCTTAACTTGTTCACTAACATGATTTACTCTAAAGGTTACTGTACCATCCCCATTTATTACAGGACTTTGTAGGCTCCCTTTTATTTCTACTATAGAGTTTCCCTCTGCAGTTTCATTAGGGTTGTTAGGATCCTTAAACCAAGTATCTCCTGTAACATACTTATATTGATGAATACCAACACCAAGCTCTAATGTTACTTCAAAAACTCCATCTGTTCCTTTAGCCATTGGTGTAGCAGTAGGATTCCAGCCATTCATAGTTCCAGCTATACAAAGCTCTTCAGAATCATACTTAACTCTAAAAGTTACTGTATTATCATCATTTTTTGTAACACCTAAAGCTTTAATAACTAAAATAGAGTTTCCATCTGGTGAATATTCTTGGGTGAAAGCCCCTTCCCAATTGTTACTATTAGGCTTATATTTGTATTGGTATCTTCCTGGTTCTAAAGGTACTTCTGTAGTATATCTAAATACACCATCATCGCCCTTAGTCATAGATTCTTGTCCTGATTCCCAACTAGTCATATCCCCTGCTAAATAAAGGGTATCCCCCTCATACTTAACACTAAACGTTATGGTACCATCTTCGTTAACTCTTGGAGATAGTATTTCAACTCTCATTTGTGCTTCCTGTTTAGTCTCTTGTGCATTTATTAACACCTCAGGAATAGATACTAAACTAAGGCAAAATACTATGACTAATACCGCTGCTATCTTACCTCTTAGTCTTTTGAAATTATTGATAACCATATTCTCCCTCCCTTTTTAATTTTTGTATATGTTTTTATTAATATATTACTACAATTTTGCCCCTTTTTACCTTATTCTAAAAATGAGAATTTCACATATATTTCCTAACCCTAAGGATAACTTTTCATTCTATTTTTGAACATAAAAAAATAGTTCATCTTAAAGATTAACTCAAAAAATAAAGAAGTCCATTATGAATAACACTCATAATAGACTTCCTTTCCTTTAATTATTTTATAAGCCTAATTCTTCTCCATTAGAAGATATAACCTTCTTATACCACTCAAATGAATCCTTTTTATATCTTTGCATTGTTCCATTACCTTCATTATCAAGGTCTACATAAATGAAACCATAACGCTTTTTCATTTCTCCAGTAGAAGCACTAATTAAATCAATACATCCCCAAGGAGTATATGCAATTAAATCAACCCCATCTTCTAAGGCACCTTCCATTGATTTAATATGTTCTCTTAGGTATTCAATACGATATTGATCATGTACTTTTTTATCTTCTGTTAGTTCATCTATAGCTCCTAGCCCATTTTCAACAACCATAACTGGAATTTCATAACGATTATAGATTTCATTTAAATAATAACGTAAACCTATAGGATCCATTCCCCATCCCCATTCAGAATATTGGATATATGGATTTTTTGAACCAAGACTAAAATTACCTAATCCATCCTTAGCCACATTTTTATCGGCTGAAGTACAAGTTGTTGAGTAATAAGAGAAGCTAAAGAAGTCAACTTTTCCTTCTTTTAAATCTTTAATATCCTCTTCTGTATATTCTAGATTAACATTATCTTCTTTCCATAATCTCTTTGCAAATACAGGATATTCTCCACGTACCATAACGTCTCCACAGTAATAAAAACTATCCTGCATCTTCTTTTGATTTTTTAATACATCTTCTGGAGCACATGTTAATGGATACGAACATGCTCCAGCTATCATACATCCTACTTTGTATTCTGGATCAATAGAATGTGCACGTTGTACAGCTCTTGCACTTGCAACAAACTGATTATGTAACGCTTTATAATTATTCGCTATATCATCCTTTGACATGTTATGAATAAAATCTTTAAACATTAAAAGGCTATTTATTTCATTAAATGTTAGCCAATATTTAACTAATCCTTTATATTCATTAAATAATACTTCAGTATATCTATCAAATAATGAAATAAGTTTACGATTTTTCCATCCATCTAATTCTTCTTCTAAATAAAGTGGTGTATCATAATGAGAAATTGTAACTAAAGGTTCAATATTATATTTTTTAAGTTCTTCAAATACATCACGATAAAAATCAAGACCTTTTTTATTTGGCTCTTCTTCTATTCCATTTGGAAATATTCTTGACCATGAAATAGACATACGAAACATTTTAAATCCCATTTCTGCAAATAGAGCAATATCTTCTTTATAATGATGATAGAAATCAATTGCATTATGGTTAGGATAATAATACCCATCTAAAATTGCACCTTTTGCATCTTTAGGATATGGTGTAAATTGAGGTGCTAGTCCTGTTTCACCACTTGGTAAACGATAAGTTATACCACGTGGCGTAGTAGCTGTTCCAGCAGTTGTAACATCTGTTTTTGCTAGTCCTCTTCCATCTACATTATATGCACCTTCACATTGATTGGCAGCAGTAGCACCACCCCAATAAAAATCTTTTGGAAAACTCATGTTATATCCCTCCTAATGTACAACTGTAAGAAGCTCATCTCCAGCCTCTACACTATTATTATTTGTTTCTATAATATCTAAATAATTATCAGTATTAGTAATGATAATAGGTGTTTCTACACTATACCCTTCCTTTTTAAGCTGCTCTATATCAAAAGTTACTAATAAATCTCCCTTTTTAACTACGTCACCTTGCTCTATGAAGCTATTGAAATACTTTCCTTCTAATTGAACAGTATTATATCCAATGTGAATAAGCACTTCACAGCCATCTTCTGATACAATTCCAATAGCATGTTTTGTAGGGAATAATGTACGAACTGTCCCATTAAAAGGTGCAACTATTTTCCCTTCAGTAGGATTAATTAGAATACCTTTTCCTAATACTTCACATGCAAATGCCTCATCAGCAGATTCCCTTAATGGTGATATAGAACCTTTAGCTGGTGCAAAAACAACTTCTTGTGTTGATTTTTGACCTTTATTATCTGATTTTTCTTCAATCTTATCATCTTTAAACATTAAATAAGCTAATACAAAAGAAATTATGAATGGAACTGCTACAGCTATGATAAGTGGTAATATTTGTGGACCTTTAGGATTTAATAATCCTAATAACCCTATAACTCCCATACCTGTATATGTATACATCATAATATTAGTAAGGTAAACTACAATAGCAGAAGTAGCTGCACCTATACAAGAAATAACAAACATCTTAATACGTGGTAATGTTACTCCATAAATAGCTGGTTCAGTAACACCAAATATTCCTGAAATAAATGCTGGAAGAGCAATTGATTTTAACTTCTTATCTTTAGTTCTTAAATAAATCGCTAAAACAACACCAATTTGAGCAAAACATGAGAAGAATGTATACGCCATTAATTGACTAGGTATACCTTGCATTAAATCCATAAATGGGAACATGAATAATACTCCATGAACACCAAATAATACGAACACTTGATAGAATCCAGCTAAAAGAGTACCTGCAACTATTGGACTAACTTTAAGTAATGAATTAATTCCAGTATTAATTCCTACACCAATTAAATTTGCCACAGGTCCAATTAAAACAAATCCTATAGGAACAACAATTACTAATACAAGTACTGGTACAATAAAATTACGAACAAGCTCTGGCACATATTTTTTAAAAAATCTTTCTAAAGGTGCTGCTGCAGCAATCATAAATACAACTGGTAAAAATGTTCCAGTATAAGTAGCATTAAATACATGTCCAAACAAATTAATATCTACACCATTAATTGCTGGATAACACATAATAGCACCAATAAGGAAACCTAAATAAGGATCCATTTTTAATTTCTTAGCCACATTGTAACCAAGCATTAATGGTAGGAAGAAGAATATTGCATCTCCAATTGCCATCAATAAAAGGTAAACCCCATCTTCAGGTATAACAACCCCTAAAAAAGTTAATAAAGTTGTTAGTCCCTTAACAATACCACTAGCACAAATCATGTTTAAACAAGGTCCCATTCCACCCATAACTACACTTAGAATACGATTAAATAAACTTGCTTTTTTTTCTTCAACCCCTGCTCCTTCTTTTCCGCCATAAGCTTGCATTCCAATCTTTTCACAAACTTCAGCATATACATGAGGTACATGTTCACCAATAACCACCATATATTGTCCCATGGCTTTCATAACAGTAATTACGCCATCCATGTTCTTTAAAACATCATCATTTGCAATGCTTTCATCTTTTAGATTAAAACGTAAACGTGTAATACAATGCTTTAAATCTATAATATTTGCTTTTCCACCGACATTTTTAATAATATCATCTGCTAACTTTGAGTATTTTCCCATTTTTTTCTTCGCCTCCATTTTTCCTAACATTCAAAAACTGAAGGTTTAGCCAACTTAATGTTACCATCCAAACAAAAAATAAGTTTTAATATAAAAATACAACCATTTATCACATCCATTCCTATTAGTTTATTGATATTTAAACACCTATAAAGGCATATTAACTTAATTAAAGTTTAGTTTTATAAATGACACGTTCAATATGAATTGTAAGATATAATTGCTCTTCAGGAGATAGTTCATAATTATACTTACCTTTTATATAATCATTAATTTTCCCCACACACTTATATGAAGTATGATATTTTATTTTAACAACATCTAATAATCCATCATTACTTTCGTCATCAATTGTTTTTCCTAAAACTAGTCTCTGAGCGAAAAACTTAAGATGTGTAATAAAACGATAATAATAGACTGAATTAATATCAAATTCAACTCTAAAATAATATTTAACAATGTTAGATATCTCTTGCATAATACGTGTTATATCAATAATTTGCTCCATATTACTTTCATCCATTTCTGCATTCACAATATGCAAAGCAATAAACCCAGCCTCATCATCAGGTAATCTTACCTTAAATAACTCTTCAATCATATCTAGTGCATTCATACCAATCTCAAATTCATCTTCATAAAAACGTTTGATATCCCAAATCATAGCACTCTTCATACTAATTCCTTCTAAATAACGAGAAATAGCAGTATATATATGATCACTTAATGATATTATTAAGCTATCATTCAATCTTTTTCCTAACTTTGTTTCTGCTAAATGTATTATTTCGTCTGCAAGTTTAACATGGTCTAGGGGTATATTTAATAATAACTGCTTAAACTTTTCATTCATTCCTTGGTCTTTCAAAACGAAAACTTTATTAACTTCCTTACTATCAACTTCATCACCAATTTTCTTTTTAAAAGCAATACCCTTTCCACAAACAACGCACTCTTTTTCATCTTTATCAAGAGTGATTATAACATTATTATTAAGTATTCTATGTATTATCATATTACTGTCCTCCAAAACAAAAAAACCCATCTATAAGCAAAATGAGCATAGTATTCCCACACTGCTTATAAATAGGTCTAGCTTGCATTAAAACAATTACCATCCTAATGTCTATTCTTATTAATTTTATAATATCACAACAATTTAACCTTTGCAATCCTTTTCTTAAAAATAAAAAGGCCTAGATTACTCTAAGCCCTCAATATCAATCATTATATTTTGCCTTCGTAAACTTAACAACCAACCTCAGCAGTAGCTTCGTTCCAATCATAGTTCACTACATTCCTATTCTTGGTAAGCCCCTGCAAAAGTAATATCCTTAAAACTTGTTAAGTCAGCTAAAGCTTTCTTACAAGTTTTGTTATTACTTCACCATGTGGGGTGTTAGGGAACATATCCTTAACTCTAGTCTTTATAACCTCATATCCAGCATCAATTAGTACCTTTAAATCAGTAACTAATGTCTTAGGATTACAAGATACATATATTATTTCCTTAGCATTAAACTTAATAACATATTCTAATGCTTTTGGATGAACCCCGCTTCTTGGTGGATCCAATATAATTATATCTGGTTTATCCTTAACATTTTTAATTGTTACAGCAACGTCACCAGCAATAAACTCACAATTATCTAATCCATTAAGTTTAGCATTTTCCTTGGCAGCTTCAACAGCCTCTTCTATAAGTTCAATTCCAACTACCTTTTTAGCATTTGGTGCAACTATTTGACCTATAGTCCCAGTTCCACAGTAAAGGTCGAAAACAACTTTATTATCAGCATCTCCCATATATTCTCTAACAATACTATAAAGACTTTCTGCACCCTTAGTATTAGTTTGGAAGAATGAGAATGGTGATATATTAAACTTTAGCCCTAATAATTCTTCTTGAATATGATCTATACCATAAAGAACATTTACCTTTTCAGGCACAACTGCATCTGAGAAGGAGTTGTTTTCTGTATGGATAATAGAAACTAATTTTCCTTCATACTTAGCATTCTTTAGTATTTCTACATACTCATCTAAATTAAAATCTATTTGAGTTGTAGTTACTAGGTTAACCATAAGCTCCCCTGTATTCTTAGCTTTTCTTATAACTAAATGTCTTAAATATCCCTCTCTCTTCATTACTCTATAGTAAGGTAAATCTTGCTTTCTAAAGTAATTAACTGTAAGGTTTATTATAGTTCTAAAATCTTCATCAACTATTTTACATTCATGAACATTTATAATTCCAAATGACTTATTCTTTATATGCATTCCAAGAGTCAGTTCTCCACCCTTTTCCATATCTCCAAAAGTGAATTCCATCTTATTTCTATATTCCCACTGATCCTTACTTCCAGTAACCCCTTCATAATTTCCTGTAGGAACATCTGCATTTATAAATAATTCTTTTACCTCATCACTTAATAACCTTAATTGTTTATCATAAGATAAGTTTTGTGATGAGCACCCTCCACAAATACCAAAGTGAGGACATTTAGGCTCTATTTCATATTCAGCTCTTTCAACAACTTCTAAAGCTTTTACTTCTGCATAATCAGCTTTTTTCTTCTTTACTCTTCCCTTAACCACTTGACCTGGGAATGTATTCTTAACATAAATCTTTCTATCTCCCTCAGTTCCAATACCTATAGAAGGAAATTCTGTCTTATCTATTTTTACTAGTATTTCGCTGCCTTTTCTCATGTTCAACTCCTATTGTTCGTTTTCTTCTCCAACTTCCTCTGTAGCATCATCAGAAACAACTTCTTCTATAGTATCAGCTACAATATCATCATTTTTTACTTCTTCATTATGATTATCTAACTTAAGTATTCTCTTTCCTATAGTTGTACCATACTTTCCACCTTCTAATAAAGGGAAATATAAGGCATTAATTACAAACATGTTAATTATTAAGAAAATCTCTGTTGTCACCATTGTGAACCCAAATATTCTTAAAACACCTTCCACTACTAATAATCCTAAGGCTGACACACCAAAGATTATCATTTCATCTAAAACTCCTGCAAAAATCTTCTTTAACAAAACTTTTCCTCCTCAAATTCATTAATTAGTAGTAGTTGCTGCATCTATATTTTCCTCTGAACCTTCTTTTACAAATTGCAGTTCCTTAGTTTCTAAAGTATATACTAAGTATTCTTTATTTATAGTATATTCTTCATATAAACCATTTATAGTGTTTTGATAAACCCCTTCACCACTATCACTCTTTAATATCTTTATAATTTCTTCATTAATTTTAGAATAATCTCTATCTTTTTCTCCAGTCATAAACTCAGCATAAGATGCTAAAGATGTATCTCCAAAATCAAATTTATTTTCACCACTTAAAGCACCTTCTCCATCAAAATTTAAAGATAACTTAAGTGTTATTTGACCTGATGATAAATCATCCCCAAATAGCTTTCTTCCAAAATATAAGCTTTCAAGACGATTTTTCTCTGGCTTTTCATTATCAAGATATAAGTACTTCTTACTTACAGTTCTACCCTTTTCTTGCTTTACGCTTTCTTCACCTTTTTCATTAAAAGTTAAGCCGTACATTTTACACTTATCCCTTACTTCACCAAAAAGCTTATCAAACTTCTCATCAAAAATTTTTAATGTTATATCCTTAGACCATTCTCCATCCAAATTTGAATATTTCTCATCATTTTCAATAGCAAATGTTTTTGTATTGTCTTCTTTACTCTCCCTATTACTACACCCTACTAATGATACTGTCATCATAGTCCCTAAAATAAGAGCTATTATTTTTTTAGACATTATTTCTCCTCCTATGAACCCCTATATATAAACATTTTTTGATCTCTTAATACGGATTAATTATATCATTAAAACGCCTATTTTAAAACAAATATCATACTTTTATACTATCTTTTAATTTCTCAAAAGATGCTTCTCCTATGCCTTTTATGTTTTTTATTTCCTCAATAGATTTAAATTTTCCATTTTCCTCTCTATATTTTATAATTTCTACTGCTTTTGCAGGTCCAATCCCTGGTAAAGAATCTAATTCAGTTTCATTAGCTGTATTAATATTTACTTTTCCGCTACTGCTTGAAGCAGAACTTACAAAAGACTCACTTTCATCTTGTCCCTTTATAGGGATTATAACCTCTTGATTATCTGACAACTTTTCTGCTCTATTTATTTTAATCAAGTCAGCCTCACTTGTAGTACCTCCAGCAATCTTAATTGCATCTTCTACTATACTCCCCTCATCTAATCTATAAATATTAGGCCTTTTAACACCTCCCTTTACATCTACTACTATTTGCTTATTTTTCAGTTCAATAGCCTCCCCTTCATCCTCTTCAACAAACATACTTTCAGTCTCATTCTTCTTCAACTGATCTTTGCCAGATTTAACATATGTAAATAAAGCATAGAAACTTACCATAACAACGATAGTTATAATCCCCACAGCTGTATACTTTTTCTTCATAAAACACCTCATGCCTTTAATATTCTCTTATGATTATTAACAAAAACTCTATATTTAACCTAATATATTCTACTTTTATTAATTTTGTAGAATTAATTTAAAAATTTTGTTAGAATATATTATATTATTGTTTTTTGAGAGGTACTAAATGAATAATTTATTTACATATATAAAAAGATCTTTATCAATGTTAATGATAATTCTTATATTCAGTTTATTATTTTTACCATGTAACATCGTTTACGCTGAAAGTAGCCCATATTTAACTAGTGAAGGTGTAACTTTGCTAGATGCTGATACAGGACAGATACTATTTTCTAAAAATGGTGATAAAAAATACTATCCTGCATCGACAACAAAAATAATAACTGCAACAATTATACTAAATGAATATGACAATTTAGACACAGTTGTAACTGTTGGAAAAAATCCTCCCTTTGCTGATGGAAGTTCCATAGGTTTAAGAGAAGGTGAGAAAATTACTCTTGAACATTTATTATTAGGACTTTTACTTGAATCTGGTAATGACTGTGCAGAAGCATTAGCTGAGTTTGATGCTGGTTCTAAAGAAGCTTTTGCTAAAAAAATGAATGATTTTGCAAAAGCCATTGGAGCTAATAATAGTCACTTCACAAATCCTAGTGGTTTACCAGATGAAAATCATTATACAACACCTAATGACTTGGCCCTTTTTATGAGGGAGGCAATTAAAAATCCTAAGTTTATTGAGATGACTAGAACAGAGGAAGAAAAAGGAGAACAGGGAAGAAAGAATTCAAGAGAAAAAC
>OHIM01000346.1_pt1 | contig 28772 bp, 22 predicted proteins | sample 1568271 | NCBI WGS metagenome assembly OHIM01 (sample SAMEA3879580, study PRJEB24766) | human gut metagenome | biome: human-associated habitat; feature: feces | place: USA | collected 1985/1987
GATTTTCAATATCATGCTTAAGTTCTTTTACTTGTTTATGGGATAATGCAAGGAGCTTATAATTCTCCTGTTCCTGCTGTTTCAAAGTTTCAAGATATTTTAGTTTTATCTTATCTTCATAGCTTTCAAAAAAGTTGAACATTGAAATATTAATAAAGATAATACCAATTAGGGAAATACTTAAAGAAATATAGTTGAGAGAATCTTTTACAGTAAAGCTGTCAAGCATCGTCTGCAAAAGAAAAATACTTATAATCGGAATTGTAATTATTAAAATCCAATACTTAATAGGCAAATCACGGATTCGTTTGTTAATGATACGGTGCATCATTCCTATAAGCCAAAGGTAGATAAGATCAGTTCCTATCATTCCGAGATAACGTCCTAAACCTGATTGTAAGAAATCTTCGGGAGTTCCCATATTGGCAATACACAGTATTCCTATAACAATCGGTTCTGATACAGATATTATCAGCAGATATATTGCGATCCAAAATATTCTATGCTTAATGGTATCATCAAAGCATAAGAACGATATTAGTGAAATCAAAACTGTAGTTAATACAAGATTAAGGAAGATATTATCACTTAATAGAACGACCGCAGAAAGAAAAGCTGTAGCTATAAGGTACGAAAAAACCAAGGGTAGTTTATCAATTTTTCTTTTGCTAAGTAATGAAAGATAAAGAAATATCAAAAGTATTTCTACTGCTACATTGGCTATTTCAATAATGTTTTGAAGAAGTACAGGCAAGACAATCATCTCCTTGTGGCAAAATCAAGATAGCGTGATACCACATCATCTTTATAAGTTCTTCCAATGGGGATTTTTCTTCCGTTTGACATAATAATATCATTTTTACTGATATTCTGGATATGTTCAAGGTTGATAAGCAGTCCCTTATTTACGATTATAAAGTTGTATTTCAGCAGTTCACTGCAAACCTCTGTAAAATCGCCACCGTACTCCAATTCGCCTGTAGAAGTAAATATGACCACCTTTCTCTTGTGTCCCTCAAAATACAATATATCAATCAGTCTGAATTTGAAAGACAAGTTCCTGTTGCTGAATTTGTAGGTTCTGAATCGCTGCTCACATTCATCAAAAATAGAAGATAGTTGTTGCGTGTATAAATAATCGGGTTGATTTTTCAAAATGTATCGAAAAGCATTGACCTCATACCCCTGTACTGCAAACTCAGCATAATTCGTCAGAAAAGAAATAATTACTGATTTATCTGTTTGTCTGATTTTTTCGGCTGTCTGTAAACCGTTCAGCTCAGGCATTTCCACATCGAGGATAATGACCTCATACATACCCTTAATAAAAGAGCTTAACAGTTCTTTACCGCTTGAAAATTCGTGAATCTGGCAGTCTGGAATTTTAAGGTCAGCAATTTTTCTGTGCAGTTGTCTTAAGAATACCTGTTCATCATCACAAATAGCGATATTCATTACACTCACCTCACGACTGGTAGCTTTATGTATCAGTTACTATTATATCACATCGAAGAGATTATTTCAAGAGTAAAAATTGGCTATGTCCCCATTTATATAGTTGCGGAGACATAGCCTAATAATGTTTTACTATTCCTTCATCGAATATGGTTTATTGCCTGATTTAGCAGTGGGTGTACTTATAAGTGTTTTACGGAATCGATACGAAGGTCTGCAAGAGAAACTTCGTTCGTGAGCTTGATAACAGAAGTACCCTCGGTATCGTTTATTACATCTGTACCGCAATTTTTGTCGAAAATATATGTATCGTCTCCGAAACCTCCATAGAGTAAGTCGTTTCCCTCGCCCCCGTCAATAATATCGTTTCCTGCACCGCCGTAAACAAAGTCGTTTCCGTTTCCTGCATAAATGGTATCGCTGCCCTCGTTACCATAGATAATGTCGTCACCCTTGCTGCCGTAAACGGTATCGTCACCGCCGAAAGCGTGCATAACCGAATCATCTACAACTGCCTTGAGGACATCGTCGCCGTTACCGCCGTAGATATGTCTGAACGGACTGCCCTTATCGGTAACGTGCATTTTAACTCCGTTAAATTCAAGATCGTAATTACGGTATTCCTCACCTTTGCGGAAATCCTTGATAACAAGAGTATCGTTTGTACCCTTTATTGTTATAGCTGCATCGTATTCATCTGTGCCGTTTACAAGAATATCGCTTGGTTTAAGTCCCTTGAATCTGAGAGTATTCAATCCTTCGGAGTCGATTATTGTATCGTTTCCATAGCCCTTTGCGAAAATGTATGTATCGTCACCAGAGCCGCCTTTCAGTGTGTCATTACCTGTTCCGCCGTCGAGAGTGTCGCTGCCTTCGCCGCCAATAAGTATGTCGCTGCCTGAATCTCCGTACAAGATATCGTTGCCTGCTCCACCACTAATAGCGTCGTTTCCGTTGCCGCCACGGAGATTATCGTTACCGTTCTCACCGAAAATGAAATCAATTTTGCTTGTACCGCTATACGAATCATTAGCTTCTGTGCCAAGATATGTGTTACCTGATATTGTTGATTCAACAATATCCGCATAATTCTCTGAATAGTGATTACTGTAATCAGTAAAGCATGATGTTCCGTTGATCTTATCGTACGACTTGAGATAAACGCCAAGGTCATATACTAAGTAATCAATATTTTCTCCCTCAGCAGCTTTTTCATCAAATATATAATTTAAGAACTCTAAGTTTAGATTCTTGTTGCCATTCTCGTCCTCGTATTCGTAAACTGCATTCAGATAGCCGCCAAGACCACAGTACATATTAAGAATATTGTAATACTGATTTTCTATGTTTGTATATATATCCTTTAATATTGAAGCTGCATTAGAGTTCGGATTTGAACCTCCTACACCCTCAAAATCACGTCCCATGAACTGCTCGATCACGTGCAGATCTCTTGCGTCGATATTGCCGCCTCGGCTGTTGATTGAAATACTTTCGGAATCTGTTAATTTATAAAGAATCTTTTTCAGGCAGTAGCGTTTCATAGTTATATCCGTAGATTCGCTGAATCGATAGCAAAGTTCAAGTAATTCTCCGCTTTCATCATCATTGATAGCCTGAATTATATTTGGGACATTACCCGCTGTAACCACGCCGTCCTGAGTTGTATCAGATGAATTTACAGGGAACCAGAACTCGCTGATATCCACCATCGATACAGTTCCGTTTTTGTTAATTGTAACGCTTGCTGATTCTGCAATGCGCGTACCTGTTTCTTCATCTACAAAGCTGACTTCCGAATGTTCAAGGCTAATAGAAACAATGCCTGTTTCATTTAAAGTTTTAAGTTCATTTGATTCGGATTTTCCGTTATGGTTAGCGTCTATCCACACTCTTAGATCAGCAAAAGCAATGTCATTATTATCAATTATTCCATCGCTGTTATCATCAAGTTCTGCAAGTGCTTCAAAGCCAGATTCGGATTTTGAACCGTCTTTAAGAATTACCTGATCTCCGAAAAGCTCTCCGCCGTTATCAATATTTCCGTTTCCGTTTCTGTCTAACGCTAAAAACCCGTCCTCTGTACCTATCCATGCTGTTTTCTCTGCAAATCCGTTATTGTCAAGGTCAAAATTTACACCGTGTTCAAGTGAACGCAGTTCTATGCCTGATTCGCCTAAGTCTATTATGAGAGGATCACGGGGTGGCTGGGCTTTGCCTGCTCTGTCATAATTACCGGATTCCTCTTGAATTTCTTTCATTAATTCATCTATTTTTTTTGCGTCATTTGCAAGCAATGCTTGTCTTAATTCTTCTGCAAATTCTTCTCCCATAAAAACTTCCACAGCTAAAAGAAAATCATCAACAGCTTTATTTACTTCTTCTGGGTTTTCAACACTTTCAGCACTTGCTACAATTGGATTTAGTGTAATCATAAGTGTTGTACATGCCGCAGAAATTGATTTTGAAACACTATCAAGCTTGCCGGATGTTGCCAATTTAATTATACCAGCAGCTGCACATAATCCACCTAAAGCTGGTATACTATACTTTAGTACCGTTGCTGTATCTATACTTGTACTGCTGCTTTTCTCTTGTTCCCATAATTCTAATTCACGCTGTAAGATTTCTTGATTTGCGCTTTCATTTGCATAAGAATAACTTGGTGAATAGTTTGGTGAATAACTTGGTGCAAAGTCCGGCGCAAAACTTGGCGCAAAGTCCGGTGCAAAACTTGGTACAAAACTTGGCGATGGAGCGAGACCAGAACCATTACCAAGATTTTGATTAATTTGATACCAATAACTTAAAAATGTCGATCCAAATAACCACCAAAATGGTGACAGATCGGGAACATCAGACAGATTGTCAAGTTTATAATCTGGAATTCGTATAAACCAGTAAAGTATTAATCCACTTGGAAGATATGCAATTAAAATCACATACTTATGAGATGTGTCATAAATACCATCAAAACTAATATCAAGACCCTCAAGTTGACTTATATCAATATTACCAAGTTTCCAACTAAATTTTTTATAAATATCCGCTAAGCTAAGATCACCCTTAATATATGAAATATTTTCATCACTATAAGGTGTATTACCATATCTGTGTTCGGTTATCCCATCTTCCAGTAAAGTATTATTTACATACCTGTCGAGTTGAGTTAGACCTTCAATCATTTTGGAAGGTTCCAAATAAGAGCCTGGTTTCACTTCCCAAAAATAAGCAATATCGTTTTCAACATCCTCAAAATATAAATCAGCTCTTCCAGTTCCTGTTTTGTTTCCAACTGGAGCTTGTCCAGATTTAAAGGTAACTGTATGTTCATCTGTAATATTATCTTTTTTATATTTATCAATAATATGATCTTGAACATCATGATGGAACTGACCATAAGGAGGCACTATACCATCTCTTTTAGCCCTATTCCAATCTCCAGTTATTGATGTTAGTAATACTGCATCCTCTTTCGATTCTTCTTCAGTTCTATTGTCTTCTGATATACTTTCTTCTGCTGAAACAATCAAAGAAGGAAAATTTGATGTTGTTACCACTGATAGTAATAGTGATACTACCAACATAAATGAAATTAATTTTAAAAATTTTTGATGCATAATAACCAGCCTTTCATTTTATATTTCTAACCCAAACGATTTAAGAGTTCGAATATTGTCTGTTCTGCGCTTCTTTAATTCTGCCGTTACCTTTGTGTTTAGTTTTGCATCATTCAACATTTGGTCACGAATGATAATTTGCTGTTGTACCTTCTGACGAAATCTATTTTTGTAGTCATTAATATCTGTTGCTCCGGAAAGGCCGGAAAGGCCTTTCTCAACTTCTTTTACTTTCATTGCAAGAATATTTTCCATATATGGCGTAATATCACCTTTGTAACCTGTCTTTATCAGTAAAAGGCCTTCGGAATAGTAATAATGAGGTTTTGTGTTAAATTCCTCTAAATCGCAGCAAATATCCATTGGGGTTCCAAGTTTGTAAAAATGCTCTATGCAGTTGTTGAGATTGATTGCTTCATCAAAAATCGGCAGCATAACGTTTTGGGTTACATTAAATGCATTTTTCATACCATAAATGTCGTCTGATTTATATAAAAAGTGTACTATACTTTTGCTAAAAGCTCCTTCAAGTGACTCAGTACGAACAAACCAATCCATACTTTTTCCCCATACATCACATACATATTGGACTGCACTTTCCATTACATCATCATCAATCTCAGGATTTAATGAACAGTAATAATGATGATTGTTTTTCAGCCAACACTCCGGACTCTTTGTAAAATCTATCGTTCGCCTATAAAGTGAAACAACTCCACCTAAAATTTCAAAAGACTTATAACCTGTTTTTCGTGTCCGAAGCTCTCGATATGTCAAAATATGCAGTATTTCATCATTTACCACCCGTACAAAGTAAGTAAGTTTAGCAACTTTTATTTTTACAAAACCCAACGGTTCAAGAGCTTCTCCGAAAACCTGTTTAAATGCGGCATTCAAAGACAGGGTTCTTTCATTCTTCTTTTTGAAAAACATCGGAATAATATTTGTATCTTTGTCTGCTTTGCTTTCAAAATCCTCATAATCAGAAACCATATATTTCGGCTCAATTCCCAGCACGGAAGCTGCTTCGTACAAAGCGTCCTCAACAAAGACTTCGTTCTTGTTCCATATTTCAGAGATCTGTTCCCACGTTTTTCCCGGAGCTAAAATCGGCTCCCAACATTCACGTCTGCCTTTCGGCGAATGTTCTTCGTCAAACTCGGAACGTCCCACCATCACCGTATCGTGGACATCAGCCCCGGTATGCAGTTCAATATACGTCCAGTCGCTGTCTACAACATCCATGCTGAAACTGCTTGTTTTCATTTCCGCAGCTGTCTGTTTGGCGTCGTCCTTGACCTGTTTGGGATTGTCCCTGTACTCCTTAGAAGCAAGTGTTACCCATTTGCCGCTTTCTGAAAAAGCAAGAATATAACTTACGCTTGATTCTTTCTCAGAGCATGGCACAAAACTACGTTTTTTCATTACATCACAAAATGCTTTTAAAAACTGTTCTCTGCTGCCGTTATTCTTTATTTGAACCAATGAAAAAAATCTGCCCATAAATTCCTCCTTAAATCCTCGAATATTATATGAATTTTGTTGATCAAACTCCGTTAAAAAATACCATAAACAATGTCATTTGTCTATGGATATCTGAAATACGGTCATAAATTCGGCGTAAGCGGTCATATTGACTCAGAATTTGTCGTAAAAAAGGAAACGGCGGACAAAAATTTGTCCGCCTAATATCAAACAATATTACCGTTGATCCCTACGTAAATATCCACTAAATTGCTGTTATTAATGTAATAGTAAAAATCTGTTATCGGTTGATAACACTTCCGGGATAAATATGTTTGCATTTTCTTACGTGAATTTTTTAACGTGTCATAAGTTCCGGAGTGTCTTGCTCTCACTGCGTTGAAAAGCATAAGCTGCGGCTTATAAACATAAAACTCGTTGCTTTTAAACTCCTTGCTGACAGGAACAAAAAATTCAAGGTCAAGTATTGTTTCATCCGTTCCATAGGTATTTTCTTTCAGAGAAAAAATGATATTTCCTGTCCGTTCCATTTCAAGAAATTTCAGACTTTCCGATATATGCTCGATCAACTTATCAAGTTTACTGTATGTTGATCTTGTCCTATATGACAGCAGCGATTCAACAGATAAATATTGCTTTTCAATTATTTCCATAACTATCCCATCCTATTACTTAAAAATGATCTGCCAGATGTATCTCCACATTTGATATCCCTCCCCGTTTTTTCATTTCGGGGGTAGTATAAATCTTTTTATTCAATTCGTCTACAGATATCTGAAATACGGTCGTAAATTCGGCGCGAGCGGTAGTTTAAGCGTGATTTTATTGTAAAATTTTACTTGATATTTTAATAGTTCTATGTTATAATTAAAAGCAAAGGGAGGCGAAATTATGAAGATTGCCGTATGTGATGACGAAATAATTTTATATGAAGAATTATATACGCTTTTAAACGAATATTCCACATTAAAAAAAGAGCCGATTTTAACTACATATTTTAAAACCGGATATGACCTTTTATCAAGTACTGAGAAGTTTGACATTATATTTATGGACTATCAGATGGACGATATTGACGGATTGGAAACATCCAAACGTCTGCGATTAAAAAATTCAGACGTTACTATTATTTTCCTCACCGCATTTCCTAAAATCGTTTTTCAGTCCTTTGAGGTAAATACGTTTCGTTTCCTTTTAAAGCCGATAAAAAAAGAAGATCTGTTTAAATCTATCGACGATTATCTTGATTCTGTCAGAACAGATGATTTTCTCATATTGAACACTAACGACGGTTCGTGGAAAGTCAGGTTATCTGAAATTATTTATGTCGAATCAAAAGACAAGCACACTATAATACGAACTGTTGACAATCAACTTGAATGCTGCCGATATATGCAGGAGATTGAAAAGATGCTTCCCAAAGACCGATTTACACGTTCTCACAGGTCATGTATAGTAAGCTTTCTCCACATAAGAAATCACGATAATAAAACTATCTATTTTGATAACAACGAACGTGCTTCCATAAGCAGAAGGTATCTGACCGATTTCAAAAAAGCTTTTCAGGAATACATAGTAAGATATAACACAAAGGACTGATATAATGAACACTGTAATCTCAAATGCCGTCTTTATTATCTCGGACTTGCTTCTGCTTGTTAACCTGATTCTCATAAGCAAATCTGCTGATTTGGAAGAATTTAAACCCAGTTGGATTAAATCGCTCTCCGTATCGGTTGTTCATGGAAGTTATACTCTGATTTTCAGTTCATATTTTGCAGAATCATCAAAATTCATGATGACAGTACTGCTTGCCGTATATTATCTGCGCTTTTTGGTTTTTCCGTTTATCTTCACTAAAAAAATAAGGTTTATTTCATTCTATATGCCTTTGCTGCTGATATCCTTGGATTCACTCATGCAAAGCTGTGCCTTATGGATATTTAAGCTTACAGCCTCGAATTTAAACGAATTGACAATAAACAAGGTCACTTCAATGATATTTCAGCTGTTTGTTCTTGGCTTGATTTGCTTTTTATATAAAAAAGAGCAGTTTAAAAATTTAAGATTTGCATTTAAGTCAACGTCTAAAGCGGTGGGAATATTGATGCTTTTATGTGTCTTTATTATGGAAGGAGTCGTTACGCTTATTTCCTTTGAAACAGACAATATTTCTGTTCAAAAGGGATTTTCAGAATTCTTCCTACTCATTTTAATGATAGTAATGTTTGCAATCATGTTTCTGCTGTTTATAAACAGTATGTCAAAAAAGTATTTTCAAGACACATCTGATCTGCTTTTAAAACAGATAGATACTCAGCTCCGACATTATAAAGCCTTAGACGATATGAAGAAAGAATTTCATTCTTTCAGACACGATTACATTAATCATATGCAATGTGTATCAGCTTTGATCTCATCAAATAAGAACGAGGAAGCTGTTCAGTACATAAATAAATTATCTAATTCCAAAACCATGACAGAAAAACCGTATGAAAGCGGAAATAATATTTTAGACTCAATCCTTACAGAAAAAGCTGAGTTTGCAAAGGAATGCGATACAGAAATATGCTTGGACGGTTTGTTTACGCACGATTTTGATCCCATCGATCTATGCGTTATTTTTTCTAACGCTCTTGACAATGCCATAGAATCCTGCGGTAAGATCGGCGGACATAAAGTAATTGACATAAAACTGAACATACAACAGGGATATCAATTTATTTCAATCAGTAATCCCACAAATGAGGGAAATGACGATCTTAAAACAACCAAAGACGATAAAATACATCATGGGTTTGGTATTAACAATATACGAAATTCTGTTAACAAGCATAACGGAACTTTTGATATAAATAACGGCAATGGTTTGTTTTGTCTTAATATTACTCTTAAATTATGAGATATTTATATATAAAAACAAGGAGTGTTTCACACAATATACTCCTTGTTCTTTTACTACTTATCGTTACCGCATTTATGACGGTTGCCGGATTGCTTTTTATTGTTTCTGCTCTCGCCGTCCAAAGCGCTTTCAGCCATTGTATGACCGCCTTTGGCTTTCATCTTTCTGACTTCTTTGGGATCAAGCTGTGAATCCTTTGACATTTTATCAACTCCAATCTGTAATTAGTATATGCGTCTTTTCAAGTAATATTATCAATACATTCCTCCGGTGACTTATCTTCTCTCAGCCCCTTAAAAACAGGCTGCCGCATACCGCCGCTTTCGGTTTTCATCATATATTTTACTGTACATACAAGTTCGGGAGTTACCCATACAGCATTTTCATTGCCTTTCGGAATTTCAGAAAAAGGACAATCTGTTTTATTTAAAGTCTTTATTCTTCTGAATGGTTCTCCGCCAACTCCCAGAGTAACATGACCCTTGTAAACAAGCTGACCATTACTGTACTGTCCGAGGATAATGCTGTTCATACTGTTTTCTTTCGGAACATAGCCCAAAACTACGAAATCATCGTCCTGCAAATACTTAATTTTGATCCAGTCCTTAGTCCGCTTATCAAAGTAATACTTGCTGTCCTTACGTTTCGCAACGATACCCTCCAATTCCTGCTGTTCGGCAAGGGCATAGAATTGGATACCGTTTTTCTCAATAAACCTCGATACTGCAAATCTGCCGTTTTCCGATATTACCGCTTTCTGTAGAAGTTCTTTTCTTTCAGTCAGCGGCAAGTCCGTTACCTGTCTGTTCTCATAATACAGAATATCAAACGCAGTAAAACATGCAGGATATTTCTTCGCCGCCATATCTATCTTTACGGGATTGCTCATCATACTGCGTTTCTGTATTTCAAAAAAATCCGGTCTGCCGTCCTTAATGACCGCAAGCTCTCCGTCCAGAATACAGCGGACATTCACATTCTTATGAATTTCTGCAAGCTCCGGTACTTTCGGCAGCATTAAGATATTTCGTTTGTTATTCAGAATCGTTTTGTCTCTGTCAAGGTATGCGATACAGCGTTCGCCGTCAAGCTTTAATTCGTAGATATACTCATCGCTGTCAAAGGGTTGTCCCTCTGTGCCGATCAGCATCGGTCTGATATTTTTTGTTTCCCAGATATCAGTCATTCTTTACGCCTGCCTGGGCAAGACTTTGCTTGAGAGCCTCCATAATGTCAATGACATTGACCTGAACATCGGGAATGGAGGCAACAATATCCTTGCCTGCGATCTTCTGTTCAATGATTTCACGCAGCTTGAACTGATATTCGTCCTTGTATAAACTCGGCTCAAAATCCTTGACCATTGTGTTGATCAGCGTTTTCGCCATAGTCAGTTCCGCTTCGTTTAATTCGGGATGTGCAGGCTCTTTCGGAACTTGCTTTACCTCGTCGGCGAAAAACATGGTTTCAATCAGTATACCGTCGTCTGTAGGAATAAGCGTAAGCAATTTTTCCTTTGTACCCATAACGGTTTTGGCGACAGCGACCTTATTCTCATCTTTCATTGCTTTACGAAGTAATTCAAACGCCTTATCTCCTCCGGCTTCGGGAACTGCGTGGTACGTCTTATCATAATAAATAGGGCGAATAGAATTCAAATCAGTAAAATGCAGGATATGAATAGTCTTATCCTTTTCGGACTTCGCCTTTTCAAAATCCTCATCTGTCATAATCACGAACTTATCCTTGTCGTACTCAAAGCCTTTTACGATATCCTTTGATGAGATCTCCTTTCCGCAGGATGCGCAAACCTTTTTGTACTTTACTCTGCTGCCGTCCTCTCTGCAAAGCTGATTGAAGTGTATATCGTTATCCTGCGTTGTCGTATACAAACCGACAGGAATATGGACTAAACCGAATGAAATTGCGCCTCTGTGTGATACTGCCATTGTAAACGCCTCCTTTTTCGTTAGTATATCCGTTCCATAACAAGAAATACTAAAGGACTATCAGTTAATATGATTGCTCATAACTCTGCGACTGATCATCCTTAATTCCGAGCGACTGTTTCTTCCGATGTATCATTCTCCGCAGCCTACTGTCCACCGTCCGTCTGACTGCCTTATACTTCTGAGTATAGTCCTCTTCAATGCACCTACTAAGATTTGCGAATAAACCAAAGATTGTATTTGCCAACATGGTATTCTCAAGATTGTCAAGGTGGTTAAGCATATTCTGAGCAACTTCGTTGCCGTTGTCTGCGGATTTAGTGAGCCACTCTACTGCTTTTGTCTTATCTTTCTCAAGTCCCTCTGCTCCGAAAAGATAAAGCCTGCCGAGCTGATAGCTTGACCACATATTCTTATCTGCGGATTTTTCAAAGCAGTCTACGGCTTTGAGAATATCATACTTTTCTTTTTGCAAATAAAGTTTACCGAAAGCATACTGTGTGAATTCGTTATCTTCGGCTGACAGCAAATATTTCTCTGATTTATCCAAGTCCTGCAACACGATATCGCCCTTGAAATATATCTTGCCGAGCTTGTAACAGGCAAAATTATCTCCGCTGTCGGCACACTCGGTAAGCATAGCGAATCCTTTGTCAATGTCCTGATCTAAATGCTCATCCGAAATATATTCAAGTGCAAGAAAACGTTTTGCATTGATGTTCTCAAGCTTTATTGCTTTTTCAAGCAGTTTTACAGCCTTTTTCTTATCCTGAGAAATATGCTCACCAAGTAGCAGAGCTTTTCCGTACTCGTACAATCCGTTTTTGTTATTCATTTCAGCAGACCGTTTGAAGTAATCTATAGCCTTATCCATATCGATGCCTGTTCCGAGTCCCTTTTTAAACATAGAACCAAGTTTGTAATATAGGTTATCATCAGCCTGATCCTTGCTTTCGAGTTCAAGAAAACCGGATAATGCGGCATTGTAATACCTTTGCGCCGTATCTTCATTTTGAGTAACATATTCACCCTTATTGTACATCTGAGCAATCGCATACGACGCATAAGGTTGTCCCTGTGCAGATGATTTCTGATACCACAAAAACGCCTGCGACAAATCTTTTTCCACGCCGTTTTCGTAGTAATACAAATTGGCGAGACTGTACTGAGCAAATTTGTTCCCCGCTGTTGCCGATTTCAAAAACCAATCAAATGCCTGTTTGTAGTCCTGTTCTGTACCTAACCCATAACAATGCATTTTGCCTATGCGATACCAAACGTAAGAACGCATATTCACGGGTTTCATAATCTGCCCATCAAATTTCGGCTCATAAGGAAACATAAAATCAGAATCCGGCTCGATCTCCATAAAACCCTGAAATGCTTCTTCGTAGAATGAAAAAGACTTTTTTTCATCTTTTTCGCCGAGTTTATCAGTAGAATAGAGTTTGCCCAGATCTTGAATAGCAAGAACATTGCCTGACCTTGATTCGTTAAGCAAAAGCTGCTCCGCTTTCTGAAAATCTTCAAGCTTTGATTGCTTGTTGTAAATAATCTTACAAGCTTCTTTGTATGCTGTACTCCATTTGAGGTAGTATTTGCTTTGAGGTTCGTCATCAATATCAACTGTTACCGCACTTTCATTACTACAAGTGAACTCTTCGGCTGTCAGCTCCTCGTTATCTGAAAATATCACATTATCATTTTCTAACTGTTTCGACTCGTCTATCTGCGGAGGAATATCTGTTATGTCATCATCAGTTTTTTCTGTCAGTTCCGGTTCTTCAATCTCAATATCAACAACAGGACTATTCATATCCAGTACAGTTCTGATTATCATATTTTTAACAGACTTAAACTCCTTGTTGTCCGCAAGCTTTGGAAACTGAAGCTTTGCCGACGAATAAACGTCGTGCTTCTGCTGCTCCATTTCACACCAAAGAGAATACATTTTCTGAATTGATTCGTTTTCCGAAAGCCTTATAAAAATCTCATCAACAGTTTTCTTCACATCCGCTTTCAAGTATCCGTATACCTTTTTGCCTTTAGAAGAATTAAGCTGTTCATGCAGTTTTGCAACAAGATCAATTAGTTCTGCGTTATCAACATCATTCTGTGAAATGTTATCCGCAAGCTTCTGCATTAATTGTTCTGATTCCTTTTTCATCAGATTGCGCAAATCGGTCTGCTGTGCATAAAGATTGTGAAGTTCATCTGCATAAATATCGTTTGCAAAACCACTGCGGATTTTTTCAATACCATGATTAGTGAGAAATCCCTCGCGCTCGTTGTCGGAGTACACAATAATATGCACATGAGGATTTGTTTTCTTATCGTGAAAAGCAGCGTACCATTTCAGATTAGCCATATCAATTTTCTGATTCTTCGCAATGTTGGGAATCTGCCGCTTGACAAGCTCACGCCACGCTTTTAAATTATCATACCCCATTGCCTGAGCGTTATCTCTGCGGAGCGAAACGACATGAGTCCAAACGTTACCGCCATGGTTTGCAATCTCTTTTGCAACCTTTTCAAGATTAATAGGTTCGTCCGATTGTGAAAACAAACCGTGCGAACCAAACTTGACTGCTCCGGGACGGTTTGCAAGATAGCCTACATAATTTTCACGGCTTGTAAGCCTGTCCATGTTTCGGTCAAGTATTTCCGATATTAGCGCCGAACCGTTTTTGACAGTGGGATCCTTTTGGTAATCTTCGTACTCAAATAACTCTTTGCTGTCGGGGAAGTCGTTCAGCAGAGATGAAATAAGCTCCTGCTGATTTTTCGTAGCAGGAGCTGTTTCATTTGCATTCGGTATCGGAACTGAACCCTCACGGGTTGCAATGTATTTTACATAGTGATAGAGCTGTTTTTTCTTCCCAGAGCCGCTTTTCAGATAGCGGCTTGTTACTATTAGTTTGGGCATGGCAGGACTCCTTTCTATTTTTTAATCAAGATCAATCCTTCTGATACTCCACAGCGTCCTCATAATCAATAATACCGTTGATCTTGCGAACCTCATTAACGCACATCGCATGAAGACTTTTCAGCGTTTCATCATCCACATCATTAATTGCTGCCGTCATATGCGACAGCTTACCAAGCTCAACTGCGACCTTGAAAAGCAAACGAGCCAGCCGCTGTTCCGTACCCTTAATTGTAGCTTTGACCGTTTCCGTAATCATCGGTGAAATGTAATTCACGCTTTTTTCCTCATCAAGATAACCGATGTAGAACTTGATCGCTTTTTCAATAAACTCGCTCTGCGACTTGCAGTTATCGTTTTTGTAATGAACCGCCACATCTTTCAGCGTTTCGGGATATGCCCATAACGCAAATTTCACTTTATTCTGAAAACTCACTTTCACCACCTCCAACTCCTATAAAAATGCCGTATTTTCGTGCCTTTCTGTCGATACAACGCCGAAATTTTAAAAAGGCTGAATTTACAACCCCTTTGCCCGAAGCTGTACAAACCTCGCAAAATGCGGTCGGCTTTGCCGTCCGCTGTAACTGTTTCGGGGTTTCAACCCCGAAACTTTAACTTGCAATATAATATTTAAGCCAATCCTATTGGCTTTGCCCTCATAAACACACCCGAAATCTCCTGATTCCCACCATTCTCAAACTCTGCGACAAATGCCCACAAAGCCGTTTAACCACTCCTATGGTAAACTTACCCCACCCACCGCCTTACTTCGCCACACGCAGCTATCGCTTGCGATAGCTTGGACACTTGGTGCGAACTGTGGCTTGTTACTGCTCGGACAGCTTTTCCGTTTCGGCAGGCAAAGAGTTTCTCGACTTTTTGGCAGGCTTCTTTTCCGACTTCATCTCAATAAAATTCCTAACATTCTGCGGTACATTTTTCTGATACAAGCCGTCAATGCACTTGTCGATTTCATCCGAAAGCTTAATATTTTTCTGCTCCAAATACATTTCCAGAGCCGCTAATCTTTCATCACTAATTGTTATCGCAACTGATTTTTTCATTCGCTGTCACCTCCGTTTTCATCAATTTTATCCCGCACTTCCTGCGGATAATCCACGCCCTCATAGGTACACCAGCTTGTCCAACCGCCGTTTGAAACAAGGTCTTTTGTCACATATCCTGCTGATTCGGAACAGTAAATCACCTCGCCGTCACCGACATATATCCCATGCTGACTGCCGTCAAACAGTCCTATACCTGCGACCTCAGGCATGGTATCAAGACTGCCTTGCTCGGTGAAAACAAGCGTCTGAAACTGATTTCCAAACGACTTTTCATCGGGATTGTAATTCAGATAACCAAGCATAAGCCCTGCATTATCAGCATATCTGATGCGGTCAACATAGTCACGATTTCCGATTGCACCCTGCTTAAATCCCCAGCCTGAGATGTACGCATTCTCCGCCCAAGCCGCAAGATCGGAACAATTTTTTGTTGTTCTATCCGTAAACATATACTCATTTATGGTGGAATTCATAACCCAAGTGTAGGTCCTCATAAATTCGTCATAGTCGATTTCCAAACCGTAAGTTGAATTTATCGCAGCGATCAGATCGCTGTCATTCGGAGCAACGGCGAACAGGTTGGCATAGGACTGCGCATTGAAATTCTGCACATCATCGAAATATGACATATATATCAGCTGTGCTTTTATGGTCTGAGAGCGAACCCCTGCGCCCCTCATGGCGTCCTCGATTTCCTGACCGCTGTTTTGAATTTCGGTTATTTTCGCCTGCTGTTCGCTGTCAAGGCTTTCAAACAAAGACGAATCGCTGAACATTTCAGCGTTAATTTCAGGCTGTTCGATCTCCATGCTGCCCATGCTCGAAAGCACAGCTACGGGCAGGCACATCAGTCCAAGAAAGCCTGCGGCGATGCTTCCGATCAGAACAAACAGCTTTCCTCGTTTCTTTTCGTCGCCCAGAATATATATCGCTACCTTTTTCAGAGCAACCGCAACTGTTGCAGACATTACCGACCACCACCGTTTCCAAACAACACAGCCTTGTACTGCGGAGCGATGACCTGTAACAAATATCTCTCGTTTCCGCACCTGTAAAGACAAGTGCCACGTTCGGGATACTTTATCAAGCCGTACTCCGATTCTTCAAGCTGCAAAGTATCAATAAAAGCAGTCGGCGAGATATTGCCGGGGTTAAACAGAAAATGGTGGCTCGGAATACTGAACAGCGGCTTGGTAAACTCCTTAATTTCAGGCAGCAGGAAGTCCTCGATATTCTGACTTGCCAGAATAAACGAGGACTCCTTTTTACGAACACGTTTCATGCCGTTGCGGATATATTCGATCGCCGTCATATTTGTGAGGAACAAATACAGCTCGTCTACTGCGGCAACTGTATTTCCTCTGCCCAAAAGCTGATTGCTCATGTAGCTGAGAATGTTAAACAGCAGAGTATCCTTAAGCCTTTTGTTTGTGTCCATAAGACCTTTCACTCCGAAACAGATAAGCTCGCTGTCATTGATGTTGGTGTGACCGTTGAAATATTTTGACTCCGCACCCTTGCACATGGAGTGCAGTCCCAGACAGATATTCTGTAACATTTCTTCGGTGTATAGGTGCTTTTTCTCGTTATCAAACGCCATGAATTCCTTTTCAATAAGTTCGTAGAGGTCTGACATCACGGGATAGTCATCACTGTTAAGCGTATTGAAATCGGTAAAATCATCAATTCCGAATCTTGCGTACAGCTTCATAAGCATGATTTCAATTGTGTCAATTTCAGCGTCGGTGAAGTCCTTGTAGGCTCTGAAAAAATCCTTGAGGTAGGATATATGCTGCGATAATCTTGTGACTTTTCTGAATGTTTCCGGACTATCGTCTGTGGATTTTTCTCCGTCTGACCAAGCTTTCGGTTCTAAGGGATTTATCATAAACTCACCTGACATCATGTCAATGTAGGTTCCGCCGAGGTTGGAACAAAGGTCATGGTACTCGGCTTCGGGATCGAGGCAGAGGATAGATTTGCCTGCCTCACGCTGATTGCACAGCAAAAGTTTCATCAAGTAGGACTTGCCCTGACCGCTGTTGCCGAGGATAAGAATATTGCTGTTTGTCTTATCCTCGGTACGCTTATCAAAGTCCACAAGCACGTTGCTGCCGTACTTATCTCTGCCGATATAGAAGCCGTTTTCATCGGTCTTTCCTGAGTAATTTAGAGGATAAAGATTAGCAACACTTGAAGCAGGAAGAACACGTTCAAACTGGCTTGCGAACACATTATTGCCCGTCGGCAAAACCGATAAAAAGCCCTCTTTCTGACGGAGGAGCAGACGGTCTACGCTGATTTTTGAACGGGTAAGCTCCATTTGTATATCCGCCTGTAATTCTTTCAGCTTTTCCTCACTTGTTGCTTTCAGTTCAATAAATACAGCCGTATGCAGGAGCGGTTCTTTATTGCGGCGAAGTTCACTCAAAAGCTCCACCACATCATTTATGTTATCCTGAGCCTTTATGCTCTCGTTCACATCGTTTGTGGTGGTCATCATATGATTTTTCCGCATTGCCTGCTGAACAATTTTCCTCTGTTCCATGCTTGTCACAAGGCGGTTGTAAATGCGAAGCGTTACTCCGTTTCTGTCGGCAAGGTGGGCGAGTATAGCAGTTTCTTCTGTACTTGTCGGATATTCCGTAACCGCCCAGCAGGACTTATAGAAGTTTCCGCAGATATAGTGGTCAGTGTAAAACTTGATTATTCCCGGAACAGTGCGGTCAAAAAAGTCCTTTGTGCTGATAATTTCAAGCCGTTCGTCCGTCAGATTTTTCTTTTTTCGTAAATTAATTCTCATGCAATTCCTCCAAATCAAATTCGGTTTCTCCCTCAATATCGGGGATATCCTCACCCGATATGCTTGTCCCGAAGTACAGTGCAAGCATACGTTTGATGTCAGACTTGCCCATTCGTTTTGCCGCAAATCCGTGTTCTGAGATAGCCTTATCCACTCGATTGATGATGTTAAAAATCTGCTCGTCTTTTTCACGCCTGAACCGCACCGCAAAAATAAACTGTCTTGCCGAGGACATCTCTACCTGAATCTCGTCAAGAAAATCATAGTCCGCCTGCAGCAGTTTTCTGACCGCCTCGTTCTGCTCGGTCTGCAAACGCTTTTTGACGTACATCTTGTTTGTATCAAAACACTCGCAAGAGTCCAAAGCAAGAATTTCAAAGTCCGGTATCGTGCTTAACAGCATCATCAGGTGGTGTATCTTCACGTCAATATTCGCCGCAGACAGCACGGAAATATTGGTCGGCTCTACGCTGAAAAATGCAATTTCAGCCTTGTCGGATTTTACTCCGAAACGAGTAAAGCGTTCAAGACCTATCAAGCCCTGAACGCCGTTGTTCTTCTTTGCCATTAAATTTTATGCTCCTTTCGTCCAATAAAAAATCTGCTGTGAGGTCACAAAAAACTTCACAGCATTGAAGATATAGTCCATAATTGCGGTTTCGTCGACCCGAAGCGAGAGAAACGCAAAACAGGCGGTCGCCGCAAAAGGCAGGACGTTCCACAGATTTACAAGCACAATCACCGACAGAATTATTCCGCCGCAGATGATGATAAAATCACGCACGCTCCAGAACCACAGCTTTACGTTCGCTCTCAGGTTTTCGGGGTAGATGTAGGTTTTCATTTTGCTCCTCCTTTCAGCATTCCAATAGCCTTAGCGCCCATAGAAACAGTATTGCTCACGCTCATCATATTGACCTTAACACTCGTATCCAGTCCAAACATCTGCGCAATTCTCGGTATTTCCGCCGCCGACAGACAAATTCCCACCGCCAGCAGAGCGTGCTGAGTGTAGGTCAGCAGTCCGAGATATAAAATAGTTGTCTGCAAAAATGCAGTCAGACAAGTAGCGATCACTTGCTTGCACCATGAGTAAAAACCGTCCGTGTAACCTCTCGGAACACTGAACAGATACAGACTTCCCACAGCTATCTGACACAGCATTATGCCGCCGCGCTTGATGTTTGAAAACACTACCTTGACTGTGCAATAGCCGAAAAGTATGATAAAAAACAGGCTGAACAGCGAAACGTCCGAAGCAAGGGCAATAATTACGGAAAGTCCCGTGCCTGCCACCGACGATGATGTAGCCCCTATAAAACCGCCCAGCAGTTCATGGGAGAAAGTGCCCTGCATCGCCACACAGAATGCGTACAGCCTTTGCGGAACAACAGTCACCAGACTTGCCGCCATAAAGCCTTTCAGCACGTTCAGACAGGTGTTTTTGATGTTTGCCTGCCCCGATTCGTAGGCTATTGCCGTATCGAATACCGCCACAATAAGTCCGCAGACAAACAGCATCCAGGCAAGGCTGTGGAACAATGCTATGAACGACTGCACCCACGACAGAGCGAATATATTGCTTGTGCTTTTGTTTATGAATTCAAATAAGTCGGCAACTGCGCCGTAAATGAGGTTGAATAGCCAGGAAAACATTATGTCCCATATTTCGTCGGTAATTGCGTCCACCGCCGAGCCTACCGTGCTGTCCCAAAGGCTTGATATCCCGTCTCCGATCCAGTCTATGGCGTCGCCGATCCAATCAAACATTCATGTCACCTCGATTTCCCGTTGGAGTGATCTCTCCCTTGATCTTATACAATGAACTTCTCCGTCCGCCTTGTGTGTGGTATCTTGCTTCACGTTCCAGCAAGCCGTTTTCTTCAAGCTCGTTAAACGCCCGAAATACCGTGCATCTGGACAGGTTCAAATCCTCCGCAATTCGACCTACGGAGGGATAGCATTCGCCGTTTTTGTCAGCTCGTCCGCACAGATAGCAGTAAACGGACACAGCCTTGTGGCTTAGTCCTAAGTCGTAAATTCTTCTCGGTAGTATCAATTTGCATCAACTCCCATTCGTTTTAATACTGGTTTTCTTTTTCGGAGGCTCATCCTCGAATTCTTCGTCTTCCGTTATCTCAAATTCCGTTGGAAGAGCCGCTTTTTTCTTCTGCGGATATTTGACCTCAATGTCCTTTATCAGCTCGTCACGCTCCTTGTAGGAAACCGCCCTTGCAGTCTTGTCCGGCAGGCGGTATTCATCCTCAAATTTTATGCCCCATTTGAAGAACAGCTTTAGCTTACTTATCATTGGGTGAGTTCCCGTTTTCATAACAATAAACTGACCTTTGGGCATAGACTTTAATTCATCCACAGTCATCAACGGTCTGCCTATCATCTGCAGCGATTGGGATTTATCCCTGCCGTGCGAAACAGAACCGCTTAACACTGTCTGTTCGCCGAGGGATTTTGACAGAACCTCCGCACTCTGACTGTTTGGGGCAAAACCGCCGAAAACCGTGAGCTGGGTGTTGTCCGTAATGATCTCCATACCCTGTTTTCCGTAATTCTGTTCAAGCTGTGCAAAGGACTGAATTACCGCAATAATACTAATTTTTCGGCTTCTACCTGCGGAGAACATAGCCTCCATACCCTCAATTTTAGGGAAAGTTCCCAGTTCGTCACAATAGAACATTACACGGTTCGGAAGTGCGCCGCCATGCTCATCGGCTATAACTAAAATTTCACGGTATAACTGTTGAATTAAAAGCGATACCATAAAATATTTGCTCGTATCTTCTTCGGGGAGAACAATAAAAATAGCCGATTTTTCATTGCAGAATTTCTCGGCGTCCACGGCTGTTCCGAAACAGAGCATTTGCTCCATTTCCGTATCAAGAAAGCTGTTAAGCCTTGAAAGAGCAGTTGACATAACGGACATCATAGACTGATCCGATGAATTAAGTGCCGCACCCGCAAGCCATTTCGCTTTATGCTCTGAGGGAAGCTTGTCCATAAGTTTTGAAAAATACATCTTAGGCTTTGCTTTCGGCGCAGGCTGATACTTTGCTAAAAGATCTTGTATCAGCTTGAAAACCGATACAATATGACGTTCGTTTTTGTCGCCGAACTCCGCAAGTAAAAGAATAACCGAGGCGAGCAGACCCTCTGCCGCGTCGTAAAAAAAGGCGTTTTGCCCATAGCTTGAGCTGTCACCGCCGCCGATATTGATTATTGTTTTAGCTGTGATTTTGGCATATTTTTCTGCCTTTGCTTTCGCTGAAAGGTTGGTTTTATCGGATAGATAAATGTCCATGTATTTGTTGACAAGATGCAGAATATTGTTCTCGTCTGAGCGTGTGGGATTACGCAGATCAAGAACGGAAACATTGTAGCCATAGTACTTTTTGGCAATAGTTCCGTAGTTTCGTGCTACGTCGCCCTTTGTATCCGTCGAGATAAACGACATTCCGCTTGCACAAGCAAGTTCAATGTTAGGGTACAAGAAGTATGCGGTCTTGCCAACGCCTGCAGCTCCGATCATAAGCGTGTGAACATCGCCGTCATCCACAAGCGCAATAGTTTTCTTTCCTGAACCTCTGCACCCGACTACCGTACCTTGTACAGTCGGAAGATTCTTGCCTTGCCGCCAGAGATCAGGCTCGAATGGCAAAGAGATAAAAGTACGATTTATCTCTGTTTTCGTCGCCCACCTCGCAGTTCCGTGCTGCCCGTCACCGATCCTCTTGGACTTGATTCCGTTAAGCGATTTGCTATCAAGCAGATTTACTATCACTAAAAAGGCTATAAAAATCACAACAAGTACGCCTATTAAAATCATCTGTTTCTCATTCAAAATTTCACCTCATATCCGTAGAAATATGCTTTCTTCTGTATTTAAAAGAACAGTTAGTTTGTTATCTTAAAGGTATTGCACCGTGAGGCAGAGGGTATCGCATCAACCAAATTCCATACAAGGTTCAGGTTCGGGAACAATATCAATATCCTCATTCTGCTCCTGAATGGAAACGCTTAAAGTTTCCTCAACCGATAATCTGACGGCATTGTCCGCAAGCCGGTACAGCAATTTCGCCGTATTTATCGATTGCTCACGGGTACGGACAGTCTGTTTCAGATCATGCAAAACCTCCTGCACACAGTCCTGCAAATTCCTTTGTTTCTGTGCTTTTCTGCCCTTGTCGGTGTAGGGCTTGTAACTGCCTTTGAGCTTGTTTTGGAGCCATACAAACGCCTTACACTCGCTGTTTATCTGCTCGGTTTTGGGCATAAAAAAAGCCGAGCCTGCAAGTGCATACTCGGCGAGATATTTGTATTGTTCGTTTTTGAAGGCCGCATAGATCTGAGACGTCAGCTTATCCGGACGGCATTTGAGATACTGCAGATTTTCCGCCTGACAATGATATTCTTCCTTATGCTTGTTTGGTACAGCAGGCAAAGCATAAACACCATTCTTCGCCTTTAGCACCTCGTTCCAGTCCTTAAACTTCGGTGCAAGCCGTTTCACCTCGGAATATCCGTTATCCGCAAGAATATCCCTAAGTCGGTCAACAGCTTCAATTCCGCCCTCATCATTATCCACGCAAAGCACAATTTCGGACAGATTTGAATGGTTCTTCAAAGCCGTTAAAACAGCATTTTCATACACTCCGTTCATTGCAATGCAGCTGTGTTTCTGCCAATCATTCGGATAAAGCGTAAGAAAACTCATCATATCTATGGGAGCCTCAAACACATAGAGCCTTTTGCTTTCACCGAAATGTGCAAAGCTGTATCTTGTGTCAGAACCTTGACAAGTGATCCTGAAACTATTGCCGTAAGAATTTGTTGAACGCTTGCTTGCCTGCCTTGGAACGCCGTTCTCATCAATTCCTACAAACACGGCATTGTGATGTTCTTTATCCTCGTAAAGTGTGTGTTGCTTTGCAAAATGAGTTATGACCTCGGGAGCGATAAATCTCTGTTTTATGAGGTAAGCATACACTCTGTGCATATTTGTGTTTGCTTGGGGCAGTCTGAACTCTTTCTTTTCTTCCTTTGCGATAGCTTTCGGCGGACTGTGGGACAGCGGAGTTACCCTCTGTCCCAACAGTTCCTGCACCGCAGTCTGAAAGTCCATATCATAGAATTCCTGCATAAATTTTATTGCTCCGCCGCCCACCTGATTTTTATGGTCAAACCAAGTCGAGCCACGTAGCGTTATGCTGTCGTGCTTGCCAGAACTGTCGTAGTAAATGAGCTTATGCTCTCTGCCGACACGCTCCAATTTCTCGCCACGCATTCTCAGGAATTCTTCAAGGTTTACGCTGTTGGCAAGGACTTTTTGTTCGTCTGTGAATGGGATATATGGCAATTTATCACCAACTCTCTATCGTTAATACTTCACGTTATTCGCAAACTTACTCATCAGCCCCGAAAAGCTCTGTCTTTCCATCATATCCGAACTGAGAAATGCACCCGAAACCACAGTTAGCTTGTTCTCCGAAAGCACAGCGTAGGTTTCCGTGTACCCGAACTGCGTCGCCATACCGTCAGACTTCTGAACAGAGCTGTACCGCTGATACTTACCCTTTGAAACAACACTGCTGGTCATTCGGTAACTCGAAACAAAGTCATCCTCAGTAATACCGCTCATCTGTGCGGATGTCTGATTGAAGTAATAATCTCCGAAGTTTTCGAGGATATATTCCATATCGTAATCAAGATTACTCTGACTTAAATCAATGCACAGAACATCGATCATTCCGCCGCCGTTTTTGCCTTTCAGAGATATTTTCTGCACTCCGTTTGAAGCGTCTTTTTCTGTTTCAAAGGAACAGCCTTTCATCGCCTCCGTAACTATCGGGGAAACATCCGTAAAACTGATATTTGAGTTGAAAAGCTCTGCGATAAAGGTATCGGACTTCACCTGTTCTTCATCGACCGTACTTTCAGCCTCCGAAGAGGCAGCCGAATCGGGTAAGGACTCGGCTGTAGTGGTAATTGCTGTTTCCGTTGCGGTCTGCAAGGGCGGACTTATCGTTCCGCAGGCGGTCATTGCCAGCATAAACACTGCTAAAAATGCGGTTATTACTTTTGTTTTCATATCCGTTCCTACTCCTTATCAAATAATACTCCAGATGTACAGCGGACAGGTCAGAGAAAAGATCAGACAGCCGAAAATTATAGCGATCGGCGTCCACTCCAACTGACCATGTTTGCGGTAATCCAAGTATGCCAGCGTTATCTTAACAAACAGCAAAACCGCAAGAATTACGTCAATTACGGGGAACACAACGTTGTTTACAACCGACACCACCTGCGATCTTGCAGTGGTCCAAGTGCTTGTAACCGCTCCCGCAACATCGCCCGATGCGTAAGCAGTTAGCGACATCATCGCAGCAAAGCACACCGAACTTGCTGCTGCGATCAATTTCTTTTTAGATCTCATTTCACATCATCCTTTCTTTGTTTCTTATCGTTCTTCTTGCATATGAGCATACCGAAAGCCATAATAACCGCTGTGGCTACGAGATAAAGTTCAGCACTATTGTCTGCGGATACACCTGTATTAGGAGTATCTATTGTGACTGTAGGAGGAGTTTCAAGATCAGGCGTATGCTCATCGTACATAACGACCTCGGTCACAGTTCCGTCAGCATTCACAGTAAACTTTATCTCATTTGCTATCTCATATCCCTCAGGTGCTATGATCTCTTTAAGTGTGTATTCCTTGCTGGCAATAAGTTTCCCTTCGATCATATGTGGTTCATTTGTGGATACCCATTCCTCAACAACATTTCCGTCCTCGTCAATAATCTGAAGCGTTGCGCCTGCAAGCTCCTTGTCCGTAGTGATATCACGCTTGCTGATTTTCACCTTTGTGGTATCGTCTACCATTACGATGAGAGGATTGCCGTTCTCAGAAACAGCAGTTGCGTCCACATTTTCTACAGTAATCTTGCCATAAACATCAACTGTAAATCTGATGTCAGTTGCGATAACATAACCGTCAGGAGCGGCGATTTCCTTAAGCGTGTAATCTCCGGCAGGAAGCTCGGTAACAACATGATTTGTACCATCAGAAGTCCATTTTTCAACGACTTTGCCATCAGAATTATCAAGCTGCATTTTTGCACCAACCAGTTCATTTCCGTAAATATCCTGTTTTGAAATTTCAATGGTTATAGGCTTATTTACTGCTGTAATTTCGATAATTTCTCCGTCCTCAGAAATAGTCACGGGGTAGCTTTCATCGCTTAAAATGTAGCCTGTGGGTGCTTCGATCTCACAGACAATATATTCTCCGTAGGGGATTTCTGTAAATTCAAATTTTCCCTGTTTATCGGACTTTGCGGTCATAATTGCATTCTCCTCTGTAAATTCTGTACAGTCAGTATAAAACAGTCCGAACAATGCGTTTTCAAGAGGTTCATCGCTCTCGCTGACTTTTATGCCCTCGATTTTTCCACGCTTCAGATCGTTGGTAAACTGACCACAGTCGATTGAAACAGTCTGAATATCCTGTCCCATATACTCGAAGTTTACAAGATACTTTTCGCCGTTGAGAACATAATGCTCGTCGGTTGCAATTTCCTTCACATAGTACTTGCCAAAAGGCAGAGCAGTATCAAACTTTGCAGTCATATTTTCATCGAGTGAGACTTCCGAAATGAGACCGTCGGCAGGAATTACCGAGCCGTCAGCGGCGGTAATATTCTCGGCTGCGAACAGTCCGAAACGAACTCGGGTATATTCATCGGAGTTACCGATGTTAAATAACTCGTCCTTTTCCATGACCTTAGAAAGTGAAATTTCTACACCCTGATAATCGTTGACAAATGACGTATTTACGGTATCACGAACAGCAATTTCCTGTCCTGCATAGGTCAGTTCAACAAACTGAGATTCTGCGTTCAGAACATAGCCGTCAGGAGCAGTATTTTCTCTGACCTCATATTTTCCGAGATACAGCAAATCAGTTTCCGCATAACCGTTTTCATCGGTCGTGATCTCAGCTACAACATCGCCGGCATTTGCTCTGATCGTGCCGTCAAGCGTCACAATATCTTCTACTGCGATAATCTGAAATACTGCACCGGACAGATTTCCGCTTGCAAAAACGGGAGTGTAAGTTGTCGGATTTACAATAGTTTCGCAGTTTTCGTCCGTGTAAGCAGATGATGCTGTAGCGACCGTTGTAAAAATATCACCTGTTTTCTGAACAGAAATTCTGCCCTTCTGTGCGGTATTTGTTTTCTCCACAACTACGGTTTCCACTGAACCGTCAATTGTAAATGGAACAGGATTTTTATCAAGCACATAACCCTCCGCCGACTGCACTTCGTGAAGCTCGTAATCGCCGTAAGCAAGCTCCTGCGGCAGCATCAGCGAGCCGCTTTCATCGGTGTAAAATGTGTCGAGAATCATTTCTGACGGATAGTAAATTTTTTGAGAAATATATTCGGAATTTGCACAGTCCCAAACCTTGAAGCCGATGCCCGAAACGGGAATTACATTGCCTGTTTCAGCGTCCTTTTTCACGATTTTAACAAAGGATTTTTTCACTGCGTCATTGAGCAAATAGAAATATTCTTTTTCGTTTTCGCTGATTATAACCTCAAAATCCTCCATATATTCGGTGCTTTCCCAGCCCTTGGTCTGATGAACGACATAGATTCCGTAGGGGAGCATTTTTGTCGCAGCATAGCCGTTTTCATCGCATACGAGGTAGTCTTTTTCGCTGTCTTTTGCGGCTTCATAAGAGCCTGATGACTTGAGATAAACCTCAAATTCCGCACCGACTTCGGGAGTTTCGATCTGCGTTGTTCCGTCATCGGAATGCTTGATGATTGAAATATTGCCCTTGATAATATCCTCGGTCACTGTCATGGAAATGGGGTTATGCTCAATAGAATAATTCTCAGCTTCTGCACCAACCGGGTACACAGTTTCATCAAGCAGATATCCCTCTGAGGGAGAAATCTCCTGAACCGTGTAATTCCCGCAGACATATTCCTTGGACTTGAAATATCCGTTTTCATCGGTTGTGTATTCGTCTTTCAAAACACTGTCTTTAAACACGCCGTAAACCGCTCCCGCAAGGCTTGCATTCCCCTGTGCAGAGCCATTTTCAGAATCCTTTTTTGTAACTTCCAAAGTGAATTTTTTAAGCACATTTTCAAACGTTACAGAGGTAGTTTCATCAGCCGTTAAAGTCACTGTCTGCTCGGCAGGAATAACATATTTCACTGGTACGTTTTTTTCAGAAATCGTGTAAACAATTTTCTGATTGTTACTGTCGTATACGGGGATATCGGAAAGAATTGCAACACCGTCAGAACCTGTTTTTATGCTGTAAGTCTTGCCGTTACCTGTGACAGTAAATTCTCTGCCGCCGTTATGATTATCCTCAGACTGCTTGTTGATCTTAATAGAACCTGTTTTAAGTTCGTTGTTGAATTTCACATTTATGGTCAGGTCAACGTCGCCGTCGGTAAGCTTGACATTCTTCGCCTTGGGAGCTTCATATCTCGTATCTATGTTGATTTCGGAAACAGTGTAAGTGATAGCCTTGCCTGTGGACATATCATAAACTCTTAGATCGTCAAAGGTTGCAATTCCGTTTGCATTGGTTTTGGCAGTTTCAGAGAGCGATTTTCCATTGTATGAATAGGTGATTTTAAATTCCCTGCCGCTGATGATTCCGTCCTCTGCGGTTTTGTTAATTTTAATTGTTCCTGTTTTGAAATCCTCTGTCACCTTGTTTTTTCCTGCTTTGATTGTATAAACAGTAGGATCAATAGAATAACCTGTAGGAGCTTTTAATTCCTTTGCGTAATAAGTGCTGTCGGGAAGTTGAATTTTACCTGTGCCGTCAGCGCCTATGGTGATTTCGCCAACCTTTTTGGTACAGGACTTGTCACTGTAGATTCCGTATACCGCTGTGGAATTGTCAACACTTGATTTTCCTACAAGATTACCGTCCGTATTGTACTTATTGATCTCAAAGGTAACATCTGTCTTTGTAATTCTGAACGCCGACATATTCATAGCGGTAGCAGTCTTACCGTCAGTTTTGTTGTTGATAACAACGCCCTCCGAACCGCTGGATTCTATTCTCCAATGCTTTCCGCCTGCACCTTTTCCATCGCCAACTGTCTTTGAGTTTATGAGTTTTTCCGAAACACCAATAGATCTCAGATAGCTTATTACATCGTTTCTTGAATCAAATTCGCCCATGTAGATCCATGCGTGATCCTCACCACCCGGATTCTGAGCGACCACCACAGATCCTGCTGTAATAACCGAACCGTCAGCACACTCCCAATACGGGCGATCCGTTGTTTTGATGTTCTTCTTTTCGACTTCGACTTTTGAAGTCTTTCCGTCGTAAGTTATGGTGCAGTTATCATTGACTGTAAGCCAATGATCTGTGTCAACAGGCACAGGGTTGTTCCAACTGAACCCCGATGTTTTGTATCCAAGCTGAGTAAGAGTATAGTACACAAGACCCGAACAGTCAATGCCGAGATTATTTATCGTTTCAACAGAAAGCGTAG
>OHIM01000350.1_pt1 | contig 28616 bp, 19 predicted proteins | sample 1568271 | NCBI WGS metagenome assembly OHIM01 (sample SAMEA3879580, study PRJEB24766) | human gut metagenome | biome: human-associated habitat; feature: feces | place: USA | collected 1985/1987
CCCAGAACGGCCGCGAACGTTACGGCCACCGCCAGAATATGGATATCACAGACCCGGATTACCTCTCCCACGCAGAGCGTGTGATCCGCGTTCTGATGGAGCATGTGAAAGATGTGCCGCATGTGATCGGCTATCAGCTTGACAATGAGACCAAAAGTTATGGAACTGCCGGTCCCCGTGTCCAGGCAATGTTTGTAGATTATTTAAAAGAAAATTTTCCGGATATCAATGATTTTAACCATGAGTTTGGACTGGATTACTGGAGCAACCGTGTGAATGACTGGGATGATTTCCCGGATGTCAGAGGTACGATCAACCAGAGTCTTGCCGCTGAATTTTGTAAATTTCAGCGTTCACTTGTCACTAAATTTTTGAGCTGGCAGGCTGATATTGTCTGCGAGTACAAACGGGATGATCAGTTTATCACACAAAATTTTGATTTTGACTGGACCACACACTCGATCGGTTATCAGTCCCAGGTCGACCAGTACGATGCCTCACGCTGCATGACAGTGGCTGGTGCCGATATTTACCATCCTTCTAATGAGGAACTGACCGGTGCAGAAATTACCGTATGTGGAAATATCTCACGCAGTCTGAAAAAGGACAATTATCTGATCTTAGAGACCGAGGCTCAGGGACTGACTCCGTGGCTTCCTTATCCGGGACAGCTCCGCCTGCAGGCATACAGCCATATCGCAAACGGCTCAAACAGTGTGATGTACTGGCACTGGCATTCGATCCACAATGCAATTGAAAGTTACTGGAAAGGTGTGCTCTCCCACGATTTTTCTGAAAATGAGACTTACCGTGAAGCTGTCGTGATCGGAAACGAATGGAATAAGATCGGTTCTCATTTAAAAAACCTGAAAAAAGAAAACAAGATCGCCATTATGCTTGATAATGCCTCGCTGACCGGATTCACCCAGTTTCCGCTTGAAAAAGCCGGAGCCAACGGTTACAACACTGTGATGCGCTGGTTTTCAGATGCCCTCTACCGCTTAAATATTGAGTACGATATGATTTCTTCTAGGGAACAGGATTTTTCCGGCTATGAATGTCTGATCGTACCGGCACTCTACAGTGCACCGGAATCTCTGCTTCTGGCATTAGATTCCTATGTCAGAAACGGCGGACATCTGATCACCACATTCCGAAGCGGTTTTTCCGATGAATATTTAAAGATTTATCCGGACATGCAGCCACATATCCTGCATGAATGTCTGGGACTTCACTACGATCAGTTTACACACCCGCATCATGTGGATATCGTGCCGGTTCAAAGCGATGTCATGGCGGCTGCACAGGAGCATTTTTCACATCCGGATGACTCTGCCTTTTCCCTGACCTCCTCCGCCTGTGAATGGATGGAGCTTATCACCTGTGATACCGCTGTACCGGTATTAAAATACAGTCATCCGGCATATGAACGCTATGCCGCTGCTGCAAAAAATCAATATGGAAATGGTTCCACACTTTATTTTGGAACGATGTTTGAAAATGATGAACTGTTAGAATCCGTGCTTTTATCTTTCCTGCACGAAACCGGCTTTTCCGGTGGAGATCTTTCCTCAGATGCACCGCATTATCCACTCATTGTAAAAAGAGGTATCAATGATTCCGGTAAAGAATTGTGCTACTATCTGAACTATTCAAAGGATCCGGTTTCTGTCACACACCGAGGAAAAGACGGCATAGAACTGGTTTCAGAAACATCCATTGTCTGTGGAGATAAAATTGACTTAGGCGGATGGGGTGTTGCTGTGGTTGAAATGTAACATTTCTTTTATAGATTTTACCAAAACGCTGTTTCCATTGATTTATCATGGATTCAGCGTTTTTTGCAATGTCAGTGTACAATTCAATTACACCGTTCTTTTCCCATACATCTCAAAATACTCCCCCGCCTGCTGCAGGGATATATTTAATTTTTCCTGTAACTTTTTCAAAATATCCTCTTTGGAAAAACTCATATCGAGGCAGATTTCTATCATGCCCTTCGCTTCTCCACGTGTTTCTCCTTCTGCTCTGCCACGTGCTTCGCTCTCCGCGATCAGATCCTCGATTGCCTTACACATCTCTATCTCCTCCTCTTCTTCTGATACTTCAATCGGTGTATTCGTGATCGTCTTTATCACTCTTACCGCATTCATTTCTATGCTTCTATGGGTATCTGTATGCAAAAATTTCAACAGCTGTTCCTTATTTTTTGAGTACTTGATATATCCCATGACTTCTTTCAGGCTCGTGGAAAAATGATCCAGCTGTTCTTCCGTCAGTTTTGCCGGATCGATCAGATGAATCCGGTAATTCTCCACAAAACTTAAAATTTCTATATCACTTACAGACATCATTTCGTGCAAAGATAACGGTCCGTCCCATTCCTCTGCTCCAAAGTGAATCACAAGTGTGATGACTGGTTTGATGCAGTCTTCCTTTAAAAATCCGGACAAATACTCACCATTGCTTTTGCCTGTAAAATCTTTTTTGTTCCGACGGTGTTCGGCAGCTATATCCGCCACCTGTCTGCCATATTGCAGGGCATCATAGATGGCATTTCTGACGGGCATCGCATAATGAACATCCGTCTGGTTCTCGATACCTAATAAAACATACGACATCTTTTCATCCTGTTTGATGACTGCTGCTTTTAAAACATCACGGTATTTTTGCAGTGCATCTTTTTTACCCACTGCCGATGTAGCAGTGTCAATCTCTGTAAGTCCTGCCGGATCGATCACCTTTTTTCCACCATAGATAAGATAATTAAACGCAGCTGCAAATATAGCATTCTCCCGCATATACTCTTTTGTTACAATATCAACCGTCCCCATTCATTTCTCCTCCTTTGTTTAATCCGGGAGCAATTCGTGGTTTTCAAGAATTCTCCCTGCTTATATGTGTGAATGATAAAAGCATTGGAAATTCTTAAGTTGAATGTATAACTTTTTATACATTTTTCACTATGATAAAAGAATGGTCTATAACCATGTAGATGATTTCAGAATATCATGCTTTGTCTGGATTTTAGCATACTGTTCTTATAATGTCATTAAAAAGCCGATATTCCAATGATATTTGTAAGTTTTGCACAAAAAATCCAGTGTATAAAAACAGATATAACATACACACACCTTGCTTTTTCCAAAAATCAATGCTACAATATTTTTTGAGTTTTGTTCTAAAAAGTAAATATATGGAGGATTATTTATGAGCCCAGTTACTATTGTATTGCTGGTTATCTTAGCCGTTTTAATCATCGGACTGATTGTCCTTTATTTTCTCGGAAAGAAAGCACAGAAAAAGAAAGCCGAACAGGATGAACAGCTTGCCGCTGCCGCACAGACCGTATCCATGCTGGTTATAGATAAGAAGCGAATGCGCATTACCGAATCCGGTCTTCCACAGGTTGTGATCGACCAGACACCGAAGATGATGCGCCGTACCAAACTTCCAATTGTAAAGGCAAAGGTTGGACCGAAAGTAATGTCTTTGATCGCTGATGAAGCTGTATTTGATTACATACCGGTCAAAAAAGAAGTAAAAGCAACCGTGAGCGGTATCTATATCACAAAAGTTACCGGTGTACGCGGACCTCTTGAAAAACCGGAAGGTAAAAAGAGCTGGAGAACCAAATTAAAAGAAAAAGCAGCCCGCGCAAATAAAGAGCTGGAAAAAGAAAAGGTTGAACTTGAAAAAGAGAAAAGCAAGAAAAAGAAAAAATAAGTCATAAAAAAATACCACACAAACGTGCAGTATTCATAAAACCATTAACAGCCACAGCAGTTTGCTGTGGCTGTTCTTGTATTCTTTGCTGCTATGTGATAGTATGAAACCAATCGGACTTACAAATTATTACACCGGATTTTTCTCCTGACAAAATAAATAAAAAAATGTGTCTCCAATAATAACGCTGCAAGGGTAAAACAATATTTATAATACTGCAAAAAGCATGTTCTGCAATTCTTTTGAATTGTAAAACATGCTTTTTTCTATAGCTTTTTACGCTTTTGCTTTCGCTTCCCCTTCCGGGAAAATGATCTTATTGACAAAGAAAAATACGACCATTGAAACTCCACCGTTTAATACGGTTGTTCCGATATTGTAGAGCCAGTCCGGCACGAACATACCGGCTACTGCTACCCAGATACAGTTAATGGAGTTTACAATACAGGTCACGATACAGAATGCGATCAGATACCAGAATGCCTGATACCAGATATTTCCCTTGCTGCGGAACACGAAAGTTCTCTGGATCGGGAAATTGATGCATTCTCCAATCACCATGGCAACCATGTATGCACAAAAATATGGAAGTCCACCGTGTGCGGCATCATAACCGATAATATTCCATTTGAATGTTTCTCCAAATAATGTGATGTCAATTCCCGGGAATCCAAAGTCAATGTTTGGAAGTCCGGCAAATGCGAGCGGCAGAAACAGTAACATCAGGTATTTAAATACCGTGATCAGGTTACTTACGATCACGAACAGACCGCCCTCCCGGACCCATTTGGAGGCTCCGGGATGTTTGTCTGCAAAGTTCTGCCATAGATTTTTTATACTACTCATTGTACGCTTTCACCTCTATGTATTACTTCTGCAAAATCTTTTTACTGTGCTGATGTTTCATTTACGGTCTGCACCGGTTCTTCTGCTGCATCTTTTTTATATTTCCTGATCGTAAGAACCTCTAAGAAGATTACCAGTGCTCCAAGGATGATATCGATCACGATTGCCAGGATCTGCCAGTTCATCAGACCTGTCTTTAAGTTTTCAGGATCATATGCACGGCTGTTTACAACGGTATACATGATATTTTTGGATGCCTGACGCATTGCTTTTACACCTGTTGCGCTTGTGGTATCTGTCACATGGTTGGTCTCCGTATCGTATGCAACTAACATACAGTCTGTACCACCGCGGATACCCATATCAGAATCCATGTATCCGTAAACACCAAAGTAGTCAGTTAATACAAATCCACGGAATCCCCACTCATCACGAAGTACAGTTGTCTGTAACGGATAGGTTCCGCCTGCCCACTGTGTACCGATATAGTTGAAGGAAGACATTACTGCCTTTGCTCCGCCTTCTTTTACTGCGATCTCAAAAGGTTTTAAGTAAATTTCACGGATTGCCTGCTCATTTGACCATGTACATAACATTCCGGTACGGTTTGTTTCCTGGTCATTCAAAGCAAAATGTTTGATATATGCGTAAACACCATATTTTTCAGCACCGATCACTGCGTTTGCAGCCATTTTTCCGGAGAGAACTCCATCTTCTGAATAATACTCAAAATTACGTCCTGCAAATGCATTTCTGTGCGTATTCATTGCCGGTGCATACCATCCGGAAACATCCATCTCATCTGCCATCTTACCGATGCTCTCACCGAAAGAAAGTGCAAGATCTTTGTTCCAGGTATTTGCGATCATAACTGCGGACGGGAATCCGATGGAACCTGTTCCTGTAAAGTTGTTATTGATGGATGCAGGTCCGTCACAGTCAACAGTCATAACTTTTCCAACACTTGATGCTGCAGATGTCTGATATCCGCCAAGTGCGATCATTGTATCCATATCAGAAACAGTCAGCTGGTCAAGAAGTGTATCCCATTTTTCATCATCATAGGAAAGGCCACGCATATCAGCAAGTGTCATTCCATTTTTCGCGCCTGTTGTCGGCATTTCATCAGAATCATTGTTGTAATTGTTTGGATCATAATTGCTGTTATTTAAGAACTCAGCTTTCTCATCCTCTGCTAATGTAAAGTTTGAAGGAGCTGCTGTTGCTTTTGCATAGTTTGCAAATCCGTCTGCTCTTGAAAGATATGTTGCATCTCCTTCTGCATATGCAAACTGATTCGTTGCAGCTGCATCATCCGTAGAACGTGCATTATTTTCATCATATACAACGGTATCTGCGACACTTACGGTCTTAGATTCGATTGCATTGTGTGAATCAGCATTGATGGAAATCTCATAGTCACCAGCCTCTAATACATAGCATCCATTACCATATGTATCATAGGAAGCCATATCTTCTTCTGAGAAACTTACATTGATTGTCTGGGATTCACCCGGCTGTAACACATCTGTTTTTGCAAAATCGATCAGATTTGCAGATGCTTTTTCAATTCCACCATTTGTGTATGGCGGATTGTAATATACCTCTACCACATCTTTTCCTGCGGCAGTTCCGTTGTTTGTTACGGTAACATCAAAGGATACTTTACCGTCTGCTACGGTAACATCTCCCATCTTCTGTTCAAAATCTGTATAAGAAAGTCCATATCCAAATGGGAACTGAACCGTCTTATCATAATCAATGAGTCCTTCCACTGCTGCTGTCTCATAGAAACGATAGCCAACATAAATGCCTTCTACATAGTTGACAAAAGATGGAATTGTTGCTTCTTCTTCGCCTGTTCCGAAGTTTTTGGATGTAGCGGCAAACTCATCCATATTGTCATACAGGAAGTTTCCAAAGTTGTTATAAGTCGGTGTTGCTGTCAGATCATATACAAATGTATCGCTGGTTTTTCCGGACGGATTTACTGTACCGGCTACGACTGCACCGAGAGACTCAAATCCGGACTGGCCTGTTCCAGGACACCAGATTGCACCCTTGATCTGTTTGTAATCATTTAAAAATCCAAGTTCCATGGTGTTTGCACCGTTGTATACGACAACAACGTTGTCAAAGTTGGCACAAACAAGGTCTAACATATCTTTTTCTGTCTGGCTTAACTGTAAGTAATGCTCACCAGCTTCAAAATCTTTGTAGTTTTCAGAGTTATCTGTGTAAGTCACCTTGCTCACATCCGTTGGAAGATCTGCTCCCTCACCACCAACACGGGTAATCACTACCATCGCTGTGTCAGAAAACTCTTTTGCATTGTTGATCAGTTCATCACTGTAAGAATCTGCTGTCGGCTCCGGTAATGTCCAGTCCTGTGCCCACATACCAACTTCCGGTCTGTCCTCACGGTATGCTTTGTAAAAATCAGTCAGTTCCGTATTGATCTTGTATCCGGCATCCTCAAGACCACCAAGAAGTGTTGTTGTCTCATATGCATCGGATAATGCTCCGGATCCTGTACCACCGTAGCAAGGATTTGTAGATGCCCATCCAAATACGTTGATATTCTGTGTATCAGTAAGCGGCAGAATATTGTCCTCATTTTTTAATAAAACAATACCTTCATCTGCGATATCCTCACAAAGTGCGGTTGCCTCATTTGATGTTTCCTCTGTGATCGTACCATTTCCCATTGCAAGTGAGATCATACTTGACATTGGAATAAAGCAGATCAGATTGATAATCACAACTGCTGCCATAAGGAATGCGATCCATGCTTCCTTTCTCACCAGTTTCTTTACCGGTTTTTTCAATTTCATGCATGCCACAGTTACAATAATTGCGATTGCCAGTGCAATGCCAAGCGCAATCAGGTATGGCTTACAGGAATTGAGAACGTTGATCACGTCATCCATGTTAATTGCTAACATTTCTAAATCCTCCCTTGTTTTCCGAAGGAAAATGCGAGTCTGCTGACGAGCAGAGGATTTTCCTCCCTTGTTTTCTTTATCCGTTTCGGATCTTGTAACTGTATCCTACCATACCACACGTCCTTTGGTAAAAATCTTCACAATCTGCACTTTTTTTGCATAAACTGTTTTGCATGTTGGAAATTTTGGACAAAATAAACGCCATATTTTTATGCATTGTACACAAAACATGGCATTTACTATCATCTTAATTACAATTCTAAATTATTTTCCAATCAATACTTTCTTTCCCTCAAAAGCAAATCCGTAGTGTCTGATCTTCTCTTTTGGGATTCCTGCTGCAGTCAGTCCGGCGTCATAATTTTTTTCCCTGATCTGTTTTAAAGCGGCCTGCACCGTATCTTCTAATGTTTCTTCTTCATCTGCCTCATGGACTTTAAATTCCATCACGATTGCATTGTTTTTCTGGTCATGTGGAACCAGCATGATATCATATCTGCCGTAGCCGCTCTCCCTGTTTGACCGCACATCATAAGAATCCCGCAGTTCCACTAAAAGTCCCAATACAAATCCGTGATAAAAACGCTCCGGCTGCGATCTTTTCGATGGATGGTTTCCGGTATCAAAGCTGCTGAAAGTTGTGAGTGCAATGTCGTTCATATAAATATTCATCTCTTTTAAGTTCCCTTTTAATAATGCCTCTATGAACTCATTATAGTTCGACATGGAATCATCAAACCAGCCTTTAAACATGTTAGAAAACATACTGTAAGTTTCCAGATTCGTGATACGAAGATGATACCACGGTTCTAACAGCATACCTCGATATTCCACCTCTTCTGCTTTCAGGTAGCCCCCTGCAAGCAGCAGGCTCCAGATCGCATTTTTACTTTTATCAAGCTGGTTAAACACAATCTGTTCGTCAAATGTTACCACGATTTCTCTTTCCTGCAAAAGTTCCTCCATCCGTGTTTTAATGTCTGCCGATGCCGTCCGGATCAGTTTATTTACCAGACCGTTAGAACTTGTTGATGCCCAGTACGGACGAAACTGTTTTTTGTCCAGAAAATTAGTGATCGACCACGGATTATAGATATCTTTATGCGTGCCGAAGGTAAATCCATCATACCATTTTTTTACCATCTCTTTCTGATCTGTCAGCTGATATTCCGCGAGAGCATCAAACACCTCTGTCTCAGTAAATCCAAAACAGGTGGCATATTCTTCTGAAGTGGTCGTCACAACATTGAGATTATTGAGATCAGAAAAAATAGATTCTTTTGAAACCCTTGTGATTCCTGTCATGATCCCGCGCTCCATGTAAGGATTGGTCTTGAAACTGGAATTAAAAAGACTGCGGATAAATGCGGTAAACTCATCCCAGTATCCGTGAATATATGCTTCCTGCATCGGAGTGTCATATTCATCCAGCAGGATGATGGCTTTTTTCCCATAATATCTGTATAAGATACCTGCTAAATTTTTTAATGAATCCTGTGCGGTCACATCACCCATAGTTTCACTCACAGACCGTAACTGTCTTTTTTCCGTTTCCGAAATATTTTCTGCCTCATTCAGATACGCATGCTGCATATATGTTTCTTCAATAATATTTTTTATTTTTCGTACGGCATCCTCATAATTTGTCTGTTTCACATCCGCAAAACTTAAAAAGATGACCGGATAGGTTCCCTGGAGTTTTCTGTATTTTTCCTCTTTCCACACTGACAGACCTTCAAACAGATCGGATCTTCCCGCATACTGGTTTGAAAAAAAACAGTTTACCATACTCATATTGAGGGTTTTCCCAAAACGCCTTGGACGTGTGATCAGTGTCATCACATCTGCTGATTCCCACCATTCCCGGATAAAATCAGACTTATCTATATAAAAACTGTTTTCTTCACGGATACTTTCAAATCCCTGGTTACCAATACTGATGCACGGTGCCATATCTTTCCTTCCCCCAGTTCAGTTTTAAAATTATATTCTCTTTTCCAATTATATAAAACCGGACTCTTTTCTTCAAGGAATATCTGTCTTTAACAATATACAATATTTTATTCTTTTACCTGTTTAATGCTTCACAGACACAATTCTCTATGTACTCCATGCCAAGCTCTGTATTTAATGTGATATCGAAATTTGCTGCGACACCCCAGATTCTTCCGGTATAATAGCGGTAATTGTCAGCACGTCTCTTATCTTCCCGCTGGATTCTCTGCTTTGCTTCTTTTTCAGACAGATTTAAGCGCTTCATCACGCGTTTTACCCTGCTCTCTATCGGTGCAGAAAAATAGATTTTCAGGCAGTCCGTGCGGTTTCTTAAAATATAATCCGAACATCTTCCGACAATCACACAGTTTCCTTTCTGTGCTAATTCTTCTATGACTTTCTTTTCCGCCTCAAATATCTGGTCTTTCGGTGCTTCCTCATTGGTCTGTGCATACATATAGACCTGACTGACCAGATCATATAACAGACTGTTTGTCATGGATTCTTCTTTTTTACTGATAAAATCCTGTGTATATCCGGTCGTCCCTGCAGCCATTTTTATAATCTCCTGATCATAAAAAGAAAATCCAAGTTTCTCTGCAAGTGCCATTCCGATATCATGTCCGCCGCTTCCATACTGTCTTCCGATGACAATAATATTTTTCCGGTACTGCTTTCCACCGTTCTGTATTTTTTCTGAAACCTCTCTCTTAGTTTCATATTCTTCCGGAAACAGCACCGGCTTTATAAATTCCAGCTTCTTTCCAAGAACCCTAGCGATAAATCCGACCAACAGCGCAGCAATGATCGTACCTTCACGCACTCCGTTTAACTGACCGGAAAACAAAAATGACAACGCAGCCGCGATCACTGCCATCGATATATCGAAAATAATTTTCGTCGTTCCGAAATTTGTTTTCCAGGTCTGCACGATCGCACGGACAAAGGATTCTCCCGGCAGCATGACAACATCTGCAAGTACCTCTAAATAAACGCCAAATCCCAAGATCGCACATCCCACAAGCAGTGCGATCACTTTTACAAGATAATTCTTCGGATCGACCCAGAAAAACAGATACATGGTCAGATCGATAAAATATCCAAATGCAATGGATACAGGAATCTGTAAAATATTTTCCAGTTTAAAATTTTTCCGTAAGATCAGTATCTGCAGTAAAATAAGGAAAATACTGAAAAAGATCGTGAAATTGCCAAGTGTAAATTTAAAATTAAGGCTTAATACATACGGAATCGAAGAGATCGGGGATGTTCCAAGACTTGCCTTTGTGATCAGACTTACACCAAGTGCATTGATAAACAATCCCACCAAAAATAAAAGATATCTTTTTAACTTATTCATTTTTTGTCCCTTCTTCCTCTGTCAGCATCAGATTTTTAAATATTTTTCTGCTGAATGTAAGATAGGCATCAAATTCCTCTTCCGTGATTCCTTTTAACGCCTGCTTTTCAATTTCCAGAAAAGATTCTTCCACCAGCTTCTGGCTTTTCCATCCCTCTTTTGTCAGATAAATATGAAATGTGCGTCTGTTTCCATTTAACATCCGCCGTTCGATCAGACCTTTTTCCTCCATGCGGTTTAAAATCGAAGTCAGTGAACCCGCCTCTAAAAAACAATTTCTGGCGATTTCCTTCTGACTGCTGCCGTCGTGATCTTTCAGATAATCAAGAACCTTTGGCTGCCCGATCGTCAGTCCGGTGTTTTTCAGCCGTTCTAACAATCCCCGCTGTACAAGCATCCGGTTCGCCATGATCAAATAATGCAGTGAATCCTCCATTGTCTTTCCTCCAAAAAAAGAAATAGTTATAATTCAAATGTTTATATTTCAAACATTTAGAATTATAACTATCTACCATTGCTATGTCAAGGTCAGCAGAATACTCTATGTTTTTTAACTCAACTAGAACTCAATATAAAAAACAAAATGGAGCTAACACTTCACGAAGTTCAATTCGAAAAAGTGACAGCCCCTACGTTTATACAATATATTTACTCTACCTATTTACTTTTCATATAAGAACTCTTCCGGCAGCGTTACATTAAAATCTTTTGCAAGATGACGGAAGTTATCCGGTGTGATTGTCTGAAGCTTATCCGGTCTCATGGCAAGCATTTTTACCAAAATTTCGGCGGATTTTTCCGCGGTATGCATCAGACCAAAGGTCAGGTCAAAATCTTCCCCTGCCGCAAACATACCATGATGTGCCCAGATCGCAAGATCATATTTTTTCATCAGTTCACTGGTTGCAACAGCAATCTCCCTGCCGCCCGGCACCATCCAGGGAACCACACCAATGCCTGCTGGAAATACGACCGGACATTCCGTTGCCATCTCCCAGAGTTCTCTTGTAAAGACTTTATCTTCCAGTGGAAGAACAAATGTTAAAGCAATAATGTTTGTGGTGTGTGCATGGTATACAACACGGTATTTCGGGTTCTGCAACTTCTTCACTTCCAGATGACTTGGAAGTTCTGATGTTGGTCTTCCACCGTTTACCAGTCCCCAGACGATACGGTAATTTTCTCCCTTCTCATCCAGTTCGATCATACAGAAAGAATCTTCCGGTTTAATGATGACGTTACGGAAATATTTTCCACTTCCTGTCACAAGAAAATATTCTCCTGCCAGTTTTGGAACAGAAATTCCGATCGGCTGCCACTCTTTTGCAGCAAAGTTTTCTTTTACAGATTCCACCTCTTCCGGTTTTACACGATAGGACAGATTTCCGCCATTCCTTTCATGCCATCCCTGTTCCCATCCATCATTCGCCATACGGATAAATCCCTTTACAAATTCTGCATCTAAAAATTTCATGTTTATCTTCCTCTCCTCTACAATTTTCAGGTATTCAATCATCCCTGTCTGCTTTCTTTTATTTCATATTATATTTTGTGCTATGCTCTGTCTGCCAGCACCTCACTCTCATATTTTTCAATCTCATCATAAAAATGAAAATCATCACACACATTTTCCCTACGGCAGTACTCCTCCCAGATTTCTCCGATTGGAAGCATTTTTACAGCTTCATTCATTACCATAAGCTTACTCATCTGATTGGTATCCTGAAGTTCTTTTAACATTTCATTCGGAGTACAAAGTGCCATCAAAAGTGCCTTCTGCCAGCTTCGAAAACCGGTTGCAAGTGCCGAGACACGGTTAATGCTCGCATCAAAATAATCCAATGCCATATAAACACGGTCTAATGCATGATTTCTCACGATCTCTTTTGCCATTTCTTTTGTCTCATCATCCAAGATCAACACATGATCGGAATCCCAGCGCACACCTCTTGTAATATGAAGTGCAAATTCCGGATAAAAACAGAGCATTGCAGGGATCTTATCAGATACATACTCTAGCGGATGATAATGTCCATTATCCATTAATGGCATACAGCCATCACGCAGTGCCGCAAAGCTTAATGTAAATTCTGCTGAGCCTACGGTGTAAGACTCCACACCGATTCCAAACACTTTTGATTCCACACATGGTTTCACAAGATTTTTGTCATATGGCTCTGATAAAATCTGTTCAATTGAATCTTTATAGCGGAGGCGCGGTCCCATACGGTCTGCCGGGACATCCTTAAATCCATCTCCTGTCCAGATATTCATCACACATGGCATACCTGTCTCTTTTGCAAAATATTCAGAAATACGGATACACGCTTTCCCATGATTGATCCAGAACTTTCTTGTTTCCTCATCCGGACTTGATAAAGTAAGCCCATCCTTTACTTTTTCATGCGAGAAAAATGTCGGGTTAAAATCAATACCCATATTGTGTTTTTTTGCAAATTCTACCCATTTTTTAAAATGCTTTGGCTCCAATGCATCACGATCGGCAAATTCTCCCGGTTCAAAAATGGCATAAGACGCATGAAGATTTAACTTTGCAGTTCCCGGCATCAGTTTCATAGCCTCTTCCATATCTGCCATAAGCTGCTCCGGCGTTTTTGCACGTCCCATATAATTTCCGGTTGTCTGGATTCCTCCGGTCAGACCTCCATCATTGTCAAACCCGATCACATCATCAAGCTGCCAGCAGTGCAGTGATACCGGAACCTTTTTCAATATCTCAATTGCCTGATCTGTATCCACACCTAATGCTGCATATTTTGCTTTTGCTGCTTCGTAACCTGTCATATTTTACTTTTCCTTTCTATTCTGTATCCTGATTACTTGTAAAAATATTTATTTCAAACGACTCTGCAATACATGCCCTTGCTGCCTTTAGGTCTTTTAGTTCTCCCGCCGCGATCATCTGTGCAGCAAAGTTTCCGACTGCTGTTGCCTCTGTCGGCCCCGCATATACGTTTTTCCCTGCATACTCTGCCGTCAGTTCATTTAAATAATGTGCGTTTGCCCCGCCGCCGACAATCTGTATTCTGGAATAATCAATACCTGTCAGTTTTTCTATTTCCTCTGCCGTTTTTGCATAACACTTTGCAAGGCTGTGATAAATGACCGCGGCTAATTCACCAATTGTCTGCGGAATCTGTTCCCCTGCTTCTTCGCATGCCGATTTTACTTCCGCTGTCATATTTTCCGGTGCAAGAAATCTCGCATCATTGACATCTACAAAGGATCTGATCGTTTCTTTTGATGCAAGTGCACAAATTTCTCCAAATCCCATATCCGGTGCGCTTTCTTTTTTCACTGACTGTATCATCCATAATCCCATGATATTTTTCAGATAGCGGAATCTGTAATCATAACCGCCTTCATTTGTCATGTTATGCTGCATACTGACTTTGCTGCAATCTGCCTCTTTTAACTCTGTTCCCATCAGTGACCATGTGCCGGAACTGATATAAAGTGCATGCTCCTCCTGCGTTGGAACTGCCATCACCGCAGAAGCAGTATCGTGCGTTGGCGGAAGAACTACTTTACAATCAAATCCAACCCTGTTTTGAATATCTTCCGTCAGTCTGCCTAATTCATATCCCGGATTTTGAATTTTATGGAAAATTCTTCGAGGATATCCAAGCATATCTATCAATTCAATATCCCAATCTTTTGTCACAGGATTCACAAGCTGGGTCGTTGTCGCATTTGTATATTCCTGTACCTTTTTCCCAGTTAATAGAAAATGAAAATAATCCGGTATCATTAACATACTTTTTGCCCACTCAAGCTGCCCCGGCTGCTGCTCTTTGACTGCCATCAGCTGATAGATCGTATTGAAAATCTGTTTCTGTATTCCAGTTCTTCCGTATAAATCGTCTTCCGGTATAAACTCATATACTTTCCTGTCCATACCTTCCGTCCGTCTGTCCCGGTACGCCACTGCATTCCCGATACGTTCATCATTTTCATCCAGCAGAACAAAATCGACTGCCCATGTATCAATACCCATACTATATGGGATTTTTCCTACCATGGCACATTTTTTCATCCCAATCAGAATCTCTTGAAATAACTGGTCCACATCCCATACTTTGTGACCATTTTTTTCAATCATGCCATTTGGAAAACGATATATCTCTTCCAAAACAATTTTGCCGTTCTCCAAGTGCGAAAGCATATGCCGTCCGCTTGAAGCACCGATATCCACAGCCAGATAATATTTTGTATTCATCCCTTACTCCTTTCCTTCTCTTTTGCTGAATTTAAGATATCAAAAATAAGGACAGTTTTTTAGACTCTCATTCGACTAAAAAACTGTCCTTATTTTCTCTTCGTAATACTTTTCGTCTTTCTTTTATTTTGTCTTTAAATTTGCTGAAAACTATTCAACTCTTCCAACAGATATTTCGAAGAGTCAACATTTTTTATCACTTGCTCGTGAATATTTAAAATTGAATTTGCAAGTTTGGTCACATTTTCTGTTGCATTGCTTACTCCACGCACATTTTCCTCTACTACAGCTGATATATTTGTAATGCCATCATTCATCTCTGCCATAATATTACGAAGAGACATAATATTTTTATTGAAAAGACCTGTAATAGTATCCATATGATCTGCCTTTTCATAATACATATCTGTTGCAGCCTCAAATTCAACATAATCATTCATTATCTGATTTTGTATGAAATTCATGAGATCTTGTGCATTTGTCATCAATTGATTGACTGCCGCAATAACACGAACACTGATACCCTGAATGTCATTTGCCGTATTCTTACTGTTTTCTGCCAATTGACGAATTTCCTCTGCGACAACAGCAAATCCCTTGCCAACTTCCCCCGCTCTTGCAGCTTCGATAGAAGCATTTAATGCAAGCAAATTCGTCTGACTTGCGATCTCAAGTATATCGTTAGTTAAATTATTAATACTGCTGATTTGCCGACTTTCTTCAATGGATAAAGATAATGCCTGACTCTTTTCGTTAATAATATCAGAAATGTCTGTTTTCTTCTTCTCTGTCTCCTCTTTAACACCAACCGCTAATGCTTTAATATCAGAGGCAATTACAACACCTTCATTAACTTGATTTCCAACATCGTTAATTGAACTCACTATATCATTGGTGTTCCCGGTAATTCCCTCTATAGAAGATGATATTTCTTCCATACTCGCAGTAATTTCTTCCATGGTAGACGCAATATTATCTGCATTTTCATTTGAATTGTTTACTTCTTCATTCATTAATCCAAGTGAACTTTGCATTATTTCTGACTGCTTTCGTATTTTTTGCATAGCATTCTGTAACTGAATGATAAAATTGTTAATTCCATCCGATAACTGACCAATTTCATCCCGCGAACTAACAGTAATACGCTGCGTAAGATTTCCCTGTTTCTTATTGATACCATCAATAATATCATTTAGCTGCCGGCTGGCTTCACTTGCCGGTTTACTTACAGTCTTACTTATAACCAAAAAGACAACTACTGATACCAAAGCAAAAAAAGAAAATAGAATTTTTGTCATTATTAAATTTGTCTCAACAGCTTGATTATATTCCTTCGATAAATCAGAAATTCCCTGCTCAAGCTCCTCTGTAAGCTCCTTTTCCGTTGTTTCTCCCATATCAACCATCAGATTCTGAAAATCTACACCAAGAGCTATACCAGCCTGCACAAAATCCCCCTTGTCAACATACCCTTGTATTATGGCAAATTGCGAAATAACCTCTGTTAAAAAATCCTCATATGTATGGATTTTATCTTTTAACTCTACATTATCGATATTTTTCAGATATTCATCCATCTTACTCTCACTTGCCGTAATCGTCGAAATTTCCTCTGCTAGTGAACTTTCCAACTGTTGACGTAGCTCTGCATCATCATACAAACTGATAATGTTAAGATATTTCTGACCTCGTTCCATACTTTTTTGGATAGTGAAAATCTCTGTCTGAATCGGAATATACTGTTTCGTTATCTGCAATCCAGCCTGTTTTATACTATTCTGCATTCTTATAGAAAACACTGTATTTAATCCAAATATCAAAACAAATATAATAATCATTAAAAAAACTTTATTTCCAATTTTTTTCATACAAATACCCCACTCTTATTTTTCAGAATAATATTTTCGAAGAAAATAAGCAGGCGCACAACTCCAGGCATGACAGTAACTATTAACAATAGTCCCACCATAAGGTGATTCATCCGGATTATTTGGATTATATAACTCCCAAAACGTATCCGCACCAAGTCGTGCCATACCTCCCCAATATTTCTCCATAACACTAAGAGCCTCTGTTTTATCACCACATTTAAGTAATGCTTCTATATAATAGTGATACATATATGGGGTAATCATTTCAATTGCCTCTGTCTGTGTCGCAACATCATGTAAAATTCGAATTCCACTCTGCTCATCTACAACATCACCAAGAATCATCCATACCTGGCTTGCGTAGGAAATCTGCCTGCAATCACCACTGACAAATAGTCCTTTTTCTTCATCATAAAAATGCATCTTAGCAGCTTTTCTATAAAGTTCATAAGTTTTCATTATGCATTCTGCATCATGGTCTTTTCCGATTTCTTTTGCAATGGCAACGGCACTTTTCATCGCATACAGCAAAACACCCTGTGCACCTGCCTGCTTATTTAATTCCAGTGACCAGTCAAGAAAACACCAGCCGAGTTTATTGCAGTCTTTTACCACACCATCATTACCGACCTGTTTCTGTGCCAATACAATCTGCATTTTTGCTGTTTCCCACAAATCTTCAAGGGCCTCACGATCCTTCGTTTCTACATAATAATCCCACAGGGCTGCCACAAACAATAAAGAGTAATCAAACATACTGGTATCATCTACTTCCGGTTCAGGCTCTAAAAATACACATGCACCCACCTGTCCATTTTGCATCGGTAATGCAGCAAATAAATATAAACACCCCTTTACCATATCATTCATCTGATATGTCTCATAGTTTGCCAATGCCTGTAATCGAAGATCTCCCATCCAAAGTCGCCGATCACGTTTTGGTCCATCTTCAAAAACTTTCTGCATACAATCATGCAGTGTATGGCACGCAATATGATCAATCTGCTCCAATTCTTTATGCACATTATGATATGGTTTTAACTTACTATCATCTGCAGAAGATAATGCGATTGCCATGACATCTTCAATAACCAAATTAAATTTTGAACTGATATCAAGTATATCAATTTTCACATAGCGAAACGAATAACGCCTCGGCAAAGTATACTCTCCCGGAATCAGATCAAAATGAAGTTGTTCCTGTTGTACCCACGCTGAACAGATCCATCCCTGATAATTCTCCACATTTTCTTCAAATTCTTTCAAATTCTCTGCAAAGGAAAATCTAATCCAAACCGGAGCATCTGGATGTGAATTGACATAACCCATTTTTACTTGAAGATGTCCTACCAAATGTTTCCCAAAATCAATTGTTACCGAATCGCCTTTTCCTAAAGGTTTTGAAAAAAACTGTCCCTCTTTTGGAGGAACCAGTGTCTCCTTAACTTCCGGCAATAAACTTAATGCCTTACTTAAAAATTCTAAATTTTTTTTCATGTATTTGTTCTTCTCTCACTCTTACCATTTTAAGTATTCTTTTCCACAAAACGGATCTACCGGACTCTTGCCAGTAAAATTACTTCTTCCCATAAGTTTTTCCATCACACTATCAATTACATACTCACTATTGGAATAGCCATTGATAAAGGTTTTTATCATGGGTACATCCACAAGATGATATGGATTAGCAAGGCTGATAAACACAACCGGTCTCTCAGCAGCAAACCATGGAACGTTATTTCCATTTCCCCAGAATGTATACCATGAAAGTCGGTTTGTCACTTTATTGGATGCATTTTCTACATTTCCAATATAAATGACCAGATCATAATTCTTCCGGAATGTGCCAACATCAAATTTTGCTGTTTCAAAGTTCTCCTGTTCATATACGTTAACTTCGAACCCCTCCTCAACCAATCGCTTACGAAAGCTTTCCAAAACACGCTCATTTGATGGAAACCCACCTATGATTTCCAGCAACACCTTTTTGGTCTTATGCGGATTCAACGGTAAAATTCCATCTATATCCTTTACAAGTGTAACTGCCTTGTCTGCGCTCTTTTTAGCCCATGCAACATGCTCATCAGCCTGCAGAATACAAAGTGCACTTTCCGAAGGCACAATTTCACACTTTGCTTTTCTGTGAAGTCCAAGCGAAGCTTTAGTTGCAAGAATTCTTGTGATTGCTTCATCTAATCGCTGTTCCGAAAGGATTCCCTGCTTGTATCCATTCAGCATATACTGATAATCTTCCTCAAGATCCTTATTAAAAAGGAACATATCACATCCTGCCTCAATCGCATAAGGAACTGCCCTTTCTCTGTTCATTGCACAGCTAAAACCTACCATGCAGGTAGAATCCGTTACAATCAGACCGTTAAATCCCAATTTTTTACGGAGCAAACCTTTTAACAATTCCGATGAAAGTGTTGCCGGTATTAATTTATTTGGAAAATCTGTATTATACGATTTTTGATATGCCGGCTGTGCAATATGTCCGACCATCACTGTCTGTGCCCCCGCCTGAATCAAGCCGCTATATATTTTTCCATATGTCGCATCCCACTCATCACAGGAAAGATTATTTACGCTTGTAAGAATGTGCTGATCCACTTCATCGCAGCCATCCCCTGGGAAATGCTTAATTGCAACAAGAACATTTTCTTCCTTAGCTGCCCTCATGTAATTGAGACCACATGCAAGAACACGATCCGGATCATCCCCATATGTACGCACGTTTGTAATCGGATTTCTCCAATTTCTATCAATATCAACCACAGGTGCAAAAGCCCAGTTACAACCAACCGCTGCACCTTCACTACAGCTTACTTTTCCGAGCCGATATGCATCCTCCGTGTCTCCAGTTGCCGCAACCTGCATTTGTTTTCCGTACTGTGTTCCATCTGTTGCAATTCCGCAGCCTCCATCCTCAAGATTAGCTCCAATAAGAAGTGGGATCTTACTGTGTTCCTGCAGATAACGGTGTGTCCGCTGCATTTCCTTCGCCTCACCACAACGATACATAATTCCACCAATGTGATGTGCGAGCATGACATGTTCCAGATATTGCGGATCTCCGGAATACCCGATTGGGACAAACAACTGACCTATTTTTTCTTCTAATGTCATTGACTTTTTTGTATTTTCAACCCATTCAATGTCTTCCCCTGAAAGGAAGAATGGATTCTTTGTTAAGTTGATCATATTCATACCCTCCTGCTTTCTATTTTCGTTTTCCGTTAAAAAGACTTACCAATAAATGTTCATTACTCAAATAAATCAAAAAGACTACAAGCAGTACTGCATTAATGATTGCCTGCATTGATGCATTTACCTCATTGGAGAATACAGCAAATGTTGAATTAAGCATGGACATACATAAAGCAGCTAAAAGGAATCCAATTTTTTCGTTTGTAAAGCGACTGATATAGGAGCCTATGAACATTGGAAGAAACGCCGTAAACATAATGCTGATAGAGGAAAAGTTCAACTGACCACCGTTGATTGTTGTGCTTCTTGTCGCATTTAAAAATCCTACAATTCCCATCAATCCGCCACAGATCACATAACATCCAATGGCATTTGATATCTCTTTTATACCGGTATTTACCGCAACCTTCTGACCATTTTTGAGTGCATTATAATCATATCCAAACTTTGTGTAATCAAAGATTGCTATACAGACAGCTAACACAACCACAATAATGATTGCTGCATAAATCCAGCTTCCTGTAAAAGCTGTCATAGATGGATTCTGCACTTCCTTCATCACATAACGTCCTTCCGTGATTGTAAAAAGAATTCCCTCATAGATCAGTGTCACTCCAAGAGATGTAATGATTGGCGGCAGATGCAGCACCACATACATAAGTCCTGAAACAAGTCCAAGTAACATACCAAATAAGATCGTCAATATCAACATCATCAATGCACTGTTACTTCCACCACCTAAAATGGAATATGTAATTTTAGCTCCTAATACAGAAGAAAGTGCTGCCATTGATCCCAAGGAAAAATCAAAACGACCACTATTTAAATTAATGGATAATGCTATTGTTGTAATCATCACAATTGCAATATATACAACAAAGTTATCAAAACCTGTCATGTTTGAAATCATTGTTTTTCCATTGAACATGCAGATTCCCTGCAATAATACAGCCACCAGTACCGGTATTGTTAATGTACCAATTACATTCTTTACCAAATGTCTATTTTTATTTTTCATGTTGTCCTCTCCTTTCATTTTTCAGGATATTCCATACCCTCTCCAAATAAATGAATTTTTAACTTTTCATTTATTTGGAGAGAGCACGGCTTCTAAATGAAGCCGTGACCTGACTGTAAAAATGAATTACTTCGATGTTACAAGTTCATTGATCTCATCAAAAGTAACAGACTCACCAATAATCTGGTCTAATGTTTCTTTATTGTAAATTGGATTATCTCCGTTATCTGACTTATAAAACTCATCAAATGTAGCCTCGTCAGTTGCAACCTGATAGTTTTGGCTGAGTGAGACTGCATTTCCCTGTTCATCACGGATTACATTTCCATTGATGGCATTTAAAACTAATGCAAATGCAGGACCTACAGAAGATGAATATTTACCGGCAAGATAGACAAGTTTTCCATTTGTGATAGCTTCTCCATTACTCTGTGTAAAGGAATCAATATCTGAGAACTCAATACCAGCAGCATTTAACTGCTGTGTAAAAAATGTTGTTGCCATTCCCACTGAAATAAATGCTTCCGGTTTTGCCTGAATTGCTGCATTGATCTCATCTGTTGTTGTATCACCATAGCCCTGCAGATAAGAAACAATCTGGATATCCCCAGAAATCTTAGACAAATCCACGCTCTGATCAGTAAAAATCTTGCCCACTACTTCTCCCTCTTCTGTAGCACCATCATAGGAAAGTCCCAGACCGGAAAGTACACCCGCTACACGGTATACATGCATAGGATTTGGAATAAATGCCCCATAGATAGCAGCTGTCTTAATGCCTTTTTCCGCAAAGAACCTGCCCATTTCTACACCAGCTTCATACTCTGTATCCATGCTTGGTCCAACCTGACCAAGGAAGTACTCATTTGTCTTATATTTTTCAAACTGCTCCTGATCAAGAGTTCCAGCAGCAACCGCATAATAAATCTGATTTTCCTCACAGGTTTCAATCTGCAATGCACGATCATTACTTGAAAGAGAGATGACTGCCTGATATCCCTGTGAAGCGAATTTTTCTATAGCAGACTTCTCGCTTGCCGCATCTTTAAGTTCATCGGTATAAGTAAATGTCACACCATACTGATTCGCAACATAATCTTCATAATAAGTACGGAACCCTAATGCTTCCTCGCCACTAACATCCTGAACTAAAACACCAATCTTAGCATTCTCTGCTGTCTTTGTCTCCTCCTTGACACTTGTATCACTCGTATCATTTGCTGTGTTGTCGCTGGCTGTATTGTCAGCTGTTTCTTTGCTGTTTCCACAACCAACCAGCATTGTCAACGATATGGCAGCAACCAGTCCAAGGCTTACCATTTTCTTCATTGTACGTTTCATAAATTATTCCTCCCATTTCTCTTATTAAAATTTTATTTTTAACACGTTATGTGTTAAATTCATATTTCTGTTATCGCGGCAACATCTGCGAACGATAATTTGCACTTGCAACATAAACAACTACCAGAAAAAAAACAGCACTGACAATCTGTGTAATTCCATATCCAGATGTTGAATCAATCAGCAGATCCAGAATATTATTTAAAATAATATAGGAAAATCCACCGACTACAGCCGCATAAATTTTCGATCTTGCACCTCCTGAGATTGGCATACCTCCAAACACGATAGCAACCATAATGTTCATCCCTATATCCCCCGCTGTCGTTGTTGTAACAGATGGGGTATAAACCAGCGTCATAAATGCGCCGATTCCAACGCCGATTCCCGCCAGAAGGAATCCAAGTATTGCATATGTATTGTATTTAATACCGGAAAGCTGGGCGCAGATTGGATTTCCCCCAACAAACTTTTCACGTCTTCCAAACTTGGTGTAATCAAAGATGAACGCACATACTACCACCCATATTACCAAAACTATAATTTTAAATGCGGATGTATCCAAATGTTTCACTACCTCACTCGGAATGCTGATTCCGCCTACTGCACCACCTTTTGTGGTAATGATCTGTGATGCAATTGCAGACAAAACAGACATCATTGCCACCGTTGTAACAAACACCGGAATATGAAAAATGGATGCCAGCACAGAATTTAACAAAGAACAGACAATTCCAGACAATAAAATCACAACAATCATTAATATAAAATTTTCAGTTGCATTATATGTCATTACCCCAAGTGTTGCTGAAAAAAGCGTTGCCGCACCCAAGCTGATATCAAACGAACCTAATGTATAAATAAATATTGCACCTGTTGCAACAATGGATAATACAATACCTTCATTAAATATAATCTTGATATACATATCCAGGCGATATCCCTTACTGCTTACAATTCCACAAAATACTGCAAACAATACGATAAGTGCTGCAAACGGCAATGCACCTATCATTATTTTTTTACTTTTTGTCATCTTTCCCAGCCTCCTATATCATGTACTCAATAATCTGTGAGTCAGAAAGATTTTTATTTCTCTCAAATTCTGCCGTAATCTCTCCGTCCTTCATGATCAAAATCCGATCACTCATTCCAATGAGTTCCGGCATTTCCTCGCTGATCATCAGAATGGATTTTCCTTCATTTTTCAACTTAACCATAAGCTGATACATTGCCTGCTTTACACCAATATCCACGCCTCGTGTCGGGCAGTCCAGTATAAGAATTTCACTTCCGCAGCCAATCCATTTTCCAAATACGACTTTCTGTTTATTTCCTCCCGAGAGTTGTGATACCGCCTGATCTCTTCCAGAACATTTAATGGACAATTCCTCAATCTGTTGATTTACATATTTTTTTTCGCGATTTTTTAAAACAAGAAAATCTTTTACGGCAAATTTGCTCATTCCCGCAATTGATATGTTGTCTTCAATACTTGCATTCAAACATAATGATTCCACATCTCTATCCTTAGACACATAACCCATACGTTTCTTCATCGCTTTTGCCGGACTGTCAATTACCGTTCCATCTGCCACTGAAACATTTCCTTCTTCTGGCTTTACTGCACCAAAACATACCTTTCCAAGTGTATGCATTCCACAATGTGCCAGACCTCCGACTCCAACAATTTCTCCCCTTCGCACCTGGAAGGAAACACCTTTCAGTCTATCTGTATAAACAAGATTTTTAACATTCAACGCAACTTCCTGCTGTGCGCTTGCTTCAAAATCACTTCGATAATAATCCCCCTGCAGTTCTCGTCCGATCATGCTTGAACGAATTGCACCCGCTTCAAACTCTTCTTTATTAAATGTTCTGATTATTTTTCCATCTCGAAGAACCGTTAAAGTATCACACACCTCCATAATCTCATCCAGATCATGTGAAATAAAAATCACTGACTTATTTTCTTTGCGGAAACGATTCATAATATCATATAAAATTTCCCTTCCATCATGAGATAAGGCAGTGCTTGTCTCATCAATTACCAAAATCTGAGGCTGTTTCATCACGACCTTTGCAATCTCTACAAGCTTTCTTGTCTGAAAATCCAGCTGTTGCATAAGCATATCGCCAGTAATATCATTTACCCCAATTTTTTTCATGACTTCAGTTGCATCTGCATTCATCTTCCTGCGATTGATCAATCCAAACCTGTTTTTATACCTCTCTGTCTCTGCCAGAAAAATATTTTCCGCAACTGTAATTCCCGGTATTGTTCCGCTTTCCTGAACGATCATTCCAATCCCCTTGTGAAGTGCATCAATCATACTAAGAGGTTTCCAGTCCTGATTTTTAAATATCATCTTACCACTATCGCATGCCTGCATTCCTGCTACAATGGAAGTAATGGTTGACTTTCCTGATCCATTCTCCCCAATTAATCCCCGAATTTCCCCCGGATATACAGAAAGTGACACATCTTTTAAAGCCACTGTACTTCCGAATCTTTTATTCATGTTTTCAACTTTTAATATTGGTTCACTCATGTTTATCACCTCGTCTTTATAGATATTATAAGTTTTCATTAATTTTCATGTGATTTTGTTTTTTATCTGTTTCACTTTAATTTTTAACTTTTTTATGTCTGCTCTTCTTTTCTTTCCACATCTTTTCAATCCGTCATACAAAACAGATTAAAAATTCGATGTTTTTATTGATTTTTTCATTACATTTATGTTTTAATCATTACAATATCTTATTTAGTTTTAAATGGGGGATTTTTTATGTCAGAAAATTACGATCTTATTTCAGAAAATGATATGCACATGCCCATTCGCTGTATAATGCAGCGTTTTGATCATATTCGTTCACAAATGCATGACTATTTTGAATTATCAATGATTGTTTCCGGGAACTGTACATTGCAACTGGATGATCATATATACAATTTAACAGAAGATGACGTGTTCTGTGTTAATCCACTCTCGCTTCATGAACTTCATGGTGTCAACTGTGTGATTGTAACCGTTTTATTCAACCAGACTTTGTTTGAACAGATTCTACCCGTTCCATTCCATCCTCGCTTTTTCTTTATCAGTACGATGACCGATAATCAGGAAGCTATTGTCCAACTCCGCACTCTGATAGCGCACATTATCAAAACAAATATTGATAAAAAAGATGGGTATGAATTACGAAACTGGTCTTATATCTACAATATTATGGATGTACTGTATCGGAACTTCCGCATCAAACTCTCTACTGCTAAAGAAAAGAAAAATCACAAGTATGCTTTACGTATTTCCGAAATCTCACAGTTGATCCAGCAGCATTACACGGAAAATATAACCTTACAAGAACTTGCTGATGCAGTCCATTTGTCCGTTCCATATCTTTCTAAGTTTTTTGTGGAATATTACGGAATGAATTTTTTAAGCTATCTTAACCAATACCGCCTTATGCACGCAGTACAGGAACTCTCAACCACTGATAAGAATATTGATGAAATAGCGATTGACAGCGGTTTTTCCAACAGTCATGCCTTTGTAACTTTTTTTAAAAAGCAATACGGGATGTTACCAAAAGACTATCGCCGTGAACAAAAAAAGAAGAAAGAGAATACTGCCCAACGTGTAGAACAACATAACTATATTTACGGATTAAAAAAATATTTGAAAGAAGATACATTTTTTCAGGTTGTATCTCCTGTGAAAAAAACTGAAATTGAGATTTCTGTAAACGGAAGTTCCTATACTCTGCTTCACACTTGGAAAAAAATGATGACCGTTGGGCGGGCAAGTGATGTACTAATTTGTGATGTTCAAAAAATGTTAACACAGATTCAGGAAACAGTTGGATTTGAATATATTAAATTATGTGGCATCTTTTCTGATGATCTGCATATATACAATGAAACTGCAAGTAAAGTCCCGGTCTATAGCTTTTCTTATCTTGATAAGATTTTGGATTTTGTTATCGTCAATCACCTAAAACCCTGGCTTCAATTATCCTACATGCCGGAAAAACTTGCAAAATATCCAAACAGACGATTGTTTGGTGCAAATGTCAGCCAGCCCCACTCTGTCAGTGCATGGTGTCAGCTGGTCCATGAATTTTTGCTTCACATCACTGACCGTTACGGGTTAGATACCATAAAGACCTGGAAATTTGGTCTATGGAACCAACCGAATACTTCTTCCGACCTATTTGGCTTTACAAACGAAAATGACTTTTTTCTATTCTATAAAAGCACTTATGATTGTATCAAGGATTTTTGCCCTGATATCGAATTTAGTCTTCCTCCAACCTACTACATTGTAGGCGAAAGCTATGAAAACTGGTATCTGAACTTTTTGGAATGGTGTAAAAAAAATTCCTGTCTTCCAGACTGTTTAAGTTTTACATACTACGACACTAAAATGATTTCCGATAAAAATCATTCCAAGGAATCGTTTGGTTTTGTGTATGCAATGAGTCTTTCTGAATCTCCTGATGGGTTAAAAGATTTTGTTATGCAGGTTCTCCGTGAACGACGCCAGCTTGGACTTGGTAATATGCCAATCTACCTGTCAGAATGGAACAACACACCAAGCCAGCAGGATTTGCTCAATTATACATGTTTTAAATCGTGCTACATTGTAAAAAATATTTTGGAAAATTATGACCGACTAGATAGTTTTACTTATCAGGCTCTTACCGATCTTATGGCAGATGACGCTCTGCCCAACAAACTCTTTTTCGGTGGACTAGGTCTGTTCACGGTAAATGGAATTCCAAAAGCAAGTTATTATGCTTATACTCTCTTACGGCAGTTAGGAGATCAGTTTTTAGGACGAGGAGACGGTTATTTCATTACCCGTAAACACAACAGTTATCAGATTATGTTGTACAATTACAAACATTTTAACTATCTTTATGCCAACGGAGAACGTTTTGATATGACAGAAACAGATCGCTATACTGTATTTGCAGATTCTGATCCAGTCACAATCGAACTATGTCTTTCTAATATTCCGCAAGGTACATACAAAATTTCTGAGACTTATGTAAATCGAACACATGGGAGTTCTTATGACCAATGGGTTTCCATGGGTGGATTAGAACTTACCACTCCTTATGAATTTGACTTGTTAAAAAAAGCATCCTCTCCAGGATTCCATCAGAAGCTGATGCATATCGCTTCTGATGAAACCCTAAGATTGAATGCAGAATTAGAACTATTAGAGATTCGACTTATTCAAATCACACCTGTCATCTGCCCATCTGACGTTAGCAGATAGAACAAATAGAAAGCAGATCTTTAAATGCCTGAATCGGATATGTCACTTGGCTATGACCTGCGGCATCTCCGATTCCAGCACTCTGAAAATCACCAGCATAAGCAGCATCAATACCGGCAAGCGCATCCTCTACGACCAGACAATTTTCAGGTTTTTCACCAAGCATCTCAGCCGCTTTCAAAAATACTTCCGGATCCGGCTTTGATTTCGTAATATTCGTTCCGTCACTGATTGCATCAAAGTATCCGTTTAATCCAATCTGTGTCAGAATCTTTTTCGTATTTTTACTGCTTGATCCAATCGCAAGCTTATACCCTCGCTGACGTAATATTTCCAGTGTCTTTTTTACCTCCTGCGACAGATCATCCGGAGACATCTTTTCCAACAGACGAACATAACTTTCATTCTTCCTTGCGGCAAGTTGTTCTTTTTCCTCCTGTGTATATTCTCTTGATGCTTTCTCCAAAATAATGTCCAGACTTTCCATACGACTTACTCCCCGTAGTCTGCCATTAATTGTCTCATCGAAATAAATTCCTTCTGCGTCTGCCATTTCTTTCCATGCCTGATAATGATACTGATCCGTAAAGCATATAACACCATCCAAGTCAAAAATAATTGCACGTATTGTATTCATAGGATACCCCCTTGTAAACTTATAGACTATGTATCTTTTTTTAAGATAACAAAAATAAGGACAGCTTTTTAGACTCTCATTCGACTAAAAAACTGTCCTTATTTTCTGCATTGTCTATCTTTTATAATGTTCTAACCGATAC
>OHIM01000355.1_pt1 | contig 28281 bp, 36 predicted proteins | sample 1568271 | NCBI WGS metagenome assembly OHIM01 (sample SAMEA3879580, study PRJEB24766) | human gut metagenome | biome: human-associated habitat; feature: feces | place: USA | collected 1985/1987
TTATATAAAAGAAATTAGAAAATCGTATCCTTTAGTGGCTAAGTATTTAGAGAATATAGGTGTTGATATTGAGAAGCCATTTGAAACGATGCCATCAAAACCTGATGAAAAACAAAATGTTGAATATATAGCTGTTCAATATTTGGTTTTTGGAGATATAGGAGATTTAAAAAAAGTAATTATTTCTGGTGTAAATATAGATATTACTGAATTACATCCGTCAACAGACATTAAAGATAATCATTTTGTTATAGAGATATTTCCGATAATTTTGAAGTGGGTTATGTAAATGAAAAATCCTAGTTTGCAGAACTGGATAAATTGGTGCTTTGCATTTTAAGATATAATTCTTCAATTACAAAGAGAAAGGAGGTAAAATAATGAAAAAATATATTTCATTATTTTTATATTTAATTTGTATTTTAGCTTTAACTGCATGTGGAAAAAAAGCTGATCCTATTATGTTGCCTAAAGCAGGAAACATATTGTCTGTTGATGTAACAGTTGCAGGAAAGACAGAAAATCATTTGGGTAAATTTTGGATAAGTAATATGATTTCTAATATTTCTAACGCCCAACCAACTCGCAAGGAAAGTGTTCAAGATGTTCCACAAGTTGAAAGTTATATCAAGATTGATATTCAATCTGAAACAGGTACAAGTACATTATTTGCTTATGAAGATAATATGAAATATTATATCGAGCAACCTTATCAAGGAATTTATGAAATTGATAGTAAACAGTATGAACAACTACAAGAAATAGAATAGTTTGATGTTTGTGTAGTGCGACAAATTTCGGTTTATTATTAGCTTATTAAGCTATAAGGATAGTAAAATTAAATATTAAAGTGATTCAATGCCGTATTATTCAAAAGTGGATATGCGGTATTTTTTATGTCGTAATTCTAAGAAAGGAATATGTAAATGGAATTTAGGTTAATAGATAAAAATAAAACACGAGTGAAGTTTAGTAATAAGAGGGAAAAGATTGTTATAGAGCAATTAAAATATTTGGGACTAGCACCAAGTAAAGAGAGTAGTAAGTATACGTATTTTATATTTGCAGGAGATATAGCAACAACAGTTAAATGTTTAGGATTAGAGTATTAGTAAGTTAGGGAGTATATAAAGAAAAAGGTGTTCATAACGAACACCTTAGGGTTAGAGAAAATTATAGTTAGCGAATCGTTTCTCTAACTGAACATCTATTCTTATTATAACATATAGATTGAAAAAGGGATAGGTGATTTTATGGAAATAACTAAAGAGCAATATAAAAAGATAAAAAAAGAAGTTGAGAATGATTTAAGAAATTACCCTTACTATTTAATTTCAATAGAGATGCCTGGACTTGGTTCAGCATGTAGACCAGATTTAATTTTCGATAAAAATATTAGTCCATCAGATCCAGTTGGCAAAGCAATAGTGGACCAAGAGTATAAGAGAATAATAGTTAATGCTATAAATTATGTATATGATAAATTAGATAATGATAGTAAGAAAGTCGTTGATTATAGTTACTTTAGAGATGATAAAACTAATCAAGAAGTAATTGAAGAACTAAAAATAAGTAAAAATAGGTTTTATGAAATAAAGAAAAAAGCTATTAATAAATTTATGATAGGACTTGGATATTGCTAAAGGGACAAAATAGGGATAAAAAAAGGACTATTTAGGGAGTAAATTAAAACTTTTTAATGGATAAATTAGAGAATACTGATTACTATATTAGTATAGTGAAAAATTATATAGAGATTTAATACATAAGCACAAGCGAGTAAGCCTGTGCTTTTATTTTTAGAAAGAGGTGATAAGGTGGCATTAAAAAAACTTAATATGTTTACAAGATGGAAAGAGTCAAAATTATTATGTGCTTGTTCACCTGGTTCACCATGTCCTAAATATAAAAGGTATCAATGTCAAATAGAAGAACTTCTTTATGATCCTATGCAAGACTTTAGAAGCTGTATTAAACATAGTAGTTATAAAAGAGTTAATGGAGCTATAAAACAAAGGTGATGTTATGAGTGTAGAGATAATTAGAGGTGAAAAGGTGCCAGCTAATCCTATTCCAGAAAGGCAGTACGAAAGGTTTAAATATAAGCTTGAAGAAGTTAGTGGAAAAAATGCTGAGAGGAATATGATGATATTTTATCTTGATGTTGCAACTGGTTATAGATTACAGGATATTGTATGTTTAACTATTGGTGAGATTAAAGAGGCGTTAGATAATGAAGAGTTCTGTATTCAAGAACAAAAACAATATAAATCATGGCTTGAGCATATAAAGAAAAATCCTAATTCTAGAAGAAAGCCTCCAAAGAAAAGAAAAGCTTTAATAAAGCCTATGTTAAAAAAGTTATTGAAGGCTTATGTTAAAGGAAAATCAAAATCTGAATATGCTTTTAAATCTACAACAGGTAATGATTATATAACAGCTAAATCTTATAGCAATATTCTTTCGAGAGTAGGAAAAGAGCTAGGAATAGAAAATATATCTGGCCATAGTCTAAGAAAGACATATGCAACAAGAATTTATGAAATTACTAGAGATCTGGAGAAGGTAAGAAAAGCATTGGGACATAAAAGTATAGAGACTACTAAACAATATTTAGGTATAGAAGCAGAAGTTAGAGAAGAAGCAGCAAGTATAGCTGATGAAAAACTCTAATTTTTTTTGAGTTATAAATAGTCCAAAAAAGAATGGAGGTCTATTTAAAGAGTTTAAGAAAAATATCTACTAATATATGCAGAGGAAAAATGGAATGGGTAATCTATACAGTTATGGCGTATTTATTGGATAAAACAAAATAGTACTCTAGGTAAGTAATATCAATGGTTAGAGTAGGATTTATAGTAATTAATAAAATTGCTATTTTTTTTATGATTTAAAAAAGGTGGGAAATACACTAAAAAGTGAGCACCTTGTAGTAACCTAAGTGCTCAATAAAGGAGGCGTAAAAATGAAGAGTAATGAGGAGTTAATAAACAGTAGCTTAAGCAAGATAGAATCATGGGTTGAGCAAGGTTGCACTGATAAGGAAATCGCTGAAAAAATAGGGGTGAGTTACTCAAGTTTTAGGCGATATAAGTCACAAAATAGTGCTTTAAAAGAGGCAATTGCTCAAGGGAAAAATAAAAAGAATGAATTAGTAGAGCAAGCATTATTTAAATGTTGTACAGGATATACATATTATGAAGAAGTTGTGACAAAAGTTAAGGAAGAAGTTATGGCTGAAGATGGTCAAACTGTTCTTGCAAAAGAAGATGTTAAGATTAGTAAAGTTAAGAAGTATAAAGGACCTGACTTAGCTGCTCAAAAGTTTTATCTAGTTAATAGGAAAAAGGCTCATTGGATGGAAGATCCTAATAAAGTATCTATTGACAAGAAGAACTTAAAGCTTAAAGAGAAAGCAATAAACAATTCAATGATAGAGATATAGAGGTGAATGTTAATGAAGATATTTAAAAGAAATAAGAAAAAACAAAGACTGATATTAATAAATAAATCATGTCTTACAAGAGATGCAGTAAACAGATTTAAAGAGGAGTTATCTGACAAGGACATTGAGGCTATTGTATTACCTAAAGGCTTTGATGTAGTTGCATTTGATGGAGGAATAGTTATCAATGAGGTTAAAAAGTTGTAGGTATTGTGGGAAGATACATCCATCTAATTATCAATGCAAGTTAAAGCCTAAGCCTATAAGATACAACAAAGAAAGAAGTCATGCTGACAATTTAAGAGGAAGAGCAGTGTGGAAGAGAAAGAGAGCTGAGATAAAGAAACGAGATAATTTCTTATGTCAAATTTGTTTAAGAAAACTATATAGAACAGTTACCATATTAAATTATAAAGAAGCATTACAAGTTCATCATATAGTACCAATAGAGGAAGATGAAAGCTTATGGCTTGAAGATGATAACTTAATAACTTTATGTGGTTATCATCATAGATTAGCAGAACAAGGCTCAATACCTAAGGAGGAATTAATTGAAATAGTTATTGAACAAATAAATAAAAGGAAAAAATACTCCCCCCTATACATTAAATTTTAGTGAGCCTTTGCCCTCCAGTTAACTGTCCTTATATAGAGTAAAAAAATCTGTAAAATGAAAATTTTTAAAAATTAAAATAATAGAAAGGAGAATTTTATGGCAAGACCTTGTAAGGCTGCAAGTCTTTTAACTGAATGCAGTCAAACTAAAGAGGAAATTGATTCAAGGATTGAAAATGAAAATATCTTAAGAGGTAAGTCTGATAAGATATTACCACCAGATGAATTAACAGAAAATCAGAAAAAGATATTTGAATTTATAGTACATGAATTAGAAGAATCAAAACTACTCGGAAATTTAGATCTATTTATTTTAATCAATACTTGTATTGCTATTGATAGGCTTATTGGTATTGAATATAAAATAAATAAGAATCCAGCATTACAATTTAGAAAAGAAATAATATCAAGTAGAAAAAATTATTCAGCTGATTTTTATAGAGGGTGTAGTGAGTTATCATTAAGTCCACAATCTAGAGCAAAGTTATCAAATATTAATTTAGCGACTAAAGAATTGAAAGATGATGATGTAGTAAGGATACTACAAGGTGAGTAATGATTTTATTTGATAAGGCTTTAGAATATGCTCAAGATGTAGTTGGTGGAAAAGAAATAACTACTGAAGAAGTAAAAATTCAATGTAAAACATTTTTAGATGATTTGGAAAATCAAAACAATGAGGAATTTGATTTTTACTTTGATATGTCAAAGCTTAAAATAATAAATAATTTATTAATGCTATTAAACTTTGCAACAGGATTTGTTGCTGGTAAACCTATTTTAGAAAATCTTGTTGGGTTTCAATGTTTTCTAATTGCTAATGTATTTGGGTGGAGATATAAAAATAATAATAAAAAGTTTAGATATAATGATATAACTCTTTTTATAGCTAGAAAGAATGCAAAAACAGCTATAGTAGGGGTTATTTTTATTTTGTTAATGCTAACAGAACAAAATTATAGTGAATTTTATTCTATTTGCTTAACAAGAGAACTTGCAGCAGAAATTAGAAAAGCTATGGTGCAGATCCTAGAGGCTAGTCCTAAAGTTGCTAAATATTTCAAGTGGTCAAAGAGAGAAGTTGGAAAAATAGAATGCAAATTAACTAAAAGCTTTTTCCAACCAAGAACTGCAGAATCAGGGAAAAACAACTCAATAAGACCATCAGCCTTTGTTTCAGATGAACATGCTAACTTTAAAGATAATTCAAACTTTACTGCAATGAAATCGGGGCAAAGGAATGTTATAAACCCATTAGTATTTAGAACTACAACTGCCTATGCTATAGATGGCTCTATAATGAAATCAGATTTAGAATATATAAGAAAAATTTTAAAAGGTGATGGTGTAAATCAAAGAATGTTTGCACTTCTATATTATTCAGAGGAGGAGCATCTTTGGGATGATGTAGGAATGTATCAAGCTAATCCACTTAGAATTGAAGAAAACTATCAAATCATAAGAGAAGATAGGGATAAAGCATCAGTTAAAGAGGATGAAAAGACAGAATATCTAACCAAAAGTATGAATTACTTTTTACCAGAAAAGGCAGGAGAGGTATTCTTAGATATTGATACAGTAAAAAAATGTACTATTGAAGAATATGACTGGTCAGATAGGGAAGTTTACATTGGAGTTGACCTGGCTGAAACAGAAGATAATACAGCAGTTTCTATGGTTACATTTGATGAGGATTTAGGGAAAATTATTGCGAAAACATGGGCCTTCATTCCTGAATTAAGAGTTGAAAAGAAGAGTAAAAATGAAGATATAAATTATAGGGAAGAAATTGAAAAAGGTACATGCTATTCTTGTGGGGATGATGTAATTAGTTACTCTGTTGTAGAAGAGTTTGTAAGTGGTTTAGAAGAAAAATATGGTGTTGTAATAAACAAGATAGGCTATGACAGGAGAAACGCTTTATCTTCAGCACAAAAGTGGGAGGCACAAGGATATACAACTGTAGAAGTTGAACAACATAGTAGAACTCTACACGCTCCTATAAAACTCTTAAAAGAAAGTATTCTTTCTAAAAAGTTTGGATATGAAGAAAATAATTTATTAGAAAGAAATTTTGAAAATGCAAGACAAACAGAAGATACCAATAAAAACAAATATCTGAATAAGAAAAAGTCAAAGGGAAAAATAGATTTAGTAATGGCTTTGGTAGATGCAATATTCTTATTACAAGTAGATCAACTTGGAGAATATGATTTTACAATTCAAGTTATTTAGAGAGGAGGTATAAAGTGAAGCTATTTAAGAGAGTTAGGAAAGAAAAAAGAAATGCAGAAGAAGTTTTGGATGAAGAAGCTATAAACAGCCTTGCTGACATTAATACGTTATTAAAGGCTTTAGTAGAAACAGATAGTATCAATACAGAAAAGGCTTTAAATATAGCAACAGTCCTTGGTTGTATAGAATTAATAGCGAATACAGTTGCTATGATTCCACTCAAATTATATAGAGAAGAGAATGGAAAAGTAGAAGAGGTAATTGACGATTATAGAATTAAACTCTTAAATGATGAAACAGGGGATACGTTAAACGCTTTTGAGTTTTGGAAAGCAACTATATACGATTATTTCCTTGATGGGAATTCATATAGTTATATCAATAAGCAAAGAAATAAAATAGTAAGTATTCATCATGTAGAACCTAAAGAAGTTAATGTTCATAAAAATATTGACCCAATATTTAAGAGTTATGATATTTGGGTTAATGGAGAAAAGTATTATCCTCACAATTTCTTTAAATTATTAAGAAATTCAAGTGATGGAGCTGAAGGCAAGGGGATAATTAAAACATCACCATTACTATTATCAGTAGTCTATAATTCATTAAATTATGAAAATATACTTTCTAAAACTGGTGGTAACAAGAAAGGTTTCATAGAAAGTGAAAATAAGTTGGTCAAAGATGCTATTGACAAGTTAAAAGAGCAATGGCGAAATATGTACTCAAACAACTCAGAGAATTGTGTTGTATTGAATAAAGGACTTAAATTCAAAGAAAGTTCTGCAACTCCAACAGAAATGCAGATAAATGAGAATAAAACTTCAAATGCAGAAGAAATTTGCAAGATATTTAATGTACCACCTTCAATTATAGGGGGAGATGGTAAAGCAAATAAAGAAGACTATGAAAAGTTCATAAAGTTAGCTATATTGCCAATATTACATGCAATAGAATCAGCTTCAAATCGAGACTTACTTCTTGAAAAAGAAAAAGGGTCTTATTTTTTTGCCCATGATACTAAAGAAGTGTTAAAGGGAGACATAGAAAAGAGGTATAAAGCTTATGAAATAGGTATTAAGAATAAAATATTAACCATTAATGAGGCTAGATATGAGGAAAACAAACCTCCTATTGAGGCATTTAACAATAAGGTTGTATTAGGACTTAATGATGTTATTTATGATACTGAAACTGGAGAAATTTACACTCCAAATACAAATAAAACTACAAATATTAATTCTTTGAAGGGAGGTGAGGAGACAAATGAGGATTGAAGTAAGAAGTGATAGCGTTCTTCTAGATGGATATGTAAATGCAACTGGTAAGGATAGTAAGCCAATACCTTCTCCAAGAGGGAAATTTATTGAACAAATTAAGCCTGAAGCATTTCAAAAGTCATTAGAAAAGCGTAAAAATGTAGATTTGTTATTAAATCATGATAAAAAAAGAAAGCTTGGTTCAACATCTGAGGGAAATTTAGAGTTATTTGAGGATGGAATTGGATTAAGGGCAATTTGCACAGTCAAGGATCCTGAAACTGTTCAAAAAGCTAGAGAAGGAAAATTAAGAGGATGGTCTTTTGGGTTTTATCCTGAAAAAGATTCTTGGATAGACCAAGATGGAACTCAAAAAAGGTTTATTGAAGAATTAGACTTATTTGAAGTGTCAATTATTGATGATACTAGAATGCCTGCATATGTAGGAACATCAATAGAAATGAGAGACAATAAGGAAATTCTAGTAGAAGAAAGAACATTAGATGTAGAAGTTAGAGTTGTTACTGATAACAGCAATAATTATGAGAAGTATGAAAAAATGATAGAAAAATTTAAGGAGGCAAAGAAATGTTAGCAAAAAAGGTTAAGAAAATAGCAGAATTTAGAGCATTACCAGTAGAAGTAAAGGGCTTAGAAGAAAAGAGAAATGAATTAATTGAGGAAATGGAAGGAATAGTTTCAGCTGCTAAGGGAGAAGTAAGAACATTAACAGATGATGAAGAAACTAGATGTACTGAAATTGAAAATGAAATAAATAAGATAGATTCTTTAATAAAGAAAGATAAGACGTTAAGATCCCTTAATAATGTTGATGAGAAAAAGGATGATGAGGAAGAAGAAAAAAGAACACAAGAAGAGATAAATAATGAGGAACTTAGAGATATTTTCTTGGGGAAAGCAGCTGAATCAAGAGCATCAACAACTGCTATGAATGCAGGAAATAATGAGCAAGGTGGTTATGTGATAAATTCAGAGCTTTCCAAGGAGATTATAAAGGAGATTAAGGATAGAAGTGATGTCTACAATTTCTTTAATTCAACTTCTATAAAAGGTAATGTAAAGATACCTAAGCAAAAGACTTCAGGTGCAGCGAAGTGGGAAGATGAAAATCCAGCAGATGATCCAACACCAACTATACCTACATTAGAAGTTGTTGAGCTAGGACAAAATAGATTATATAGAGAGTCTGCAATTACTCAACAAATGGTAAATGTAGCAGAGTTAGATCTTCAAAGATTCATAAAGGAAGATATAGCAGATTCAATGACAGATGCAATAGAAGATGCTATTTTTAATGGTTCAGGAACTAAGCAACCTAAAGGAATAGTTCAATCAATAAAAGAAGAAAAGAAGTTTACATTAGAAGAAAGAGGCGTTTTAAGTGTAGACACACTAAAGAAGTGTAAAGCAAGTATAAAGAAATCGGTACGTAATAGAGCAAAATGGTTTATGAATGATAATACATTCTTACAAATTGATTTATTAAAGGATTCTATAGGAAGACCATTATTACAACCTAATGTTGCAGAAGGTTCAGGTTATAAGTTATTAAATTTACCTGTTGAAGTAACTGATGCATTGCCAACAATAGAGGATGAAGGTGAAAAGTGCTTAATAGTACTTGCTACTCCAGAAGCCTATCATACAAATACACAAAAATCAGTAGCTCTTTATATATATAATGATTCTATGTATACAAGAAAAGGACTAATTGGATATGGTTCAGATGTGTATATGGATGGTAAAGCAAAGGATGAAGAACAAATGGCAGGAGTGTTTAATCCAGCAACAATGTTAAGCAGCAGAAGTAAGAGAACTAAAAGCGAAGGATCAAGTGAAAATGAAGATTAAGAAATAAAATTCATACAATGCAAAGAGTATCGGTGATACTCTTTGTTTCTTTTAGGAGTAAATATGAAGTTTAGTGAAGTAGATGTAGAAATAGTTAAAGAATATGCAAATGCATATGATGAAGACAGTGGATTATTGAAGATAATTCTTGAAGGTGCTAAAAGTCGTGTTAAGTCTTATACAGGATTAAGTGATGATGAATTAGATATGCATGAAGATATTACTATAGCTTTATTGGTAATATGCAATGAAATGTTTGAAAACAGAGTATATTCTGCAGATAGTAGCAAGGCTAATATTCTTATATCTTCAATTTTAGATTCATATTCACAAAATCTTTTATAGGGGTGAGTATATTGAAGTTTAAAATATCGCCAGGAGAATTGAAGCATCCTATAACAATTCAACATTGTGTATACAAAAAGAATGTAGATAAGATTAAAGTTCCTGTATGGGAAGATAAAATCAAAACAAGAGCAAAGGTTTTGAATGTAAGAGGAGATGAATTTATTCAAGCTCAAGGAACTGGTGTAAAAATAGAAAAAACTTTTTATATAAGAGCTAGTAAAACAATAAAAATACACGAAGAAGATAGGATTATCTTTAGAAATCAAGCCTATGAGATAGCTTATATAAATGATATTGAGGAAAGAGGAATTTATATAGAAATTAAGGCGAGAAGGTGTAAATAATGAGTTTAAGTGTAGAAGGCTTTGACGAATTATTTAATACATTAGATTCTTTAGGGAATGTGGGTAAAAAGGTTGGTGTAAAAGCTGTAAGAGGAGCTACAAAAACAGCATTAAAAAGCCTTAAGAGATATGCACCTAAAAAGAGTGGAAAAGGTGGAGAAGCCTTAAAAGTTATATCTGTTAAGTCATATAAAAGTGGAAGTGTTTGGGGAAAGGCTGGTATAGATAAAACAAACTGGGAAGAAACAAAGCATCTTTGGTTTCAAAATTACGGATATGATGTAGGAAAGACTCATGTAACTAAACATGTTGGATGGGTTGAAAAGGCTTTTCAAGAGTGTAAGAAAGATGCACAAAAAGAAATGATTGATATTATATCAACTGAAATTGATAATGCTTTGAGGTGATATAAGTATGAAAGAGCTAATAGAAAATACCCTTAAATCAGTAGGAATAGAGGTTAATTACCTTGAAAGAGTAGGAGATGAATATCCTCAATTAGTTTATACCTTCAATGAATATCCAAATAGTTCTGGTGACAATAGAGAAGAAACTGCTCTATATGATATATATTTAAATTTATATATTGAAAGTGGCATTGAGAGTGATATTGATAGCACTGTAAATAAAATTAAATCAGAATTAGAAAAAGCACATTTTAAGAAGGTAGCAATTAATAGTCCTATAAAGTTTGAGGGAGTTAATTATTATCAAATAACTATGAATTATAAAAAGATAATGTAAGGAGGAATTATAAATGGCTAGAGAAGAAGGAATTAGCAGAATAACTATGTGGCCACTTGAAACGGATAAGGTTGGTTCTAAGCCGACTTACGGAGAGAAGTTTCTATTACCATGGGCGGTGAATTTTGAAACAGAGGATGAATACAGAGAAGGGCAATATTATGGAGATAATATTGTAGAACAAAGTAAGAAATCTATATCAAAAGTAACTGTAGATATGGAAGTATCATCAGATACTCCACCATCATTAGATGCAAAAATCACAGGTAAAGGCTATAAAGGTGGGATGGCCTATAAAAATATTGGAGATAAAACTCCAGCCTATGCAGTAGGATATGAAATCCTAATGAGTGATGGAAATATTAGAAGAAGAATTATTTACAATGTTGGCTTTACGAGAAATTCTCATACCAATAAGACTATTGAGGATGAAGCTGAAGGACAAACATATACTTATTCAGGAGTTGGGTTACCACTTGCATCTACTGGAGATGTAGAAGCAATAATAGATTTGGCTGAAATAGAAGCAACATCATCTGAAGAAGAAAAAACATGGTTAAAAGAAAGATGGGACAAATTCTTTGAATCCCCTGTATTACCAGAAGAGTATCAACCTTCGATATAGCTGCTAAAAAGAATAAATAGATAATTAAAAAAAGGGAGTAATTCTCCCTTTTTGCTTAGGAGGAATTATGGAAGTAATTAATTTAAGTAAAAAAGTTGTAAAGCCAATACTTTTAAACGGATTAGAATGTATTTGTGTTCTAGATAACACTACAATAGATCATTACCAAAGAGTAAATAAAATTGGATTTTTAAAAGGCCTAGAGTTAATGGAGAAAAATGAAATTAAGGGTGTTAAAAAGCTTGTTGGAAGTATTGTAAGAGAGAAAAAAACAAACAGAATTCTTGGGGAAAAATACTTTAATCAGTTTAATGATATTCAAATAGGGGCTGTTTTTACACCAATAATAAAAGAGTTATTACCTAACTTACCAGAACCTAAAGAGGAAAGTGAAAAAAAGTAGATAAGGATAGTAATGGATATATAGATATAGACAATTTATATTATCTATCTAGAACTATCTTAAGTTGGGATGATGAAACTTTTTGGGAAAGCTCACCAAGATTTTTATTTAAGCAACTGGATCTATTTGCACAATACAATAAACCTTCTAAAAAATCTAACGTGAAGAAAAGTGGAACATATGAAGAAAGGATTGTAAAAGAAAATAGACAAAAGCTTAAGGTTATGAGTTCAGAGGAGGTGAGAAAATGGCAGATGAAAAAGTATTAGCCGTAAAATTAGCTTTTAAAGCTGGTGGATATAAGCAAGAAATAAAGGCTATAAACCAGAATACAAAAGTTCTTAAATCTGAATTTGATAAAGCAAAAGCAGGGTCAGAGGATTTTGAAAATTCCCTTGAAGGGCAAAAAGCAAAACTAAAGCTTGTAGCAGGAGAACTTCAAAATTCTAAGGAAAAGCTTAATATATACAATACTCAAATGAAGAAGTGTAAGGATACCTTGGAAGTTGCAACAAAAGCCTTTGATGAACAACAAAAAGAAGTTGAGTCCCTTAAGAATCAGATAAAGGATTATTCTTCAGCATATGGGGCTACATCTCCAGTAGTAAAGAAACTTGAACAAAACTTAAAAGATGCAGAAAAAGCACTTGAGAGTAAAAGAAGGGCTGTAATAAATGCTGATAGCAGCTTAACAGGAATGAAAATTACTATAAATAAAACTGAAGCAGATATTTCAAACCTTTCTAGTGAAATTAGAAAAATTGAAGGCGAAATTAGTGAGTTTGGGAAGGAAGCAAGCTATAGTGAGAAAGTTTTAGATAGTTTTAAAGAAAGTATTGAGGGTACAACAGATGAAGTAATACAATTTGGAGCTCATATGTCAGAACTTGGACAAGGCGTAATGGATGTGGGTGAAAAGGTTGGAGAAACCGGTAAAAAAATTCTAGATTCATTTGGTGGTGCAATTGAGAAAGCCGATTCTTTTAACTCAAGTATGAATGATTTAAGAGCTAAAACTGGTGCTGCTGCAGAAGATATGGAAGAACTTACAAAGGTAACTGAAAATGTATATAATAACAATTTTGGTGAAAGTTTTGAAGAAGCAGCTGAATCAGTTGCAACAGTAAATAAATATCTTTGGCTTACAGGAGATGAACTTCAAAAAACTACTGAAAAAGCGTATGGATTAAAAGATACTTTTGGGTATGATATAGCTGAAAGTATAAGAAGTGTAGATATGCTTATGGATACATTCGGTTTAACTTCAGATGAAGCTTTTAATTTAATTGTCCAAGGGGCTCAAAATGGACTTGATTTTTCAGGAGAAATGTTAGATACAATTAACGAGTATTCAGTTCAATTTGAGAAAGCTGGACTTGAAGCAGAGGATATGTTTAATATTCTTTTTGATGGAGCTCAATCAGGGGCTTGGAATTTAGATAAGGTAGGAGATGCTGTAAAAGAATTTAATATAAGATTAACTGATGGATCTAATACTACCAAAGAAGCACTATCAAAATTAGGCATGAATGCTGAAGATGTGGCTAATACAATGAGTGAAGGTGGAGATAAGGCAAAGGAAACTTATGATTCAATAATTAAAAAAATAGCTGAAATGGATGATGCTCAACAACAAAATTTAGTTGGAGTAGGACTATTCGGAACTATGTGGGAAGATTTGGGACCAGGAGTAATAACAGAATTAAATTTCGTAAGTGATGCATTTAACAGAACTTATGATAGTGCAGAAGAACTTAATGAAATTAAATATGATAATCTTAGTAGTGCTACAGGAAGTTTAAAAAGAACTATAGAAACAGGACTTTTAAAACCAATAGGAGAGAGTTTGTTACCACTTTTGAATAATTTAATACCTCAAATACAAGGAGTAGTTGATAAGTTAAAGTCATGGATACAAGAAAATCCTAAGATAGCATCTGCTATTACAATTATAATAGGTGTTATAGGAGGGTTACTTGCTATAATTGGCCCTATTATTACCACAATAGGAATGTTAGTAATATCACTTGGAGCAATGTCAACAGCATTTGCAGCAGCTGGAGGAGTAGCTGCTTTTTTTAGTGCTTCAATACTTCCTGTTATAACTGTAATTGGAGCAGTAATAGGTGTGGTTGCTACCCTTGCTATGGCAATTTACTCTAATTGGGAAGGTATTAAGCAAGCTACAATTCAATTAATAGAAACATGCAGACCTCAATTTGAAGCTTTTAGGGATTCGTTTAATAATCTTTGGCAAGTAATAAAATCAATTTACGAAACAGTTATAAAACCTTTATTTAAAATGATAGGTCAAGTAATTCAATATTGTATAGAATTTGTTACACCAATTATTCAGAGATTGCTTCCTGTATTCACAAGCGTGTTTAATGCAATAAGTAGTTTCTGGAATAGCATAGGAAAGCCTGTCTTTAGTGCTATTATAAGTATCATACAAACTATAGGTAAGGTAGTTAAGCCAATATTTGATACTTTTAGGGATGTAATTTGTGGAGCTATGGATGCAGTATTGAAGCCTATTCAATGGGTAATAGATAAATTATCCGAATTATTTGGATGGATAGGTGATGTTGGAAGTAAAATAGGAGAATTTTTAGATAAGATAAATCCTTTTAAATCTATAGATATAAACACAAACATAAATCCTAATAGTGAGGAGTTAGCTGGAGTTGCAAGGAGTAAATCAATATTAACTAATACCGCTTTAAGTGGAGCTTACTACCAACCACAAACTAGATCAAGCAAGAATATAGGAACAATGATTCAGAGTTCTAATGCTTTTTCAAAGGCTATAGGAGGAAATGACAAATTTGATTCAAATAATATATCAAGCTTTAACATAAAGCCAATGGAAGATATGTTTAGAAAGATGATAGAGTTGCTTTCAGTTCAAAATAGTTTAATAGAAAAGAATAAGCCAGTATTCAATTTAGATGGTGAGGAATTAGCAAATAAGCTAGACACGATAAATGGTACGAATATGATGTTATATGGGAGGTTTAACTAAGAATGATAGGACAATTTAAATTCGCAGACAAAAAAAGTTATGATGATTTTAAGTTACTATTGTACAAAGTTGATGTTGAACAACCGACACCTAATATATTAAAAGCATCAGTACCATTTATGAATGGAAGTTATGATATGTCAGAGTTATATGGTGAAAGTTCATATCCTGATAGGGTAGTGTCAATAGGGGTAGAGTTTGAATATTTTAATGATCTAAGAAGAGAAAAGTTAAACTTATTATATGATGAAGTCGTAATGTGGTTAAGGTCATCTATAAATGAAAAATTAGAAATTGATTTTCAATACGGATATTTTGTAGGAAGGGCTCAAGAAATAAGTTCCTTAGAAGTATTTGAGATGACTGGAAGAATTGAAATTAAATTTATATGTTATCCATTTAGATATGGAAAATACGAAGAAGGAAATGATATATGGGATACATTTAATTTTATAAATGGAATTAGCCAAAATACAGATTTTAGTATCAATGGTATTAAGGAGATATTATTGATAAATCCTAGCATAGCATCAATAGTTCCAGAAGTTGAAACAACTAGTGATATTGAGGTGATTAAAGGAGAAAGTGTTTATTTATTCAAGCCAGGAGTAAATAAGGATTATAGATTTATGCTAAATAAAGGGGAAAATAGACTTACTTTAAAAGGTAAAGGTGAAATAAGGTTTAAATTTAGAAGAGAGGTGCTTTAAAGTGTATGAGGTAAATTTAATAAATGATGATATAACATTAATTAATTCATCTACAATTACATATGGAGCACCTAGATTACTAGCTGGAAAGGTTAATTTAGGTATAAATACTATAGATAGTTTTTCCTTTAATATAAGTCCTTATAATCCTGGATATAATAAGTTGTTTCCATACAAGAGCAAGATAGAAGTAATACAAAAGTTAAAAGGTATTGAAAAGCTAATATTTAGGGGGAGAGTATTACTTCCAACTAATAATATGGATTCAAGTGGTAACTTTTCTAAAAAGGTAGTTTGTGAGAGTGAATTAGCTTATCTATTAGATAGTACACAAACTTATGGAGAATATCACAATATATCAGTAAAAGACTTTTTAAAGATCATAATTGATAATCACAATAAAAAGCAACCTGATAAAAAATTCGTTGTTGGTGAAGTAACTGTAAAAGATAATAATGATTCTTTATATAGGTATCTAGGATACGATAAAACACTTGATACAATTAAGGAAAAGCTTATAAATACTTTAGGTGGGGAGCTAAGAATAAGATATGAGGGGGATATAAGATATCTTGATTATTTAGAGATAATAGGGGAAAAGAAGCCAACAGAGATTAGGCTATCTAAAAATATGATTACAATAGAACAAGAGAAAGACCCAACAAGTATTAAGAATAGAATAACTCCTTTAGGAAGTAAAAAAGAGGATACTGAAGAGAGATTAACTATTGCAAGTGTTAATAATGGAGTTACTTGGGTTGATGATATTGAGAGTCAAAAAGAATTTGGAATTTTAGAAGATAGTATAATATTTGATGATGTTAATACTCCATCTGTTCTGAAAGATAGAGGACTAAAGAAGTTAGAGGAACTAAATAAAATAAAAAAGAAACATAAACTATCTATTGTAGATTTAGCTTTGATAGGAATAGATAAATATAATATTGATATTTACAACTATTATAGAGTTATTAATCAAGTTATGGGAATAGATGAATATTTAAGGGTTATAGAGCAGAGCATTGATATATTAGCTCCTCAATCATCTACTATAACTATAGGAGATAAGTTTGAAGATATAAAGAGATATCAGAACGATATTAGCCAGAGAGCAGTCAATAACGTTAAAAATTTATCTGAGAATATTTCTAGAACAAATAATAAGGTAAATTCATTAAAAAATGATGTCGTAGATGTTGATAATCATACAAAATTAAATGAAATTGATATAAAGAAACAGAAAAAATATATGATAATGGGGGTCTAAAAATGGATGAGATAGCTAGGTTATATACAGGAAACTTAACTAGTGAAGAAAAATTAATAGATTCTACCAATGGAGTAGTATTAAAAACAATACTAATTGGAAATAGAAATGAGGAAAAAGCAACAGTGTCTATAAATATAGATGGTGCTGCTTTTTATTTTGACATTGATTCAAATAAAACTCTGATTATAGATAATCCAATAGTATGTAATATTTTAAAAGCAAGTTCAAATGTGAATATATATATTCACATAAGTGGTATTAGACTAGGGGAGGTGTAGTATGGCAAACATAAGTGGCATATTAGAAAAAATACGGGAAGCTATTTATGGAAAAGAAGTAAGAGGAAGCCTAGCAGATGGACTAGAGGCCATTAATAATGAAACTGAGAATACAACTGTAAGACAGAAAAAATTAGAAACAACATTCAATGATCTAATTATTAATGCTGGAAATAGTAATGCTGAAATAGTAGATGCTAGAGGTGGAGAAACCAAATTAAAAGATAGACTAGATAAGTTTGATGAAAAATTGGGAGAAAAGTCAAACATAATTGTTTGTGAAGAAATTCCATCAGTAAAGAAGGTAAATACATTCTATTTTAAAGTTACTGAGAAGCAGAGTGCAAGTGGTGGAAATCAGAACATAAAAGTATCACCCAATATGGGGATAAAAATAGTTTAAGAAAGGAAGATGAAAAAGTGGCTGAGTTAAGAAAAGTAAGAATTCAATTGTTAAATGAAAGTACAGGTGCGGTTGAAGAAGAGGTAAATGTTTTAACATCTGCGGACTGTGTTACTTTTGGTGATGGAGAAACATTTGAACAAAAGTTAGCAGCAGGTAAATTAACAGGACCTAAAGGAGCAACTGGGGCTCAAGGGCCACAAGGAATACAAGGCCCTAAAGGCGAAACAGGAGAACGAGGTGCAACCGGAGCAGCTGGTGCAGCAGGAGCAAAAGGTGTTTCAATGAGATTATTAGGTGCATGGTCAAATGCTACTGCTTATGTGAACAATTCGACTTATATAGATATTGTCACATATGGTGGAAATACTTATGCTTGTAAAACTTCCAATACTGGTCAAACTCCTACAAATACAACTTACTGGACTTTAATAGCACAAAAAGGAGCAACAGGTGCACAAGGCGTTCAAGGACCCAAAGGTGATCCAGGAGATACAGTAAAGGTTGGAACAAGTTTAAGCAATGCTACACAGAAGAAGCTTTTCTTTAAAATAGTTTAGGAGGAGTAGAGAATATGGCTGTAAATAAAATAGAAATACAAGATGAAAACGGAGATTTATATTATCCACATACTGATTCAAGCGTTGTCTTTAATAAGAGAGGAAGTTCAGTTAATAATGAATTATCTGATATAAATTCTAAACTAACACATACACAAACTGAAGACCTTCTTGTAAAGCAAAGGATATTAAACTCCTATCTAAATAAAGGCGGTTTAAAATTAACTAATGTTAATGATCCAAGTAAAAATTCATATGATGGATATTGGATAGATAATGGAGTTTTAAAGGTAGGTGCTAGTGATAAGACAAGAGTAAAGACTCCTATAATTAAAATAACCAAAGCTATGGATGTAACTTTTGATTTTCCTGGCTATGAGTGGTGTTCCGCTAAGTGTTCAGATGCTTCAGGTAATGGGGCTTCTTGGGACAAATTATATGCTGGTGGGCCTACACATCATTTTGAACCTGGTTATCAAGCTCTATTATTTAAACATAATACAGACAGAGAACTATCTGAAGCTGAAAAGAGCAGATTAGTTTTAAGTTTCTATGATGAAATTTATTCTAGTGCTACTACTGCTATGGTAAACAAATTGAATGCTAACACGAATGGATATGACCTAATATTCCCTTTTATTACGGATATACATCATTTTCCTACAGATGACTTGAAATGGAGTGGGAATGTTAAAAATAACAATATAGATCATCTACAAGGGCTAATAGAGTTAAGTAATAAATTTCCTATAGACTTCTCTGTTATAGGAGGGGATTTATCCTATGACTGGACTACTATGTCTATATTTAAGCCACTTATTCAAGATGTATCAAATAGGGCACAAAGGGCTAATTCACCTGTCTATTTCTTAGCTGGTAATCATGATTTTGGTGATGCATATAACTATAAGAAAACTGGAAAAGATGCAGTATTATCTCCAGCACAACTTAATATTTTACTTGGAAGAGCAGTAAGTAATACTATGTATTACTATAAAGATTTTCCTCAACAGAAGGTTAGACTAATATTCTTAAACACTGATGATAATTACATATTGTTATCAGATGGGACAACTAAATATCCTAGGGTACCAAATGGAAATGATGATGAAACAATTCATGTAGTAGGAAACGAACAGGGTAAATGGTTAAGTGAAGCATTAAGAACGCCAGATGAAGGGTGGGCTATAATATTTATGTCTCACGTACCTTTAAGAGCTCAAACTCAAAATAGCCAAGCTATTGCAGATTTAATAAATGCAAGAAAAAATAAAACATCAAAGACTTTTACTAAAACTAACTCAAATACAGACTTCTCTTGGGAGTTTAAAGTTGATTATTCAAAGGAATATGATGTAGATATAGTTGGATGGATAAGTGGTCATACTCATTCGGATGCTATCAATAACTTTAACAATATTAAAGTTATAACAGTAACACAAGCAATGGGAGATAACACAGGATTAGGTAGGGAGAATATAGATCCAACTAAAACTACCTTTGATGTATTTTGCTTAGATAGGGCTAAAAGAAAGCTTGATATAAAAAGGTTTGGAAATATCGGAAGTGATAGGAGTATAACTTATTAAATCAATAAGATAAAAGAGGTGCTATATGAATGAAGAACTAGTTAAACATCAATTACAAGTCCACGAGAAAAGATTAAATGACCATAGTAAAGAAATTGATGAGTTAAAAGAAGGAAGAGCAGCAAGTAATGTAAAGATGGATAATCTTTGTGAAAGACTTGAAGCTCAAACAAAAAGCATAAATTGGTTAATAGGAATCATGGCTACAAGTTTAGTGGGTTCTTTTTTTATGCGATTCAAACAAATTTATTTAAATAAGGGAGAGATGTAAAATGGAAAATTTAATGAACTTTATACCAGAACAATTATTAATTCTTATTGCTGCTACTTATGTATTAGGTATATTTCTTAAGAGGATTGAAAGCATTAAGGACAAGTATATAACAATTATACTTATGGTCTTCACAGTAGCTTCTAGCATGCTTATAAGTGGGTTGTCGGTAACTTCTTTCTTACAAGGTATATTATGTTGGGGAGTTAGTGTAGGGATTAACCAAACTGCAAAACAATTAACTAAACAAGAGTAGTCAAATAGGCTACTCTTTTATTTTTAAATTTTAGGAGGAATGTAAAATGAATAGAATAGATTGTTACGTGGCGTATTTAAATAGAAAGAATGTAGAATTACCAGCACCTTGTAGTTCTTTAGAACAAGAATTATACGATTTATGCACTAATAATAACATAGGAGTATCTTGGTATAATGGAACAGCAATTACAGGCAATAGCACAGAACCAACTACTTATGAAACAGGAATAGAATCAGCATTAATAAATGATAGATATATGAATACAGAAACAGGGAATGTATTTATCTGTACAGAAGGTGGAAATGCAAGCACAGCTAAATGGAAGTATGTACAGTCTCTTAAAGGTCCAGCAGGGCCAAAAGGTGAACCGGGTACACCTGGAGAGAAAGGGGAAAAGGGAGAGCCAGGTCAGAAAGGTGCAGATGCCGTAATTAATAAATTAAATAAAGTAGATGCATTAACTGCTGATTCTGCAACTACACAGCAAATAGCAACTGCATTTAATAATTTAATTGCAGATCTAAAAGCAAAAGGGTATATGAATCAAGGGTAGTCAAATAGGCTACTCTTTTACTTTACCTATTATAAGGAGGAAAAAAGATGCTTACAATCAATAAAGAATTTTTAAAATCTCATAAGTGCTATAAGGGGAAAAATAATCCTAAATATATAGTTAACCATGAAACAGATAACTATAGTGATGGAGCAGGAGCAAGAAATCACGCTAAAGCTCAATTTAATGGGAATTTAGGGGATGCGTCTGTTCATTTTTATGTAGATGATAAAGAAATATATCAATGTTTAGAGTTAAGTGATGGAGCATGGGCTGTTGGGGATAGAGGTAACTTTGGAGTTATTACTAACTATAACAGTATAAATATTGAGATATGTGTTAATCCTGATTCAGATTACAATACAGCTAGAAAGAATGCAGCTGAATTAAATAAGTACTTATTAGAACAATATGGTTGGGGAATGGACAGGGTAAAAAGGCATTATGATGCTACTTATAAGACATGCCCTAGAAAGATGATTCAAAATCCTAACCTATGGAAAGAACTTGTTCAATGGATATCTACTGGTGATACTTCTATAAAAGTAGATCATAACAAACCTATTTATGTTGCAACTATAGAAGAATCTAAAAACTTTATAGGAAACAGAGCAAAGGATGTACAAGCCAAACTTATAAGCTTAGGGTATGACCTAGGAAGTTGGGGAGCTAATGGTATATGGGGAGAGTATAGTTATAATGCTCTACTTAAATTCCAAAAAGATAATGGATTAAATCCAGATGGATATTGTGGACCTGCAACAACAGCCAAGCTAAATGAACTATGTGAAAAAAAGGAGGAAGGAAAATTGTTAAAGGAATGTAAGAAACACGTATTAAATTTTGGAGATAGTGGTACTTTTGTATATTTAGCGCAATCAGCCATGAAAGCAAGAAGTCTATATAATGGAATTATAGATGGTAAATATGGGCCAGCCAAAGGTAATGGTAGTTTCTATAAAGCAGTTATTGAACTTAACAGAAAGTTAGGTTACGAAAATGATCCTAACTTAGGTCCTGCATGTTGGGAGTATATTTTAACTAAATAATTGGTTATAATAAAAAAGCTATACTTACAAAATAAAAAAACAATAAAGAGCGATTAATCTTACTTGTGGGAGGATTAATCGCTCTTTCTATTTATATATGGATCTAGGAGTATTAATTTAATTGAAAATTAATACAAACTTGTGGTTCAATAAAAAAATATCATATACAAAATAAAAAATCAATAAAAAACTAATTTTGGTATAAAGAGGTATATAGTTGGTTAAATTTATTAATAGCATTGTACTATACTTATAGATAAAAGCCAGTAGACAGGGATAAAACCTTGTTTGCTAGCTTTTTTTGTTACTAATCTTACAAATATAATATTTATGAATAACATATATAGGTATGATACGTCTTAAAAGTACATTTATTAAATTCAGGAAAGAGTTTACAAGGTATTAAAAAATTTCTAGGACATGAGTCTCAAGAAACGACATAAAGGTATGCACAGATTTCTCAAGAGAATCTTAAAAAGGAATATAAGAGATTAGTAAGTAAAAAAACGCTTCATTTATATATAGATTATTTTAGGTATATTAATGTAACAAACATACAACTAACAAAATAGTTTATAAACTCGATAAATACTATATTTCAAATTCTCAAAGAGATAATACAAGAGTTTTTCAAAACCCCACAAACCAAATGTTTGTGGGGTTTATTTATATTTAAATTAATAAGTATTAAAAAAGCTAAGGACTTAATCCTTAGCTTTTTTTGACAGAAGAACTTTTAATTGTGGAATATATGTTCATAATAACCATGTCAACAGCTATAAATGGTTGTAACTTGTAAGGAATTTCATTGTTATTATACAAATAATAAATTAATATGAAAATATAAAAAATCAAGTGAGAAACATGGAAATAATTAATCCTTTTTTCTTTTATACTATCAATTAAAAGGTATAATTGACATAAAATAATTAATAGAAGCCAAAAAATGATACTCATGCTATATTCTCCTTATAATAGAAGTTCACATTTTAATTATATAACATAAATGTAAAATATTCCTTGAATTGTTTAGTAAATCTTTCTTTAGTATTCATTAAATAAATACATCCTTCTTAATATATATTATAAGTAGTTTCTATGTGTCCATCAAATTAGGTATACTCCAGAAGTGCGTGATACTGGAAAAAGAAAATTAGAAGAAATATTTAAAAAGAACAATAATAAAAAGGCATTTTGCTCACAGTTCAGAACATTACTATAAGTGACATATAACTAACAGAGTATATACAAGTCATTGAAATTACATAAACTCAAATTCTCAAAGACATAGTATGGAATATTCAAAAGAGAGGCTTTACATCTCTTTTTTATTGAGAAATATGGTAAAAAAAGGTTTATTAAATTCATGTTAAAAGTATTTATATTATATTAACAAAAGGTAAAAAATAAAGTAAACTAGGTTATGTAATGCTAGAAGAGTTGGAGGAGAAGAACCTTGGAATCAACAATAATGATAATTATGAAGTTAATGGGTGGTCTTGGACTATTTATTTATGGTATGAAGTTAATGGGAGATGGTCTAGAAAATGCAGCTGGGGATGGATTAAAAAAGATTCTTGAAAAAGTAACTAGCAACCCAATAAAGGCTGTTCTTGTTGGTGCTATTGTTACTGCTGTAATTCAAAGTAGTAGTGCAACAACAGTAATGGTTGTTGGATTTGTTAATGCAGGTTTAATGAATTTAACACAAGCTACAGGTATAATTATGGGTGCCAATATAGGGACAACAATAACTGCTCAGCTTGTATCATTTAAACTAGATCAAATAGCGCCGTTATTTGTATTTTTAGGAACAATAATGGTTATGTTTGCAAGAGGTAAAAAAAGAAAAGATATTGGTAATATAGTATTAGGTTTTGGTATCTTATTTACTGGAATGGGAATAATGAGTGGTGCAATGAAACCTTTAACTAGTTCACCAGTATTTGAGCAGTTAATAGTAACTATAGGAGATAACTGGCTTATAGGAGTAATTGCAGGTGCTACTATAACAGCAATATTACAAAGTTCATCTGCCACTACAGGTATATTAGTTGCATTGGCTACAGCTGGTGCTATTAACATACAGGTTGCCTTACCAATAATATTTGGATGTAATATAGGAACATGTATTACTGCTATCATTGCGAGTATTGGTGCAAATAAAACTGCGCATAAGGCTGCAGCAATACACTTGATATTTAATATAGTGGGAACAATAATATTCTTACCATTCTTAGGATTGCTAGGAGTAGCAGTAACTAAGATGAGCCCAGATGTTAGCAGACAAATAGCTAATGCACATACAGTATTTAATATTGTAAATACAATGTTATTACTTCCATTTAGCAAATACTTAATTGTAATAGTTAATAAAATCATTCCTGGTGAAGACGAGGAAGAAAAGGCTGGACCTAAATATATAGATGATAGATTATTAGAAACACCTGTAATAGCAGCAGGGCAAGTTATAAAAGAAACTATAAGAATGGCTAATAAGGCTAAAAAGAATTTAGAATTATCTATGGATGCATTCTCTAATCAAGATGAAAAGTTAGTTGAAAAGGTATATGAGAATGAGAAGATAATTAATATCTTAGAAGAATCAATAACTACATACTTAGTAAAGCTTGCTAAATGTGAAATGTCAGATAGAGAGAAAGATATTGTTGCATCTACTTTCCATGTAATAAACGATATAGAGAGAATTGGAGATCATGCTGAAAATGTAGCAGATTTAGCCTCTCAAAGAATTAATAGAGATTTATCATATAGTTCAGATGCAATGGAAGAGCTATATGAGATATATAATTATACAGTAAATGCGTTAGAGATTTCTATAGAAAGTTATGCTAATAGAGATGTGGAAAAAGCTAGAAGTATAAGAGCTATAGAATCAAGAATAAATTCTTCGCAAAAGAAATTTAGAGATAAACATATTAAGAGACTATATGATGGAAAATGTAATGCATATGCAGGTGCCATATTCTTAGATTTAATAAGTAATTTTGAAAGAATTGGAGACCATTCAACAAATATAGCAGAGAGTGTTATTGAAAATTATTCAGCATAGTTTAATCCCCCATAATTTATGGGGGATTTTTTCTTTGAATAAATGGACAAATTAATCACATAATAACTTTGTGATAATAAGTTTGAATGGAGGATGCACTATGAAAGTAAGACGAATAATAGTGGCAGTGTTTATAGCATTATTAATGATAAAAGTACCTGTTATGGCAGAAGAAGTATCAAAAGGCATTGTACTTATAGATGCTGGTCACGGTGGCATTGATGGTGGTGCACAATCAAGAAATGGAACTATTGAAAAAGATATAAATCTTCAAATTAGTAAAAGATTAAAAGAAAAACTTGAAAAAGAAGGATATAAGGTATACATGACTAGGGAGGAAGATAAAGAATTATCTCCTAAAAAGGTAAAAGATTTAGAGGCTAGATGTAAAATGAAGATAGAAACTAAATGTGATATTTTCATTTCAATACATCAAAATAAGTTTAATAGTGAAAAATGTTTTGGAGCTCAAGTATGGTATGCAAGTAACGAAAAAAGTATGAAATTAGCAAAGTATGTACAAGGTTCCTTAAAAGAAGTAGTAAAAGATAATAACAAGAGATTAGAAAAGGCCGCAAAAGAACAATATAAGATATTAAGAGATAAATATGATGGTGCTTGTTTAATAGTAGAATGTGGTTTTTTATCAAATAATGAAGAAGAACAAAGGTTAAAAAGCGAAAGCCATCAAAATCAAATTGTAGAGGGAATAACAATTGGAATAAATAAATATTTTGATGAAATAAAATAAATTTCCGGGGAAATATGTAGAAGAAAGAAGGTGTTTGTATGCACCTTCTTTTTTATTACGAATTTTGCAAGTAATTGAAAAGTAAATGAACTATTAGTATAATATGGATGTAAATTATATTAGAGGTAGAGGTGAAGTTTATGAGAGAGATAAATGTAAGAGAAATAGAAAATGTAGTTAAACAATTATGTATTGATGCAAATTATTATATAAGTGATGACATAAAAGATGCTTTAAATAAATTTAAAGAAGAGGAACCATTCATGATAGCTGAGGATGTATTAGATAAAATTTTATTAAATGCAGATATAGCTGCTAATGAGAATGTCCCAATATGCCAAGATACTGGAATGGCTTGTATTTTTATAGAAGTTGGACAAGATGTTCATTTTGTTGGGGGATTACTTGAAGATGCAATTAATGAAGGGGTAAGAAAAGGATATGATGAGGGATTTTTAAGGAAGTCAGTAGTGAAAGACCCTATAGATAGAATAAATACTAAAGATAATACTCCAGCTGTAATATACTATAATCTAGTAAAAGGGGATAAGGTCAAAATTACTTTGGCACCTAAAGGGTTTGGCTCTGAAAACATGAGTAAAATAGCAATGTTAAAACCAGCTGACGGTTTAGAAGGTGTTAAAAAGTTTATTTTAGATACAGTTAAGCAAGCTGGACCTAACCCATGTCCCCCTATGGTTATTGGAGTTGGAATTGGTGGTACTTTTGATAAGGCTGCATATTTGGCTAAGAAGGCATTAATTAGACCAATAAATGAAAGAAATAAAAATGAATTTTATAAAGATCTTGAAATTGAACTTTTAGAAAAAGTTAATAAGTTAGGTATAGGACCACAAGGTTTTGGTGGAAGAACAACAGCCATTGGATTGAATATAGAAACTTACCCTACCCACATAGCAGGATTACCTGTTGCAGTAAATATAAATTGTCATGCTACAAGGCATAAAGAGATAATATTATAGGAGGTAATTATGGAAATAAATTTAAAAACACCATTAACTGAAGAAAAAGCAAAAAGCTTAAAGGCTGGAGATACTATATTATTATCAGGTACAATTTATACTGCAAGGGATGCAGCCCATAAAAGATTAATAGAATTAGTAGATATGGGAGAGGAGTTGCCTTTCAATATCAAAGATGAAATAATTTATTATGTTGGACCTACTCCAGCAAAGCCTGGGGAAGTTATTGGTTCAGCAGGGCCAACTACTAGTTATAGAATGGATCCATATGCTCCAATACTTTTAGATTTAGGTCTTAAAGGAATGATAGGAAAAGGTTCAAGAAGTGAAGAGGTAATAAATGCAATTATAAGAAATAAGGGGATTTACTTTGGTGCTATTGGAGGAGCAGGAGCATTAATAGGTAAGAGTATTATTAGTTCAGAAATAATAGCATATAACGATTTAGGTGCAGAAGCTATTAGAAAAATTGAAGTTAAAGATATGCCATTGGTTGTTATAGTAGATACTGAAGGAAACAATTTATATGAAATTGGACAAAAGAAATATTTAGATAGCAAAAAAGCCAGATAAAATATCTGGCTTTTTATTATAGGTTTTGGAATCCACGCCCTTTAACTTCAGAAACGTCTAAGATACTAATAAAAGCTTTGGGGTCGCATGATAATATTCTGTTTTTTAAAGTAATCATCTGCCTAGAGGTAACTAGACAGTATAACATTCTCTTGTCTTGATCTGTAAACTCTCCTCTTGCAGGAAGAGTAGTGACTCCTCTATGCATATCAGCTATTATATATTTAATAATTTCTTCTTCTTTTTCAGTTAGTATCATCATTAACTTTTTACTTGAGAAACCTCTTATAACTTGGTCCAATACAAGACCTTGAATAAACATTGATATTAATGTATATAAAGCTCTAGGAATACCAAATATTATAGCTCCTATAGTTACTATTATTAAATTTATAGCAAAGTTAACTGCTCCTATATTAAAATTAGAATATTTTTTTCTAATTAGCATGGTTATTATATCTGTACCACCAGCAGAGCCATTACGCAAAAAAACAAGTCCGTAACCTATTCCGCATAAAATCCCTCCGTAAATACAGTAAAGAAGCATATCATTTACTTTTATATATGAAGAAAATTGCTTAGTAATGATTAGTGACGTTGATAATGAAACCATACCTACGGCAGAATAAATGGTAAAATCTTTACTTAATTTTTTATAACTTAATATAAAAAGTGGGATATTTAAAATAAAAAGAGTAATACCAGAGGAGATATTCCACATGTATTCTAAAATAAGTGCAATACCTGTAGCACCACCACTTAATAATTGAGCATGACTCAAAAACAAGTTAATACCTAAAGATGCTATAAAGCAACCAATAAAAATAATAATTACATCTAAAATAAAGCTTTTGTTATTTTTTATAATTTCCATAAAAAAACCCCTAAATTAAAAAATTAATCATTTGATTTATACTCCCTGTCCATTATATATAAAGAAAAAGAGAAATAAAACACTTTACTGTTAAAATTATAGTAAAATTATGAATAGAGGTGATAGTTATGAGTAGAATAAATTTGCCAGGAAGTAAGGAAAATAAAAAG
>OHIM01000370.1_pt1 | contig 27632 bp, 22 predicted proteins | sample 1568271 | NCBI WGS metagenome assembly OHIM01 (sample SAMEA3879580, study PRJEB24766) | human gut metagenome | biome: human-associated habitat; feature: feces | place: USA | collected 1985/1987
CACATCATAAAAAGGGATATAAAATTCCATCAAAAAAATCCGAGATCGAAGATTTTTTGAATCATGATGTTTCAATTATTTTGCCGATGCTGGGACGTTTGAAAAAATGTCTTGATACAGTGAAATTAGGAACTTGTGGTGTGGTAGACTTGTATCAAGCAGATGCGTATAAAGAACTAAAGGCATTTATTGAAAAAGATATGGCTGAATAAATTTTTGAGGGAAGGAGGTCCCAACCATGACCGAACAAGCACTCCGCAAAATGATTGCTGCCGGGGAGAGCACCCAGCAGGAGTTTAAGTCATGGGTGAAGTGCAGCGACTATCGTCACCGGAAAGACCTTGCGGTGAAAAGTGCGGTTGCGCTGGCAAATACAAAGGGCGGCGTTCTGCTGTTTGGCGTGGAAGATGACGGCACCATTACAGGCTGCCCAAAGAGCGACCCGCAGGCACTGATGGAAGCCATCTACGATATGACCCGGCCCAGCCTGTTTACCGAAATCGAGCCGGTGGAAACCTCTGACGGTGTGGTGCTGGTGGTATCGGTGGAGAAATCCAGTTCTCATGTTGCCACCACCGGTGGCATCTATTACAGACGGCTGGGGAATGTGACAAAGCCCGACTACCCGGCAAACGATGTGTACTCCCCTGCCGATAACCCGGATTTTTCGGCAAAGATCGTGGAGGGCGCAACCGAAAGCGACATTGACCTGCTGGAAGTGTACCGCCTGAAAGAGAAACTGCGGATTCGGGATGCAGGCTCTGCCCTGCCGGATTTGGCAGATACCACCTTTCTGGACAACCTGAACCTGATCCGCATGGACAAGGACGAGGTGCGTGTGACGGTAGCAGGGCTGCTGTTTGTGGGCAAGGCGGCATCCATTGCACGGCTGCTGCCGCAGGCAGAGGTGATCTACCTCCATTACAGCGACGAAGCGCAGACGGAATACGACAACCGCATGGATATGCAGGAGCCGGTGATCTCGATTCTGGATAAGCTGACCGAGCGCATCCGCACCTATAACCGCCTGACCAATGTGCAGGTGGGGCTGTTCCGGCTGGAGGTGTACGATTTCTCTGAAGCGGTTTTTCAGGAGGCTTTGCTGAATGCGCTGGCGCACCGCTCCTATGAGGACATGGCACCGATCTACGTCAAGCACTACCCCACAAAGATCGTGATTGAGAACCCCGGTGGTTTTCCGGGGGACATCAACGAAAGTAACATCATCACCCACCAGTCCATTCCCCGGAATAAGCTGATCGCAATGACTCTTCAGCACCTGAAGTATGTGCAGCGTTCCGGGCAGGGCGTGGACATTATGTTCCAGAGTATGCTCACCGAGGGCAAGCCCTACCCGGAGTATGCCAGCACGCCCAACTCCGTCCGGCTGACCCTTCGCAGTACGATGGAAAACCAGAACTTCGTGCGTTTTATCGCAGAGACGCAGGATAAGCGGTCCAAGATGTTCACGCTGTCGGAGCTGATGATTCTGCACTATCTCCGGGAGCACCAGAAAATCACCCTGAAACAGGCGGCAAAGACGATTCAGGAAACCGATGACAACGCCCACAAGGTTCTGAACGCTCTCCGGGACGAGGGGCTTCTGGAACTCAACGGCAAGACCTATATGCTGTCCCTCAAGGTCTACGAAACGGTGAAAACCGATGTGGCCTATGTGCAGGATAAGACGGTCAGCCAGATTCAGGCAAAGGATCGGATTCTTGAATATCTGAAGCATAAGCCGTGGATTACAAACCAAAAGGTACAGGAGCTGTGCGGATACACAAAAGATCAGGCATACCGTATCCTCCGAAAGCTTTTAGAAGAAGGGAAGATTGAAATAAAAGGGGCAGGGCGCGGAAGAAGCTATTGCTTAAAAGAAAATCAGCGATAAAAATGCGCGCTGCGCGATTATTGCGCGCAAAGAAATCCGCGATTTTCTTGGGAAAGGACGGAAAATGACTGCAATTCGATAAAAACAGAAATCGTTAATCGCGCGCTGAAACGCGCGCCGCGCGATTAGCATTTTTGCCGCGCGTTTTCTAAAGCTCAATTCTCCAGCCTGCCGTGGTCGCAGCCGAGAGAAAGATAACGCTCCATCTCCCCTCTCAGCACCATCTGTGCATACTCCAAGGGCTTATTGTAGAGCAGCCAGTCCGGCTCTCCCTCGTCAAACTGCCCAAAATACGCCCTTAAAAGTTTACTTGACGCAATTCTCAAATCAATATATAATTGGGTCAGAAACCAATCATAGAAAAGGATGATTCCCAATGGCGCGCAGATACGACAGCAAAGAAGCAAAACGGCGGATACTGACCGCCTGTGTCCGGCTTTTTCTGGAAAAAGGCTACACGAACACCAAGGTTGCAGAAATTTTAAAGGAAGCAGATGTTTCTGCCGGGTCGTTCCAGAATATTTTCCGCACCAAGGACGGCGTGCTGACCGAGCTGATCGGCATGATGTTCAGCAGGCAGTTCGGCGCGGTAAGGCCGCTGGCGGCAAACGCCCCCTCGCCGGTGTACCTCTACGCGGTGGAAACGGCTTTGCAGCTGGCGATGACCGAGCTGAGCGAAAATCTGCGGGATATCTATGTGGAAGCGTACACCTTCCCCGCCACGGCGGAGATCATCCACCGCAGCACCACGGCCGAGCTGCAGGCGGCGTTCAGCGCGTATCTGCCCGGGTGCGCCGAGTGCGATTTCTACGAGATGGAGCTGGGCACGGCTGGCATGATGCGCGGCTACATGGCACGGCAGTGCGACCCCTACTTTACGCTGGAGCGCAAAATACGGCGGTTCCTGAGCATGAGCCTGAGTGCGCTGCAGGTCCCCGCGCAGGAGCGCGAGCAGGTCATCGCTTTTGTGGCGGAGATCGATATGCTTGCCCAGGCGCGGAAGGTGGTAGATGCCGTGCTTGCATCGCTGTCCGTGCAGTTTGATCTGAAAGGATAACAAGGTTTGATGACAAGGAGGGAGCAACATGAAAAAATGGCTGATCGGGTGTTTGACGGTGCTGGCAATGGTGTGCCTGATACCGGGGATCATGTTAAAAGCGGCGGCAGAAACAGTCCCGGTGCACTGCTTACGCTGTGGGAGTAGGGAGACACGTGAGATCCTCAGATACGAAAAATATGATTCGACCTATCATAGGGTTTATGTAACTGAATGCCAGAACTGCCACAACGATGGCAATGTTACGCTTTTACAGGTACATACCGGCGGTACCCAAGGTCCCACCTGCACCAAAGGCAAAACCTGTGAAAAATGCGGCGCGGAATACGGCGTTCTCGGTCACGACTGGGGCGCGTGGACGCCTAACTACGCCAGCAACGGCACGCACACCCGCAGATGCACGAACTACTGCCGCGAAGTTGATACTGCAAACTGTACCGGCGGCACAGCAACCTGCAGCGCCAAAGCGGTCTGTGAGGTGTGTGGTAAGGAATACGGCGAAAAAGACTCAAGCAACCATGATCGGGTGCATCACGAAGCAAAAGCCCCCACCTGCACCGACATTGGCTGGGATGCTTTCGACACCTGCAAAAACTGCGACTATACCGATTATCAAGAAATCCCCGCACTGAAACATAATTTGGTGTACTACAAAGCAAAAGACCCCACTTGTACGGAACCCGGCTGTGATGCTTACGAAACCTGCTCTCGTTGTGACTATACCACCTATGTGGAGCGGCCCGCGCTGAAACATGATCTGAGGCAGCGCGTGATAAAAGCCCCCACCTGTACGGAAATAGGCTGGGCTTACGAAACCTGCTCCCGCTGCGACTATTTCGCCAGTCCGGTGCTGCCCGCACTGAACCATGATTTGAAGCAATACGCAGCAAAAGCCCCCACCTGTACGGAAAAGGGCTGGAACACTTACGAAACCTGTTCCCGTTGCAACTATACCACCTATGCGGAGCAGCCCGCGCTGAACCATGATTATCAGGCTGTTACCGTAGAGCCTACCTGTGAAACAGACGGCTATACTGTTTTTACCTGCTCCCGCTGCAAAGACAGCTACACCGCAGACCCGACCGATAAGCTGGGACACCAGTTCGGTGCATGGTCCCCGAACGGAACCGGCGCTCAGAGCGCCGATTGTCTGCGGCAGGGCTGCGTGCACACCGGCAGTACCGATTGCCGGAAGTTTACTTTCCGCACTGCGGAAGGCGAAACGCTGACCTTCTGCCCCGTGTGCGGGCAGGCAGAAAACGCCGCGCAGCTGGAAAAGATCGATGCCGCAACGGCATGGCCGCTCAGCGGCAGCCTTTCTGCGGAGGATGTGACCGCACGGACGAACGGGGAATACCTGAGTGTGGCATTTGAGACTGCCGGCAGCCTGACGCAGCCCACCGGTCGGGTAAGGCTCGCGCTGCCCGCCGGATTGCTGGAAGGCAAAAAGCTTGTGCGCATTGCCCCGGACGGCACACAGACGGAGATGCCGTTTGAAACGGAGCGCGGAAAGCTCATCTATACGCTGGATTTTGCAAACAGCGCGCTGCCCGTAATGCTCTTCCGGTTGGTACCCCAGACCACCGCCCTCTGAACGCTTTTACAGCGGCACAAACAATAAAACGCAAAATGCCCGCTCACCGTGGTTTTCCACAGGTGGGCGGGCATTCTTTTGTGCCTTTTTGGGCATAAAAATACCCCCGGAGGATGCAGCGTTTTTTACGCTGTCTACTCTGGGGGCAGGATAGCAAGCGCTGCGCGGCAGCTTCCGGAAGCGGACACAGTCTTGCTGAAAAAGCACTTCCTAGCGCTGCTCCTCCGGCGGGCAGCAGCTCTCCCGGGGGATGAGCTTGTGCGGCACGATGATCTTTGTGGCCAGAAGGTTCGGGTTCTCGATGTGGTTGATGGTCTGGCTGGTAGCCTCCATGCCCAGCTGGTAGGGGTTGACGTCCACGGTGGTCAGCTGTGGGCTGCCCTGCCCTTTGTTGCGGAGTGCCCCTTGGCAAACCGGACGGGATTGCGCTATAATAGAGCCGTAACAGTTCCACAAAGGTGTGGTAAGGGAGGTGCGGTCATGATCCGGGTGGCGATCGTAGAGGACGATGCGGAGGTACAGGGGGTATTGCAGGAGTATGTCCGGCGGTATACCCGGCAGTACGGGACAGAGTTTGAAGTGACGGTCTTTGCGGACGGCGTGGATATTCTGGAGGATTACCGCGCGGTCTACGACATTATTTTTCTGGATGTGGAGATGAAGCATCTGGACGGCATGACCACGGCAGAGCGCATCCGGCAGATGGATGCAGACGTCATCCTGATCTTCATCACCAATATGGCGCAGTACGCCATCCGGGGCTACTCGGTGGGAGCGCTGGACTATGTGCTGAAGCCGGTGCCCTACTTTGCCTTTTCGCAGCAGCTGCTCAAGGCGGTTGCCCGGCTGGAAAAGCGGACAAAGCACTACCTGACCGTGCCGGTGGAGGGCGGGCTGCGCCGTCTGGACACCGCAAGCATCTATTACCTGGAAAGCGAGGGGCACCGGGTGCACTTTTACACCGATGAGGGCGATTTTTCCGCCCCCGGCGCCCTCAAGGCCTTTGAGGAAAAGCTGGCAGACTGCCCCTTTGCCCGGTGCAACAGCGGCTACCTTGTCAATCTGGCACAGGTGCGGGAGCTGCGGCAGAGCACCGTGCAGGTGGGCCCCTGCGAGCTGCAGGTCAGCCGCCCCAAGCGCAAGGGCTTTCTTGCCGCACTGACCGACTACATCGGAGGTGAGGGCTCATGACCGCGCTGCCGGATATCCCCCGGCTGTACACCGCCCTTGCCGAGTGTCTGGCGGTGCTGCTGTTCACCCCGGCGCTTGCGCCCCGCTTTTCCAGAGCGGTCACCGGGGGCATCACCCTGCTGTGGGCGGCGGTGCTGTCGGCCTTTCTGGAGCTGACGGGCAATGTGCCCGGCGGGCTCTGGATCCCCTGCATGGTGACGGCCATCGGGCTTTCCTACTTATATTTATGGGGTGTGTGGAGCATCACCCTGCTGGAAGCCGGGTATCACTGCGCACGGGCGTTTATTCTGGCAGAGCTTGCTGCCAGCGTGGAGTGGCAGCTGCACTGCGCCCTCTGGCCCGCCCGCGGCCCATGGGAGCCGCTGTCTTTGCTGCTGCTGGCGCTGGTGTATGGGGCGCTGTTCGGCATTATGTGCTATCTGCAGCACCGCCGTCCCCAGCCCGCCGGGCACTTACAGATCGGCGGCAGCGCCGCCCTGACGGCGGTCATGCTGGCGCTGACCGCCTTTGCGGTGAGCAATCTTGGCTTTTTGCCCGGCAGCGAGATCAACATGAGCATTTTTTCCATCCGCACCCTGGTGGATTTTTCCGGCGTGCTGATCCTGACCGTGCAGCACGAGCAGCTGCAGGAGAACGCTTTGCACAGCGAGCTTGCCGCCATGGACGAGGTGTTGCACCGCCAGTACGAGCAGTACAAGCGCAGCAAGGAGGGCATCAACCTCATCAACCGGCGCTACCATGAACTGAAAGTCCAGCTTGCCCGCATCCGGGAGGAGCAGGACCAGACCAAGCAGAACGCCGCCATTGCCGCCATGGAGCAGAACATCCGCCAGTACGAGGCCGAGAACAAGACCGGCAACCCGGTGCTGGATACCCTGCTCACCGCCAAGACCATGGAATGCCAGCAGGAGAATATCACCATCACCAGCGTAGCAGACGGCAGGATGCTGGGCTTTCTCACCATCCGGGAGCTGTGCACCATCGTGGGCGTGGCGCTGGACAACGCCATTGCCGCCGTGCGCGCCGAGCCGGACCCCGAAAAGCGGCTCATCAAGGTGGCGGTGTACAGTCAGGGCGGTTTTGCCATGCTGCGGTTCGAGCATTATACAGAAGCCGCCCCCGCACTGGATACGGACGGTCTGCCGCAGCAGGGGTCGGACCTGAAAAGCGTCCGCACCACCGTCGGGCAGCACGGCGGCAGCATGACGCTGCACTGGGAAAACAACTGGTGCACTCTGCGGATCTTATTTCCGCTGCCCCAAAAGCAATAATATTTTTACGGCAGGTATCCCCTGCCGTTTTTTGTTGTCTGGCAGGGTGCACAAATGCAATGCGGTGATATTTGTGTATTAGCACAATAAAATTTGAAACCTTATTGTAACTTTTGCAAATTGTGCATCCAAAACGACAGATTGTGAACAAATTGAAAATCCTCCGGCACTTTCTGCTATCATAAAGCGAAGCTGGCAGGGGCGTCCCCTGCCGTTGTCCGATTCGACGAAACAAGGAGGAGAAAACTATGTTGTCCATCAATATGGATGACGTCATCAAGGTTCTCAACTCGATCAAATCGCAGTTGATCGGCTTTGGTGTCGTAGCAGTTCTGCTGATCGCAGTCATGATCGCCTGCCGTAAGCAGAGCAAGTCCAAAAAGTATCTGATCCGCTGGCAGGCGGGTCTGGGCATGGTGCTGGCGCTGGCTATCACCGTGAACCTGATCCTGACCGGCCCCATGTACTCCATGGTCACCCTTGCCACCGGCGGCGGCAAGGTCAGCGAGGAGAACGTGGCATCCGCTACCCAGCTGTGCGAGAACATTGCCGATGAGGGCATCGTCCTGCTGGATAACGATGGCACCCTGCCCATGGCCAAGAACAGCAAGCTGAACGTCTTTGGCTGGGCTTCCACCAACCCCTGCTACGGCGGCACCGGTTCCGGTGCACTGTCCGATGCTTATCCCACCGTCACCCTGCTGGAGGGCCTGAAGAATGCCGGCTTTGAGCTGAACACCGAGCTGAGCGACTTCTACACCTCCTACCGTGCAGACCGCCCGGAGGTGGGCATGTTCTCTCAGGACTGGACCCTGCCGGAGCCGGAGGCTGCACAGTACACCGACGAGATGATGAACAACGCCAAGGCTTTCTCTGATACCGCCATGGTCGTCATCACCCGCGTGGGCGGCGAAGGTGCTGACCTGCCCACCGATGTGTCTCAGGTCACCTACGACGCAGGCCACAGCTACAACGACTTTGAGCCCGGCGACCACTACCTGCAGCTGTCCAAGACCGAGAAGGACATGATCGATCTGGTCTGCAAGAACTTTGATAAGGTCGTTGTGGTCTACAACGGCGCCAACGCCATGGAGCTGGGCTGGGTCAAGGATTACAGCCAGATCAAGAGCGTTGTCTGGTGCGCAGGCACCGGTCAGAGCGGCTTCAACGCACTGGGCTCCATCCTCTGCGGTGATGTGAACCCCTCCGGCCGTACCATCGATACCTTTGTGTACGACCTGACCCAGACCCCCACTGCGAACAACTTTGGCAACTTCACCTACACCAACATGGACGAGTTCAAGGCCAGTTCCTTTGGTGCTGATACCATCCCCGCCTTTGTCAACTATGTTGAGGGCATCTATGTGGGCTACAAGTTCTACGAGACTGCTGCCGCAGAGGGCCTCATCGATTACGACAAGACTGTGGTGTATCCCTTCGGCCGCGGCCTGAGCTACACCACCTTTACCCAGACCCTGAACAGCGTTACCGAGGCTGACGGCACCATCACCGTGGATGTCACCGTCACCAACACCGGTTCTGCCTCCGGCAAGGAGGTCGTGGAGGTCTACTATAATCCTCCGTACACCAACGGCGGCATTGAGAAGGCTTCTGCAAACCTGATCGGCTTTGCAAAGACTTCCGAGCTGGCTCCCGGTGCTTCCGAGAACGTCACCGTTACCTTCAAGGCCGAGGATATGGCCTCCTACGATACCTACGGCAAGGGCTGCTATGTGCTGGAAAAGGGCGATTACGTCATCAGCATCAACGCCGATTCCCACACTGTTCTGGACTCCAAGGTCTACAACGTGGCTTCCGACATCGTCTACGACGCTTCCAACAAGCGTGAGAGCGATGTGGAGGTCGCCGACAACAAGTTCGACTTTGCCGAGGGCAATGTGACCTACCTGTCCCGCGCTGACGGCTTTGCGAACTACGCCGAGGCTACCGCTGCTCCCGCAGACTTTGAACTGCCGGCAGAGGCTAAGGCAACCTTCTACAACAACTCCAACTGGAACCCCGAGGACTTCAACAACGCCGACGATGTGGCTCCCACCACCGGTGCCAAGAACGGCCTGAAGCTGAAGGACATGGTGGGCGTGGATTACAACGATGCCCAGTGGGATGCCTTCCTCGATCAGCTGACCGTTGCTGATATGGACAGCCTGATCGCTCTGGGCGGCTATCAGTCCGTGGCAGTGGATTCCATCGGCAAGGTGCAGGCTGTTGACTGCGACGGCCCCGCCTCCATCAACAACAACTTCACCAAGCAGGGCTCCATCGGCTTCCCCTCCGCTGTGATGATCGCAGCTACCTGGAACACCGATCTGGCACATGACTTCGGCACCTCCATCGGCAAGATGGCGGACGACATGGACGTTTCCGGCTGGTACGCACCGGCTATGAACATCCACCGCTCCGCTTTCGCAGGCCGTAACTTCGAGTACTACTCTGAGGACGGCGTGCTGTCCGGCGCAATGGCTGCCAATGCCATCATGGGCTCTCAGGAGCAGGGCGTCTACGCCTTCATGAAGCACTTTGCTCTGAACGATCAGGAGACCAACCGCTGCGGTATGCTCTGCACCTGGTCCAACGAGCAGGCCATCCGCGAGATCTACCTCAAGCCCTTCGAGCATTGCGTCAAGGCAGCTGACTGCCATGCCGTCATGTCCTCCTTCAACTACGTCGGCAACACCTACGCCGGCAACTGCTCTGCCCTGCTGAACGATGTTCTGCGCGGCGAGTGGGGCTTCGTGGGCATGGTGCTGACCGACTACTACGGCGTGTACGGCTATCAGGATTCTGACCGCCTGATCCGCAACGGCGGCGACTTCTGCCTGGTCAACTACGACACCGAGACCAACCACCTGACCGATACCACCAGCGCTACCGCTCTGGTGTCCGCACGTCAGGCCTGCAAGAACATCCTGTACACTGTGGCAAACTCCCGTGCTTACTACCCTGAGAACCTGAACCCCGGTATGCCCGGTTGGGAAAAGGTGATGATCGGTGTGGATGTTGTGCTGGCAGCCGCTCTGATCGCACTGGAAGTTCTGGTGGTCAAAAAGGGCTATGCAAAGCGCAAGGAAGAGGAAGTCAACGCCTGATCTTGGGCAAGACGCTCTGAACGTTTGCAGCACCTGAACTGAAACCAGACCAAAGGCCCGCTGCGTAAAACAGCGGGCCTTTTCTGGATTTGAAAAGGCAAAGAGGAAAATGCCATGAAACACACAGATATCATCAACAGCCTGGATCTGGAACAGAAATGCGCCCTGCTGAGCGGCGGCACGGTGTTCACCACCCGGGCGCTGCCGGGCAAGGGCATCCCGGCCATTACCCTGTCGGACGGCCCCAACGGCGTGCGCAAGCAGGCGGGCGCTGCTGACCATCTGGGCCTGAACCCCAGTGTGCCCGCCACCTGCTTCCCCACCTCGGCCACCGTTGCCAACAGCTGGGACCCGGAGCTTGGCGAGGCTGTGGGCGCAGCCATGGGCGAAGAGGCAGCGGCACAGGGCGTGTCGGTGCTGCTGGGCCCCGGCCTGAACATCAAGCGCAGCCCCCTGTGCGGCCGCAACTTCGAGTATTTCTCGGAGGACCCCTACCTTGCCGGTAAAATGGCGGCGGCCTACGTCCGCGGCATCCAGAAAAACGGCATTGCCGCCTGCCCCAAGCACTTTGCCGTGAACAGTCAGGAGCTGCGCCGCATGGCCTCGGATTCCATCGTGGACGAGCGCACCCTGCGGGAAATTTACCTGACCGGTTTCGAGATGGTGGTCAAGGAGGCGCAGCCCAAGACCATCATGTCCGCCTATAACCTTGTCAACGGCACCTACGCCAACGAGAACGCCCACCTGCTCATGGATATCCTGCGCAGGGACTGGGGCTTTGACGGCGCAGTGGTCACCGACTGGGGCGGCAGCAACGACCACGCCCTCGGCGTAAAGAATGGCTCTACGCTGGAAATGCCCGCCCCCGGCGGGGACGCCATCCGGGAGCTGATGAAGGCAGTGCAGACCGGCAAGATCACCGAAGCAGACGTGGACGCCCGGCTGGAGGAGCTGCTGGAACTGGTGTTTACCACCAAAGCGGCGGTGGACGCCGCACCCGGCAAGTTCGATGCCGACGCCCACCACGCACTGGCACGCCGGGCTGCTGCCCAGAGCATCGTGCTGCTGAAGAACGAAAACAACTTGCTGCCCCTTGCAAAGGGGGAGAAGGTGGCGGTCATCGGCGACTTTGCCCAGACGCCCCGCTATCAAGGGGCAGGTTCCAGCGCCGTCAACTCCATCAAGGTGGATTCCTTCTTGGATTGCCTTGCCGAGAGCGGCCTGAACAGCGTCGGCTACGCCAAGGGCTTTGACCGGCATGGCAAGCCCGATGAGGCACTGAAGGCCGAGGCGGTGCTGCTGGCAAAGAACGCCGATGTGGTGCTGCTGTGCATGGGTCTGGACGAGATCAAGGAGAGCGAGGGCATCGATCGCGCCGACATGAAGCTGGCAGAAAACCAGCTGGAACTGCTGGCGGCTGTGGCGGCGGCAAACCCCAACGTGGTGGTGCTGCTGAGTGCAGGTTCCTCGCTGGAAAGCGATTGGGTCAAGGACTGCAAGGCGCTGGTCTACGGCTGTCTGGGCGGTCAGGCCGGTGCGGGCGCACTGGTCGAGGTACTCACCGGCGCGCAGAACCCCTGCGGTAAGCTGGCTGAGACTTGGGCGCGCAGCTACGCCGACACCCCCGCAAAAGCGCATTTCGGCGGCGACGGCCCCACGGTGGAGTACCGCGAGGGTCTGTATGTGGGCTACCGCTACTACGACACCGCCGGTGTGCCCACCGCCTTCCCCTTCGGCTACGGCCTGAGCTATACCAGCTTTGCGTACAGTGACCTGAAAGCAGACGAAAAGGGCGTGACCCTGACTGTCACCAACACTGGCAGCTGTGCCGGTGCCGAGGTGGTGCAGCTGTATGTGGCAAAGCCGGATGCAAAGGTTTTCCGCCCTGCCAAGGAGCTGAAGGGCTTTACCAAGGTGCAGCTGGAAGCCGGAGAGAGCAAGACCGTCACCATCCCGCTGGACGATAAGGCGTTCCGCTACTGGAACGTCAAGACCGACCGCTGGGAGGTGGAGGGCGGCAGCTATCAGCTGCTGGTGGGCGCTTCCAGCGTCGATATCCGTCTGACTGCCGCCGTCACGGTGGCGGGCACCGGCGCACCCGACCCCTATGTGGGCAAAAATCTGGAGCATTACCGCACCGCGCAGGTGCAGAACGTGCCGGACGCGGAGTTTGAGGCGCTGCTGGGCCGTCCCATCCCGGAGAACAAGGTGCACATCGACCGCAACATGACGCTGGGCGAGATGGGGCACGGACGCAGCCCCATCGGCTGGCTGGCGGCTGCCGTGCTGGGCACCCTGCTGCGCCGCAGCATCGAAAGGGGCAAGCCCGACCTGAACATCCTGTTCCAGTACAATATGCCTCTGCGTGCGCTGGCCAAAATGACCAACGGCGCTATCAGCATGGGCATGGTGGACGGCATCGTGATGGAGCTGCAGGGCTTCTGGATCATCGGCCTTGTGCGGGTGATCGTGGAGGCCGTGAAGAACCTCGTGCTGAACAGCCGCATGGAAGAGCGCTTGAAAAACAGCTGAAAGGAAGCAGGCTATGAATTTCTGGAATAACTTCGCGGCAAAGCACCCCGCCGCTGCCAAGTGGGTGCGCGAGGGCGGACTATTTGTCATCGTGTCCAACCTCATCACCGTGTTCAAGTACCTGCTGCTGCAATTTCTGCCCAAGGCCTTTGCCAGCCTGCCGGTGGTGGATTTCGGCTGGCCGGGCATCGACATCACCCTGTTCGGCGAGACCTTCAAGTGGAACATCCTCGGCTACGATGCCGCTCACGGCGGTCTGCCCTACTTCTGCGCCTACATGATCGCCATGGTCATCGGCGAGTGCATCAACTTCCCCATCCAGCGCAATTTTGTGTTCCGCAGCAAGGGCAATCTGGCAAAGCAGATTGGCTGGTATGTGCTGGCCTTCTGCATCATCACCTGCATCGTCAACTCCATCAACTGCATCTGGGTGGCTGTGGCCGGTCTGCTGGTGCCTGATTTCATCTACAACATCGGCACCACCGTGCTCAACGGCGGCATCTCCATGGTCATCTTCTTCTTTGTGAATAAGATCATCTTCCCGGAGGGCGAAAAAGCCGCCAAATAATAAGCTATTCTCCTTCATTTTCTTCTCTTCATCATAAACCAGAAGGGCTGCTCCGTTCTCCGGGGCAGCCTTTTTGGTTTGGGGAAGAGAACCCTCTCAGTCATCTTATTTTTGTTTTTCTGCACAAAATGTTCTGCGGGCAGGGTTTTCCTCTTGACAAGCGGGCAAATGTTTCGTACTATATTTAGTAGTATGGAATCAAAGACGCTGTACGCAGGTTTCAGTGTGACCCTGTACCCGTTTCAGGCAAAGCGTGCCTGTTTGATATAAAATGGAACCGTAAAGAGAAAAGCCGTATGCTTTTGCCCGTGCCGCCGGTTTTGGGTGGTGCGTATGGTTTTGGTGTCACTTTTTGCATTGAAAGCTCTTTCTATATCATTGCCCGTGTCCTGCTGCGCAGCGTCTCCTGCTTTTAATTTTGCATTGAATTGAAACAAAGGAGAGTGAACGCAATGACCGCGATCGGAGTGATCGTGGCCTTGATCGTTGCTGTTGTCGGCGTGGCTGCGGGCTATTTTATTGGTTACAACAACCGTAAAAAGACTGCCGAAGCCCAGATCGGCAGCGCCGAGGCCGAGGCTACCCGGCTGGTGAACGAGGCGATCAAGACCGCTGACCAGAAGCGCAAGGAAGCGGTTCTGGAAGCAAAGGATGAGGCTTTCCGTCTGAAAGCCGAGGTCGATGCCCAGAAGGCAGAGGCCGACAAGGAGATCAAGCAGCGCCGTGCGGAGATCAGCCGTCAGGAGAACCGCATCGACCAGAAGGAGACAGCGCTGGACCGCAAGACCGAAGCGCTGGAAAAGAAGGAAGAAGAGCTGAAAAAGCGCGCTGCCGAGGCCGAGGAGCGTCTGGCAGAGATCGACGCTCTGCGCGCCAAGGAGATGGAGCGTCTGGAAACGCTGGCCGGTTTGAGCCAGGAGGACGCCCGCGAAGTGCTGCTGCACAAGGTGGACGAGGAGCTGACCCACGAAAAGGCTGTGCGCGTTGCCGCCTACGAGACCGACCTGAAGGAAAACTGCGATAACATCGCCCGCAACCTCATCGGACAGGCCGTCAGCCGCTGCGCTGCCGACCATTGCAGCGAGACCACCGTCAGTGTGGTGCCGCTGCCCAGCGATGAGATGAAGGGCCGCATCATCGGCCGCGAGGGCCGCAATATCCGCGCACTGGAGACCGCTACCGGCGTGGATCTGATCATCGACGATACCCCGGAGGCCATTACCCTGTCCTCCTTCGACCAGACCCGCCGCGAGGTGGCCCGCATGACGCTGGAGCGCCTGATCGGCGATGGCCGTATCCACCCCGCCCGCATCGAGGAGACGGTGGAAAAGTGCCGCCACGATCTGGAACTGCAGATGAAGCGCGAGGGCGAGCGTGCGGTGATGGAGCTGGGCATCCACGGCCTGCACCCCGACCTGATCAAGCTGATCGGCCGGCTGAAGTACCGCACCAGCTTTGGCCAGAACGCCCTGACCCACAGCATGGAAGTGGCTTGGGTGGCCGGTCTGCTGGCAGGCGAGATGGGCGTGAACGTTACCATGGCACGCCGCGCCGGTCTGCTGCATGATATCGGCAAGGCACTGGATCACGAGATCGAGGGCAGCCACGTCCAGATCGGCGTGGACATCTGCCGCAAGTACAAGGAGAACACCCAGATCATCCACGCCATTGAGGCACACCACGGCGATGTGGAGCCCAAGACCCCGCTGGCCTTCATCATTCAGGCCTGCGACGCCATCAGCGCCGCCCGCCCGGGTGCCCGCCGCGAGAACGTGGAAAGCTACGTCAAGCGTCTGGAAAATCTGGAGGAGATCTCTTCCAGCTTTGAGGGCGTGGAGCAGGCCTTTGCCGTGCAGGCAGGCCGCGAAGTGCGCATCATGGTCAAGCCCGACGTCATCAGCGACGATCAGGTCATCCTGCTGGCACGCGCTATCGCCAAAAAGATCGAGGATACGCTGGATTACCCCGGCCAGATCAAGGTCAACGTCATCCGCGAGAGCCGCGCTGTGGAGTACGCAAAATAAAGCTTTTTCCGCAGGCTGCCGTGTTTTTTGCACGGCAGCCTGTTTTTTTGCGCCAAAACGATTGCATTTCCCGCTAAAAAAAGGTATCATGGATGCAGAAGAAAGCAAAAAGAACTGCGTCCGTGCGGACGCAGACCCGCAACGACCCCGGAACGGAAAGGAGCATCGTTCTATGAAAAACTGGAAGAAATTACTGGCCTGCCTGCTGGTCGGCCTGATGGCACTGACCGTATTCACCGCCTGCGATGCCAGCGTGGGCAGACCGATGGAAGCCAAGAGCTCGAACGCCAAAAGTGAAAGCGTAAAGGCGCTGTGCGAGAGCTTTAAAGGCGTGACCTACGATGAAGAGCTGAGCGAAAAGGCTTACTATATTGCCTACTGGGTCGCCGGTACTTCGGTGTCCTGTTCGACCAATGCTAATAAGACCGAACTTTACCGTGTGGGCAGTGCCAACGACAGCGCGAAAATCAACCTTTTACAGCATAACTACGCCACTGCGTTTGACAGCATGGGCATCGGCAAGGGCATCGGCGGCGGCATGCGCGCAGATGACTTTATCCCGGGCTTTTACATTGATACAGATCTGGATTCCAGAAAAGACTATATCAGCTTTACTCTGCCGAATGACGGTCGTGTGACCGACACCATGACCAAAGCCGCAGAGGGTAAGACCAAACTGGGCGTTGCCTATGTGGTAAAGGACGGCGTAAGCTACGCTGTGGTGCTGTTTGGGTAAAACATTACAACAAAAAGCAGCCGCTGCACGAGAAAGTGCAGCGGCTGCTTTGTTTGTGCTAGGATGCAATCAGCCCTTCAGGAAAGCCGGCAGGGGCTTGCCCTCCTTGAGCCACTGGTGATACTCGGCGGTGGCGGCAAATTCCACGTCACCGGCAGAGTTCAGCGCAGTTTCCACCGAGTCCTGCACCACGCCGATGATGAAGCCCACGCCCACCATCTGCATGGCGATGTCGTTGGAGATGCCGAACAGCGAGCAGGCCATGGGGATCAGCAGCAGGGAGCCGCCAGCCACGCCGGAAGCACCGCAGGCGCCCAGAGCGCTCATGGCGCTCAGCACGATGGCGGCGGGCAGGGACACCTGAATGCCCAGCGTATTGGCCGCTGCCAGCGTCATGATGGTAATGGTGATGGCGGCACCGTCCATGTTGATGGTAGCGCCCAGCGGGATGGACACGGAGTACATATCCTTGTCCAGATCCAGCTTTTCACACAGGGACATATTCACAGGGATGTTGGCGGCAGAACTGCGGGTGAAGAAAGCGGTCAGGCCGGATTCCTTCAGGCAGCGGAATACCAGCGGGTACGGGTTGCAGCGCAGGTAAACGAACATGATAAAGGGGGAAACGATCAGCGCCATGAACAGCATGGTGCCCACCAGCAGCGCCAGCAGCTTGCCGTACTGGGTAAAGATGGCCAGACCGTTGCCGGAAACGTTGGTGTATACCAGACCCATGATGCCGAAGGGGGCCAGATTGATGATCCAGCGCACGATCTGAGAAACAGCATCGGCGGTGTTTGCCAGAAAGACCTTGGTACTCTCTGCGCCGATCTTCTTCATGGCAATGCCGAACATACAGGCCCAGAACAGGATGCCGATGTAGTTGCCGTTCATCAGGGCGCTGACGGGGTTGGCCACAAAGTTGGTCAGCAGGGTGCTCAGCACCTCACCCAAGCCCTGCGGGATCACGTCGGACTGTGCCGCATCGGCCAGCACCACCGTGACCGGGAACATAAAGCTGGTGAGCATATACAGCCAGATCACGGTGCCAAAGCGGCGGTCCAGCTTGGACGAGCCCTGTGCCAGCGCGCTTGCCACAATGACGAACACCAGCACCGGGGCAATGCCCTTCAGCGCACCGACGAACAGGCTGCCCAGCTCGCCTACCCAACCTGCGCCCGGCGCAACAAGCGCCAGCACCGAACCGACTGCCAGGCCGATCAGGATGCGCAGGATCAGGCTGGTCTGGTTGTATTTTGCTACAACCGCTTTCAAGGTTTTCATATCGTAACACTCCTCTTGAACTGTACGCCTATCGCGTACATTTTCCTGTTTCTTGTGCGAGAACAGTTGTCATTATAGCATATACGGCAAAAAAGAGAAAGTGTTTTCAGGCATTTTGACGCCTCAAATCACGTTTTTTGTAACCTTTTGCAAAATTGCCTTGAAAACTGTACTTGTAGAAAATACAGTTTTGCGGTTTTGACGAGGAACAGAACCCTCTCAGGGAAGTACCCCTTCGGTCTGCATCTCCGGCTCCCCTGCCATACCGAATTTACATATAATGCAACTTTTACTTGCCAAACTATTGTCTTTTACTGGAAAGTATTGTATACTTATCACGTTAGAAGCAAGTATTACTTGCCAAAATGTTCGCATATTTGAAAAGAAACACTTGTCAATACAGACGAGAAAGAGAGGACACCCCTATGAACGAGACCGTAACCAAGCGTTTCCTGCTTTACTTCCGCCTGATGCTGCTGGTCTGGATCCTGATTGCAAACGCCGTCATCCACCTGACCGGCATGGAGTACAGCTGGCTGATCTTCCTGAGCAACATCATGATGTTCACGCTGGAGGGTGATGTGAAGGATCGCCTTGTCACTGTGGAGCTGGGCGGCCTTGTGGGTCTGGTGCTCACTGTGGCGGCGCTGCTGTCCATCAGTGCCCTGACCCCTGTTCTGGGCGATTTCCTCGGCTTTATCCTGCCGCTGGCCGTGGTGCTGTTCATCCTCATCATCCTGCACCCCTACGCACCCAAGGTGCTGAACAACGTGGGCTTTGCCTACCTGACCGTGGCCTGCATCGATATCCCCGCCCTGACCGCCCATCTGCCGCAGTTCTTCATCACCTTCATCGTGGGCTCTGTGCTCTTTAACGGTGTCTGCGTGCTGCTGATGAAGCCCGCTAAGGCGCTGGCTGTGCGCAGCGTGGAGAAGCAGGACGCTTAAAAAAGTATATTTCTGCCGCTATCCCTTGATTTTTTTGCTCCGGCGTGCTACAATCAGCGTAGTTTCATCCTGTCCAAAACATTGATGCGGACAAACTGAAGCCCCGCTTTTCATGCCGCAGAGAGGGCTGCCCCGGGTTTCCGGGTGCTGCAAGCAGCCTGCCATGACCCCGGCTTCTACCACCGCAGAGTGCAGAGGCGAACCTCTGCCGGGCGTGCCCGTTACAGCACTGCGAGGGGCGCGTTTCCCCGCCGGGGAGCGCGCAATTCGGGTGGAACCGTGGAACGCAGACATTTGATCGGCGCTTCATCCCGTGAGTTTTACGGGGTGAAGCGCTTTTTATTTTTGTTCAAACCACATTGTCAAAGGAGAATCTACTATGAAGATCATCTACAAGGACGGTCATGTGGACGAGTGCCCGCAGGATCAGGAACTGCACGTTATCCGTCACACCGCTGCTCACGTTATGGCACAGGCCATCAAGCGCCTGTATCCGCAGGCTGATTTTGCCTTCGGCCCTGCCACCGAGAACGGCTTCTACTACGATGTCGATCTGGGCGACCAGAAGCTGAGCGACGAGGATCTGGCCAACATCGAAAAGGAGATGCGCAAGATCGTCAAGGAGAACCTGCCCATCAAGCCCTTCATCCTGCCCCGCGCCGAGGCCGTGAAGCTGATGGAGGAGCGTCAGGAGCACTACAAGATCGAGCACATGGCTGATCTGGCCGATGAGACCGAGTTCAGCTTCTTCCAGCAGGGCGAGTACGTGGATATGTGCATCGGACCCCACCTGACCTACACCAAGGCACTGAAGGCCTTCAAGATCACCCAGCAGTCCGGTGCATACTGGAAGAACGACAAGGAAAACAAGATGCTGACCCGTATCAATGGCGTGGCTTTCCGCAATCAGGAGGAGCTGGACGCATGGGAGAAGGAGCAGCAGGAGGCCCGTGAGCGCGATCACCGCAAGATCGGCAAGGAGATGGGCCTGTTCATGACCGATGACCTGGTGGGCCGCGGCCTGCCCATGTTCCTGCCCGCAGGCTACACCGTCTGGCAGGAGCTGGAGAACTATATCAAGGAGAAGGAGCGTGCACGCGGCTACCTGCACGTTATGACTCCCTGCATCGGCACTGTGAACCTGTATAAGACCTCCGGTCACTGGGATCACTACCGCGAGAATATGTTCCCCGCCATGGAGATGGAGGGCGAGAGCTATGTGCTGCGCCCGATGAACTGCCCCCACCACATGATGATCTACGCAAACCGTCCCCATTCTTACCGTGACCTGCCCATGCGCATCGGTGAGATCGCCCACGACTTCCGCTACGAGTCCTCTGGCACCCTGAAGGGCATCGAGCGCGGCCGTCACTTCTGCCAGAACGACGCCCACCTGTTCTGCACCCCGGAGCAGATCAAGAGCGAAGTTGCAGACGTGTGCAACCTGATCTTTGAGGTGTACAAGGACTTCAACATCACCGATTACCGCTGTGTGCTGAGCCTGCGTGATCCTGCCGATAAGAAGAAGTACCACGACGATGATGCCATGTGGAACCATGCAGAGCAGGCCCTGCGCGAAGTGCTGACCGAGCTGGGCATCCACTTCACCGAGGAGATCGGCGAGGCTGCCTTCTACGGCCCGAAGCTGGACGTGAACGTGAAGCCCGCTGTGGGTGCCGAGTATACCCTGTCCACCTGCCAGCTGGACTTCTGCCTGCCCGCAAAGTTCCACCTGACCTATGTGGACAAGGACGGCTCCGAAAAGACCCCCGTGGTGCTGCACCGCGCAATTCTGGGCTCTCTGGACCGCTTCATGGCCTACCTGATCGAGGAGACCAAGGGCAAGTTCCCCACCTGGCTGGCTCCCACGCAGGTCAAGGTGCTGCCCGTGTCCGAAAAGACGCTGGAGTACGCACAGGATGTGACCGAGAAGCTGTCTGACGCCGGTATCCGCGTTGTGCTGGATGACGACAACCAGAAGATCGGCTACAAGATCCGTGCCGCACAGCAGGTGGACCGCGTGCCCTATATGCTGGTGCTGGGCGCCAAGGAAGCCGAGGCCGGCAACATCTCCGTGCGCGACCGCAAGGGCGAGACCACCGAGATGAGCCTTGAGGACTTCATCGCCAAGGTCACCACCGAGATCCGTACCCGCAGCCTGTAAGGTGTAATATAAGAACGAGGGCGCTGCACAGCATTTTGTGCAGCGCCCTCGTTTTTTGATTACAGAGAAAAGAGATTTACTTCCCAAACAGATCACTATGGGTGCCGGTGCGGGTCAAGGTCAGCACCAGAACATCGTTCTGTACCCGATAGACCAGCAGCCAGTCCGGCTGGATGTGGCACTCCCGGTGTCCGACCCAATCGCCCGTAAGGGCGTGGTCGCGGTTCTTCTCCGGCAGCGGCTCTCCCATTGCAAGGCAGGCAATCACATCCTGCAGCAATTCAATTTTTAGTCCCCGTTTTCTGGCCAGCTTATAATCCTTGCGGAACTGGGTGGTGGGGATAATGGTCAGCTTTGTTTCTCTCATTTTTCCAGATCCGCAAACAGCTCATCCAGATCCCGATACTTCTTTGCTTTCGGGTCTGCCGCAATATGCTCTGCTTCCAGCATGGCGGCCACGGTCTCCTTGTTCGGGCGCTCGGTGCGGATCTCGAAGGGAATACCGCCCTCCCGCAAGGACTGCCGCACAAAGATGTTGAACGCGGTGGAAAGGTTCATGCCCAGTTCTGCAAACAGGGCATCGGCCTGCGCCTTCAGGTCGGAATCTATCCGAATACTGACATTGGTAGTTGCCATACAGATCAGCTCCTTTCGCCTTTATTATATGTGCATTGCACGAAGATTGCAATACAATGCACATAAAATTTACAAATTTGCGGCACAGCAAAAGCCCCGCTCCCTTGTGCGCAGGAGCGGGGCTTTCGACTTACGGTTGACTCGAACAAAAAAAGGAAAAAGGAAAAAGGAGAACGATCTATCTGTCACGCCGGGCGGCGGGGACTGTGTCGGAGCAGCCGGGCTGCCGCCGCAGCGGGAACAGCAGAGAAACTTGTGGAGCATTACTCCACGTCCTGCAGAGCGGCGTAGTCTTCCTCGCCGGTGCGGATCTTGACCACGCGGGTCACGTTGTAGACAAAGATCTTGCCATCGCCGATGTGGCCGGTGTACAGGGCCTTCTTGGCGGCCTCCACCACAGCGTCCACGCTGATGCGGGAGACGATGACTTCCACCTTGATTTTGGGCAGCAGGGTGGTATCCACCGGCACGCCGCGGTACTTTTCCGGCGTGCCCTTCTGGATGCCGCAGCCCATGACCTGCGTTACGGTCATGCCGGTGACGCCCAGATCATTCAGAGCGGTCTTAAGCTGATCGAACTTTGCCAGCTTTGCAATGATGGACACCTTGTGCATACCGGTGTCGTAGACACCATCGTGGATCACAGGCTCGCGCACCACCGGCACGGCAGCATCCATCTGCTTTGCCGAAGCCTTGGTGACATCGTCCTCGCCCAGATCAGTGTTCTCGTTGGGGGTCATGGCAGCGGAGTTTGCATCCGAGATGGCAAAGCCTGCATAAGCGGAAGCCAGACCGTGCTCGTGGATATCCAGACCGTCGATCTCCACCTCGGCAGGCACACGCAGGCCAAGGGTCTTATCAATGATCTTGAAGATGATGAACATTACGATCACAACGTAGGCATCCACGCAGACCAGACCCAGCAGCTGGGTGCCCAGCTGTGCCAGACCGCCGCCGTAGAACAGACCGGCATGGGCGGTGTTGGAGCCGGTGGAGAACAGACCCACCGCAATGGTGCCCCAGACGCCGTTTGCAAAGTGGACGGAAACAGCACCTACGGGGTCGTCCACCTTGGCGATCTTATCGAAGAATTCCACGCTCAGCACCACAAGGATACCGGCCACAAAGCCGATGAAGAAAGCGCCAAAGGGGGAGACAGTATCGCAGCCTGCGGTAATGGCCACAAGGCCTGCCAGAGAGCCGTTCAGGGTCATGGAGACATCCGGCTTGCCGTAGCGCAGCCAAGTGAAGATCATGGTCACGCAGGTAGCAACGGCTGCGGCGAGGTTGGTGTTGAAGCAGACCAGACCGGTCAGGGTCATAGTGGCATCGGTGGACAGGCTCAGGGAAGAGCCGCCGTTGAAGCCGAACCAGCAGAACCACAGGATGAACACGCCCAGAGCACCGGCGGTCAGGTTGTGACCGGGGATGGCGTGGGGGTTGCCGTCCTTATCGTACTTGCCAATGCGGGGGCCAAGCATCCATGCACCCAGCAGAGCGATGACGCCGCCCACATTATGCACGGCTGCGGAACCTGCAAAATCGTGGAAGCCCATGCTCTGCAGCCAGCCGCCGCCCCACATCCAGTGGCCGCAGATGGGATACACCACCAGCGAGATGGCGGCGGAGTACACGCAGTAGGCCTTGAAGTTGGTGCGTTCGGCCATGGAGCCGGAGACGATGGTGGCTGCCGTAGCGCAGAACACGGTCTGGAACACGATGTACACCCACAGGGGGATATCCAGACCCAGATGGCTGTAATCGCCCTGAATGAAGGGATCGAAACCGCCGATCAGTGCGCCGGTGCCGCCGAACATCAGGCCGAAGCCGATGAGCCAGTAACAGGGCGTGCCGATGCAGAAATCCATCATGTTTTTCATCAGGATGTTGCCGGTGTTCTTTGCCCGGGTGAAGCCGGCTTCGCATAGGGCGAATCCGGCCTGCATGAAGTACACTAGAAACGCTCCTACGAGCGTCCAGCAGGTGTTGACGGAGCTAAACATACTTTCCTACCTCCTACGGTCGTTTTTTGCACAGGGAGCCCTCTATTCTCTCCGTGCGGCAGTATCCCCGAAAACACAAAAGGCGCTGGCGGAATTGCTTCCGTCAGCGCCTTTGCTTTCGATGGCACGAGTATAGTCTCTTTGTGCAAACCTGTCAAGTATTCATCTCAAGGTTTTACGTTTTTCACAACACGGTGAAACGCTGCCGTGCTAAAGTTTGGCAAATCTTTTGCCTGTCAGCCGTTTTTGCCGTCCTTCGGAGAGCCGGACTTGTCCTTTTCCTTGGCGTTGGCCGGGCGGTGGCCGCCCTCCATCTCCCAGTGCAGCAGCATACTCATCAAAGCGCGCAGCGCAAAGGTAGCCGCCAGCGGCACCACCGACTCCAGATTCTGCAGCAAAAAGGTCTTGGCGATCTCTGCCGACATCAGAAATTCCAGCGCGGTGGTCAGGCCGCTGCTCATTTCATGGTGGAAGTCCCGGTGGTCGTTGAAGAAGGTGGCGCGGACATAGTAGAAGGTGGCCTTGGCCAGACTGGTGATGATGATGAACAGACCCACCACCTCGGCAAGACCGGCGATCATGGGCACTGCAGTTTCCAGAAAGGCATCCAGCAGGTGGGTGAGGTTCAGGTTGAACAGGGTCAGTCCTTGCATGATCTCCTCCGCAGCTTACAGCAGGGTCTTGACGTAGGCGGCCAGCTCCTCGTCCTTGCAGGAGGCAAAGAACAGCTCAGAGAACTTTGCACCCGCCACAGCGCCCTTCAGCAGCTCCTGATCGATGCTCTTCAGGCACTCGATGAGGGGCTTGAAGGTGGCAGCGCGCACGCCGTCCAGAATCTTCTTGTTGCGCTGCTCGGGCACAACGCGCTCCTTGGGGTAGCCCTGACCGTGGCCGAAGCCGAACAGCTTCTCGAAGCAGTACTCGAGGTTCAGCTCACCGCCCCAGCCGAAGCCCTTGGCAAAGGGCATGGCAACGGCGTTGCCGTCGTTGACGTGGGCGAAGGTGTAGGCATCCACAGGGTCCTCCACATGGCCGCAGATGACGCCGGGGAAGCTGTTCAGTGCCAGCATGGCGCCCTCACCGGTGCCGCAGCCGGTAACAACGTAGTCCGCAGCGCCGCTGTTCAGCAGGATAGCAGCCAGAATGCCGCACTGCACATAGGTCAGCTGTGCAGCATCGTCGGCGGCGTACATGCCGTAGTTGACCACCTCGTGGCCCATGGGCTCCACCACCTTCTTCAGGGCAGCTTCAATGATGCCGTTCTTGGCGGCCTGACTGTTCTCGTTGATAAGTGCGATCTTCATAACAATGGTTCTCCTTCTTATTTTTCCCTGCGGTGCGCAGGTGTTATACAAAGTCCTCCCGCATGGGGGTAAAGAAATCCAGCATCACGCCGCCCTCCAGACAGACACAGCCGTGCATGACGCCGTTCTGCTTGAGCAGGGTATCGCCGGGGCCTACCTCCCGGGTCTCGTCCCCGATGGTAAAGCGGTATCGCCCGGAGACGATATAGGTGATCTGGGTGTGGGGGTGGCAGTGCATGGCACCCACGCCGCCGGTCTCAAAGGTGTTTTCCACGCACATGGCGTCCTTGCTGTACGCCAGCACGCGGCGCTGCACCCCGGAGCCGCAGGGCTCCGGGGCAACTTCGGCATGGGGCACCCAAGGGATATCCTGATGTGCTTTTTCCATTATAGCATAACATCCTTTCCCGTACAAATGCAAAAGGGACTGCCACACAACGCTGTGCGGCAGTCCCCGGGGTCAGAACTGCGGAGTGCCCTCAGCGTTTACTGGGGCTGCTTGCCGATGTAGGCCAGAATGCCGCCGTCCACATACAGGATCAGGCCGTTGACAAAGTCAGAGGCCTCAGATGCCAGGAACACAGCGGGTCCGCCCAGATCCTCGGCCTCGCCCCAGCGGCCTGCGGGGGTCTTGGCAACGATGAACTGGTCGAAGGGGTGACGGCTGCCGTCGGGCTGGATCTCGCGCAGCGGTGCGGTCTGCGGGGTAGCGATGTAGCCGGGTCCGATGCCGTTGCACTGGATGTTGTACTCGCCGTACTCAGAGGCGATGTTCTTGGTCAGCATCTTCAGCGCACCCTTGGCGGCAGCGTAGGCAGAGACGGTCTCGCGGCCCAGCTCGCTCATCATGGAGCAGATGTTGATGATCTTGCCCTCGCGCTTTTCCATCATGTCGGGCAGTACGGCCTTGGAGCAGTTGAAGGCACCGCCCACATGGACGTCGATCACACGCATAAAGTCGGCGTGGCTCATCTCGATCATGGGCACGCGCTTCATCAGACCGGCGTTGTTCACCAGAATGTCCACCGGGCCGACCTCGGCCTTGATCTTTGCCACCATGGCGTTTACGGCGTCCTCGTCGGAAACGTCTGCCACATAGCCGTGGGCGTCGATGCCGGCAGCCTTGTAGGCGGCCATGCCCTTTTCTAAGCTGGCCTCAGAGGAGCAGTTGAAGCAGATGACGGCGCCGCATTTGGCCATGCCCTCTGCAATGGAAAAACCGATGCCGTGGGCACCGCCGGTGATCAGGGCTACCTTGCCCTGCAGGTTGAATGCAGACAGATCCATGAGGTTCTCCTTTTTTCACAGTATCCAAGTTAATTTTTTAGCAAAACGCCCCGTGCCGGTTTCCCGGTACGGGGCGTTTGATTGGTGCTTTTAGCGCAGGTCAGTGGTAGCGATGTTGTCCATGTCGTCAAACTCCATGTTCTCGCCGCCCATTGCCCAGATAAACGTATAGTTCGAGGTGCCTACGCCGCTGTGAATGCTCCAGGAGGGGCTGATGACAGCATCCTCGTTGTGCATCACGATGTGGCGGGTCTGGGTAGGCTCGCCGCACATATGGAACACCACCTGCCCCTCGGGCAGTTCAAAGTAGGTATAGATCTCCATGCGCCGCTCGTGGGTGTGGCTGGGCATCGTGTTCCAGTTGGAACCCGGTGCCAGCTCGGTCATACCCATGCTCAGCTGGCAGGTCTTCAGCACATCCGGGTGGATGAACTGGTTGATGGTGCGCTTGTTGCAGGTGTCCACGCTGCCCAGCGGGCGGTGGTTTGCATCAGCCATCTTGATCAGACGGGTCTGGTAAGCGCAGTGTGCCGGAGCAGAGACCATGTAGAACTTGGCGGGATGCTCCGGGTCGGCGGAAGCAAAGGTGACTTCCTTGGTGCCCTGCGTAATGTACAGGCAGTCCTTATAGCCCAGCTCGTACTTTACGCCATCGGCCACCACGATACCGGTGGAATCCTTGCCGATGTTGAACATGCCGATCTCGCGGCGCTCCAGGAAATAGTGGGTGCCGAAGTTGGCCCAGATGTCGATGCCCTTGTCGATGGACACGGTCTCGTGCACCGGCATGCAGCCCAGCGTGACCATACGGTCCACGTGGCTGTAAACGGCCACCACTTCATCCGCCTTGTACAGGCCGGTGATCAGCATCTCGTCCCGCATTTCCTCGGTGGTATAGCGCTTAAAATCCTTCTGGTTACAGGAATAACGGATATCCATGGCGGACTCCCTCCTGCTCTTAGCGCTGGATACGGCCGGAACCGTCGCCGCCGGCCAGCTTCTCGACCTCGGACACGGTCATCATGTTGTAGTCACCCTCGATGGAGTGCTTCAGAGCGGAAGCTGCAACTGCGAACTCCACAGCCTCCTGGGTGCTCTTGCCGGTCAGCAGGCTGTAGATCAGGCCGCCGCCGAAGGAGTCGCCGCCGCCAACGCGGTCGATGATGTGCAGGTCGTACTTCTTGGAGAAGCAGTACTCGTTGGAAGCAACGTCGTACAGCATAGCGCTCCAGCCGTTGTCGAATGCGCTGTGGCTCTCACGCAGGGTGATAGCGACCTTCTCGAAGTGGAACTTGTCAGCCAGCTGCTTGGCAACGCTCTTGTAGCCCTCAGCGTTCAGCTTGCCGCCGTAGATATCGGTAGCCTCGGCCTCGATGCCGAACACGTCCTTTGCGTCCTCCTCGTTGGAGATGCACACGTCAACGTACTGGCACAGATCGGTCATGGCAGCGCGGGCCTGCTCACGGGTCCACAGCTTGCCGCGGTAGTTCAGGTCGCAGCTGATCTTCACGCCGTGAGCCTTAGCAGCCTTGCAGGCCTCGCGGCAGATCTCGACAACGTTCTCGCCCAGAGCCGGGGTGATGCCGGTGAAGTGGAACCAATCCACGCCCTCGAAGATCTTATCCCAATCAAAGTCGGAAGGCTGAGCCAGCTGGATAGCGCTGTTGGCACGGTCGTAGATGCAGACGGAACCACGCTGAGAAGCGCCCTTCTCGTTGTAGTAGATGCCCACACGGTCACCGCCGCGGGTGATCATGCTGGTATCAACGCCGTAACGGCGCAGGCTGTTGACAGCGGCCTGACCGATTGCGTGTGCGGGGAGCTTGGTAACGAAAGCTGCGTCCAGACCGTAGTTGGCCAGAGAAACAGCAACGTTGGCCTCGCCGCCGCCGAAGCTGAACTCCAGGCTGTTGGCCTGAACGAAACGCTCGTAGTTGAAGGGCTGCAGACGAACCATCAGCTCGCCAAAGGTAACGACTTTCATAGTGTTTCTCCTTTATGTTTGTATCATCGGATGATCCCGCCGCGGCGGG
>OHIM01000393.1_pt1 | contig 26631 bp, 22 predicted proteins | sample 1568271 | NCBI WGS metagenome assembly OHIM01 (sample SAMEA3879580, study PRJEB24766) | human gut metagenome | biome: human-associated habitat; feature: feces | place: USA | collected 1985/1987
TATGGCAAGAAGTACATTCAAAGTGCTGTTCTACGTGAACGGCAGCAAGGAGAAAAACGGTATTGTCCCCATCATGGGGAGAGTGACAATCAATGGGACTGTGGCGCAGTTCAGTTGCAAACAGAGTGTCTCGAAAACGCTTTGGGACATCAAGGGGAACCGAGCCAAAGGCAAGAGCAAGGAGGCACGGGGCATCAATTTGGCATTGGACAACATCAAGGCACAAATCATCAAGCACTACCAACGCCTGTCCGACCGTGAAGCGTTCGTAACTGCGGAAATGGTGCGCAATGCCTATCAGGGTATCGGCAGCGAGTACGAGACACTGCTCAAAGCATTCGACCGTGAGAACGAGGTGTTCAAGAAGCGTGTCGGCAAGGACAGGGTTATGGCAACCTACCGTTTACGGGTGGTGGCAAGAAACCATGTGGCAGCGTTCATCAAGTCTTTCTACAGGCGGACGGATATGTCCATGCTGGAGATTACGCCTGACTTCATCAAGGAGTTCGCAGCCTACCTTTCTACGGAAGCAGGATTGCACAACGGGACGATATGGGAAAAGTGCATGTGGCTGAAAGGTGTAGTCATGCGTGCGCACTTCAACGGACTGATACCGAGAAACCCGTTTGCCCAGTTCCACATCAGCCCGAATGTAAAGGAGCGTGAATACCTGACGGAAGATGAGTTGAAAGCGTTGATGACTCATGAGTTCGGGGATGCCAAGCTGTCCTATATCCGTGATATTTTCGTTTTCGCCAGCTTCACCGCCCTCTCTTTCGTGGACATCAAGGAACTGACCAATGACAACATCGTAGAAGTGAACGGTGAGAAGTGGATATTGTCCAAACGGCACAAAACGAAAGTACCGTTCCAAGTGAAACTGCTGAATATACCCTTGCTGATAATAGAGCGTTACCGCCCCATGCAGGAGGATAACCTCGTGTTCCCTAATCTCAACTACTGGTCTATCTGTAAACCGCTGAAAAAAGTGATGAAAGAGTGCGGGATAACAAAGGACATCTCGTTTCATTGCTCAAGACATGGGTTCGCGACCCTTGCTTTGAGTATGGGTATGCCGATTGAGAGCGTGAGCCGTGTTTTGGGGCATACGAACATAGTCACGACCCAAATCTACGCAAAAATCACAACGCAGAAGTTGGATAACGACCTTACCATGCTCGGCAACAGACTGAACCAATCGTTTAACAACGTATCAATGGCAGGACAATGAAAAGGAATATCATCGAAATCACTGAACACGGTACGGTAATTATACCAAGTGAAACGGTATGGATGAGCGAAGCGGAACTTGTCTGCCTGTTCGGGGTTATTGCCCCAACCGTCCGTGCTGCAATCAATGCAGTATATAAAAGCGGAATACTGAAAGTGCATGAAGCGCAACGGCATATCCGCTTATCGGACAAAATCGGTGTGGATGTTTACAGCCTTGAAATGGTTGTCGCCCTTGCTTTCCGTATTAACTCATACGGAGCGGAACGGGTACGCAATGCTATACTTGAAAGGCTGTACTTGCGAAAAGAGAAAACAAACATCTTCTTTTCGCTGGGTAATTGCATAAAAACATCTGAATATCAAGCGTAAAGTGTATTGATATGGCGACATGAAGTAATGAAACCGATGCGTATTCCCATTGCCGACAATGTATCCATATACATAATTGGGTAGGCGTATTGTCATTCATTCACAGGAATGTGGCAATCCCGAAGAAGCACCCCTCTATAACGGTTGTTTCTTCGGGATTTTTTGTTGCCATATTCTCCGATATGCTGCAAGTTTTTCATTCCGTGTGTTTTTTGCTCCATTCTGCCGTGATTTGCGTATCAAGGTTTCAAGCAACCCTCTCTAACTTTGCATACGATTATTTATCAACCATTTAAGCGCATGAACAATGAGTAAATCAGACATCTGCAAGGAGGAGTTTATCCGAGTGGGTACGACCCTCTACAAGTTAGTGAACCAGCCCCGACTGAACGGTGGCTATGTGAAGAAACGCATCGTGTGGAACAACGAGACATTACGGCAGGACTATGGCAAACACTTTCTCGCCACTGTCCCCAAGTATGACGGTTTCTGTACGGTTCCCGAGCATGTGAATTACCGTCCGATAGTGGACAAGTTCCTGAACCTCTATGAACCGATAGACCACAAGCCGATGGAGGGCGATTTTCACTCTATCCGTTCGTTGGTGGAGCACATCTTCGGGGAACAATACGAGTTGGGAATGGACTACCTGCAACCCATCCAAAAACTGCCTATCCTGTTGTTAGTATCAGAGGAACGCAACACAGGCAAAAGCACGTTCCTGAACTTTCTGAAAGCCCTGTTTCAGAACAACGTGACATTCAACACCAACGAGGACTTTCGCAGCCAGTTCAATTCCGATTGGGCCGGCAAGCTGCTTATCGTGGTGGATGAAGTGCTGTTGAGCCGCAAGGAGGACAGCGAGCGGTTGAAGAACCTTAGTACCACGTTATCCTACAAGGTGGAAGCCAAAGGTAAAGACCATGATGAAATCAGTTTCTTCGCCAAGTTCGTGCGGTGTTCCAACAACGAGTATCTGCCCGTCATCATTGACGCAGGAGAAACTCGCTATTGGGTGCGCAAGATAGACCGCTTGCAGTCCGATGATACCGACTTCCTGCAAAAATTAAAAGCGGAAATACCTGCTTTCCTCTATTATTTGCAGCGCAGGCAGCTATCCACCGAGAAAGAGAGCCGTATGTGGTTTGCCCCGTCACTGCTGCATACCGAAGCCTTGCAGAAGATTATCCGCAGCAACCGCAACCGACTGGAGATAGAAATGAGTGAACTTATACTTGACATCATGGCAAGCACGGGTATCGATACTTTCTCTTTTTGCTGCAACGACATTCTCATGTTGTTGGCAAACACGTATGTCAAGGCGGAGAAGCACCAAGTGAGGAAAGTATTGCAGGAGTATTGGAAGCTCACGCCTGCACCGAACGGATTGACATACACCACCTACCAACTGAACTACAATCGGGAGTGTCGGTATGAGCCGATAAGGAGAGTGGGACGCTTCTATACCGTCACAAGGCAGCAGCTTGAAACGCTGTAATTCCATTATCTTTTTGTTGAATTGTTGAATAAGAATATAATCCTACTGATAATAAGCAATATACACTCTCAGCAAAATCTCAACAGACCAAAAGAGAAATTGAGCATAAAGCCACAACCGATTGTCGGTTTCTCTTTTGGTGAGTGGTTTGTTGAGCGGATGTTGAGAATCTATTTGTGTGGATATAAGTACATTACATATACCATTCAACGAATCAACGATTTTCATTCACCATTAAAACCATAGGAAGATTATGACTACACAGGAAGCAAAGAAGATACGCATCGCAGACTATCTGCAAAGTTTGGGCTGCAGCCCCGCCAAGCAGCAGGGCAAAAGCCTTTGGTACAAATCACCGTTCAGGGAGGAAACGGAAGCATCGTTCAAGGTGAACACCGAACTCAACCAATGGTACGACTTCGGAACAGGTAAGGGAGGAAACATCATCGCTTTGGCGCAGGAGCTTTACGGTTCGGACTATGTGCCTTACCTGCTTGGTAAGATAGCGGAGCAAGCACCGCACGTCCGTCCCGTGTCTTTCTCTTTTCGCCAGCAGGCATCCGAACCGAGTTTCCAACATTTGGAGGTGAGAGAACTCACGCACCCTGCATTGCTCCGCTACTTGCAGGAGCGTGGAATAAACACCGCATTGGCGAAAGCGGAATGTAAGGAACTGCACTTCGTCCATAATGGCAAGCCTTATTTCGCCATCGGGTTCCCGAATGTGGCAGGAGGCTATGAAGTGCGCAACCGTTTCTTCAAGGGCTGCATCGCCCCGAAGGACATCAGCCATATCAGACAGTCGGGAGAACCGAGAGAGAAATGCCTCGTATTCGAGGGAATGACGGACTATCTTTCATTCCTCACCTTGCGGATGAAGAACTGCCCGACCATGCCCAACCTTGACAGGCAGGATTACATTATTCTCAATTCCGTTTCCAATGTATCCAAAGCCATAGACGTGCTGCACGGGTATGAGCGCATACACTGTCTGCTTGACAATGACGAGGCAGGACGGAAAGCGTATTGGGAACTGGCAGGGGAGTTTGCCGGACGTATCAGGGACTTCTCCCAAAACTAAAACGGACACAAAGACCTGAACGATTACCTGTGCGGCAAGCCCCTGCCCCAATCGGCAGAGCCGATGAAACAGAAGAGGCAAGTCCAATCCGCAAGGCGGATGATGCAGCCACTGAAAAAGCGAGGGCTGAAGATATAGGGAGGGGATGCTTGTAGCGGTACGGATATTTGCCAACGGAAAATGCCGTACCTTATTAGGGAATTTGTCCGAGCCGCATTGCAAGCAACGCTGAAAATTCCCCAATAAGCCAAAGAGGTTGCACCTCTCTGGACACTCCCCAACCAACGGCAAAAGCCGTACAGAAGTAAATCATCAACCATTGTTTCACAAGCTAAAAAGAAAGGATTATATATGGGTTATGCAGTATTACACATGGAGAAGACAAACGGAACGGATGCCGCCATGTCAGCGCACATAGAGCGCACCATCAAACCGAAGAATGCCGATGAGAGCAGGACGCACCTCAATCGGGAATTGATAACATTTCCTGACGGGGTGGAAAGCAGGACACAAGCCATACAACACCGATTGGACAATGCAGGACTAACACGCAAAATCGGCAACAACCAAGTGAGGGCTATCCGTGTCCTGCTCACGGGAACGCACGAGGATATGGAACGCATCACCCAAGAGGGCAGACTTGATGAATGGTGCAGCGACAATCTGAAATACCTTGCTGATACATTCGGCAGAGAAAATATCGTGTCAGCAGTCCTGCACATGGACGAGCAGCCCCCCCCATATCCACGCAACACTCGTTCCCATAGTCAGAGAGGAACGCAAGCGCAAGAAGAAAGAGCAGCAGGTGAAGAAGCGATACCGCAAGAAACCGACCGATGCCGCCCGACTTTGTGCCGATGATATTATGACACGAGCCAAACTCAAATCCTATCAGGACACCTACGCCCAAGCCATGAGCGGTTATGGACTGCAACGTGGTATTGATGGCTCGGAAGCGAAGCATATCTTCACACGGCAGTATTACCGTGACCTGATGCAGCAGACGGAGCAGTTGCAGACCGATATAGGGCAACTTCAAGACCGCAAGGAAACGGCACAGGAGGAACTGAAGCGAGCCAAGAAAGAGGTGCAGACCGAAAAGCTGAAAAGGGCTGCCACAACAGCCACCACCAACATAGCGGAAAGTGTCGGTTCTCTTTTCGGCAGTAACAAGGTCAAGACATTGGAGAGGGAGAATGCAATCTTACAAAATCGCATTTCTGAACTTGAAGATGAAGTTCGACAAAGAGAGGAATGGCAAGCCAAACAGATGCAGGACATGAAAAGTGCATACGAGCAACAGAACCACAAGTTGTCCGAGTTCGTGGATTTTGTTAAACGCTATTTCCCGTATGTGGTGAAGCTGATGCCGACAATAAAGTTCCTGCGTGATACTTTGAACTTTAGCGATGCCGTCATTAGAAAACTATGCACGTTCAAGGATGTTTCCATTAGAGGTGAACTCTATTCCCGTGAGTTCAACCAGCATTTCAAAGCTGATAAAACGGCATGTTCACTAAAAGAAGACGAGGAAGGAAAATTTGAACTCAATATAGACGGGGTTTCACACGTCAGTTGGTTCAGACGCAAGAAAGATGAGTTTATGCAATCATTGGGAATGCCGCCAAGAAAGCAAAATAAAGGAATTCAATTGTAAGTCAAAATAAAATCCGTGATAATGGAATACTGTATCACGGATTTTTTGTACTTTTGTATCCAAATAAATGTAACTACATGAGAACTTTATCACTTATCATCTTTTTTCTTATTACCACAATACCCGTTTCTGCTCAGCAATGGGTATTGGATGAAATCGCAGAGGAACATGACTCTTCGGAAAGTATTCCAACATGGCTTGTTGGCGTTTTACTAATTATCGTTTTTTTTGTCTATAAGCATTTGCAACGTAAAGATGATGAAGAACAAGAAAGACGCATCAAGGAGCAAAAATATGAAGAGGAACAACAACTTGAAGAGCAACTTCAAAAATATAGAGAGCAACATGACGATGACGTAGACTTTTACGAAGATGATGACAACCTCATTATCCCCGATATTCCTTCTGCTCGTATAATAAATAAAGAACCGTCAGCAACAAAATCTGTAAGTGATGAATCCACCATTCAATCAACACCAATTGAAACGGAATTTTACACTATTTCTGCTGATAGAAAGACTTTTATAAAGGCGAAAGATACGGATTCTATCATAATTCCAGATGGAGTTGAAGTTATCAAGTTTGAAGCTTTTATGATGAGAAAAATAAAAAGCATTGTCATTCCAAAGTCTGTAAAAAAAATAGAGGGTTTAGCTTTTTCGGGTTGCAGCGTAGAAAAATTGGTTATTCCCAATTCTATTGGTGATTTTGGTAAATTCACTTTCGATGGATGTGATAGTTTAACGGATGTTATTATTGAAGAGGGTATAACCAAACTTGGCATAGGTATGTTTCGAAACTGCATGTCACTGAAATCAGTTTTATTACCTCAATCGCTTCTATCTATTCCCAATTCTGCATTCGAGGGTTGTATTTCTCTTGATAATGTAACATTACCGCCTAATATCAAATATATTGGTGATGATGCGTTTTGTAATTGTCAATCGCTAACAGAATTATGTATCCCCCCATCCATTTCAAATATTGGTTTTTCTGCATTTCGAGGATGTGGTTTGAAAAGCATAAATATTCCAAAGACTCTTTTTGGCATTTCTGAATATATGTTTTATGACGCATATGATTTGAAAAAAGTGGAATTGCCCAATACAATTACTTGTATAATGTCACACGCATTCTACGGATGCGAGTACTTACATATTATTATTCCACCCAGTGTATCCTATATTGCGCCAGACGCTTTTGACCAATGTAATGAATACAGTTATGAAAATTTGTGCATTGAAGTTCCTAAAGGAAAAAAAGAAAAATTGGAACAATTGAATGAACACTTAAAAGGTAAAATTTTAGAATATGATGTAACAGAAGATATGGCTATATCATCAGACTTACAAGAGCACAAAACACGATTTATCGATTTTCATATTTTTAAGGAAAAAGAAAACCTACGAAACCAAGAACCCATGTTTTACAACGGAGTTCAGGTTGCTTTTAGATACGAAAACAAATGTACCTATGACAATTTCGAGTAGTGCGAAATAGTTGTTTACGCGAGTTCTGGATAAGGTCTCGCGTTATTATGTGTTCATTAAAAAGCAAGTTATGGCAGTATTGTTTGACCAATTTAGCTATAGGATGAACAAAACATCCGGGGGCATTTATTATGATCGCTGGCATGGACATATGTTTCCTGAAATATCAATGCCCGAAAAACTATACTTTTTGAATCGAATTATTTCGGCACTTTTGACGCACGATAAACTTTTCATCAGAACAGACTCAATAGAAGAAATGATTGAGTGTATTGGATTTGATGCTTTCAGAATGCTTTATAATGGAGGCGAAATAGTAATTTTAGATAATTGGTGGGTTCCAGCTTTTATGTGTAACGGAAATTCCGTATTATATATGAATATGCATGAAACGCAATATCAAGATAAAATATGCTCTCGCCTATTAGAACGCAAAGGATTAGAAGCGTCACGTTTTATGAATTCAATTTTAAAAAAGGTGTGTAATACATCTGATTCCGATACATATGACTTTTGGGACAATACTTCACAAGAAAATATGTATGAAGATTTTTCTTACAATGATAGAATTCGAGCTCTTTTGAATATTCAATCTGAAAGTATCATGTCCATTTCAAATGAGGATGATACTTGGTCGGCTGTAAGACTTTGCTTGTTTGAACGAAGTATAGAATGGTCTAAACAGCTTAAAACAGATGAGATTTTACTTGAAGATGAAGCAAAAAAGTACTTGTTATACAAAAGTGACATTCAATTAGATAGCATTATCCAATATTTCAAACTGGTTCTTTATGCCAAAGGTATACCAAATCTATCAATTTTATACTATAATGGTGTGATTTCAATGAAAGATATTATCAGAGTTAGAGATAAGGTCGCTTTTGGAAAATTTACTTCTTGGCTTAAAAGTCACAATTATAGTGTCAAGGAATTGGAATTAGCTTTGTTAAATGGACGTTCAAATAATAGTGTGATTGAAAAATGGTTAAGATGGGCTGTTGTTTGTGGCTCACCATTACTTCTGTCAGCAGGGACAGTGCAGACACTTACTGGTATTGGACTAAGTTTTTTGGAACAGCTTTTACCACAATTTTCTGGGCAAAAAATTCCTGTTCTGTACTTTGATAATGTTTTATCAAAGCAATTTGACTCAAGTAAGATGAACAGGAAATTGCAATCAAAGTTTGGCTTTTAGCTGATATGGATTATCGGAATAGGTTAAAAATAACAAGACCTATTTTCATGTTCAAAAAAATAGTTACTTTTGTATCTGAAAGAGTTATTTGAATGCAAATCATAGCAGAATACAGCAACAAGAACGGTTGGCAATTCGTTACCTCAAAATCGGGTAATTCTCCCAAGGTCCTTATTATAAAGGGATAAGGATTGTATTCCAAACATACATAAATTTTTGGGCGACAGAGCGAGTTTTCTTATTCCCGAAGATATTGAAGAAAGGTTGAAATCTGGGAATACGGGACTGTATGACACTCAATATCTTAGATATAAAAATCTGAAGATTATAGATTCACGTTTGAATGGGTTGGTTGAAATGATTCATCACTATGGTAGGGTGTATGAACAGGAAGGATACATTGAAAAATGTGCATACTAAATAGGGACATTCAGTAAATAGTAGTAAAAGAAAGCGTTTTTACAAAACTATACCTAATACTGCCCCCCGTATTTTCTCCTCTAAAATTCTTCATTGTTTCACGTTTTAAATTCGCGCAAACTAAGAATAACTTTCAGAGAGTAAAAATACGGGGGTGCTGAGTACTTACTTTGTATTAGCTTAAATTCTTTAATCTATTGATTGAATTCCGAAAGATTGTCAATCATCTTTTTTTAGATTCTGCTCGTTTTCTTCTTTAGATATAGAAGAGTCATTCACGAAGTGCGAACAAGGAAAAAGAGGACATCCTCCACAATTATTTCTTTTTTGATCTTTGCGACATTAATAACAGCTTTTCGTTTACATATACCATATAGTCCCCAAACATCTTTCGAAAACGGATATGCCCCAGCTCTTGTAGTTGATAGCATATAAACTCTACAAATTCAATATTGCTTGCCATAATATAGATTTTCTTTTGCAGCTTGTATTAAACTAAAAATAAGGATCTCTTATTATAATATTCTGAGAAGTTCTTGATGGATATTTCCGTTTGTTCCGATTACTTGGTTTCCTTGTCTGGGATTAAGCTTATTCCCAATCCAGTCAGTTACCTTTCCTCCTGCCTCTTCTACCAAAAGTATGCCTGCAGCATAGTCCCAAGGGTTCAGATACACTTCAAAATATCCACCTTGCCGGCCACATGCTGTATATGCCAGTTCCAGTGCCGCAGACCCCAATCTTCGGATGTCTTGTGAGTTTTCGTAGACCTTGAGAAACCTAGTAAAGTTTTCTTTAGCCAGTTCTCTTTTAGCAGTTCCGATACCGATGAGAGTTTCCGACAGTTTTTTGGCAGAGGAAACATGGATAGGCTTGCCATTCAAGAAACTACCTTCTCCTTTGATTGCAGAGAAAACCTCATCATGGTATGGGTCATAAACAATGCCTAATACAATTTCATTTTGTTGGCAAAGAGCCAATGATACTACGCTGTGGTGATAGTCATGTATGAGATTGGTTGTTCCATCCACGGGGTCTAGAATCCAATAACTATCTGTGTTCATCTGTTGCAAGCCGGTTTCTTCTCCGAGAAATTGGATTTCTGGGTATAGTTTATATAATTCATCTTTTAGGAAGTTCTGTACGGCTACATCCACTTGCGTGACATAATCGGCAACTCCTTTTTCTTTTACATGGGCTGCCATTTCCCGGTTTGTGATGATTTCTTTGGTTTCTTTAACCAAATAGATTATTCGTTGTAAATCCATGATTTTCTATATTAATGTTTTGCATAGAGTTTCCTCTTAGATTTAATGTAAAGTTACTTGTTTATTTAATATTTTATCACATGATGCGAATCAAAAATATCATTTGAGGAATTTTATTTTTGATTTCATTATGATTGTCGTCTTATTTTATACTCCATTTTATTATCTTGTATATATGAATGATATATATGCCCTTCAGTTATTATTTCTAGAATAAAGTGATGTGTTTATAATACTTGTTTTAGATATATGGGAGAGAAAATAGGATATGTCTAAGTATTCTTGTGGAAAAGTCACGCCTTGTTATCAGAAGGATATTGGAGAATATATTTAAAAAATATTGTCTAGGAATAAGAGTTTTACAAGAAAAGATATATGAAATACAAATACATTCTTCGATGTGCTAAATATATCTATGGTTTTTAGAATGAGAAGTTCTGTATTTTACATCCTGAAAATGCCTCTTTTGTCCCTTGGGAATTTCGAGGAACAAAAGGGACAAAAAAATGTCCCTCGAGTGTCTGGGGGACAAAATTGTTTTTTATAAAATTTTCTGTTGGGAATTGTACTACTTTATAATGCAGATTATCAATGTGCTATATCCATTTTGGCATAGTATTTAAAGGAATTCCATAAATATTGTTAAATTATCGATAATCAACTGTTTAAATATTTATCATTTGCCGATGCAGCATACATAGCTGCTTGAATGATAGATTGTTGCAATTTAATCGGTAGAAAAGTTGTTTTTGAGCCTTTTGGACTTGTTTTTAAGGCTATATTACACTCTTTTCCCAATGAATCAGAACCATGAGGAAATATTGTATCCTCAATGAAGTTCACCTATCTTCTATCCGACTACAAAGGTACAAAATTCCGTGATGTTTTCGCCAAGAATGCCAACTAAATGCAAGATATTCTCACGTATATTGTTTGCTGACCAAAAGAGAAAAATTTAGTTGAAGCCTTTTCTTCCCTCTGCTTGACTTAACTTTATTGCCCGTGTATATAATGACGGTCATTAAAGTCAAGTTGAGAGGTAGAGTCAAGTCTTTTTCTTTTGGCGAGCAAAATAGTTCTTTGATATGATGAGTGTATGATAAACAATTTGTATCGTTTGTAACGAATAACATATTGTTTGTTGATAGGTGTATATGGTGCTTACAAACAATATTATAGCATTTAGTTTTTGGAAATTTTTGCTCAAAATAGATTATGTATATGGTTAATTATGCCAAGACGTGCGTTTTTTCTATGTGTAATACATCATTAAATAAATAAAAAGTGTTACCTTTGTATATTATATGATAGGTTGGCTATGGCGAAGTCATCGACGTAGTCGCTTTGCACCTTAAATAAGAAAATATGGCAAAGAATACAATGGGTACAAAGTTGCCCCGAAAATTGGAGCAGAAGATGCAAATTGTAGGTGAGCAGATTAAGTTGGCTCGATTGCGCAGAAATCTGAGTGTGGCTCAGGTGGCTGAACGCGCCACCTGTTCACCGCTTACTGTGTCCAGAATAGAAAAAGGGACTCCTTCTGTTGCAATAGGGATCTATCTACGTGTTTTGTACGCATTGCAACTTGACGATGACATTCTATTGCTTGCCAAAGAAGATAAAATGGGAAAGTCTTTACAAGATTTGAGTTTGAAAACAAGAGAACGTGCATCCAAGAAAGAATAATCTATGAAAAAGTTGTATGTATATGCCGATTTCGATTGGCTCAAAGAAGTGGAACTCATTGGCGAATTAGGCTTTGAGTCTCTTCGTGGTGCGGACAGCTATTGTTTTACGTTCAATAATGAATGGTTAAGGCAGCATAGCGATCTGTTTTTGAGTGACGACCTGAATAATTACCCGGGACAACAATATACACAACCGGACAAGGATATATTCGGATGTTTTTCTGATGCTTTGCCGGATCGTTGGGGACGTACTTTGTTGTTGCGTCGTGAGCAATTAGTAGCAGCGGAAGAAAAGCGATCAGTACGGAGATTATCATCTTTCGATTTCTTGACTGGTATCGATGATTTCTCCCGAATGGGTGGATTCCGTTTTAAGGAAACCCCTGATAGTGAATTTATAAATGTAAGTGAATCGTTGAAAATCCCACCTCTGACAGATATTCGGGGATTGATTGCAGCCAGTGCTGAAATTGAGAAAAGCGAAGAAAATAATATGCTCCCCGATAGAAAATGGATTGCACAACTTGTGCAACCTGGAACATCGTTGGGAGGTGCAAGACCTAAAGCCAATGTAATAGACACGGATAAAACTCTATACGTTGCAAAGTTCCCATCACGTAAAGATGATTACGATGCCGGACTTTGGGAACATTTCAGCCACTTGCTTGCTACAAAAGCTGGGATAAATGCGGCGACAACAAAGGTGCTGACAACAGGAGAGAAATACCATACATTGCTCTCGAAACGTTTTGACAGAACACAAGAAGGCAAGCGGATTCATTTTGCATCAGCAATGACCTTGCTGGGACTGGAAGATGGAGATAATGCAACAACAGGACACGGCTATCTGGATATAGTTGACTTTATCCTTCAGAATTGCACAGACGTAGAGCGCAATTTGCAGGAACTCTATCGCCGTGTAGCGTTCAATATCTGTATAGGCAATAGCGATGACCATTTCCGCAATCATGGTTTTCTTTTGACTGCAAAAGGGTGGATATTGTCTCCAGCTTACGATATGAACCCTACTTTGAGTGAATTTCAAAGCCTGCTTATCTCAGCCACTTCCAATAAGGCGGGTTTAAGCATATTGCTTGATGCCTGCGAGGATTATATGCTTAATCGAAATACTGCAGAGAAGATTATTTCAGAGGTGATTGAAGCTGTGAAAGGATGGTGCGAATTGGCATCACGATTAGGAATTTCCAAGAGAGAGATGGATATGTTTGCCGGAGTGTTTGATGCAAGGTGGAACGATTGCGTTTGATTTACAGGAATAGAATATTGTTGGTAAACTGTTGCTGTCCATGCTTTTATAGGGTGGTGATGGATAAATTTTATTTATATGAAAAAATCAGATATATTTTGGCAGACATATTTGAGTCTCGAAAAAGAGTTCATTAATGTTTCTAATTTCATATTTATAACGGATGAAATTACAACTCATGAGAATGGTAAAGAAATTACTAAACCATGTAATTCCCAATTGGAGACGTTTTCACCCCATATAGCAGATTTACTTATACGATGCTGTGTCCAAATAGAAGCAATTTCTAAGGAACTGTATTACGACAATGGCGGGTCAAAACCACGTGGAGATAAAAGCTTGTTTTTTGATGAGGATTGCTTAAAACTTATTGATATAAAATGGGTGATACATGATAAACGAGTTTTGGTTGTTGCTCCATTCTTCAATTTGACCAAAGAAGAAAATCTAGTTCTAAGACCATTAAAGAATGCCCATAAAAGAGCTGGTACATTTTGGGAAAAAGCATATCAAGCTGTAAAACATGATAGATTTGCTTCTCTCAAAGATGGCAATATAAAAGCTCTTTTACATTCGATGGCTGCGCTTTATCTATTAAACTTATACTATAGAAATGACTCTTGGATTGTTAAATATCAAGAATTATCCAAGAGTGATTTTAGTATGGGGTCTTCAATCTTTGCAGTGAAACAACCAGAGGTTGGTCAATTATGGTATGGCAATACCCCAACCATAAGTGAAAGCCCTTATGTCGTAAGATACCAAGCAGAAGATTACAAACGAATTGAGGCAATGCAAAAAGCCGATAATGAAGCATTAAATCATTATTGGTAGCAACAGCCAGAAATCAGGGAGCCTGAGTTTTTGGCAATACTTGCATCAGAAAGGAAAAAACAAGAATTGGATCCTACTCATAGAATCTTATATCTTTGGGAGTTGGGTATTTATCGATTAAAAAAAAATGTTACCCACAAATCTGCCGTTTGAGGAAAGAAAAGAAAAATTTATCAAGAGCGAGGCTTGGAATTGTTGGGTAAATCAACATAACATTCATTTAAATCCTGAAGAAATAACGGAAAATAATATTGATGAGGAGATTAAGAATGTCGGTAGGCGATGGGGCATGGATATGGAAAAGCAGTATAATACCATGAGTTGGATTCATTTAGCGATGAATGGTGCTATATGTAAAGTATATATACCATGATTCATTTTAAATTGAACGCTACATGTTAAAGTTCCTGTGTCGTGAGTTGTCGGCATTGGGTGTTAAAGAACCGCAATACCATTTCGTTGCCTTTATCATGAAAGCAATTGTTTGCGTGAAGGTTTTGGAGAAGGGACAAGAAACTAACATTCCGACCAAAAGAGACCAGCAAACGACCAGTTAGGGCATGACAATGGCATAACTGGGGCGCAATAGGGGCATAACAAGATACTTTCTCTATAGCAGAAAACCCTCATTAGTATTTCTACATTAGCGAAGCAATGCGAAGTTTCGGAGAAAGCAATGAGGATAACACTGGAGCGCATGAAAGCAGGGAATGTTATAAAACGAGTTGTGGTAAGTTTTTTGGGGACATTGGGAAATCCTTTTATCAACATCTAAGGAAACAAAATAATATGAATTATGGCAAAGAAAGCAACAAATAAGAAAGATGGCAACACGATTTGGAATTTCCAAGAGAGATGAATCTTTTGCCGGAGTGTTGGAGGGGCGATGTAAGGTGGAATAATTGTTATGGTGTGCCAAATCACCAAGTAAAAATGCGCCAAATTACCAAGCGACACGAGGTAGAGGGCTGATTTGTATGTAGTTGAGTTATAGGGTGTGGGCGAACTTTGTATTATGCTGCGCGAACATAATGTTTGTGCAGCATAATTTTTTTGAAAGGTGAAATTCATTGATGGAATGGATAAAAACGATACATGTGTTCTTTTGCATATCTTTATGCCAACTGTAGTCATTCCTTTAAACGATGTTTTTGTTGCTTATCTACTTGGCTATATGAGAAATTAAATGTATCTTTGTTTGCTATATAACGAGTATAATTTGAATATTGATGTCGAACAATCAACAAATAATGATGAATAGGATTAAGGCAGTACTGGCTGAAAGGCAACGAACCAATAGATGGTTGGCAACTCAAATGGGCAAATCAGAGAACACAATTTCAAGATGGTGTTCCAATAAGTCGCAGCCGTCTATTGCCCAGCTGCAAGAAATAGCAAAATGGTTGGATGTTGATGTCAGAATACTAATCACACCTACTAAAGAACTGTAAGAGAATATGGAACAAGCTCAATATAATCAGCTATTTTCTTTCATCTGGAATATTGCGACAGATGTACTTGTGTATGCCTTTGATAAAGGCGAATACAAGAAAATTATTATGCCAATGATGGTGTTGCGTCGTATCGATGTGCTTCTTGAACCAACAAAGGCAATCTTATTGGCTCAAAAGAAAATGCTTGATGATAATAAAATAGCCAATCAAGATCCAATCTTGTTTACCACTACAGGGTATCCTTTCTACAATACTTCACTTTTTACAATGAAGACATTGAAGAGTGAAACCGATCCATTACGGCTAAAGATGAATTTTAATGATTATCTTAACGGTTTCAGTAAAGATGTTCAGGATATTCTTGATAAGTTTCATCTCCGTCAAATGGTTGACAACCTTACGGAGGCAGAACGTTTAGGGAGTATAATTGAAAAATTTACAGATGATAAGATAAATCTTAGCAATAAGCCTGTTCTTGATGATAATGGTAATGTGAAATTTCCTGCCCTTGATAATCATACAATGGGTACGATGTTCGAGGAACTACTTAGAAGATTTAATGAAGAAAATAATGTAACGGAAGCCGGTGAGCATTTCACGCCTCGTGATTATGTAAAACTGCTTGCAGATTTGGCTGTTATACCAGTTGCAGACAAAATTAAAGACAATACATACACGGTGTATGATGGTGCTTGTGGAACAGGTGGTATTCTTACTATTGCACAAGATCGCATTAAAGAAGTTGCTAACGAAAGAGGCAAGAATGTTCAAGTGCTGATATATGGGCAAGAGCTTCAACCTGAAACTTTTGCGACCTGCAAGGCAGACCTGATGATTTCAGGCGATATTCAGGCATTTCAGTATGTACATGGTACAGAGATGCGTGAATACATAGCGTTCGATAGTACCATTTCACGAGATGGACATCCTGGCGAAACTTATGACTTTTGTATCTCTAATCCTCCATTTGGTACTCCTTGGAAGGAGGATCTCAAGAAGCGAGGATTAGCAGAGACTGAGAAGAAGAAGTTTACAGACAGTCGCTTTACATTGATTGGGGAAGATGACGTGGAAATATCATTTATCCCTGATATTGGCGACTGTCAAATGATGTTTCTTGCAAATAATCTTTCACGAATGAAAAATACCACAGAGTTAGGTACTCGTATCGTGGAGGTTCATAACGGCTCTTCTCTCTTTACAGGCGATGCCGGTAGTGGTGCAAGTAACCTTCGTCAATATATTATTGAAAATGACCTGTTGGAAGCAATTGTGGCTATGCCAGAAAAAGACTTCTACAATACAGGTATTGGTACATTTATATGGATTGTAACAAACCGCAAGGAAGAACGCCGTCGCGGTTATGTTCAACTGATTGATGCGACAGAAATTAAATCTCCGTTGCGTAAGAATTTGGGAGAGAAGAATTGTGAAACTACCGAATCTGACCGACAGCAGATTGTAAAATTACTTACCGACTATGCAGAAACGCCGCAAAGCAAGATTTTCCCGAACAATGAGTTTGGCTATTGGAGTGTGAAGGTATGCCGTCCTCTGCGCCTTCATTTTGAGTATAATGAAGAGCGTGAGGCTGAAATGTACCGTAAGGAGAAGGATACTGCCGTTTGTTGTGAGGTAATGACCTTTGTCAAACAATATGACCATTCGGCTGATCATGATTTCAATGCTCTGCAAGAGTTATTGAAGGTTGCAATAAAAGAAATGAAGAGTAAGCCTAAAAAGAAGCATATTGATTTACTCCAGAAGTAACTACACTACAACTTGTCCGGACGCAGAAATCGTTTTTGACTCAGATGGTTGCCAAATTGCAGACAAAGCATTGGAAGATACTGAGATAATCCCATTCCGCTATGAGGGTGGTATTGATGGATTCTTGCAGAATGAGATTTTACCATACACCCACGATGCTTGGATAGATGAAAAGTTTATACAAGTTGGATATGAGCTCTCATTTACAAAATACTTTTATAAGCCAAAGGCATTACGTTCTATAGAGGATATAACACGAGACATTCGTGCTATTGAGGAACGCACTGAGGGTATGTTGGATGATATTTTGGGTAAGGTATGAGACAGTACGATGAATATAAAGATACGGGTATAGAATGGTTGCCAAAATTGCCAAGTCATTGGCAACTAGAACAACTACGCAAGTATATTCGTCAGGTATCTAAGAAGGGATATCCTGAAAAACAATTGCTATCAGTTACACGAGAGCAAGGCGTAATTGTGCGTGATACAGAATCAAAAGAAGAGAATCACAACTTTATCCCAGAAGATCTTAGTGGTTATAAGTATGTTGAAGAGGGACAACTCGTAATCAATAAGATGAAATCGTGGCAAGGGGCATATGGAGTATCAGATTATGAGGGAATAGTTAGTCCGGCATATTTTGTTTGTGATTTAGATTTTTCTATTAAGAGATTCTTTAGTTTAGCGTTAAGAAGTAGTATTTATATTAGTTTCTTTGCGCAATATTCCAAAGGAATTCGTGTTGGCCAATGGGATTTATCGCCAGTCGCCCTCAAGTCCATTCCATTTTTGGAACCACCTCTTGCCGAGCAAGAGAGAATTGTGAGTTATCTTGAAAGTAAAACCCTATGTATAGATGCGTATGTTCGAGAGAGAGAGAGAGTTACAGCTGCTTAATGAACTAAAAGAGGCTGAGGTTTCCAATGTTATCGCACGAGGTTTGAATCCCGATGTGAAGATGAAGGATAGTGGTATTCCGTGGATTGGTATGATACCAGAACACTGGGAGGTTCGCCGTCTCTCACAAGTTTCATATGAACATTTTATCTCGAATAAGAATATTCATCACCAAAATCTGTTATCTCTTAGTTATGGGAGAATAATTAGAAAGGATATTAATACTACGGAAGGTCTATTACCTGCATCATTTGATACTTATCAAGTGGTTGAGGAAGAAAATATTGTTTTACGTCTTACAGATTTACAAAATGATCAAAAGAGTCTTAGAGTTGGGTTAGTTAAAGAAGAAGGTATTGTAACTTCTGCATATATATGTCTAGGCGTTTTAAATGATTCAATCATTCCTTCTTATTTGTATAATACTCTTCATTCTTACGATATCAAAAAGTTGTTTTACAGTATGGGAGGGGGATTAAGGCAGAATTTAAATTGGCAAGGTCTGAAAAAGATTGATATTCCTCTCCCTCCTATTGAAGAACAGTATGCAATTGTTGATTATATCGAGGATAAATGTGCGAAAGTAAACTCTCTTATGGCTGAACTTGAAGCAGAAATAGAGTATTTGAAAGAATATAAACAGAAACTTATTGCAGATTGTGTAACAGGCCAAATAAATGTGCAATCTGAATTATAAATAGATGAAGTTATGGTAACTGACACATCAGAGAAAAATCTTGAGACTATCCTTGTGAGCTATTTGTGCGATGCACAGGGTTACGAAGAGGGAACTTCAGAGGATTATAACAAGAACTATGCACTCGATACTGAACGCGTAAAGCGATTTATTCTCTCTACACAAAAAAAGAAAGCTGAGAATACTGCCTGTTTTACGAGCGAAGTATCAGAACGCAAGTTTTTTGCCGAGTTGAATAAACAACTTGCTTCTCGTGGTATTACTGATGTGTTGAGAAAAGGATTCCGTTACATATCGGAGCTCTTCGATATGTACTATCCGTTGCCGTCTGAGTTGAATCCTACAGCTCAGGAAATGTATGCAAAAAATATTTTTTGTGTAACAAGACAATTGTTCTATAGCAAGGACAATTCGAATAGCATTGATGTAATGGTTTCGTTGAATGGAATGCCAGTGATGACAATGGAACTGAAAAACCATTACACCAATCAAACCGTTGAGAACGCCATAAGACAATATCAAACTGACCGTGATGCGAGTGATCCGCTACTTGTGCCTAAAAGATGTGCCGTACACTTTGCTGTTGATGATGATAATATCCGTATGTGTACTTGGCTTTGCGGTAAAAGCTCTTGGTTTTTACCATTCGACAAAGGTCTCAATGGTGGTGCAGGTAATCCTGTTAATCCCAATGGCTTGCGCACATCATATCTTTGGGAGGATATATTAAAGAAAGAATCTTTGTCGGATATACTTGAAAATTATGCACAAGTTGTAAAAAAGAAAGATGAGAAGACCGGTAAGGAGAAGGTTTCTGTTGTGTGGCCGCGCTATCATCAATTGGAGGTCGTCCGACAATTATTAGCCGAAACGCGAGCAAAAGGTGTTGGCCAGCGTTATTTGATTCAACACTCGGCTGGTTCGGGCAAGTCTAATTCAATAACTTGGTTGGCATATCAACTTGTTGGTTTACTGGATGGTACAGAACCTTTAATGGATAGTGTCATTGTTGTTACAGACCGAGTAAACTTGGATAAGCAAATTCGTGATAACATCGCCTCCTTCAAGCGTTTGTCTAATCTTGTCGCTTGGGCCGATAGTGCAGAAACATTGCGTAAGAATTTAGAGAGTGGCAAGAAGATTATTATCACAATAGTACACAAATTTCCATTCATCCTCGAAACCATTGGTTCGGAGATGAAGCATAAACGTTTTGGTATTATCATAGACGAAGCACATAGTAGCCAGAATGGTTCTATGTCTGCAAAAATGAACATTGCCCTTAGCGGCAATGTCGGAGAAAATGGTGAAGACTTGGAAGATAAGCTAAATGCTATTATTGAGGGGCGTAAGATGGTGAAAAATGCGAACTACTACGCATTTACTGCTACGCCAAAGAACAAAACGCTTCAAATGTTTGGAACTGCCTTTGAACAGCCGGATGGCGAAATCGGGCATCGACCATTCCACGAGTATACAATGAAGCAAGCAATTGAAGAGGGTTTCATTATGGATGTACTTAGGCACTATACGACATATAACAGCTACTATAAGATTGCTAAAGCCATAGAGTCTGATCCTGAGTTTGAAAAGAAGCAAGCCCAGAAGAAACTTAGAGCATTCGTGGAGAGCCAGCCTGAAACAATTCAGCAGAAAGCTTCTATTATAGTGGAGCATTTCCATAGCCAGATTATTGACAAGGGCAAGATGGGTGGACAAGCTCGTGCCATGGTGGTAACAAGTAGTATTCTTCGGGCAATAGAGTTTTACTATGAAATCAGTCGCTTGCTTGAAGAACGTAAGAGCCCTTATAAGGCGATTGTAGCATTCTCTGGTAGCAAGAATTATGGTGGCAAAGATGTTACAGAATCTGACGTAAATGGTTTCCCGTCAAAAGATATTGAGGGTAATATGGAGCGTGAACCGTATCGTATCTTAGTTGTTGCAGAGAAGTTCCAAACTGGATATGATCAGCCATTGCTTCATACGATGTATGTGGATAGAGTCCTAACTGATGTAAAGGCCGTTCAGACCTTGTCTCGCTTGAATCGTTGCCATCCCAAAAAACGAGATACTTTTGTACTTGATTTTGCCAACGACGCAGAAAGCATTAAAAATTCGTTCCAGCGATTCTATAAGACTACAATATTGTCAAAAGAGACTGACCCGAATAGGTTGAATGACCTCATTCAAGAGATTGAAAGCGCTAATATATATTCTGAAGAGGATATATTCATACTCAATGAAAAGTATTGGACGGGGGCTTCTCGCGAGGAGATTGACCCTATAATCAACAATTCTGTAGAGCGATTCAAAGAGCTTGAAGAGAATATTCAAATCAGATGCAAGAGTAGCATTAAATCCTTCTTGCGTACATATCCTTTTCTCGCAGCCGTTTTGCCCTTTAAGAGTGTGGAATGGGAAAAATTAAACACATATTTCTCATTGTTGATACACAAGTTGCCAGTGTTGAGAGGCGAGGATTTTACCGAAGGACTCATTGAAGCAATTGATTTTGATCAATACCGAATTGTTAAAGGTGAGGAGCAAAAAATTGAACTGGAAAACTCTGATGCCGAGATTGAGCCAACTCCTGTGGGTACACCTAAAGGTAAAGCAGAACTCAATATGGCGAGATTGAGCGAGATATTGGATGAGTTTAATGGTATTAATTGGCTTGATAAGGAAAAAGCGAAGCAACAACTTGAGGAGTTGCCTGTGCGCTTGCAAGCTGATGAAGCGTTTGTGAATGCCGCCCGAAATAGCGACAAAGAAACAGCTCAGCAGCAATGTAATATGTCATTGATGATGATTATTGCACGAATGCTTAATGAGAATACAGAATTCTGTAGAAATTATCTCGACAACCCTGATTTTATGAATTTCATTAATCAGAGAGTATTTAATGCAGCATATGAAAACGCAAATAAATAAGATATCATGAAACTCGGAAAGATTAAACGTATTAATGACCTGCGTTCTGTTTGGCAGCATGAAACGAAGGACTTTAGTAAATGGCTTGCCCAAGAATGCAATTTGCAGCAATTAAGTGATGCTATTGGAATTGATATCGTTTTAGAAGAATGTGAGTCTTCTGTTGGAAGTTTCAATGTAGATTTATATGCTATTGAGGAGAGTGCAGAAAGACGTATTATAATTGAAAATCAACTTGAAGACACCAACCATGACCACCTTGGCAAGCTTATTACTTATGCGTCAGGGAAAGGTGCGGAAGTCATTGTGTGGATAGTAAAACGCGCACGTGACGAACATCGTCAAGCAATAGAATGGCTGAATCAAAATACAGGTGTTAAAATAGGCTTTTTTCTCGTAGAAATTGAATTATGGCAAATTGATGATTCTGCGATTGCTCCAAAATTTAATGTAGTAGAACGTCCTAATGACTGGGCTAAACAAATGAAGAATGTCGCTAGTTTAAGCGAGACCAAACAGCTGCAACTCAATTTTTGGCAGCAACTATCAGAGTATATTAAATCAAATGAATCCTTTGCAAAGGAATTTTCTGCGAGAAAAGCACAGCCACAACATTGGTATGACTTGAGTGTCGGAAGTTCATCATACCATGTTAGCTTAACTGTAAATACGCAGAAAAAACGTTTAGGTGCTGAAATATATATACCTGACGACAAAGATAAATTCGCCATGTTCAAGCAGTATGCACAAGAAATAGAAGAGTCAATAGGCGGCAAGGTAGAATGGAGAGAAGCGGACAAAGCAACTCGCATTATTACTCTTTATTCTTATGATATAAGTAATGAAAGCCAATGGAACTTTGCATTTGAATGGTTGATGAACAAGGCTTTGATATTTAAAAGAATTGCAAAGCAGTTTGATAAATAGATGCCTAAGGATATTTAGATATTTTCTCGCAAATTAGAATCATTGTAAGCTTATGTTGATTAAAACGGATATTTCGAGTGATTTCTTAAACTTATTTACCAAAATCTTTGAAAATGAAACATTGGAAGGTGGTAATAGGTTGAATGTGTTTATGTTGAAAATATCTAACAATCAGTTTAATTATGGTAATCTAAGCGAAGAATTAGAAAATGCATTAATAACGTATGCTTTATCTAGGCATACATGTAATGAATTAATTGAACAAAAGAAGTTTGGAAATTTAGCTTCACAAGCAAGAGAGAAATTAAGACGTGCTAAAAGTAACACAGGAGAATTAGGAGAACTTCTTTTGTATTGCTTGTTAGAGTCGCACTTGCATGCTCCCAAGCTGCTTACAAAATTAGAATTGAAAACTGCTTCAAATGAGTATGTTAAGGGGGCTGATGGCGTTCATTTGTTAAAGATTGGCGATGCATCATATCAAATGGTTTTTGGAGAATCGAAACTACATGGAGATTTGAAAAGCGGAATTATCTCTGCGTTTGAATCTATCAAAACAATGTTAGACAACGACCTCGATAAAATGAGGTATGAAGTTCATTTGGTAAATACGAATTTGTTAAAAGAGACAGTATCGGAGGACTCGTATGAAATATTAAAGAAAATCTTAATACCAAGTGAGAATGATGAAAATCTAAATCTTGATAATTCTTTTGGAGTCTTCCTAGGTTTTGACATTTCAATGTCAGATGATGAACGTCGTGTTAGTAATGCTGAATTTAGAACTATTATATCGGAAAAAGTAAAGTCAAGTATAAATAAAATAGTGCCGACAATTAATGAGCAGTTGAAGAAGAACGAGTTTATCGGATACAACTTTTATTTTTACATTTTACCATTTTCTGACTTGGATAAAACTAGAACGGAAATCATAAACAGGCTGAAAAAATAATAGCTATGATTCTGGCAGATAAGATTGCACAAGAGATAATGGGTAGCGAGTATTTTCAATCGCTTTTTGTGATATGTATGGAACGTTCATATTATCAAATACTGAATTTATGTAAATCAATACAATATAAAGAAAAAGAGTATAAAGATTTATTGAGATTTGCCGATTTATTATCAGCATCCTCTTTTTCTGAAGCTCGTAGCTATGCGTACCATATTATAACTTTCTTAAATAGTTCATATAAGAATGAACCATATTATAGAATGGTATCTAAATCTGTATATTATAATCTTGGCAATTTTCCTGCAGTTAATTATTTAACTAAAGAAGATTGTAACGAGGCTGTGCTTCCATTAGATAAAATGATACAAATAGATGCTAAGAAAGCCTTACAAGAGGTTCCAAATTCAGATGGAATATACTTTACTGATACTCAATATGATTTATATTCGGGGTTAAGTGAATCTAGGGAATTTAGCTTCTCTGGACCGACATCTATGGGCAAATCCTTTATTATAAAAGCATTTATAAGTAGAATAATACACAATAGACCTCCTGAAAATTTAGCGGTAATAGTTCCTACTAGAGCTCTTATCAGCCAGTTTACTCTCGAAATAAAAAAAGACTTGGGTATACAACTGGAACGTAATAAATATAAGGTTGTTACAAATTCAAATATATCAGAACTTATTCTTGAAAATAATACAAATCTAATTCTCGTATTAACTCCAGAACGGCTGATTAGTTTTTTGTCTCAAAACGAAAATCCTTCAATAGGTTTTTTATTTGTGGATGAGGCACATAAAATAGCACAAGACGATACTAGGAGTATAACAACATATATTGCTATAGAGAAGACACTAAAAAAATATCCTACAACCAAACTTTATTTTTCGTCTCCTAATGTCTCTAATCCGGATATTCTGCTAAAGTTGTTCAGGAAAGATGAGCAGAATTCTTTTAAAACAGAGGAGACCACAGTTGCTCAGAATCTTTTTTTCTCTGATCTGAGTGAGGGAAAATTTTCATATTTTTATGGTAATGAGTTTCTTCCAATATCCACCAAAATCCCGGGAAGTGCCAGAACGGTAAATGGCTTTCTTGTAACTTATGGGAGAGATAGTAATTTGGTGTATTGTAATAGTGTAAGACGTACAATTGCTTATGCTATTCAGTTTGCTAATACAATATCCATAGATGATGCAACTAGAACAAACAATAAATTAAAGAAAGCATCTAAAATTATTGGTGATTATATTCATCCTGATTACTATTTAGCAAGTATCATAAAGAAGGGGGTAGCATATCATTTTGGCAATATGCCACAATTGATACGTAATTTAATCGAGGATTTATACAAGAATGGAGATATAAAATATATTTTTTGCACCTCTACATTATTAGAAGGTGTAAATATGCCTACGCAAAATTTATTTATACTTGATAATAAGAAACATCGGTCAGAACTCAAATCCATTGATTTTTGGAATCTTGCCGGGAGAGCAGGTCGTATGTCTCGAGAATTACAAGGAAATGTTTTTTGTATAAAACATAATGAATGTGATTGGAAAGGAAGCTCATTTTTTAAAAGTAAAAAAGTTGAGCTCATCCCAACTGTATACGACCGGATAAATAAAAATTTGAAAAGAATAGAAAATCAAATTAAGAATAATGAAATAAAGACAGGAACAGAGGAAGAAAAAAGAATTTTGCGTTATATCGCCAATATCATTTGTATCGATACTTTGGAACCGAAAAGTGGGTATAAAAGTCCAATTATAGAAGAGCTAATAAAAAGAAATAAGATTCAGATATTAGAATTGGCCAAAAGTAAAAATTCTAATATTGAAGTGCCATTTTCGTTATTAGATTCAAATGAATCTATAGACATCAGTATTCAAAATACAGTATATAAGCAGTTGTTTGAATTACATGTCGATAAAAAACAGATCACATTATCTGGCAATGTGGATTATGAGAATTGTCAAAGAGTTCTTGAAAAGTTTTATCATCTATATAATTGGGAGAAAACAAACATTAAGGAATTGAATAATGTGAATAGTCTAAAGTACTATGCATTTATTATGAATCAATGGATTAATGGAGTAAGCCTCAATCAGATAATATCAGACTCTATTAAATATAAAGAGTCCAGCCAATCATTTATACGACTGCCTTCTGGTGCTAATGAGATATTTAGCTCAAGAAAGAAAGAGCATGTGAATATTTTGATAGGTGAGATTATTCGAGATATAGAAAAGGTTATTAGATTCCATTTCGAAAAATATTTCAACCATTACTTCTTAGTATTGAAGCATATTTTGGGAGAAGATAACGCAGGTGATAATTGGGCTGTATTACTTGAATATGGAACTCGAAATAGAATTGTGATAGCATTGCAGAATTTAGGCTTGTCAAGATATACCGCAAATATAGTGTATGATAAATGTCGAGCAGCTTTAATAGTTGAAAATGGTAAGCTAAAAGGGTTTGAGAAGTCTTTAATTTTAAGTATGCTTCGACAAAATTCATTGGAATATGACGAAGTCTACGAATTATTATAAAAGGCAATAATACTTATGTCACAAGATATTCAATTCATATTATATAACCTTCCGGAAAAGGAAGGTAAGGTGCAGGTAATCATCAGGGATGAAACCATTTGGTGTACCCAAAAGGCGATGGCTCAACTTTTTGGTGTGGATATGACTGTCGTTTCCAAGCATCTCAAAAATGTATTCGAGTCGTCAGAGCTACAGCAAGATTCAGTATGTGTAAAATTTGCACATACTTGGCGATATAGTTTTGTATCGATTATTGTATAATTTATGGCAAAGAATATAGAAATACGAAATAGTACAGCAGAGTTCCTAATCTTTATGCTTGAGGGCAAAGAGGATGGAATTCAGGTGATGTATAAGAATGAAACCATTTGGGCAACGCAAAAGGCGATGGCGCAGCTTTTTGATTGCTCAACTGATAATATTAGCCTGCACT
>OHIM01000417.1_pt1 | contig 25365 bp, 25 predicted proteins | sample 1568271 | NCBI WGS metagenome assembly OHIM01 (sample SAMEA3879580, study PRJEB24766) | human gut metagenome | biome: human-associated habitat; feature: feces | place: USA | collected 1985/1987
TGGAAGGACCGGAACGTCTGGTTGCAAACTGGGGAGCAAAAGGATTGATGGTTGACTTATCCGATATCCTGGACGACACAGATAAATCTGAAATTTATGAATCTGTATTATCCGCATGTGTGAACAAAGAGGGAGCTACTTATGAATATCCGCTTTGTATGACAGCACATTGTATGGCAATCAACAAAACAGTATTTGAGGAAGCTGACGCTATGCAGTATGTAGACGCTGAGAACCATACATGGACAACAGATGATTTCTTCAAAGCAATGGATGCTGTTTATGCTCACACAGGTCAGACCGTAGGTGCTGTTTACTGTAGTGGTCAGGGTGGTGACCAGGGAACAAGAGCCCTCATCAACAACCTTTACGGTGGAACATTCACAGACGCAGATCACACAAAATATACAGCAGATTCCGCTGAGAACGTAAAAGCAATCCAGGCACTTGTTGATTCCAAAGCAATCGGATTTGATGCTTCTATCGCAGGTGGTGACGAGATCAACTTATTCCGTCAGGGTGTTTTAAATGTAGCATTCTGCTGGAACATTGCACAGCAGCTGAACGCTGACACCGCTGCCGCAGGCCAGACCATCAGCGGCGACGAGATCTTCCCCATGGCATTCCCCACCGAAAGCGGCGACCCGAAGCTGTGCGGCGGCATCTGGGGCTTCGGCATCTTTGATAACGGCGACGAGGCCAAGATCAAGGCTGCAAAGACCTTTATCGAGTTCATCGCTGCCGACCCCTCTCAGGTCAAGGACAGCGTGCTGGCTTCCACCTACTTCCCCGTCCGCACCAGCGTGGGCGACATCTACGCCGGTAACGAGGTCATGAGCGAGTACAGCAAGTTCATGGGCTATCTGGGCGACTACTACCAGATCACCCCGGGCTGGACCACTGCCCGTACCGAGTGGTGGAATATGCTGCAGCGCGTGGGCTCCGGCGAGGCCGTCGAGACTGCCGTCAAGACCTTTGTGGACAACGCAAACGCAGCCGCTGCTGCCGAGGCATAAGCGCTACTTTTTCTGAACTGCATCACAGCTGAACCGCAAGGCCCCTTCCTCCGGGTGAGGGAGGGGCCCTTTTACGGAAAAAACACTCTCAAACGAAAGGTCTGGTGATCCTCTTGGCTGCAAAGACGGCAATGAAAGAGCCCAAACGCAGCAGTGCGCTGGTACGGCGCGAAACCTTCGCCTCCTACTGCTTCCTGCTGCCCAGCCTGATCTTCTTTCTGGGCTTCGTCATCTACCCCATGATCCTCTGCGTGGTGACCAGCTTCTTTGACTCCACCATGAACCGCGCGGATATCTTTGTGGGGATGGCAAACTACAAGACCCTGTTTGCCGACCCCATTTTCCTTGGTGCATTAAAGAATACCTTCGTCATCGTTATCGTGTCGGTGCCCATCACCTGCATCTTCTCGCTGTGGGTGTCCTCCGCCATCGTAGACCTGCCGGAGTGGGCCACCAGCCTTTTCCGCTGCGTGTTCTACCTGCCCGTGGTCACCGGCTCTGTCGCCGTTACCGTGGTGTGGAAGTGGATGTACAACAACTACTACGGCATCTTCAACTATCTGGGCAAGAGCCTTGGTATTCTGGACAAAAACATCAACTGGCTGGGTGACGAGCGGTTCGCACTGGGCTGTATCATCCTGATCCTGCTCACTACCTCTGTGGGTCAGCCCATCGTGCTGTACGTTTCGGCACTGGGCAACGTGGATCAGTCCATCGTGGAGGCTGCCGAGGTGGACGGCGCTACTGACTTCCAGTGCTTCTGGAAGATCAAGTGGCCGGCTATTATGCCCACCACCCTGTACATTCTGGTCATCACCACCATCAACTCCTTCCAGTGCTTTGCACTGATCCAGCTGCTGACCTCCGGCGGCCCCAACCACAAGACCGATACCATTATGTACTACATCTACTACACCGCCTTCAAGCAGTACAAGTACGGCTACGGCAACGCCATGGGCGTGGTGCTGGCGGTGATCATCGCCATTCTGTCTGCTGTCCAGTTCAAGCTGGGCAACAAGGATAATTAAGGAGGTGCGGAACAATGCGTGCAACTGCTGCAAAAAAGCAAAAACCGTTGGAGCGCCATCCCAGTAAACTGAAAAAGATGAGCGCCTACGCCATTCTGGCGATTATCCTTATCAGCATTATGGCGGTGCTGTTCGCCTTCCCGCTGTACTGGATCATCACCGGCTCTTTCAAGACCGGTGCCGCCATCAACGCGACCACCCCGGAGTGGTGGCCCAGCCAGTGGGTGCTGACCAACTACCAGAAACTGTTTGCGGGCAAGCGTGCCCCGCTGTGGCAGCTGGCTGTGCCCTTCGGCTCCAAGTTCAGCGCCAACGGCGAGCCCGTCTACTTCTCAGTAGGCCCCATGGCTCCCGCCGCCATCCGCTGGATGATCAACACTGTGTTCATGGCCGTTATGTCCATGATCCTTACCTGCCTGACCGCCGCCATGGCCGGTTATGCGCTGGCCAAAAAGCGCTTTGTGGGCCGCAAGCTGCTGTTCACCCTGATCGTCTGCGCCATGGCACTGCCCAAGCAGGTCATCCTGATCCCCCTGCTGCGCGAGATGAGCGCACTGAACCTGTACAACACCATCTGGGCGGTCATCTTCCCCATCGTGGGCTGGCCGTTCGGCGTGTTCCTGATGAAGCAGTTCAGTGAGGGCATCCCCACCGAAATGCTGGAGGCTGCCCGCATCGATGGCGCCAGCGAGGCACGCACCTTTGTCAAGATCGTGCTGCCCATGGTCAAGCCCGGTATCGGCGCGCTGGCCATCTTTACCTTCATCAACAGCTGGAACGATTACTTCATGCAGTTGATCATGCTGTCCAGCACCAGCAACCTGACCATCTCGCTGGGCATTGCAAAGCTGCAGGCAGAGAACAGCACCGACTTCGGCCTGATCATGGCCGGTGCCGCACTGGCTGCTGTGCCGATCATCATCATCTTCCTCATCTTCCAGAAGTACTTCACCAAGGGCATCGCAATGGGTGCGGTTAAAGGCTAAAAATTACAGAAAGAAGGGCTTGAAACATGAAAGATATCAAAAAATATCAGGGTGTCATCCCTGCCTTTTACGCCTGCTATGACGCAGAGGGCAACATTTCGGTGGAGGGGGTCAAGGCACTGACCCGCCACCTGATCGCCAAGGGCGTCAAGGGCGTGTATGTGGGTGGCTCCTCCGGCGAGTGCATCTACCAGCACGTCGACGAGCGCAAGACCGTTCTGGAAGCTGTGATGAGCGAGGCCAAGGGCAAGCTGACCGTGATCGCTCACGTCGGCTGCAACAACACCGCCGACAGCATGGAGCTGGCACGCCACGCCGAGAGCGTGGGCGTGGACGCCATTGCCTCCATCCCGCCCATCTACTTCCACCTGCCGGAGTACGCCATTGCCAAGTACTGGAACGATATGTCCGCAGCAGCACCCAACACCGAGTTCGTCATCTACAACATCCCGCAGCTGGCTGGCACGGCGCTGACCATGAGCCTGCTGAACGAGATGCTGAAGAACCCCAACGTGGTGGCCGTGAAAAACAGCTCCATGCCCACGCAGGACATCCAGATGTTCAAGGATGCCGGCATTGCCGCCCGCGGCGAGGGCAACTTTGTGGTGTTCAATGGCCCGGACGAGCAGTTCGTTTCCGGCCGCGTCATCGGCGCAGACGGCGGCATCGGCGGCACTTATGCCGTAATGCCGGAGCTGTATCTGGCCATGAATGCCCATCTGGAAAAGGGCGAGATCGCAAAGGCCCGTGCCATCCAGTATGAGGCCAACCGCATCATCTACAAGATGTGCTCTGCCCACGGTAACCTGTATGCCGTGCAAAAGGAGATTTTGCGCCGGATGTACGGCTTGGAACTGGGCAGCGTGCGCGCCCCGATGCCCGGCCTGATCCCCGAGGATGAGCCCATCGTTGCCGAGGCACAGGCCATGATCGAAGCTGCCATCGCAAAGCTGTAACAGGATAAAAGCGCCCCTCTCCGTCTCTTTTTCAGAGGGGAGGCGGGCGCTTCTTTTATTGGAGGAAACGCGAATGATCTGCGATACCTTGCAGCATCTGGGCCGGTACAGGGGACTGCACCCCAACTTGGATACCGCCATTGACTACCTGCTTACCCACGACCTTACCGCCCTGCCGCTGGGGCGCACCGAGGTGGATGGGGACAAGGTGTTCATCAACCTGATGGACGCCACATTGCACCCGGACGCGGGCTACCACCCGGAGTACCACAAGCTTTATGCTGATTTACAGGTAGACCTTACCGGCAGCGAGGGCTGGGGCTACACCAATCTGCCCGGCGCGGAGATCGGGGAATTTACCGGGGATTGCGGCTTTCAGGCCAGCGCCAGCGTGGTGACCGGTGCACTGGGCGAGGGACGCTTTGTACTGTTCTTCCCGGAGGAACTGCATAAACCCGGCCTTGTACAGCACGGATGCGTCAGCGTGCGCAAGGCCGTTGTCAAGATCAGAATGGAGGAGTAAGACCATGGAAAAGGAAAAGCTGTTTGCACAGATCAAGGGCGGGCTGATCGTGTCCTGTCAGGCATTGGAGCACGAGCCGCTGTATACCAAGGAGGGCGGCGTGATGCCCCTGATGGCAAAAGCTGCCGCCATGAGTGGCGCTGTGGGCATCCGCGCCAACACCGTGCGGGACATTACCCAGATCAAGCAGGTGGTGGACCTGCCGGTCATCGGCATCATCAAAAAGGACTACCCCGGCACGCCCATGTACATCACCGTCACTATGAAGGAAGTGGACGAGCTGGTGGCCTGCGGGGTGGATATCCTTGCCGTGCAGGGCACCGGTGCGCTGCGCCCGGACGGCTCCACCTCCGCACAGTTCATCCGCGCCATCAAGGCAAAGTACCCCGAGCAGCTGGTGATGGCCGACTGCGATAACCTTGAAAATGCCATGCTCTGCGCCGAGGCCGGTGCTGACTTTGTGGGCACCACCATGCGCGGCTACACCCCCGAGACCACCGGCATTGACGATATCGACTTTGACTTCATCCGCAAGTTGTCCGCAGAGTGCCCGGCAAAGATCATTGCCGAGGGTCACATCCACTACCCGGAACAGGCGGTCAAGGCGCTGGAAGCCGGTGCCTTTGCGCTGGTGGTGGGCGGTGCCATTACCCGCCCGGCAGAGATCACCGCACGCTTTACCGGTGCCATCAACGCCGCAAAGAAATAACACAGGGGAGTGCCTGCTATGAAACACTATCTTGGTATCGATATCGGCGGCACCGCCGTCAAGCTGGGCATCGTGGACGAAGCCGGTGCAGTGCTGGCGAAAGCCGAAGAGAGCGTAAGCTTTGACGGCTACCGCACCCCCATCCTGACCACGGTGCTGAAGGCTGCACAAGCTTTCCTTGCCGCGCAGAGCGTCCCGGCGGAAAGCCTTGCGGGCATCGGCGTTTCTGCCACCGGGCAGATCGACAGCCGCAAGGGCATCGTGGCGGGTACCTGCGGCAATCTGCCCAACTACATCGGCGCACCCATCAAGGCGGAGCTGGAAAAGACCTTTGGTCTGCCGGTCACGGTAGCCAACGACGCCAACTGCATGACGCTGGGCGAGGTGTGGGTCGGCGGTGCACAGGGCTATACGGACGTCATCGGCGTGACGCTGGGCACCGGCGTGGGCGGAGGCATCCTGACCGGCGGCCGTCTGCTGGAAGGTGCGCGGGGTCTGGGCGGTGAGTTGGGCCACTACCGCACCCATGCGCTGGACGGCGTGGACTGCACCTGCGGCGCAAAGGGCTGCTGGGAGCGCTACGCTGCCACCACTGCTCTGGTGCGCGCCGCGCAGGAAAAAGACTCGGCATGGAAGGATGGCCGCGCCATCTTTGCCGCCGCAGAAGCGGACAACGAGACCGTGCTGGCGCTGCTGGACGCATGGACGGACGAGATCGCGCAGGGGCTTGCAGGCATGGTGCATATCTTCAACCCGCAGCTGATCCTGATCGGCGGCGGCGTGTCCGCCCAGCAAAAGCTGCTCATCGAGCCTATCGCTGAAAAGGTGAAAGCATCCGTCATGCCCGCCTTTGCCGAAGGACTGGAAATTCGTGCCGCACAGCTACACAACGATGCCGGTATGGTGGGCGCTGTGTACTACTTCCGACAGACGATGGAAAAGGAGTGATTTGGTTATGAAAAAGCATATTCTCTGTCTGGGTGATTCCAACACCCACGGCTATTGTGCCGACCCCAACGACTGCGCCGACCACGGCATCCGCTTCAACGAGGACGAGCGCTGGACCTGCCGCCTGCAAAAGGCGCTGGGCGAGGAATATCTGGTCACCGAGGAAGGTCTTTCCGGCCGCACTACCGTGTTCGTGGACCCGCTGCACGAATCCATGGATGCACTGAGCGTGGCTTACGCCCTGCTCAAGAGCCACGAAGTCATCGACCTGCTCATCATCATGCTGGGCACGAACGACGTCAAGGAGCGCTTTGGCGCAAACGCCGCCTGCATCGGCGCGGGCATGGAGCGGCTGCTGCTCAAGGTGAAAAGCGTGGACTGCTGGGGCGGTAAGGCGCCTAACATTCTGGTGGTGGCACCGCCCTGCATCAAGGACGGCTTCCACGATGCCGTCATGGGCGCAGGCTGCGTGGAAAAATCCCGCGGGGTCGCCGAGCAGCTGCGCATCGTAGCCGAGCGGCAGGGCGTGCACTTTATGGACGCCGCCGAGTGCGAGTTCAACGAGGTGGACTTTATGCACCTGACTTGCAAGGGTCACGCCCGGCTGGCAGAGCTGCTGACCGCAGAGGTGCCAAAGCTGGTCTGAGTGTGTTAAAAGAAAATGGACGGAGGAACGTCAAAGACGCTCCTCCGTCCATTTTTGTGCGGTGATGTGAGATGATATCAGAGGTTATGTGGCGCTTTTAGCCTGCTTGAGGATACGGATTACCTTGTATTTGGGTACATACTTTTCCGGGGCGAAATCCTCTTCCAGATAGCCCTGCTCGACACACCAGCGGGCGGCGGCAGCGGCATCGGTGGCTTGTGCAACGGTGGGCTGGGGGCAGCCTGCGTTCTGCCACAGCAGCTCAGCCAGCTGGCCCTGAGTCTTGGGGATGGCCGCATCTGCGGGCAGCAGGTTCTTCAGGATGGCGCGGGTAGTGATCTCGTAGCCGCCCCAGACTGCTGCGCCGCCAATGGCAACTGCTGCAATAGCACCGGCGGCGGACTCTGCGGGTGCTTCGGGCTCTTCGGGCTCTTCAGGTTCGGGCTTCGGCTGAGGAGTATCAACACCGAAATCCTCGTCCAGCGGCTGATCTGGATCGGGTCGGGTCGCCGGAGTAGCGGACCACTGTGCTGTCAGTCTGACAGCACCCCGGGGCATGATGAATGCGATCTCCTCAGTACCCTGCTCCATATCAGAGCCAAGCGTGCCGACCGTTACGCCAAAGTCCGCGCTGGTGCCTTCTTCCACTTTCCAGTGATGGAATTGCATGTTTTCAGCAGGTGCATCAGCCTTGATCGTGACTTTTTCGCCCGCCTTTACGCGCACAAAGCTGTCCTGCGTGCCATTGATTGTACCGCCTTCCACGATGACCGGCAGACTCATTGCGATGGCGGGAATACTGTAGACAGCACTCAGTTCCACAGGCTTGTCAGACATGGTGAACATAAAAGTTTCGTTTTTGATCTTTGCCCCGCTGGCATCCAGCAGATAATTGTTTTCTGCGTCCACCGTAACATTCAGGCTATTGCCGTCCGCATCGATGATTGCAGTAAGGCTGCCCTTTTTGAGCTTCCAGCCTACGAGCTTGGAAAAGCTTGCGTTGCTGTCGTGACCGGTCACGGTAACGGATGCACCCTCCAGTGCATACACCGTCTCACCGGTGGTATTGTCCGTTTGGGCAGTACCGTTGCTCACCTTGACAGCAGCCTTGTAGACAGCGGTCAGCTTGACGGCTGCATCCGGCATGGTGAAGCTCAGAGGGCTGACCTTCAGCTCCTCTTCGGTCTTGCCGATATTGCCGCCAGATACCTCCCAGTGGTCAAACTGGTAATCCTCGGGGCTGCCTGCGGTCACGGTAACGGCTGCGCCCGGGCGGGCAAAATCTGCATTGCTGTTACCGTTCACTTTGGCAGTACCGCCGGACACCTCAAGCTTGTTGCTGTGGTGTGCGGTCAGTTCTACATTGCCTGTAGGCATGATGAACGAAAATTCCTTCTGCGCCAGTTTTTCGGCAGAGATCGTAAAGCCTGCGGGAGCATTTACTACTTCCCAGCCGTCAAATTTTCGCTCGTCAGTTTCATCGATCTGGGCGGTGACGGTCACTTTTTGACCGTTGAAGCTGTCCAGTTCTCCGCTGGTTGTATCGCCTGCTGTGGCGGTTCCATTGTTCACCTTGAGGTGAGCATCCTGCTTTTCTTCAATACGGAGATAGCTGTAGCGTGCATTCGCCTCAATGGGGGTAACACCGGCATCAATGGCTCCCTCTTCCCCGTCTTCGCTGGTAAAGTAGACGTAGTCTGCACCATCCGTGCGGTGGTAGGTAAAGTTACCAGCATTTGCGAGTACACTGCCGCCATCTTTCTCACCGTGAATCGTCACAGGGCCGTCGCAAGTGATGTCAGCCTTGCCATAGCCGCTCAAGACCCGAGAACTGCCCGATGCATCGATTTCCACTTCGTTAGCTCTGTGGATGATCAGCGTACCATCTGCATTGCTCGTATAGCCTATAGCATAGGTGCCTTCCGGTGCATTGATAGTCACTTTTCCGGTGCAGGTGATCACTGCCCTGCGGCCGATAGCGGAGTAGTTGTCGCTGGAAATTGTCACGTCGTGGGCTCTATTGATGGTCAAGTTGTGGACTGCAATGTTTTCCTTGCCATCCAGCACCACGTCAACATCATCCGGCACCTCAATGGTAATAGTATTAATCGTCTTAGTAGTATTGGTAGATGTCAGTATCTTCTGCACCGGATCATAGTGGAAGGTATAGTTGCCTGGGGTGACGACAATGTTCTCATAATCCGCCGGGTCGATCACATTATTATTGATTTTGATCTCCTCTGCGACGTTCTCCGCATCCAGCACACTGACCGCATGGTTGCCGCTGATGTTCAACTGCATCAGTGCATCAGTGCTCTCAGCCAGAGCTGGGGCTGAGAGGGTGAACATCATGCATCCGGCTAGCGCTGCCGATACTGCACGTCGGATAAGTTTGCCTTGTTTCATGGTACAACCTCCTTTTTCCCCTCGTATTATTTACGGGGGGGGGGTATGTATTGCGGTACTTCCATTATATTACATTTTATCGTATTTTGGAAGGGAAATGGCGCGAAATGCCCAAAAAGAGCACGAATTATCGAAAGTATCACTCTTTGATCGGCTCTGCCCCTGCCGTTCTTCCGTTCTGCGTGCTTTTTTTGCCCCAGCACCGCCTTTTTTGTTGACAAGGCACCGGCTTGCTATTATAATAGTGTAGTCAAAATGGCATTCCTGTGCGGCTTTGTGGCTGCGCGAAAGAAATACAGCTAATAACAAGGAGAGATTCTCAAATGGCACAAGAGATCAAGATGTCCGCTGCCGGTCTGAAGGCAATGCAGGAGGAACTGGAATACCTCAAAACCGTCCGCCGCAAGGAGCTGGCAGAAGAGATCAAGGAAGCCCGCAGCCACGGCGACCTGTCTGAGAACAGCGAGTACGACGAGGCCAAGAACACCCAGGGTCTGGTGGAGAACCGCATCACCGAGCTGGAGCAGACCATCAAGAACGCAGTTATAATCGACGAGAGCGAGCTGAGCGTGGATAACGTCTCCGTTGGTACCCACGTTACCATCCGTGAGACTGGCGAGGACGAAGCCGAGGAATACGATATCGTGGGCCGCACCGAGGCTGACGCCTTCAACGGCAAGATCAGCGATGAGAGCCCCGTGGGCCACGCCCTGATGGGCAAGGCTGTGGGCGAAAAGGTCGAAGTGCTGCTGCCCACCGGCCAGACTGTGGAATACACCGTGCTGGCCATCACCCATTCTGCAAACTAAGTAGGAGTAACCATGGAAGAGCAAAAGAGAAACCCCGCTGCGGGTCTGTCCGAGAGCGAGCAGGTACAGGTGCGCCGCCAGAAGCTGGCCGACCTGCAGGCCGCCGGCAACGACCCCTTTACCCTGACCAAGTTCCCGCAGGACGCGTATTCCGCCGACCTGAAGGAAGAATTTAAGGAGCTGCCCAACGAGACCGACAGCGGCAAGCTGGTGGCGCTGGCAGGCCGTATGATGTCCAAGCGCGTCATGGGCAAGGCAAGCTTTGCCCATCTGCGCGACGATAAGGGCGACATCCAGCTCTACGTCCGCCGTGACGAGCTGGGCGACGACGCTTACGCTGCTTTCAAGAAGCTGGACGTGGGCGACATCATCGGCGTCAAGGGTGAGGTGTTCCGCACCAAGACCGGCGAGCTGAGCGTGCGCGCCACTGAGCTGACCCTGCTGGCAAAGAGCCTGCGCCCCCTGCCCGAGAAGTTCCACGGCCTGACCGATACCGAAATGCGTTACCGTCAGCGCTATGTGGACCTGATCGCAAACCCGGAGGTGAAGGACACCTTCATCAAGCGCAGCCGCATCCTGAAGGAAATCCGCGCTTATCTGGACGAGAAGGGCTTCCTCGAGGTCGATACCCCCATCCTGACCCCGTTCGAGATCGGTGCTTCTGCACGCCCCTTCTACACCCATCACAACACCCTGAACATGGACATGGTGCTGCGCATCGAGACCGAGCTGTACCTCAAGCGCCTGATCGTGGGCGGCATGGACCGCGTCTATGAGGTGGGCCGCATCTTCCGCAACGAGGGCATGGATCCCAAGCACAACCCGGAGTTCACCACCATCGAGCTGTATCAGGCCTTTACCGATTTCCATGGCATGATGGATCTGGTAGAGGAGCTGTACAAGCGCCTTGCCCTCAAGATCTGCGGCAGTCTGGTCATCCCGTATCAGGGCAAGCAGATCGATATGAGCCACTGGGAGCGCCTGACCATGGTGGAGGCCGTGAAGAAGTATTCCGGCGTGGACTTCAACGACTGGCAGACCGATGCAGATGCCATCGCCGCCGCCAAGGCACACAACGTGGAGCTGCCCGAGGTGCCCACCAAGGGCGCCATTCTGGCCGAGTTCTTCGACGCCTTTGTGGAGGACAAGCTGATCCAGCCCACCTTCATCTACGATTACCCTGTGGAGATCAGCCCGCTGGCCAAGCGCAAGCCGGATGATCCCGCCTTCACCGAGCGCTTCGAGTATTTCATTGACTGCACCGAGTATGGCAACGCCTTCAGCGAGCTGAACGATCCAATCGACCAGAAGGGCCGCTTCGAGCGTCAGGTGGCCGAGCGCAAGGCGCTGGAGCCCGAGTGCAAGGCACAGGTGGACTACGACTACGTCAACGCACTGGAGTACGGTCTGCCCCCCACGGGCGGTCTGGGCTTCGGCGTAGACCGTCTGGTGATGCTGCTCACCGATAGTGCCTCTATCCGTGACGTGCTGCTGTTCCCCACGATGAAGCCGATTGAGCAGTAAAATACAAAATTAAAACGCAGATACGAAGAAATTTTGAACAGATTTCAAGCAACATCTGCGGCGCTACACCACAACTACACCAATTTTGGGACGTTTTCCCGAAAAGGAGCCTTACAAAGCGGTGTGGTGTAAGAATTGAATAGGTGGATTGGTGTAGTAGGTACACTGAACCCGTAAAGACGAAAAAGGCAGGTACACTGTGGAAACATGGTGTACCTGCCTTTGTGCTTATTATTGAAAGATAATACGAGAAAGTTGTGGAAAGAATGTTAGACCACGCATCAAATGTACATCAACAACCATGATTCATGGCAGGGAGCTTAGGACACAAAAGTTCATCCGATGCAGTTTTCTATGCATCCGATGAACTTTTTTCAGTAGCGTTTCCTCTTAAGTCACTTTGGTCTTTCGCAGATACCCCCATGCTGCCAATCCAACGAGCAGAACGATCTTGATCGGTGCCGATGCCAGCAGTACATCTGCCTGAAAGAAGGCATGCCCGCCTGCATAGAGAAAATCAAAGCTGATCATTTTATACAGTAATGCGTTGGAAAGCCCAATGCCCCCTGCCGGAATCAGGGTGGACAGCCATTCTCCAAAGGAGCCCGGCACGACCATATAAACAATCAGCGGTGCCACCACACTGATCAGCGCCACAGACAAAGCGGTCAGGTTGTTCTTGGCCCATACGGATGCCATCAGCACAAAGGCCACCTCCGCAAAGAAGATCAGGAAGTTTGCCACCAGCATGACCCACTCCATCTGGCCAACGGTATACGGCAGCAGGCTGGTCACAGAAAACAGCCATTGCACGGAAGTTTGGGTACTTTCCCAGCCAAATAGAGCATTCGTGACCAGGATCCACACCACGCCGCAGAGCAGATACGCTGCCCCTGTGATACTAAACGCCGCCGCTAGCTTTGCCGCTGCTAGCCGCAGACCGCCGTTTTTTGTGCACAGTTGGATGTCCTGCGCCCCGGTCTGTGCATCCGATGCAAACACCGGGGCCGCAATCACCGCGCACAGCAGGGTGAGCAGCAAACTCAACAGGGTCTGGTAATCCATTGCGTCTGAACTGACCCCAAATGAATAGGTGAACGGTTTTTGTACAGCATCGAACTTTTTCTGTGCAATGGCCTGCGCCTGCTCATAGCCGGGCTTTCCGCTTTGTTCCAGCCAGATCACCGATTCCAGCCGTTTGGGGAGCTGGCTGTAAAAGTTCTGCATATCCTCTGCGGTCAGCCCCATCACGCCCGGTGCCATGCCGGTTTTCGGGTCGGCAAAAGCTTCCTTTGCGTTGTTCACAAGAGGCCGATACCGGGCAAGTTCTTTATAAAATACCTCGTCCGGGATATCGTTGATGGAGCTTGCATCATACTGCCGGTACACCCGCTGATAGGCTTCCAGTGCTTCCTGCATGACATCCGGCGTGATGGTACCGGATACCTGCTGCTCCTGCCGTTTCCGGATTGCTTTCAGACCCGTGTAACGCACTTCGTTTCCGCTGGCATCCAGTTCCGTCCAGCCGATAAAGGTCACCGGCAGATATGCCATGACCACAGTCAGCACCAGCGCAATGGCCAGCAGAATAGCTGTCATACGGGTTTTGCACACACGTTTCAATTCCAAACGATACAGGTTCATTTTGCTTCCTCCATTTCCTCTGGGAAAAGCCACAGATACAGATCTTCCAGTCTGGGCTGTGCCGGGACGCTGTCCAGCAGCTGCGGTGCATCCGCCAGATACCGCAATGTTACCGTTCCGTCCGGCTCGTTGCGCAGGTTCACCACCCGCAGCCGGTGTTCCCACCGGGCAAGCTGTTCCATCGGGATATTTCCCTGCCAGACTTTGGCTTCGATCTGCTTTACCAGCCCTTCGGTGGTGTCCTGTGCAATGATTTTGCCAGCCTTCATCACGGCATTTTCGGCCGCAATGTATTCCACATCCGAAACGATATGCGTTGAAATGAGAACGATCCGTTCCTGCGCAAACTCCGACAGCAGATTGCGGAAGCGCACCCGTTCTCCGGGGTCCAGCCCTGCCGTGGGTTCATCTAAAATCAGAATTTCCGGGTCGTTGAGCAGTGCCTGTGCGATGCCTACCCGGCGCTTCATACCGCCGGAAAGCTTTATGATCTTTTTGCGGCGCACCTCAGTGAGGCTTACCCGCTCCAGCAGTGCGTCGATCTGCCGGGCAGCCTCTGTGTGCGGCAGACCCTTGAGCGCCGCCATATATTCCAGATAGTCCTGCACCGTGAATTCCGGGTAAAACCCGAATTCCTGCGGCAGATACCCCAGCTTTTCCCGGTAGGCCGCACCAAGCGTCCCAATCTCCACCCCATCGCACAAAATCCGGCCACTGCTGGGCCGCAGAATGCCCGCCAACATCCGCATTAAGGTTGTTTTGCCTGCACCATTCGCCCCCAGCAGTCCCCACACACCCGGCGTGAGAGTGATGGACACATCATCCACCGCCGTTTTATCCCGGTATCGCTTTGTAACATTCTGAATTTTCAGTTCCATGACTTGTTCCTTTCAAGCTTCTGCAATATATTCTGACCGGGCGGCAAGCCGGATGCACTGCAACACCATGCAGAGCACCAGCACACCCGCCGCCAGCGGCAGACCTTTCGGCAGTTCCGATAATTGCACGAACCGCAGCAAACACAGCTGCCCTGCAAACAGTGGTACAGCCCCGGTCATCATCCATTCCGGGCGCACCCAGCGCAGCAGCAGAAGCAGCTCATTGTTTGCGGTCAGGAATGGCACGGTCAACACCGCCAGCAGTTGCCCGATGCTCCATGGCACGGCTGCCCGCACATTGAGTACCAGCACTCCCAGCAGGATCGTTTCCCCCGCCAGCAGCAGCAAAAAACGCATCACCAGCGGACGACCGATTCCTGCATATGTGGCATGTTCCAGTTCAAGCATCTTATATTGACTTGCCCGGTATAAAAACGGTAGACCGAGCAGGGCTGTCAGCATGGCAAGTGTGCTCAGACCAAACAGTGCATTGCGTAATGTCCATGCCTTCTCCCACAGGGCAAGTTCCCGACCCACACTGTACAACGCCAGTGCCGCCATTGCTTCCAGCGCCCAGACCTTCCAGCCCAGCAATTTGAACTGGCAGTGCAGCAAATCACGCCAATCACTCCGTTGTTTTACGACATGTTCCGCCCGGCAGCGGCGCAGCAGCGTTTTCGGTGCGGCTGTGTCAAGCTCTGTCGCCAGTGCTCTGGACAGTTCTTTTTCAAAGGCTCGATTCATCTCCAGTCCTCCTTTTCCAATTGCATTTTCAAGGTTTTCAATGCGGCACGCAGGCGGGACTGCACTGTGCGCAGGGGCAGACCTGTAATCTGCGCGATCTCCCGCAATTTAAGCTGTTGTGCGAACCGCAGCAATACCAGTTCCCGCTGTTCCGGCTCCAGCTGGACCGTCAGCGCTCGCAGGTTTGCTTTCTCCTCTGCCGCAGCAAAGCCGCTTTCCTGATAGGCGGGTTCGCCCGGCAAGCTCTCCAGCGATACCTCCGTCCGCTCCATCGTACGGTTCAGATCGATGCAAATGTTTTTTGCGATTTTGTACAGAAAGGGACGGAATGCCCCCTGAAATCCACCACAGGAATCCAGCCAGCGCACCGCTTTCAAAAAGGTTTCCTGTGCTGCATCCTGCGCCTGCTGCTCGTCCGCTGTATGCCAACGGCAATAGTTCAGAATTTGTGGATAGTACGCTGTAATCAGAGCGTCCAGCGCACCCGTATCTCCGCTCTGCACTTTCCGCAGCAATAATTCTGTCTTGATACGGTTCACCCCCTTCCTGTCTATTAAAACGTCCCATATCATCAAAATGATTTCTGTTTTTTCAAAAATTTCAAATAATTGCCTTTATTATGTTCTTATAGCTTTATTATAATAAAGAGCCTTGTGTTTTTCCTTGTCAAGAGGGCAGGCATCGTCCAGCCCTCTCTCTTTTTGCCAAAGTTTTCATTGTTTTTTCTTGCAAGCTGCCGAAAGTGACGTATTCTCAAAAGTTCGCGTTTGCGCAGCGAAGCGGAGCAATGAAAGCCCCAGTGGGGCTTTTAAGCGACCGAACGGTCTTGCGTAAGCAAGATGGAGGGGCCCCGCCCCGACAAGTTCGCGTTTGGTGTAAGAATCGGGCGTGTGGTGGATGCGTGTAGACCTGTAAAGGGCTACATCAGAAAGTGGTTTTATCCGATCCTCCCATGCGGTGGTCATCAGGACGTAGGGCTCCTCTGCCAGCTCATGGTCAAAGCTTGCGCGGACGCGGACGATCTCATCGGTCACAAAGCAGACCTTGACATCAGCGCTATCAGTATGCAGCAGGAAAGCGCCGTCCTTGCGCTCCATGCCGGTAAAACGGGAACAGATCTCCATAGTTTTTACTCCTCTCAAGTTTTTGATAAAAAATGCCCCCATTTCTCCTCAGATGCAGGATATCTTCAGAGAAATGGGGGCAACGTATTCGTTGCTTTACCCGGAACAGTCAGGGATTAGAACACCCAGCAGCACCAGTGTACTGGTCGCGCGCGGTGGCCTACCTTCAGACCCATTATCAGGACCCGACCCTTACCCACCGCGCAGCTGGCGCAAGAGCTTTACGCCAGCCGGGAGCACCTTTCCCGCGCGTTCAAGGAGTGCACCATGGAGAGTATCCACAACTACCTGATCTATCTGCGGATGCAGCACTGCCGCAAGGCGCTGGAAGAGGGCGTTTCCGTCCTGAATGCCTGCACCGAAAGCGGCTTTCCGGATTACAGCAGCTTCCTGAAAACCTTCCGCCGTCTGTACGGCATCACCCCTGCCGAATACCGCGCACAGCACCGGACAATGGTGCGTTAAAAGCTGCGGCAGGAGAATACGAAAATTTTTCTCAAAAAGGGTTGACATTCTACCCGCTCTGTGGTATTATACTTGAGCAGTCAGCGAGAGCCGCTGAAAAGCAAAAAAGTAAATATCGCGGGGTGGAGCAGTCTGGTAGCTCGTCGGGCTCATAACCCGAAGGTCGTTGGTTCAAATCCGGCCCCCGCAACCACCAAACAGGTTGAATTTTTTAAATTCAACCTGTTTTTTTGTGTTCACATCAAAGTGGGAAGCGCCGCCGCTGTTGCACATTGTGCAGCGTGAACAGTGTAGAATATTATTATAACTTTTTATATTTGATCAGTGTGCAAAAAGAAACTGTCCTACGTTAAATGTTCACATCGCTCGGGTTGAACATTGTGGGTGCGGAATGCTGTGTTTCCAGGTCTGAATGCCCACATTGTTCAAAACTCTGTGGGTCATAGGCGCAGCCCGCTGCGGCTTGAACAGTGTAGCCCGCTGCGGGCTGCGCAGCCGAAGTCAGTATGTGTTTGTCATGCATTTATCATACTGCTTTTGCTTTGGAAGAGTTAGAAGATCTTCAAGGTAAAAACGGTCATTTTTGCGATTTTGCGCGATTGCGTCTGCACCGCATCCGGAGGATATCGTGCTTGTTGCCCGGCAAAAAGAATAAAACTTTCCCATTTTATAATAAGAACGTTCTGGCAAAGACCGTCTTTTTCTGTTATACTCTAGCCAATGAATACAGCTGTAACAGGAGGATGTTATGGAAAAGAATGTACTGAACACCGATCTCACCGGCAAGGTGGCTGTCGTCACCGGCGCAAGCGGGACGCTGTGCTCCATTTTTGCCAAGGCGCTGGCACGGGCGGGCGCAAAGGTGGCGCTGCTGGGCCGCAACATGGATAAGCTCAAGGAGCTTGCGGACAAGATCGAAGCCGAGGGCGGCACCGCCAAGGGCTACACCTGCAACGTGATGAACAAGGCCAACTGTCTGCAGGTAGCCGAGGATGTGCTGGCAGACTTTGGCCCCTGCGATATCCTTGTGAACGGTGCCGGCGGCAACAACGCCCGCGCCAATACGGACAAGGAATATTTTGAGATGGCCGATCTGGAAAGCGACACCGTCACCTTTTTTGATCTGGACGAGAGCGGCGTGGAGATGGTGTTCAACCTGAACTTCATCGGCACCCTGCTGCCCACGCAGGCCTTTGCCCGCCAGATGGTAGGCCGCGAGGGCTGCAACATCCTGAACATTTCCAGCATGAACGCCTACCTGCCCCTGACCAAGATCCCTGCCTACTCCGGCTCCAAGGCTGCTGTGACCAACTTTACCCAGTGGCTGGCGGTGCACTTCAGCAAGGTGGGCATCCGGGTCAACGCCATCGCTCCGGGTTTCTTTGCCAGCGAGCAGAACGCAAAGCTGCTCTTCAACGAGGACGGCACCCCCACCGACCGCACCAAAAAGATCCTTGCCGCCACCCCCATGGGACACTTCGGCGACAGCGAGAAAGACCTTGTGGGCGCACTGCTGTTTTTGCTGAACAATGATGCAGCCGGTTTCATCACCGGCATCTGCCTGCCGGTGGACGGCGGCTTCTCGGCCTATTCCGGCGTGTAATAAGTACTGCAAAATATACAAAACCACCCCTGTCTCCCGGTGCAGCAGCCCGGCGGGACAGGGGTGGTTGTTTTCAGCAGGGTTGAACAAAAGGCTTCCCCCGGCCGGGGGAAGCCTTTATGCGGAAAATGGATTTCTATGGGGTCACTTCTTCGGGTGCTTTTTGCGCCATGCAAGCGCCACGGCAACAGCAGCGCACGCCAGCACTGCCAGCGGCCAGACGGAGGCCAGCGCAACTACCAGCTGCTGCAAGCCATTCACAAAGTTGCCCCAGCCGGAGACAAGGGCCGTGCCGATGCGGGAGAAGAAGCCCTCGTCGGCGGGTGTGTAGGTCTGCACCTCGTTCAGGTCGATATACACGGTGCACTGCTGCACCTGATCGCTGTACCAGTCCAGCTGGCTCTGCCAACTTTCGATCTGGGACTGCACCTCGGTGAGAGAGTCCTCGATCTGCAGCAAGTCCGAAAGAGTTTCGGCCTGTGCCTGCAGCTGCTGTAAGCGGGTGCGCTGTGCCTGCAGATTAGAAAGCCGCGCGGACACGTCCATATACTGGGTGGTCACATCATCGGCCTGCTGGCTGCGATAGGTCACATTACCGGCAGCGGCCACAGCGTCCAAAAAACTCTGGTAATTGGCCTGCGGCACCCGGTAGGTCAGGTTGACCGAGCGGCTGGAACCGCTGCTGGAATATTCGCTGCTGGATTCCAGATAGCCGCCCGCCTCGGCAAGAGCGCTGTCCAGCGCACTGCGGGCTGCCTCGTAGTCCTTGCTTTCCAGTGTCAGGTTGGCGGTGTAGATGATCTTGGCACTGTCCACCGCAGGGGCAGCAGCCTCGGTGCTGCCGGTGCCGCTGTATTCCGTTTCCAAAGAGCGGTCGCCTGCCTCCAGACTGTAATTCACCGCCTCGGGGGTGCTGTCCAGCGCGGCATGCTGGAGATCAAACCCGCCCGCTGCCACAGAGGCAGCGGAGCTGTCGGCAGCGCCTTCGGCTGCGTACAGGGTGGGCGCGCTGCTTTTTGCGCTGCCCATCCCGATGCCCAGATGCAGGGTGCTGTAACCCAGCACGCACACGGCCAGACAGGCAGCCAGCGTGCCCAGCTGCTTTACCGGGAAGTGGATGGGCTTTTTCTTCTTGGCTTCGGTGTTCAGGGGTGCTGCGGGTGCAGCGGTCTGCGGGGCAGGGGCAGCCATCATGGGTTCAGCCTTTTCCTCCGCAGTCAGGGTGTCGGTCATGGCCAGCAGTTTTGCTTTCAGATCGTCCGGGGCAGTCAGGTCATCGACCTCCATCTTATATTCATACCACCTCATCTTCGATCTCCTCCTTCAGCATCGTATGTAACTGTGCCCGTGCGCGCCGCAGCCAGCTTAGTACCGTGTTTGTGGGCACCGCCATCATCCGCCCGATCTCTGCCGCAGTGTATCCTTCGTAGTAATGCAGATAGATGGCATTGCGGTAGTTTTCCGGCAGGGTGCGGATGGCATCCAGCACGCTGCCGTCCTCCTCCAGAACATCGGGGGCGGGCAGGTTCTCGTCCAGCTCGGTGTCCTTTTGGTGGGCGGCGCGGGTCAGGTCCCGGCAGCGGTTGATGGCCACCCGCAGCAGCCATGCTTTGAGATGCTCCTCACTCTCAAAGATGCCGTTGTAGTGCAGCAGTTTTTCAAACACATCCTGCACCACATCCTCAGCATCGGCTGTGCAGCGGCAATTATGTACCGCAGTGCGGTAGACGGTGTCGCTGTAACGCTGCACCGCCAAGGTAAATACTTCGTTTCTGGTCAGCTGTCCCATTGTTATAAACTCTCCTTGGATGCCCGGAAGCGGGCTTCTCGATGGAATGTTTGTGGTTCTCACGGGGACGTTCACTTGATATACGGCTCAGCATCCCCGATTATTGCAGAACAAAACCCGGTTCCTTCCATTTTTTGTGTACCGGACGCACCGGACCGCAAGGCACGTCCACGTTCTCCGACAGAGGTTGGATATCCTGTCGGTTTACCGGTCAGTATACCACGGAATCGCAAAAAAGTAAAAGAGGGGGAGGGTGCTCCTTCTTTATTTATAGACCCTTTGCAGCAGCGCCAGCCGCTCGGAGAGAAAGGTCTCGGCCTTGGGGTGATGTAGCCAGCATTTGCCATCGGTGCTGTGCACCAGTTTCTGCGCCAGTGCGGCGGGGGCGGTGTCGATGGCTACCACGTCCTGCATGGTCAATTGCAGGGTGAGCGCCGCCGGAACATCCGGCAGCGGCGGCAGCGAATCCTCCCACACAAAGGGCGGCAGCAGCTGCACCGCCACGGTCAGGCGGGTGCACTCCTCGGTCAGCAAAAGGGCGGCGGGGGCGCCGTCCGGTTGCACCTGCAAGCTGCTGTATAAAAGCTGCATCCGGGCAGGGGAGAGCAGCCGGGTCAGGCCCTCTGCCGGAGCAGCCGCAAGCTGTAAATACCCGGCGGCCTCCTCCCGGTAGATGCGCCGGGCAGGGGCTTGCAGCCCTGCGTAGAGGGCGGGCAGCATAAAGCTGCCGCTTTTTTCCAGCGCCTGCTGCGCCAACAGATAGAACTCGGTCAGCGGGTACGCCGCATCCGGCTGCGGCATCCCGAAATCTGGCCGCGATACATGACCTCCACCCATGGGAACCTCCGTGTTTTTCTTGACATTTCGTGCAAAATAGGCTATACTGCAAATAGAAAGGGTGCTGGCTGCAAGGGTCAGTTTCCTTCGGCTAAGTAGTCAATAAGAATGACCGCTCAGTGTTTGTGAGACTGTGGGCGGTCATTTCTTATTGTTATAGATCTCCTGAAAGATCGCCCATGAGATTTTAAACGTGATTCCCACTGTACCGCCGATGACGACAAGCAGTTGCAGAACATCGTTCAACACCATGATGCATCCCCCCTTCCGCGTTTGCGAACGGGGGAACAAACAATAAGCTTTTACGTCCCCCGGACGCTTGCCGGAGGGAAGCATGACCACCTGCATTTGCAGACAGCACCTAATCACCGCCTTTTCAGGCGGTATTTTTAGTTTAACATACTTTTTGACGAATTACAACGGGAATCCTGATTGTAAACCCTTTGCAAACTTTTCCGTTGACCTGCGGCGCACCGGTGCGGTATACTCGGGCACAGATGCCTTACAAAACGAAAAAACAGAGGGAAAACTGACTATGAAAGACAAAAAACTGACCACCTACCAGATGGCTGTCACCGCTGTGATGGCTGCCGTGCTGTGCGTGCTGGGCCCGCTGACCGTGCCCATCGGAGCCGTGCCCATCTCGCTGGCAAACTTTGTTATCTGTCTGACCGCATGGCTGCTGGGGCCGAAGTTCGGTACCCTGAGCGTGGTCCTCTATCTGGCACTGGGCACCATCGGCATTCCGGTGTTCTCCGGCTATGGTGCCGGCCTTGCCAAGCTGGCAGGCCCTACCGGCGGCTATCTGGTGGGCTATCTGCTGCTGGCCTTCATCGGCGGGATGTTCATTGAAAAGAGCAAGGGCAACCCGGTGATCTCCGCTGTGGGTCTGGTGCTGGGCGATGCCGCCTGCTATGTGCTGGGCACGGCATGGTTCGTGTTCCAGATGCAGTGCGAGCTGGGCTACGCGCTGACCGTCTGCGTCTACCCCTTTATTGCGCTGGACTTGGGCAAGATCGTGGTGTCCTGCATCGTGGGTGCGCTGCTGCGTAAGCGCCTGACGCAGGCAGGCGTGCTGAAACTGCAGAATGCAGTTTCGGAATGATCGCTGAGCGGGAAATTATTTTTAGACAGAATAAGCCCGGAAGGTCTGCGAACCTTCCGGGCTTATCTCTTTATTCCTGATATCCCAAGGTGGCTGCCATGACCGCCTTGATGGTGTGCATCCGGTTCTCGGCCTCGTCAAACACGATGCTCTGGGGGCCTTCGAACACCTCGTCGGTCACCTCCATGGCGTCGCGGCCAAAGCGCTCGCCCATCTCCTTGCCCACGGTGGTCTTGTGATCGTGGTAGGCGGGCAGGCAGTGCATAAATACTGCATCCGGGCCTGCAATATTCATCAGATCCTGATTGATCTGGTAGGGTGCAAGGTCATGGATGCGCTCTGCCCACACCTCAACCGGCTCGCCCATGGACACCCACACATCGGTGTACAGCACGTCCGCGCCCTTTGCTGCCTTGACGGGATCCTCCTCAAAGGAGAGGGTCGCCCCGGTCTGGGCGGCAATGGCCTGACACTGCTCCACCAGTGCGGCATCCGGCTGGTACTTTTTGGGGGCGCAGGCAGTAAAGTGCAAGCCCATCTTGGCGCAGCCCACCATCAGGCTGTTGCCCATGTTGTAGCGGGCGTCGCCGAAGTAAACGAAGTGGATGCCCTTCAGATGGCCGAAATGCTCCTGAATGGTGAGGAAATCGGCTAAGATCTGGGTGGGGTGAAACTCATTGGTCAGGCCGTTCCACACCGGAACACCGGCGTAGTTTGCCAGATCCTCCACGATCTGCTGGCCGTAGCCACGGTACTCGATGCCGTCAAACATCCGGCCCAGCACCCGGGCGGTGTCGGCGATGGACTCCTTTTTGCCAATCTGGCTGCCGGAGGGGTCCAGATAGGTCACTTCCATGCCCAGATCGTGGGCGGCCACCTCAAAGCTACAGCGGGTGCGGGTGGAGGTCTTTTCAAAGATCAGAGCAATATTTTTGCCCCGCAGCTGGTCATGACGGATACCGGCCTTCTTTTTGGCCTTCAGGTCAGCGGCCAGCTCCAGCAGCTGCCCGATCTCGGCGGGGGTGTAGTCCAATAGCTTCAAAAAGCTGCGATTTTTCAGTTTCATTGTATATTTCCCTCTCTATGCAAACGCTCTTGAATATTTATTCAAGCTATGATTCTATTATAGTACGTTGCATCGGGAAGGTCAAGAGGGAGCTTACAGCTCCAGCTCTACCCGGCGTCCGGTGGGCTTATAGGGGGTCAGCCGGATACCGGCGTGTTCGAACATGAAGCGCGCCGCAATGCTGGAATCGCTGTCGTGGTACTTGTCGCCGTAATACACCACCTCGGCAATGCCGGACTGGATGATGGCCTTGGTGCACTCGTTGCAGGGGAACAGGGTCACATACACCCGGGCACCCTTCAGGTTGTTGTGGGCGCTGTTGAGAATGGCGTTCAGCTCGGCGTGGCAGACGTACATATACTTGGTCTGCAGGGGGGCGCCCTCCCGCTCCCAGGGCATCTCGTCATCGCTGCAGCCCATGGGCATCCCGTTGTAGCCTAAGGAAAGGATCTTATTTTCCGGGCTTACGATGCACGCGCCCACCTGACTGTTGGGGTCCTTGGAGCGCATGGCGGTAAGCAGCGCAATGCCCATAAAATATTCGTCCCAGTTGATATAATCCTCGCGCTTCATCGCGTAAAACCTCCTGCCTCTTCCGGCGGGTCTGCGGCTTGACAAACCCGAAAAAATAGACTATACTACGAATAGAAAGAGCGCTGACTGCAATGGTCAGCTCCTCATCCGGCTAATCAGTCGTAAAGAATGACCGCTTGCTTTCTGAGGGCATGAGCGGTCATTTCTTTTTGCCGTTGGAAATCGTCCATGTGATCTCGAAGGTAATGCAGATTGCTCCGCCAAGCAGCGTGAGCAACAGCACGACCTGTTCGAACGTCATGAGGCATCCCCCCCTTTCCGCTTTCGCGTCAGGGGAAGTAAAAAGTTTTTCGTCCCCCTCTGGCGCGCAGCCGGAAGGAGCTAGACCACCGATTATGCAATCAACGCCCTTACCGCCGAAGCGGCACTTACAGCATACCACAAAAACCGCATATTTGCAACGAAAACTCCCGGCTCCGCGCCTGTACGCGCTGCCGGGAGTTCTGCTTTTTCTACCCACCCGTTTTGCACCCGAATGTCAACTTGCACAAAACAGTGCCCGGAAGTTTGGCAGGCGCTTTTGCTAAAATTTGAAACGATATATTTAAAAATCGTTTCAGATGTGGTATTATCTTTGTAAAATATGCCACAAAAACGGAGAGAACGCTCCGTGCGGCGGAAATGAGGGAAAAACCGATATGAAATACGCAAGCAACAACATCCGCAATATTCTGATTGCCGGCCATGCCGGCAGCGGCAAGACCACGCTGACCGAAGCACTGGTCTATTTTTCGGGCGCTGCCGAGCGTATGGGCCGGGTCGAGGACGGCACCACGATTTCGGACTTTGATCCCGAGGAAGCAAAGCGCAAGGCCAGCCTGTCGGCTTCCGTTGTGCCGGTGGAGTACGAGGGCATCAAGTACAACCTGATCGATGCACCGGGTCTGTTCGACTTTGAAGCAGGCGAGTACGAGGGCATCCGCGCCGCCGAGAGCGTGCTGGTGTGCGTGTCCGGCCGCAGCGGCGTTACTGTGGGCGCAGAAAAGGCGTTCCAGCTGGCCCGCAAGAACGGCAAGGCCACCATGGTGTTCGTGTCCAAGTGCGATCTGGAAAACGCCAACTATTTCAAGATCCTTGAGGATATGAAGATCCGCTTCGGCTCCACCATCTGCCCCTGTGTCGTGCCTGCAAAGCTGGATGACGGCACCCCTGTGTACATCAACCTGTTCAGCCAGAAGGCCTTCAAGTACGAGGGTGGCAAGCAGATTCAGGTAGACCTGCCGGACATCGGCCACCGCTTCCAGGGCCTGATCGAGGCCATGGGCGAGGCCATTGCAGAAACCGACGATGAGCTGATGGAAAAGTTCTTCGGCGGCGAACCCTTTACCACCGAGGAGATCGTGGAGGGCATGCGCAAGGGCGTTAAGGACGGCCTGATCACCCCCGTGTTCTGCGGCAGCGCCGTGAACATGCAGGCACTGGATATGCTGCTGTTCAATATGCACAAGCTGCTGCCCAGCCCGGAGCACGAGGCCAGCACGCTGGCTGAGGACGCCAACGGTGAGCCGGTGGAACTGCACTGCACCGAGGATGAGCCCACTGCCGCCTACGTCTTTAAGACCGTGGCTGACCCGTTCGTGGGCAAGCTGAGCTATCTGCGCGTTATCAGCGGCAAGGTGACCGCAGGCGAACCGCTGACCAATGCCCGCACCGGCGAGGTGGAAAAGATCACTAAACCCCTGACGGTCCTTGGCAAGAAGCAGATCGAAAACGACGGCATCGGTGCCGGCGATATCGGCGCTGTGGCAAAGCTGGTAAGCGCAAAGACCGGCGATACCCTGTGCGATGCAGACCGTGTTGTCAAGCTGCCCGCGCCTGTATTCCCCAAGCCCAGCCTGTTCATGGCGGTTACCGTGGCCAAGAAGGGCGACGAGGGCAAGATCTCCAGCGCACTGGCACGCCTGATGGAAGAGGATCCCACCCTGTGCTACATCAACAACGCCGAGACCCATCAGCAGGTCATCG
>OHIM01000434.1_pt1 | contig 24490 bp, 27 predicted proteins | sample 1568271 | NCBI WGS metagenome assembly OHIM01 (sample SAMEA3879580, study PRJEB24766) | human gut metagenome | biome: human-associated habitat; feature: feces | place: USA | collected 1985/1987
ATGTATTTGGACTACAAAAAGGAGCAACCTTAGAAATGGTTAGTATTTTGGATAGAAACTTGAGGCATTATGCTGATATAATTAAAGAACAACTTGGAAAGGATATTTTGGATATACCAGGTGCAGGTGCAGCAGGTGGCTTAGGTGCAGGGCTTATGACATTTTTGAATGGAACATTAAAAACGGGAATTGAAATGGTAATTGAATATACTAGTTTAGAAGAAAAGATTAAAGATGCAGATATGGTTTGGACAGGTGAAGGAAGTATAGATTTCCAAACTCAATATGGTAAAACACCATTAGGAGTTGCGACTATTGCTAAAAAGTATGATAAACCAGTTATAGCATTTGCAGGAAGAGTTGGAGATAATATAGATGTTTTATATGAAAAAGGTATAGATTCTATATTCGGAATTATGAAAGGTGTTACTTCTATTGAAGAAGCTTTAGAAAAAGGGAAAGAAAATATAGAAAAAACATCTGAAAATGTAATAAGACTTATGAAATTAATATAATAAACAAATGGGCTATATCAAAATTAATTTTAAATAATAAAATTTTGACATAGCCTAATTATTTGAATTTATAAATGTAATAAGGTACAGAAACCAGTAATTACTGCAACTCAAATGTTAGAATCTATGGGGAGTAATCCAAGACCAACTAGAGCGGAAGTTTCGGATGTAGCAAATGCAGTTATTGATGGTACAAATGCAGTAATACTTAGTGGAGAAACAGCTAGTGGAAAATATCCAGTAGAAGCTGTTTCTATTATGAGAAGAATAGTTAAGAAAGCAGAAGAGGTTATTAGTGCTTAATAAATTAATTTAATTTTAAAGGATGTAGATAATATGAAACTATCAAAAGCTATAGCCCCAAAAATTGTTTTAGAAATGATGAATGTAATACCATATAATATAAATGTTATGGATGAAAATGGAATAATAATAGGCAGCGGAGATAATGAAAGAATTGGAAATATCCATGAAGGTGCCAAAAAGGCAATTGATAGTAAGCATATAATTGAAGTTTATGAAGATAATGAAAAAATGAAACCAGGAGTTAATGGAGTTAAAAGAAAGCTCTATAATAAATAAAATAAGTATTGGTTCTAAAGAGGATATTATAGCTAATTCAGTAGAAAAAGCAGAATTGGCATTGCAATTTGGTGTTAAGATAAAGCCGTCTACTCAAATATATTCATATGATGAATTTGAATTATTTATAAATTTATCTCATGAAAATAAAGATAAATTTATTTCATTAATTTTAAATCTTGATAAGGCCGGACATAGTTTAGAACTTATTGAAACTATGCAAACATATATAGAGGAAAATGGTGATATTACTAAGATTGCAAATAAATTAAAAATACATAGAAATACTTTAAATTATAGACTAGAGAGAATTAAACAATTAACTGGAAAGAACCCCAAAAATATATTAGAGCTATTTGAATTAATAAGTGGATTAATATGGAGATAATTATATAACACCAGCTAGTGAAGGTGCTATATTAAGAGAAGAAGTAGTAATTATAGCTACTTCTTCTTTTGATTAATTGGCAATATTATATTTTAATTTAGTGATAAGATTAGAAAGTCTAATCTTAGTTTTATTTTTTAGTTAAAGTCTAATGATTTAAGTTCTTTTTTTAGTTTTTCTTTATGTTCTTTTCTATTAGCAGCTCTGTACTTAGTGGGTGTTAATTCAAACTTACTTTTAAATACAGATGAAAATACTTCAGGATTTTTATATCCACAAGAATTTGCTATATCTTCAATTGAATAATCCGTTAATGTGAGTAATTCAACTGCTTTAGTTATTTTAAAATTAGATAAATATTCTTTAGGGGAAATCCCTAATATATTATTAAACAAAATATATAAATAACTTCTACTTACAGATAAATGTTTAGCAATATCATTGACCATAATTCCATTAGAGTAGTTATTTTTTATAAAGTTGATTGCTTGTCTTACATATATATTTTTGGTAGTTAATTCTTTACTTATGCACTTATTTGAAACATTACTATCTTTAATTAATAATGAAAAGAACTGATATAACAGTCCTTGAAGATAAAATTCCTCTTTAAGGTTTGATTTATTATGATTTAACATTTTAAATACTAGGTCTTTTATTTCATCAGAATTATCATTTTGAAAGATTAAGTCGTTATGATTTAACCCAATTTCATAAAGGTATTCAGGAGCCATTGGGCCTGAAAAACCTATCCATACATATGTCCAAGGATCATTAGCATCTGCTTGATAAAATGTTTTAATATTAGGTTCAATTAAAAATCCATAATTTTTTTCAAGATTATATTTTTTATCACCAACATGATAATATCCTTTTCCTGATAAAACGTAATGAATTATATAGTTTGCTCTTACAGCAGGTCCAAAGCTATGTAATTTTCCACATTTAGCATGACCGCAAAAGCAAAGATAAAAATCTTTAAAAGTTCTATTTGATAATTGTAGTACAAAACAATCTTCCATAATATTTCCTTTCTATATGTTATATAAATAACATATATCAAAAATTATTCTGGTAACTTATATATATCTGATTAATATTATAGCATATATTGAACAAATTACATACTATCAATGTAATATTTTATTCAATATATGCTATACATTTTACCAATATCTTCTTACAGCTGTAATACTCATTCCAATATTAACAGATGAAACTTTTACATAATCTCCAGGAACAGGTGCATGAATCATCTGACCACCACCAATATATATACCAACATGACCTGGATAACATATGATATCGCCTGGCTGTGCTGCACTAATACCTCCAGATACAGATGCACCACCATATGCCTGTGAACCAGATGAACGAGGTACTCCACTGATTCCACACTGTGCCATTACGTATGATGTGAATCCTGAACAATCAAATCCACTTGGTGAAGATCCACCACTTCTATAAGGTACTCCAATATACTGATATGCAGTTGATACAATCTTTGAAGCAACTGCTGAATTATTGTTAGCTGTTGTTGGAACAGATGAAACTGTTGTCACCTTAGAAGCGTTAGCAGCCGCAGATGCAGCCCTTCTCTGTCTGGCTGCTCTTTCTGCAAGATCAGCAGCCTCCTGATACTTAGCATCGGCATCTTCCTTATCTGACTTAGCCTTATCCAGTGCTGTATATAATGTTGCCTGTTTATTAGTAAGCTCTTTCTGCTTCTCATCAAGTGATGCCTGCTTCTTATCAAGTGTTGACTTATAATCAGCAATAGAACGTGCTGTATCAGCCATCTCTTCAAGCTTGTTACGGTCATACTCATATACCTGCTGCATATAGCTTGCTTTGTTGATAACATCGCTCATATCAGCTGCAGTAAGAAAGACCTCAGTCATAGATGCAGACTGATCTTCATACATATACTGAATCCTTAACTTAGTATCCTCAAACTGCTTTTTCTGTACTCTTTCTGCTTCCTCAAGTTCAACATTGGTTTTATCTACTTCATCAGCCAGATCAGCCATATCCTGTTCAAGATTATCTATCTCACTTAAAAGATATGCTAACTGCTGTGTCAGGTCATCAACTTTCTGCTGTGCCTCCTGCTGCTGGCTCTTTAATGTAGTAAGATCATCTGCAAATACAGATGTTCCCATGATTGATGTTATAAGTGCTGCTGCTGCAACTGTTTTTAAAGCTCTTCTATACATATAAACTCCTATTTATTACAATTATGTTAAAACATTTTTACAAATACGTTAATATTATAATATAGGAGTTGTAATATTTCAAGGAAAATCTATAATTTAAGCACTAAATTCAACATTTTTTCACATTTTTCATATTGATATTTCAAAGAATAACTATCATCCTGCCGGATGTGTAAGACGGATATTGTCGGCAATAAGTGCTATAAACTCAGAATTAGTTGGTTTTCCCTTGCCATTACTTATTGTATAACCAAAAAGATTATTAAGCACATCAGGATTGCCTCTGTTCCATGCCACTTCAATAGCATGTCTTATTGCCCGCTCAACTCTGCTTGGTGTTGTTTCAAATTTTTTTGCTATAGTTGGATATAGAATCTTTGTTATACTGTTTATAATATCCGGATCATTAACGGCGAGTGTAATTGATTCTCTCAGATATTGATAACCCTTTATATGTGCAGGCACTCCTATTTCATGTATCATACCTGTTCAAGAACATATTTTTTATGATTAACTGTATCCTTAATCACGATATTCCTTTTATTATCTGCTGGTGCGTTATGTACCTTTCCGACATATTTAATACGGTTAATAAGCATTTCATTATCAAAAGGCTTCATAATATAATATGCTGCCCCCTTATCAAATGCATCCTCTGTGACATCCTCCATTCCAACTGCACTTATGACGATAAATGCAGGCGAGACACATGTCTTGTCATCTCTGATTCTTTGCATGACACTTATCCCATCCAGCTGTGGCATGATAATATCAAGAAGAACCACATCAGGAGAAGTATTTTTTATTATATTTATTGTTTCTTCTCCATTAGCAGCCGTTCCAACCACTTCCATGTCAGGCTCATCATTAATAACTTCTTTTATAACGTCTACCATTTTTTCGTTATCATCCGCTATAACTACCTTTAATGAATTCATATTTTCCCCTCACCTTGTACAATATTATTAATACATCTGTAAATGCTTTTTGCGATTAGTATTTATATGTTAATTCACAAATATCTCATCTACATTCGCAGTAATAATTATACTATTATAATAATTCCTTAGCAATTAAAACACATCGCAACTATCGACAAAATACGACAAAACTATTTACTATATTTAACCATTCAGTCTTTATATAAAATAAGTATTTCTGCAAATAATATTTATAAGACAAAAACCAGTTATGTGCAAAAGCAGTGCACAGAAATGAGGATTAGTATGTATAAGAGAAAACTTATTTTTAAATATATATTTATTTCATCAATATTTACAACACTTTTATTATGCGTTGTAACATATACCGGTTATATTAAGAAAAATTTTCCTGAAAATATATATATAACAGAACAAAGTAATACAACCTTTAATTTATCAGTACCTGTTACTGGTAGTGTCTATAACTCATCAGTCAATAGAGCTGGTAATGAATTAAGTGCTGATTTTAATCAGGAAGTTACATTTATATCAGGCGAACCCGCTAATTATAATATGGATTTAAAACTATTCGGATTAATATTTTTAAAAACTGTACATGTAAATGTGGTAAATGAACAACAGGTTTATCCTTGTGGCTTCCAGGCTGGATTATATCTAAAAAGTAATGGTATTTTAGTTGTTAAAACCGACTCAATAGATTCTGTATATTATGGAGCGGTTAATCCTTGCGCTGATATTCTGACAAAAGGCGATTATATATTATCCGTTAATAACGAGAAAATAAATTCCAAAAAAGATTTTTCAGATATTATCGCTTATTCTGAAGGAAACAGCCTCAACCTGGAAATAATGCGCAATGGTTATATATATAATGTATCTGTAACACCAGTTTTAGCTTCTGATAATATGTACAAGCTTGGATTATGGATAAAAGATGATGCTCAGGGAATCGGTACATTAACATATATTGACCAGTCATATCATTTTGGTGCATTAGGCCACGGAATAACAGATAACTCTACTGGAAAAGTTATGGATATCAGTGGCGGTAAAATATATAACACTCATATCATTTCAATAGTAAAAGGACAGGATGGAACACCTGGTGAGCTTCAGGGAATTATTGATTATAAAAACTCACAGCCTATAGGTACAATCAATAAAAACAGTGACTATGGCATATATGGAACAATCGATGCTTCAGTATGTCAAAGGCACAACCTTCAGCTTATGAATGTTGGATATCGTTATATGACCCACAAAGGCCGAGCCTATATAAGATTCTACCGTAATAATAAGTATGAAGACTATGACATAGAAATAACTTCTCTTGGAAACAGTAATTCTAAAAACATATCCTTTAAAGTAACTTCTGACAAGCTTATTGACATGACAAACGGAATAGTCCAGGGTATGTCAGGATGTCCTATAATACAGGATGGAAGACTTATCGGTGCTGTGACTCATGTTCTAATCGATGATTCAAAAAGCGGATATGGTATATATATTGAAAATATGTTAAATGTATCTGAATAATATTTCAGGTATTATCATAAGCTTCTACATCATCATATTATCTTTAAAAGCTTCTGAAGTCTTTTTTAATTCTCTTGCATTGGCAAGTACCGAAGCTGTAACCTCACTTCCTGATAACATACGCGCCAGCTCATATATGCTGTCTTCTTTATCAACTCTTGATATCTGACTATATGTTTTATTATCATGAACTGTTTTCTCTATAGTATAATGTGCATCTGCCATAGAAGCAATCTGTGGAAGATGTGTTATACATATTATCTGATGGTGTCTTGAAAGTCTTGCAAGCTGATTAGAAACCATCTGTGCTGTTCTTCCGCTTATTCCAGCATCTATCTCATCAAATATAAGTGTTTTGCTGTCATCACCCGCCATGACCGTTTTTATTGCAAGCATTATACGTGAAAGTTCGCCACCTGAGGCTATCTTTGACAGTGGACGTAAATCCTGTCCTGGATTCGTTGATATCATAAATCTGACCAAGTCATACCCATTAGAAGTAATATTATTGCTTTTTTCAAAATCTATTCTGAATCTCACATCAAGAAAATTAAGATTTTTTAAAGACTCTATGAATTCTGTTGTAAGTCTGTCTGCAGCCTTTTTTCTTGTAACACTTAACATTTCAGCTGTCTGCAGTGCTTTTTTATAAGCATTTTCATAAGCTTCCTGTCTTTTCTTTAAGATTTCATCATAATTATAATATTCATCCAGCTTTTTTTCTTTTTGTTCAAGCGATGCGAAAACATTCTCAATAGTGCCGCCATACTTATTCTTAAGCTCATTAACTGTATCAAGTCTGTACTGTATGTCGTTTAGTGCAGCATCATCATAATCACTATCATCAATATATGTGCTTATATCATGCGATACATCCATAATAAGGCTCTCAACATCCTGTAACATTTCTAATGGATTTTTAAGTGACTCATCATACTCTGCTGCATTAACAAGCGCCTTAACAGCCATTCCCAGCATATCACTGATATTATCTTCTCCTGAATTAAGCAGCATATCAGCACCAGATAATTCATTCATTATCTTCTGCCGGTTGTTAAGCTTCTTGAATTGGGCTTCAAGTTCTTCGTCCTCGCCTTTTTTTAATCCTGCAGCTGTTATTTCGTTGACCTCATACTCAAGAAATGATATTTCTCTTTGCCTTTCATCATTATCTTTGTCCATTTCGCTTAGTTCATTCTTACATTCTACATAGTGCTGGTAATCGTTCTTCATCATCTCCTTAAGAGTGGAGATATCATCTAGGCAATATTCATCAACAACATTAATATGTGCTGAATCATCCATAAGAATCTGATTATCATGCTGCCCATGCATATCTATAAGATATCTTGCCAGCTTCTGTGTCTGGGCTGCTGTAAAATTCTGACCATTCACCTTAATCTGTGAACGTGTTGGAGTTATTTTTCTTGATATAAGAAGTTCACCATCTTCTATATCAAGAACCCCAAGTTCTTTTATCTTATCTAATGTTTTTTTATCGCCTATATCAAACATCAGTTCGGCTAATCCGTATTCTGCACCAGTCCTTATAAAATCCGGTGAAGTTTTAGCACCAAGTGCTGCATTAATAGAACCAAGAATAATAGACTTTCCTGCGCCAGTCTCTCCTGATAATATGTTAAGTCCTTCCTCAAAATCAACATTTTCCTCTTCTATTAATGCAAGATTCTTAACATGTAAATTAGTAAGCATATTCCTCCAACCTGCCTCCATATTCTTAAGTGGCAGCAAACATAACGATACTTATATCTTTATAAGCTTCCTTAACTTGTTCATAACAATAGTTGTATCCTTGACTGTTCTTACGGCACACATGATGGTATCGTCACCAGCTATTGAACCAACAATCTCATCAAGCTTAAGTGCATCAAGTGCTGCACATACTGCCATGGCCATACCAGAAACTGTTCTTATAACAAGTATATTCTGCGCCATATCCATATCAATAAAACCTTCTTTTAATACACGTATGTACTTATCGTTGGTTACTGGATTGCCAGCTGTCAATGTAGTATACTTCTGGCTCACACCATCAACAGATACCTTTGTAAGATTCAACGCTCTTATATCTCTTGAAACAGTTGCCTGTGTAACATTATACCCAGCCTTGTTAAGCGCATCTGCAAGCTCTTCCTGCGTTCCTATATTGTTATTGTTAATTAATTCTAATATTTTCTTGTGTCTGTCTGTTCTCACAACAATTCTCCAATCTTACCACTTTGTGATAAGTATCAACTACATACAATCACATTTTATTTCTTATTCGTTCAAGAAAAGATATCCTGCTTGTCTTTATAAGTCTTGCAGTCTTATCTGAACGTGTTATTACCACTCTGTCTCCTGTGACAACATTACAATAGCTTTCTCCATCATAAGTAGCCACTCTTTCCTCTGATAATTTTTTATTATCATTAATCTGGATAACAATTTCATCATCCTGTCCAAAGATAATACTTCTTTGTGTAAGTGTATGCGCACATATCGGTGTAATCATAATAAGCCTTGCATTCGGCTGCACAATAGGTCCACCTGCTGATAAACTATAGGCTGTTGAACCTGTAGCAGTTGAAACAATAACTCCATCTGCAGCAAAAGAGTTAAGATACTCCCCATTAACATATATATCAAAATCAATAACCCTGAGAATACCTCTCCTGCTTAGTACAACATCATTCAGTGCAACATCCTCATATATAACCTTATCATCCCGGTAAATCTTACCATCAAGCATCATACGTGTATCAACTTCATATTTATCATCAATAAGGTTATTGAGTGTATCATATACATTATTCATATCTGTATCAGTAAGATATCCTAATGTTCCAATATTTACACCAAGCAGAGGTATATTTCTTTCATTAAGATCCCTTGCTGCCTGTATTAATGTTCCATCGCCACCAAGTACTATAATACAGTCAACGTTATCCGGCATAACTTCTGCATTCGTATAACAATATTTTGTTCCTTCAACCAAAGCGGACTCTTCATCATATATACCCTCTGCACCATGTTCTTTTAAATATGCAATAATGCTGTATGTATACTTTAGTTCTGCATCCTTTGACCGATTAGTAACTATATAAAATTTTCTCATCGACACCCCTATATTATAAAGCACTTAAAGTTAACTATAAATATATATTACAATGTTTCATGCGCTTTGTCTACTATATTTTTTATTTCAAAAGGAATACTTTCATATATTCCTTCTGTATGCTTCTGAAGATGTAAAAGATATTCAATATTACCTTCTGGTCCTTTTACTGGTGAAAATTCAAGATTGAGGACCTCGAATCCTATTGATATTGCATAATCAATAACCATCTTTATTACTTCTTCGTGAACTGACTTATCCCTTACAACACCATGTTTTCCAACCTTTTCTCTTCCAGCTTCAAACTGCGGTTTTATAAGGCACACTATCTGTCCATCATCTGTAAGCAGATTCTTAACCGGAAGCAGCACCTTAGTAAGAGAGATAAACGATACATCTATGCTTGAAAAGTCTATCTTATCAGCAACATCTTCTGGTGTAACATATCGTATATTAGTTTTTTCCATGCATACAACTCTCTCATCGTTACGCAGTTTCCATGCAAGCTGCCCATGTCCTACATCAACTGAATATACTTTAACTGCTCCATTCTGCAGCATACAGTCAGTAAACCCGCCTGTTGAAGAGCCTACATCCATACATATTTTTCCTTTGATTGTAACATCAAAATTTTCCATTGCTTTTTCAAGCTTTAGTCCACCACGGCTTACATATTTTAATGTAGTGCCTCTTACTTCTATATTAGCTGTATCTGCGAAGGTTGAGCCAGCCTTATCCTCTTTTTGTCCTTCTACGTATACGTTTCCGGACATAATAATAGCTTTAGCTTTTTCTCTTGATTCTGCAAGACCTCTGTTTACCAGTAAGACGTCCAATCTTTCCTTGCTCATACTTCTCTCCATTTCTGTGCAATTTGATTATGCTGTATTCTAACTTATCATTTTTTACTTTTCACTGTAATTCTGTATATATTTATCATTAATCCGCCTGATTATAGTTTCTTCATCAATACCTGTTTCATGTCTTAATATATCTACACTTCCATGTTCAATATAGTCATCAGGGAGTGATATACTAAGAACAGTATTTTCATATTCTGAATCACTTATATACTGACAGACTGTTCTACCAAATCCACCAGATGATACATTTTCCTCCAACGTAACTATAAGCCTGTGATTATGGCATACATAATCCAGCATATCCTTATCAACAGGCTTTACAAAACGTGCATTTACAAGGGTAACTGTATATCCCTGTTCTATAAGGCTTTTTCTTACATTATCAGCCGTTATAACCATGCTTCCAAGTGCAAGAAGTGCGATATCATACTTTACAGTATGCAGGATTTCTTTTAAACTTTCTCCCTGATACATGTCATTTCCAACATACATTATCTCAGAATGTCCATATACAACAGGTGCCTTGAACTCATGAAATAAAAGACAGGCACTTCCTCTTGGATATCTTATTGCAATAGGGCCATCAAAATCCTCTACTGCAAAATTAAGCATTTCTTTCAGCTCAATATCATTCTTAGGTGCGCATATCGTCATGTTAGGAATCGAAGAAAGAAAAGATATATCAAATATTCCCTGATGAGTTTCACCATCACTGCCTACCAGTCCTGCTCTGTCAATTGCAAACACAACATGAAGCTGTTGTATACATACATCATGAAGTATCTGGTCATATGCCCTTTGTAAAAATGATGAATAGACCGCAAATACTGGTTTTAACCCACCTGCTGCAAGTCCGGCTGCAAAAGTAACAGCATGTGCCTCTGCAATTCCAACATCAAAAAATCTGTCAGGAAACCATTTTGAAAACTTAGTAAGGCCAACACCATCAGGCATGGCTGCTGTTATGGCTGCAACCATACGATCCTTCTTTCCTATCTCACATATTGCTTCCGAAAAGACTTTTGAATATGTTGGCACATCCAGCTGGTTAATTTCACAGCCTGTCTTTACGTCAAAAGGACCTATACCATGAAACTTGCTTGGATTACGTTCTGCCGGTTTATATCCGCGCCCTTTCTGTGTAACTACATGGACAAGCACTGGTCCTTTTATTCTTTTAGCGACATTAAGTATCTTTATAAGCTTATCCATATCATGTCCATCTACCGGACCCAGATAATATATACCCATGCTTTCAAACATAGAATCATGTAATATAACCTGTTTCAGATTGGATTTTGTCTTTTTAATAGCCCCGACAATCTTATCACCCTTTGGTAATTTATATAGTACATTTCCTATATTTTCCTTAAGGTCATAATAAGAATCTGACGAACGTATTTCGCTGAGCATATTAGAAACGCCGCCAACATTCTTTGATATCGACATCGTATTATCGTTAAGTATTATAACAAAATTTCCTTTAACATGTGATGCATTATTTAATGCTTCATATGCCATGCCGCCTGTAAGTGCACCATCACCTATAACAGAGACAACACTATAATTGCCATGTTTTATATCTCTTGCCTCAGCCAGTCCTAATCCAGCTGAAATAGATGTTGAACTGTGACCAGTGTCAAATGCATCATAGTCACTTTCATTTCTTTTAGGAAAACCACTCATACCACCGAACTTTCTAAGCTCGTCAAACTGGTTCTTACGTCCTGTAAGTATCTTATGTGTATAAGACTGATGTCCAACATCCCATATAAGCTTATCCTGCGGCAGATTAAATACGACATGCAAGGCCATAGTAAGTTCAACAACCCCCAGATTAGATGCAAGATGCCCACCTGTTACACTTATCTTCTGTATAAGGAACTCTCTTATCTCAGCTGCGAGCTGATTATATTCAATTGGAGAAAGCTTTTTAATATCATTAGGCTTATTGATCTTCTCTAGTATCATAGATATCCTCTCACCATTTCTACTTATTTCTGTGTATAAGCATATTTATAAGTTCCTCAAGATACTCGTTATGTCCTATTGACTTTATTATACCCATCGCCTCTTTTGACATGTCATAAGTATCTTTTTCTGCTTTTTCTAATCCATATAATGTTACATAAGTCGTTTTATTATTCCGTTCATCACTTAAAACCGGCTTTCCTAACACTTCCTGTGTGCTTGTAACATCAAGGATGTCATCCTTGATCTGAAAAGCAAACCCGACATTATATCCAGCTTTACATAATAATCCCTGTGTTTTTTCATCACATCCGGCAAGAATCCCACCTGCCATAAATGCTGCTTCAATAAGTGCGCCTGTTTTTAACCTGAATATATAATCAAGCTGTTCTTTATCCATAGGCTTATCTGTAAGATATACATCAAGCGACTGGCCTCCAACCATTCCATCAACACCTGCCTTAGATGCTATAACCGCTGCTGCCTGTGAATATAGTGCCATCTTTTTTGCATTTTCTATATCAGCATAATCTGACGAAATATTCTTTATAGCGTTAAACATGGTTTCATATGCAAGATTTAAAAGACCATCTCCTGCAAGTATCCCGAAATCCTCACCATATTTTTTATGTGTTGTAAGCTTGCCTCTTCTGTAATCATCGTTATCCATAGCTGGAAGATCATCATGGACAAGCGAATATGTATGTATCATTTCAAGTGCTGCCATAAAAGGATATACACACTTTTCATCTGTTCCACCACATAATCTGTATGTTTCAAGCATTATCATCGGGCGGATTCTTTTACCACCTGCCTGTACACTATAATCCATGGCTGATTTAATATATTCTGCTCTGCCACTTATCTCTGGAAGATATGAATTAACAATCTTATCTATGCGTGCTGTTCTTTCTAAAAGTTCTTTCTTAAAATCAATCATTTTCTATCATCTCCGAATCGTTATCATCATTTAGAATAACCATTTCCTTTTCCACCTTATCAAGCATGGAATTACATTTTTTTACAAGCTCTATACCTTCCTTGTACTTCTTAAATGATTCATTCATAGTAAGTTCTCCACTTTCCATCTCACTAAGAATATTATCAAGCTTTTCAAATGTATCTTCAATTGATGGTGACTTAGCCATATTAATACCTCGCTATATTCATATATTAAAACTTTTTAACATCTTTCACCACAGTATTTATAATACCATCCTTTACATGTATAGATAGTACATCAGCTTGTTTAACCTCCGCTATTGAACTTATATGTTCTTCTTTATCATTTTCAACAAAAGCATATCCTTGTTCAAGCTTTTTTAATGGACTGACACCATCCAGTCTTGCTGATAAAAGCAAAAGCCTGTGCTTGGCTTTATTTAATGTGCCTTGCATACTAACATCCAGCTTCTCTCTCATATGAATAAGCTGCTGCTTTTTATTATTGAGTCTGACAAGTGGATTAAAAGCTTTAAGAGAAAGTAACATCCTTTCGGAACGATTCCTGTAATCTGTTATAGTTTTACCCATATCATACATAAGCCTGTCATTATAACCATCAATAACCACTTCAAGCTGTCTTATATCAAAAACCGCCTTAACAGCTGCAGCAGATGGTGTCGGAGCTCTGAAATCAGCCACAAAATCTGTTATTGTAAAGTCAATCTCATGTCCTACTGCTGATATGACGGGTGTTTTGCAATTAAAAACAGCTTCTATAACTTCAGGTTCATTAAAAGCCCATAAATCCTCTATTGAGCCACCGCCACGTCCGACTATAATACAGTCATATCCCATACTGTCAACATACTTAAGTCCTTTGGCTATGCTATACTTTGCATCTTTACCCTGAACAAGGACTGAATACAGGTATAATTCAACATACGGATTTCTTTCATAAGCATTCTTTATTATATCTTTAATAGCTGCTCCTGTTCTGGCTGTTACTATACCTATTCTTTTAGCATATTTAGGAATAGTTCTTTTATATTCAGGAGCAAAGTATCCCATATCCTCATAGTATTGTTTCAACTGTTCGTATTGCTTAAACAGTTCTCCCATACCACTTTGCGATACAGTCTTTGCATATAACTGGTATTCACCCCTATTTACATATACGTCTATTCTGCCATCAACAACTACCGACATGCCATCCTTCAGTCTGAAGTCAAGCTTATACGCATCAGAACCATACATAACAACTGATATAGTTGAATCTTCATCCTTAAGTGTGAAAAATATGCAGCCATTCTTGTCCGTATATTTGCAGTTAGATATTTCCCCCTTAACCTGTATGCGGTTAAGCAGAAAATCCTGCCGCATCATATTCTTAATATAAGAATTAATCTGTTTAACACTATACACCTGTGCCATATTAATCCTCATTTCTTTATTCTTATATCACGATTCGTAGCTTCGCTACTCTCCGCTGCTATCGCAGCTATCGTAATCGTCATTCGCCGTTCGCCAGATATCTGCTAGCAGCTTTCTGGCTCTCTTGCACTCATTGTATCATGCTATACAAGCTTAGCAAGTACCCCGTTAACAAAGGATGCAGCATTATCATCAGAACCATACTTCTTAGCAAGTTCAACTGCTTCGTTAATAGCAACATTAACTGGTATATCCTCATCATATAGCATCTCATAAACTGCAAGTCGCATAATCGCAAGCTCAGCCTTTCCCAATCTTTCTACCGGCCAGCCCTCCGAAACCTCGTTTATCTTTGCATCAATGTCATCGCTTAACTCTGATACAAGAAGTGCCTTTTTTCTGATATATTCATATTCTTTTTCCTTAACATCCGGAAACTCATCAAAATAATAATCTATCTGTTCTCTTAATTCATTCTTGTCATGGAACGGCACACGGAATAATATCTTAAATGTGTGTTCTCTCATATCTGATCTTGTCATATAAGTCCTCTCTGTATTCAACTGACACAAAATCAATTGTATATTCTTAATAAATTTTTAAAAAGACTGCCCTTAAAGGACAGTCTTTTAAATATCACTGTACTTTAATTGTCAATATTCACACCAGCAATCTTAATATTAACCTCTGACACATTAAGTCCTGTCATAGTTTCAATCGCTGTCTTTACCTTATCCTGTACTGCACTTGACACCTTAGGTATCTCACATCCATATTTTATGTTAAGTGCAAGATTAACAACAACATCCTGCTCTCCCACATGAACCTTAACACCTTTTGAAAGATTCTTCATTCCAAGCTTGCTTACAAGTTCATTAGTTATGTTACCTGCCATGCTTTCAACACCATCTACCTCTGTCGCAGCAAGACCAGCTATGATAGCAACAACTTCATCAGCCACCCTTACTTCTCCTATATCCTTGCTTTCATGTATAGTATAAGTATTGCCTCTATCTTCAAACTCTTTTGTCATAATATCCTCCTGACTGTCAATCAACGTTATCTTTTCATCTATTATAATAAATATTATAAATAAATGCAACTTCTTAAATCACATTCAATATTCCATATTTTTACAATCTTGTTTTATACCCGCAGAATATCATATGAATTGTAAAATCCACACATTATTTTATTACATTTATATTTATCTTGTCAGACGTCATTCCTGTCTTTCTTTTTGCTATATCCTCAATCTGTGCCTTCTGACTTGTTTCAAGCGACTGTTTGTTAACAACAATATCTACGCCTGTATCAGATACAGAGGCAACAACATCATTAAAACCTTTTGCTTCAAGCAGTATTTCAATTGCCATTTCCTTTTCTGAATAATCAGCTATCTTAGCCAGTTCATTAACAGCAGCGGTTTTAGAAGATTTGTCAAGATTGGCATCATTTACAATATTTGTAAGATTTTCTGTATTCTTTGCACGTATCTGCTCCCTGTTTAGCTTTGCCTCTGATATAACACCTGATGCAACACCTCCCGATGTAAGAATAACACTCCCTGGTTCAAGCATGCTTTCATCATCAGGTTCTTCATCTGGCACCTGTATTTCACTGTCTTTACTTTCACTAGCTGTATCAACGCTTCCTGTGCTGCCTCTTCCACTAACTGATATTATATCTGTTATATTCCCAGCATAATTGATATATCCTGCGACTGCTATCATTATTGCGAGTGCGGTTATTATAACCTGATTCTTTTTTATTCTTTTCACAATAAACCTCCAACTAAAAATTTACCGGAATCTTTGTTTCTGCGTACATATATACGCATTTATCTATGACATTTTCATCACTTTTATTTTATGTACTGGAACATTCAAAAGTCCATATACCGCATTAGTTATATCATTCACAAGTTCCTTGTTATCACCACCTTCACATACAATAATCGCGCCATCAATAACAGGCATATTTTCCATAACAACATATGGTCTGCTGCCATCAGAAGTATCATAAAATATATGCGTGCTTATATTTTGTGTATCATTTGTTTGATTGCTGCTCCCATCAGAAGCCTCTTTTTTTTCGCTCTCTGAATATGTTTCATCTTTTGCCAGTACTTTTTCTGTTGAATTCCTGATGCTTAGCATGACCTTGACTTTTCCAACCCCATCGACGTCTGCAAGTATCTTTTCAAGTCGTTTTTCCACGTATTCCTCATACATATCTGTACTCATGCTCTCACTTTCAATGGCTGTTGTACTACTTTCCTTAGAAGCCGATGAATGGCCTGATGGAAATGCTGCAACCATAAGCAAAACACCTGCTAGTATTACTATTAATATTTTATCTGTTCCGAATTTATTCACTATTTTTTTATAATCAGCTTTTATACTTTAACACCCCTTTTGAAAATATGCTGCCACACCTGCCAGCACATTATTTGATATATATATTGCTGCATTCTATTCCTGTTTCATCTGATATTTTATGTCCGATATTTTCAATATCCGTTTTTTTCATATTTTTTGCATTAATAACCACTGATGATACAGCCAGGCTTTCATTACCGTTAAGTCCGGCATTTCCGCTTATATTAACTTTTATGCTGTCATAAGCTATATTATTATCATTCAATATTTCTTTGACCTTTAGTTCTAGTGTCTTCGACAATGCATCTTCTATTGTGTAACTAAAACCTTCTGATATGTCATATGTTTTTTTACTTATTTCCATATAATCTTTATATATCATCCAAAGCCTGTTCTTAATAAAGCTTCCGTTGCTCCAAAATCCTGTTAATGGAGATATTATAATAAGAATCAGTATCATCCTTGTAACTATTCTTATATATTCTTTATACTTATCAGACGCAACAGCATTAACAAACAATGTTGATATTATATAAAAAACTATTACCTGCCTAAGCCATATATATACTGCCTCTATAGCTGCCTCAACTCCTTTATAAATACGATAATTCCACAATCAGCTAGTTACTGCACATATCATCACTATTGTCAGCACAAAAAGAACCAATGCTATAACAACAAGGTAAGTAAGACTGCTTATAGCGGTTCCTAATGCTGCTACAGCCTTTATAATACGTTTATCAGCAACCGGTTCCATAACTGCTGCTATTGCATGAAATATACATGATAATGTAACAAGCTTAACAACAGGAAACAGCATACATACTGTCAGCACAACAACCGCCGCTATTCCCATTGTATTCTTTATAAGTGAAGATGAAGCAATAACTGTCTGTGATAATGCTGAGGCTGCATCTCCTATTCCTGGTATTATACTTACTGCTTTATAAATATATGACGTATTTATATTATCTTTTAATGGATTAAGTATACTTTTTATCCCATTAAGTCCCATAAAAAAAGTAAGCATTGTATATCCACACCACTTTATTACTTTTTGCATACAGTTACATAATCTTAAAAAATGCGGTTCTGAATCTATACAGTCACATAAAGACACACATACATATATTCTATTGGCATTCATCAATATATTTTTTATGCCTATATCAGCAACTGTCATCATCCATATAACTATCTGATAGTACCCAGCTGCACTTATAGGAAGTCCAGCTGCGCAAACAGCAGGAAAAAAAGTCATGCATATAGATTTATATATATTAATCAATGCTTCAACAGAATCTCTTGCAAGATTATAAGCACCCATAAAGACTGATAAAAGCATTGTTATCAACGAAATACTTATTACTCCTGCCGCTGTTTCTTTAAGCTGCTTTTCATTAAAAAGCGGTGTCATAGACCTTATAAGTGCTGATGCTATGCATAATGCAAGCACATGTGCAACGTTTTTCTTTTCCGAATATATAACATCAGATATATATATTAATAACTTTTTTACATAACCGGAATTATCCTTATCATCCAGAACAGACTGCATTATTTTTCCATATGAAATATTTATTCCAGTTTCTCTCTTAACAATCCTGTCTATATCTTTATAATCATCAGAAACTATATAATCATCAGAAATCACATTTTCCTCATCCTGACATTGCGCTGCATGGCATACTACAGGAGATTTATTCTTTATAAAAGCACTCCCATACAACAATATCAGTACAAACACTATCATACACATAAATAAGATACGTTTTATTTTAAACATCTATTCACCATTTCAAGAAGTGCAATAATAACAGGCATGCCAAGCATTACTATTGATATTCTGCACATCAGCTCAAGCTGCGATGCCATTGCATTAAAACCGTTATCCCTGCATATATCAGAAACAAACTGCGTTGCTATTGATAAACCAGTTATCTTCATAACAATCTTTATATAACCCTTTTCTATATCTATATTGTTAATAAGAACATTTATATAGCCTGTAATAACAGAAAAAATCCGCAGCATATATATTGAAATAAATACACCCGTTATAAGTACAATAACAGAAACAAATGCTGGTGCTTCTTTTTTTATAAGAAAGCAGCTTATAACAACGCATACAACAACTATTAATATCTGAAGCATTATTTACACTATCCCTTCTTACGCAGACTTTATATATCAAACAGCTTCTGCATTGACGAAAACAATTCAACAATATAAGGTATTACCCAGTAAAGTACGATAAGTATTCCGGCAAGGCTTGTAAGAAACGCCTGGTCATCCCTGCCACTATGTTTTAATATCTGGTTAAGAATTGAAACAATTACTCCTACTGCAGCGATTTTAAAAATTATATCTGTATTCATATACCTGCCTTTCCTGTATATATTATCATTTCACTTTATGCTCATATTAAAATAATAGCTATGATAACACCCGACATAACTCCCAACACCTGGTATATCCTTGATTTAGCCCTCACTTCCTGCTGCAGCCTGCAATATATATTTTTTAATTTATCACTGACAGTATTTATACATGTTATCTGCATCTGTTTATCTATATATATGTTTATACATCGTAGTTCTTTTAAAGCATCTATTTCTTCCTTTTTAGCAAATCCTGATTTTAGCAGTTTGTCCATTTCAAGCAGCCATATCTCATCAAAAGAACCGCCTGTCCTGCTTATATCAGTCAGCTTTATGTATATATTTTCGTATGTACTGCTGACTATATTATTATTTATGTTCTGCGATAATTCCCGACATATTACAGGAAATGGGGTCAGACCATATCTTATCTGCGACCTGATATAATCAAAGGAATATATAAATGCATCTATCACATTTATTCTTTCTTTTAACCGGCTGACAAGATAAAAACCATAATATGTCGTCATTGAAATTATAAGCACTGCTCCCGATAGTTTATACATTTCTCTATTGTCCCCTTTCCATGCCTTTTGGACATTATTATTATTTTATTAAAACCATCTTTTCCTATAAGCTCCCTTACATAAGGCTTATTAAGGACATCTTCTATTGAATATCCGTGTACAGTTCCTATTATTATGCAGCCACATGCGATACAATATCTGATAGCCTGGGCATCATATTTACTGCCTATTTCATCAACAGCTATCATTTCCGGAGACATGGCACGTATAGCCATAAGCATGCCTGAATCTTTGGGGCATCCATCAAAAACATCTGTTCTTGTGCCTATATCATTCTGTGGCTCTCCCATAAAACAGCCAGCTATCTCCTGCCTTTCATCAATAAGACTTATATTCATGGATAATTCTGCATTGTCAGATATATTACGTACAACATCACGTAGCAATGTTGTCTTACCGCATCCTGGAGGTGATATTATAAGTGTGTTTTCCAAGCCTCCTGCATATATAAAATCCATAACCTTGTCACTGCAGCCTGGCACCTGATGTGCAACTCTTATACACAGAAATGTTATATAATTAAAATTTCTTATATTATTGTTTTCTACTATTGCATGTCCTGCTATTCCTATTCTATGTCCACCTTCTATTGTAATATAGCCCTGTCTGAAGCTTTGTTCATATGCATATACAGAATAATCAGCAGCTAGTTCGATTATTTTTCTTATATGTTCTTTACTGGCTTTTATTCTGCTTATCACCTCTTTATTATCATATATAAGAGCTATGTAACGTCCCACCCTTATTCTTATTTCGTTAATCTTATCAAACCTCAGCCTGTTTAGATCAAGTCCCAATACCAGATCTTTTGGGAGGATTCTTATTATCTGACTTATATCACCCATAAAAAAACAACCTCCATATACTGTTTTTCACAGTATATGAAGGTTGTCTTCTGATTATTCATATCATGATTATTCAACTGATTTAAGTGATTCTACCATAGGTATTTTCTTAAGTGATGGATACATAAAAATATTAATAAGTAATGAGAACAATATAGTTATTCCATACGATATTAAAAATGAACTTATATTAATCTTAGTTCCAAACATAACACCATCAAGTTCAATAGTTGTCATAATATAAGCATGCAGTGCCATTCCAAGAAGAAGTCCAAAAACTCCTCCAATAAGTGTAAGAATTATATTCTCCCTGTAAACATACTCCCCAACCTCTCTGTCATAGAAGCCAAGGACTTTAATAGTCGCAATTTCTCGTATACGCTCTGATATATTAACATTTGTAAGATTATATAAAACTACAAATGCAAGCATTCCGGCTGATATTATTAAAACCCATGTTACAAGATCAAGTGATTGTATCATATTCTCAAATCTCGTTATATTAGCTTTAACAAACGTAAGTGATTTCACGTTATTATCTGTTAGATATCTGTCTCCTATAACAGACTGTATATCATCTCCATCAGAAGTTAATATTCCAAGTATCCTGTTATTATCTGGTGTATATCCAAACACCTGGCTGTAGTACTCAGACGTCATAAAAATATAGTTATTTATATACATTTCCATAACACCTGATACCTTCACCGTTGCCTGCTTATTATCTTCATCATGTATAAGAACGTTATCTCCTTCTTTAACATTCAGGTCTTTAGCAAGCTTCTCACTTATTATAACTCCTGAATCATCAAGCTCTATAGTTTTCTTACTTCTTCTTGTCCTGAAGGTAACATAATCCATATACGCTGATGTATCGTTTACAACTGTTATCTCCGTACTATAATCATCTGCACTTCCTGGTATTTTAACCTCTGCCGTATAGGCATAATCCATAAGTGAGGACTTATAATACTCATCTGATGAAATCTTATCAGATAAATTATTTCTGGCATCACTATCTGCATTTTTATTAAATACAAGTATATTATCGTAATGTATTATCTGTCCATACTGATTATCAATAATACTTTGCACACTGTCTTTTATACCAAAACCTGCCGTTATAAGTGCACCACATCCAGCTATTCCTATAACTGTCATAAAGAAACGCTTCTTGTACAAAAATATATTTCTCATGGTAACCTTTTTCGTAAAAGATAAATGCTTCCATATAAATGTATGCTCAAGAAGAATCTTTTTACCATTCTTTGGTGCCTTTGGTCTCATGAGTGCCGATGGAACCTCAGATAATTCGTTATAGCATGAATATAATGTTGCTATAAGAGTCACAAGAATAAGACTTGCTACTGCTACAACAGATAGTATCGTATGACTTGCATACTTTATAGCAGGCATCTGATATATAATATTCCATGATTCATATATAATGTATGGAAATAATCTAAGACCTGCTGCACAGCCTATAACTGCACCTGTTAATGAAGCAAGAAATGCATATATCACATACTTAAGTGCAATCGTTGCTTTTCCATATCCAAGTGCCTTATATGTTCCTATAAGCCCTCTTTCTTCTTCTACCATACGTGTCATAGTTGTAAGACACACAAGACCAGCTACTATTATGAAGAACAACGGAAAAACAGTCGCTATAGCCTTCATTCTGTTTGCACTTGATTCATAATCCCTGAATGAATATGACGATTCCCTTGTAAGTACATACCATTCCCATGAATCACTATCTGCAAGTGTTTCATTCATTTTCTTATCATATTCTGCATTAACTGCATCAAAATCAAATTGTGCTACTGCCTTTTCATATGCTGTCTTAACGTAAGGTGCTATCATTGAGGATACATCCATACCAGGATAATAAGCCTGATATTGTTCTGTAATAGAATCCTCTACATTTTTCTTAATCGTTTCTAACAGTTCTTCCTTCTTGTCTGCCTTTGCCCTTGTATACTCATCTATAACTGTCTGCTTTCTTATGTCAAGCCTTTCTTTTGATATAGCCTTTATATCATCTGCATACTTATCAATCAGCTTCTTATACTCATCTGAGTAAGTATCCATATCCTTTGCGCCATCTATAACCGCATAACATTCCGTATAGTAGTTGTTTTTGAATTCATCATCACCTACATATATACAATAATTAATATGACCGTTACCTATGCCAGACGAACCTAAATCATATGATACATAACATGGTGTATACACTATACCAACTACTGTATACTCTGTATCCTTAAATGTGTCATTGATATCATCCTCTGTTCCTGACTTAAAACTGATAACATCGCCAACCTGCATAGACTTACGTGTATCTTCATACTTAACAACACATTCCTTATCATTTTGTGGGAGACGTCCTTCTTTTATCCTAAGCTGGTTAATATAGCTGTCATCATCCGATGCTTTTCCAACCGGAATACCTGATATATGTGCAACATTCTCTCTGCCATCATAATCAACGAGTACATCCTGCGTATTAGTTTTGTATACAGCCTTTACTCCTGAAACCTTACTGACTGCCTCTATATCCTGTGAAGTAAATCCTATTGATGACAATATCCTTATATCGTTCATATTATACTCATCATAATACGAATCCGATGAATACTTCATATCGCCTGATGATGCAGTTACTCCTGCAAAAAAAGCTACACCTATCGCTACTATAGCCATAATAGCAAAGAATCTCCCAAGCGATCCTTTTATGTTTCTTATAAAATCTTTAAATACTGCCTTTCTCATCTTATAAAACTACCTTTCCGTAACATGCAAACTTTGTGTTTATATTCATAATTAATATTTCATTACCACTCTATCTGCTCTACCGGAAGTGGATTCTCATTCACAGTTACACTGTCAACTATACCATTTTTAACTTTTATAACCTTATCTCCCATCGCTGTAAGTGCAAGATTATGTGTTATCACCACTACTGTAACACCACGTTTTCTGCATGTATCCTGTAAAAGCTTCAATATCTGCTTCCCAGTATTATAATCAAGTGCTCCTGTTGGTTCATCGCATAAAAGCAGTTTCGGATTCTTTGCCAGTGCCCTTGCAATGGCAACTCTCTGCTGTTCACCACCCGACAACTGGGATGGAAAATTAGAGCTTCTGTCTTTAAGTCCTACTGCCTCTATAACCTCATCTATATCAAGCGGATTCTTACATATCTGTGTTGCAAGTTCAACATTCTCCCTGACTGTAAGATTTTGTACAAGATTATAAAACTGGAACACAAAGCCTATATCATATCTTCTGTATGTAGTAAGCTTTTTAGCACTAAATTTAGAAACATTTTCTTTATCTACTATTATTTTACCTGTCGTGGCTGTATCCATCCCACCCATAAGATTAAGTATTGTACTTTTACCTGCACCACTTGCACCTGCAATAACAGCAAACTCTCCTTTCTCTATACTAAAGTCTGCTCCATTAAGTGCTTTAATCTTAACGTCACCCATTTTGTATATTTTCTTTACGTTTTGAAATTCTATATAACTCATATGCACCTCTTCATGACCGATATTTACTGATTGCTGCATAACACTGCAGTCACTATTGGATATTTGTAAAATATTGATATCCATAAGATATAAATACCCTTTTATCTCTTACATTTTACTATAATTTTATCATAATAGCAAAACAAATGTATATATATTTAAAAGCTAAATATATTTAAAATTTCATATATGGAGGTCTGGCTTGAAACCTTTAAAATATATTCTATCATCGCTAACATTTATTG
>OHIM01000470.1_pt1 | contig 23383 bp, 17 predicted proteins | sample 1568271 | NCBI WGS metagenome assembly OHIM01 (sample SAMEA3879580, study PRJEB24766) | human gut metagenome | biome: human-associated habitat; feature: feces | place: USA | collected 1985/1987
GCCTCCAGCGAACATTACCCGCTGCACAAGCTGCGGCAGATCCACAGCGCCCTGCGCCAGCGTCAGCTCAACCTGCCGCTGTGGCTGCTCTCCTGGAATACGCTGACCGGCGATACGCGGGATACCAACGGCCGCTTTTTTCGCGGCGCGCTGCTGATGGATAATCTGCTGGGGGTGGCGGACCAGGTCTGGCTGGCGGGCTTCTGGTTAAATTCAGGCCTCCAGGGCGAAGCTCGCGCCAACGGCAAGCTCGATACCTCCAGCCTGGCGCTGCACTATCTGCACGGCCTGCCGCGCCCGGTTTACTGGGTACTCTGGCTCTGGCGGCGGCTGCGCGGCGAGATCCTGGTTCACGATAAAAACCTGCTGCTGCTCCACCACCAGGGTCACTACCAGCTGCTGCTGCGCAATACGGTGGTCTACAATCCCTGGCTCTCCAGCGAAGCGGCCTTTATCCAGCGCTTCAGCCAGCCCTACAGCGTGCGGCTGCAGGGCCTGGATGGCAGCTGGCGCATCAAACAGCACCTGTTCGATCAGCACCACGGCGCGTTGTTCCCGCTGGTGGACGCCTTTCGCAGCCGCAGCGGCCCTGACGCCGAGGATTATCAGTGGCTGATGCATCAGGCCCGTCCGGCGCTCAGCGTGGATGAAGCCAGGCTCGATGGCTATTGGCTGCGGATCGACTCGCTGCAGAGCAATGCGCTGGTGCTGTATGAATTTACCCCTCAGCTCTCCTCCGGCGCGGATCCCGCCCCCTGAAGTAAACCGTGAATTTTCCGCTGGCTCTCCGTCGTTGCCGGATTAAAGACCAGCAGGGAAAGATCGGGACGGCCCTCCACGGCAAAGGAGGTAAATTCCAGGTCGAGCGGCCCCATCTGCGGGTGGTTAATGCGCTTATAGCCCTCGCCGTGGCCGGCGACGTCATGGCTTTGCCAGAAACGGGCGAACTCGACGCTCTGCTGGCTGAGCTCCGCGATCAACTGGTCAGTTTCTTTCGTGGCGCCCATCCGCGTGACGTCGGCGCGGAAGGCGTTGACGATAAGCTGCCCCACCCTCTGCCAGTCCTCCAGAATGCAGCGGGCCTCCGGCCGGGTAAACAGGCGGCGCAGCACGTTGCGCTCAGCCAGCGGCAGTTGGCTGTAGTCGGTCAGCACCCTGGCCGCCGGCGCGTTCCAGGCGATGACGTCCCAGCTGGCGGTGCGGATAATCGCCGGAATGGTGAAAGCGTCAAGCACCCGCTGCAGCCGCGGCGTCATATCATCCGTCACCGTCAGACGCGTCTGCGGCGGATGGCCAAAGGCGAGAATAAACAGATGCTCGCGCTCCGGGGTGGTCAGCCGCAGACCGCGGGCGATCCGCTCCAGCACCTCGCGGGAAGGCGCCCCACCGCGCCCCTGTTCAAGCCAGGTATACCAGGTCGGGCTGATGCTGGCGAGCTGCGCGACCTCTTCGCGGCGCAGCCCCGGGGTGCGCCGGCGTCCCGCCGGGAAGCCAAACGTTGCCGGATCGAGACGCTGGCGGCGGGCGCGGAGAAAATCGCCTAAAGCATGGTTGTCAGAAGTGTTCATCATCTGCCTGTGGGTTCTGCCTGTTAGAATTTATACCCCGATAATGTCTCTACTTTTATAGTATGACATCGCAGGTAGGATACGCCTGAAACCCATTCAGGAGATCCATGATGCGTATATTTCTTACCGGCGCGAGCGGATTTATCGGCTCACGTATTCTTCCGGCGCTGCAGGCGTCGGGCCATCAGGTTATCGGCCTCGCGCGCAGCGAAAGCACCGCACAGGCCCTGAAGGCGGCCGGCGCCGAGGTGCATCGCGGCACGCTGGATGCCCCGGAGTCGCTGCTGGCTGGCGTCGGGAACGCCGACGCGGTGATCCATACCGCCTTCGACCACGACTTCAGCCGCTTTGCCGCTAACTGCGAGAAAGACCGCCAGGCGATCCTGGCCCTGGGCCAGGCGCTGCGAGGCAGCACGCGGCCGCTGGTGATCACCTCCGGCACGCTGATGGGCGACGACGGAGTCGTTCTTCAACTCAGCGCACCCCAGCCCGCGCACCGCCTCAGAGCTCGCCGGCCAGCAGTTGCTGGAGGCGGGAGTGGATGTCAGGGTGGTCCGCTTACCGCAGGTGCATGACACCGTGCGTCAGGGACTGCTGACCTGCTATATCGAACGCGCGGTCGCCAACGGGGCGGTAGCCCTGCGCGGCGAGGGAAGCAACCGCTGGTCAGCCGCCCATGTCGATGACGTCGCACGTCTGTATGTCAGCGCGCTGCTTCAGGGCGCGGCCGGCGAGCGCTATCATGCGGTGGCCGAAGAGGGGATCGCGTTACGCGATATTGCCGCGGTAATTGCCTGCCGCTGACCCACCTGGATGACTCGCAGGTCGACGCCTGGTTCGGCTGGTTTGCGCCGTTTACCGCCCTTGACCTGCGCGCCAGCTCGGCATGGACCCGCGAGCGCTTGCAGTGGCAGCCGGTTGGCCCCGGGCTGCTGGAGGACCTGCAGAACATGGACTATCACAAAGTGACACTGTCACAATAATCAAAACACGCTCCCCCTGTATCACACCCGACGGGTACGGCTAGTCGCCCGTCGGGTCATCGGCTTTCTCCCCGCTATACTGAATCTATTCTCTAGCGTCCGCACGTCGTCGCCGTTTGGTCAACCGCGGCCAAACAGAGCTGACTGGCGATATCGGCGATAAAAAGTTACCATGTTTCACTATACAGACTCGGTTCCGCGACTATTTTAATCAATTGACTGAATACTATACGCACCCGGTAACCGCATTATCCCTCAGGCTTGTTGAAGGCGGTGGTGAATGTCTATTAATCTTAATAAGATAGAGTTCAGCTCTATAATCAAACAGAAAATATGCGCCTGAAATTGTCATCTCTCCTGGCAGCCGTTTCCCTGCTGTGTGGGCCAGCTTTTGCCGCCCCTGCGCTCCCCGACCGCGCCGATATCCGCGATAGCGGTTTCGTCTATTGCGTCAGCGGCCAGGTTAATACCTTTAACCCGCAGAAAGTCAGCAGCGGCCTGATTGTCGATACGCTGGCCGCTCAGATCTACGATCGTCTGCTTGACGTCGATCCCTATACCTACCGGCTGGTCCCCGAGCTGGCGGAGAGCTGGGAAGTTCTCGATAACGGCGCCACCTACCGCTTTCACCTGCGCCGCCACGTCCCGTTTCAACGCACGGCGTGGTTTACCCCGACGCGGGACTTTAATGCCGATGACGTCATTTTTACCTTTGGCCGTATTTTTAACCGCGACCATCCGTGGCACAACGTCAACGGCAGCAGCTTCCCCTACTTCGACAGTCTGCAGTTTGCTGACAGCGTGGAGAGCGTCCGCAAGCTGGATAATCAGACCGTGGAGTTTCGCCTCAAGCGGCCGGACGCCTCGTTCCTCTGGCATCTGGCCACCCACTATGCGTCAATTACCTCTGCCGAATATGCCGCCCGCTTAACGCAGGACGACCGCCAGGAGCAACTGGATCGCCAGCCGGTTGGCACCGGCCCGTTCCAGCTATCCGATTACCGCTCCGGACAATATGTTCGCCTGCAGCGCCACCCCGGCTACTGGCGCGGCAAACCTTTGATGCCCCAGGTGGTGGTCGACCTTGGCTCCGGCGGCACCGGCCGCCTGTCGAAACTGCTGACCGGAGAATGCGACGTGCTGGCCTGGCCAGCCGCCAGCCAGTTGACGATCCTGCGTGACGACCCGCGCCTGCGCCTGACGCTGCGCCCGGGAATGAACATCGCCTGGCTGGCCTTCAACACCGCCAAGCCGCCGCTGGATAACCCTGAGGTGCGCCATGCCCTGGCGCTGGCGATCAACAACCAGCGCCTGATGCAGTCTATCTACTATGGCACCGCGGAGACGGCGGCGTCCATGCTGCCGCGGGCCTCGTGGGCCTACGATAATGACGCTAAAATTACCGAATATAATCCGCAGGAGGCCCGCGCCCGCCTGAAAGCCCTGGGGCTGGAAAACCTGACCCTCAAGCTGTGGGTGCCCACCAGCTCGCAGGCGTGGAATCCCAGCCCGCTGAAAACGGCGGAGCTTATCCAGGCGGATATGGCGCAGATTGGCGTTAAGGTGATTATTGTGCCGGTAGAGGGACGTTTCCAGGAGGCGCGCCTGATGGACATGAGCCACGACCTGACGCTCTCCGGCTGGGCGACGGACAGTAACGATCCGGACAGTTTCTTCCGACCGCTGCTGAGCTGCGCGGCCATCGCCTCGCAAACCAACTTTGCCCACTGGTGTAACCGGGAGTTTGACGACGTGCTGCAAAAAGCGCTGCTCTCGCAGCAGCTCTCCTCGCGGATGGACGCTTACAAAGAGGCGCAGCGGATCCTCGCCCGCGAACTGCCGGTCCTGCCGCTGGCCTCGTCGCTGCGGCTGCAGGCCTACCGCTATGATATGAAAGGCCTGGTGCTCAGCCCTTTCGGTAACGCTTCGTTCGCTGGCGTATCGCGGGAAAATACCGAAGAGGTGAAAAAGCCATGATTATTTTTACCCTGCGCCGCCTGCTGCTGCTGCTGATCACCCTCTTTTTTCTGACCTTTGTGGGTTTCAGCCTGAGCTATTTCACCCCTCATGCCCCACTGCAGGGCGCTTCCCTGTGGAATGCGTGGCTGTTCTGGTTTGAAGGGGTGCTGCACTGGGATTTCGGCGTCTCCAGCATTAACGGCCAGCTGATTTCTGAGCAGTTGCGCGAGGTTTTCCCGGCGACCATGGAGCTGTGCATCCTCGCCTTCGGCTTTGCCCTGCTGATAGGCATTCCGGTGGGGATGATCGCCGGCGTAATGCGCAATAAATGGCCCGATACCCTGATCAGCGCCGTTGCGCTGGTCGGTTTCTCGATCCCGGTCTTCTGGCTGGCGCTGCTCCTGACCCTCTTCTTTTCCCTGACCCTCGGCTGGCTTCCGGTCTCCGGTCGCTTCGATCTGCTGTATGAGGTGAAAAATGTCACCGGTTTCGCGCTGATCGACGCCTGGCTTTCGGACTCGCCGTGGCGCCATGAGATGATCGTCAGCGCCGCCCGGCATATGGTGCTGCCGGTATTGACCCTGGCGGTCGCCCCCACCACTGAAGTGATCCGCCTGATGCGCATTAGCACCAGCGAGGTGTATGACACTAACTATGTAAAAGCGGCCGCCACCCGCGGCGTGTCGCGACGCAAAATTCTACTGCGCCATGTGCTGCACAACGCCCTGCCGCCGGTGATCCCGCGTCTCGGCCTGCAGTTTTCCACCATGCTCACCCTGGCGATGATCACTGAGATGGTGTTCAGCTGGCCTGGACTAGGCCGCTGGCTGATCAACGCTATTCGCCAGCAGGACTACGCGGCGATCTCCGCCGGAGTGATGGTGATTGGCGCGCTGGTGATTATTGTCAACGTAATTTCCGATATTCTCGGTGCCATGGCTAACCCACTGAAACATAAGGAATGGTATGCCCTACGATAGCACCTACACAATAAATATTTTTGTCATTTAAAAACAATGAGTTAAATTTTTAAATTGTGCAATTTTCCTGATTTTAATACACAATTTTGTACACATTGTTTTTGACGTCATCTCCGACAGTCATCAGTTAGGTGGCTGTCGGAGTTCCCTTCCTACGTTTCCTCCACACCTTCTATACTTTCAGTCTGAAGACTGGAGGTAACCATGTGCGGACGATTTGCCCAATCACAGACACGCGCAGAATACCTGGCTTATCTTGCAGAAGAAGCTGAGCGCGACATCGCATACGACCCTGAGCCGATTGGGCGTTACAACGTGGCGCCGGGGACTAAAGTTTTGCTCCTGAGCGAACGAGACGAACAACTGCACCTCGATCCGGTTCACTGGGGTTACGCACCCGGGTGGTGGGATAAACCGCCTCTGATTAACGCACGCGTCGAAACGGCAGCCGCTAGCAGAATGTTTAAACCTCTCTGGCAACATGGCCGGGCGATCTGCTTTGCTGATGGATGGTTCGAATGGAAAAAAGAAGGCGACAAGAAGCAGCCCTACTTTATCCATCGAGCCGATGGCCAGCCGATATTCATGGCGGCAATCGGGAGTACACCATTTGAACGTGGAGACGAAGCCGAAGGCTTTCTGATTGTCACCGCAGCAGCAGATAAAGGGCTGATAGATATTTACGACCGCCGGCCACTGGTTTTGTCACCGGAGGCAGCACGCGAATGGATGAGGCGGGATATCGCAGGGAAGGAGGCAGAGAAAATAATTGCAGATGGCGCTCTGTCAGCAGACCATTTCACATGGCGCCCAGTTTCACGCGCGGTGGGTAACGTGAAGAATCAGGGACCTGAATTGATTGAGGCTATCAAAAGCCTGTAGCTTTAATGACGTCCGGAATGTGCCATAAGCGGAACTTGCTAACATCATGCTATATTAGTTAGCTGGGAGCACATGATATAAGCCATAACCATGTCTTTTTTACAAATCTTATGAAATAAGAAATAATAAATCGGAAATTTCCCTGTGATAAATGAGGGGTTCTAATGGATACTAGAGCAGAAAAGAGAAACCATGTATAAACAGGGTTTTTATTTTCCGCATGATGATAATTTAACCTCGAAAAAATTCACCTTCATTATAATCAATATTTATAATTATCGTCGGAATTACAGGTCCCTGCTCTGAAATAAGTAAATTTAAATATTGCTCAAACTTATGTTGTATTAACTTTGCAACCTGAATGCCATATTTTTTTAGAAAATAATCATAACGAGTGCGATAATACCAGACAAAATCATCATAATCTATTTGTAAGAGGCGCAAAAGACTGACATCATCGATCATAAAACCAAGGTTTTGAATATGGCTAGGAATATATCCAGATGACTTATAGAAACGCCTTTGACGATCATAGCCCTTCATAGTTACGCCATGATAACTTGTCAGCAAGTCATCTATCATTTTTGACCATTCGCATGTCCTGTCTATATCGCCATTTTTGAATTTAACCTCTCTTCCCATGGTTTGAAATTTGAGCATTTCATCGATGACTGCATCTAAGTAATTTTTTGTTACACCGAGACTTTTACTTGACGAATTTTCTGGCCAACCTATCGCGTAAGGTCCTGTATCTTCAGGATATTTATAGTTCCACGCTTCATGTTTCGGCATCATCAGATACTTGGCGCAATCAGCGAGTCCCGGTTGATATCCACCAAGTTTGTACGTCCCTATTTTATTACCAGATGCTTTAGTACCAGGATATAAGGTCAGCAATTCTTCCCGGTTAACCGATTCAAGTAACTTCCTTTCTTTTTCTGTTGAAGGTCCATCGGGCAATAAATTGTTTTTTTCTGAGCACTTGCCCTGTAATAAAACGGCACGGACTTTTTTAAAACCATTTTGGCTGTTAAATTCATTGAAGATAAACAAAAGGTCTGCTAGTTCGCAGTTAAGGACTTCATCTTTCCTGGCTTTAAGACTTACCTGATTCGTGTTGCCGTAACTCGTAGAGGAGTTTTTCACATTTTCGTACTTGCTTACGGTAAACTTTGCCTGAGGTGTGCCATCAACCCAAACTGAGTTTGCGCTGACTTTAATGTATGGATTGTTGTTTAAGTATGTTGTTTTAACTTCAGAAACAATGTGATCAAGAGCTTCTACAGAATGTAGGTTTCGTAGTCCCCACCGTTCAAGCGAGGCTCTTTTTTTGTTTTTCTTGTTCAAGTAAACCTTGCGCCAGCGCTCCCAACTTAAAGGTTTTGTCATCATATTCATTCCATCGAAGATTCGAATAATGATTATATACGGATTATCTAGAGCCTTGCGACAGGAATATCACTCCAGCGTGATCTGCTCCGCGTTGATTAACACGTCGCAATGTTAGTAATGCGACTATTTGGCTACGAGCTCACCTGCTAGCCTCCGCTCCTCGTTCACCGCAGACCTTCAGTCCAGTGAGCTTGTCCGCTCTGTGCCAAATGCTGACGCTCAGGAATTGAGTTTCAGGTACTTTAAAAGCGAGGCTAGCGACTCGACAGGTCCAGCGTGACAACTAGGTGAGCGGGTTTCATCCCAGGGCATTGCATCATCAGTGCAGAAGTCTCCTGCACATTCCATTTCAAGACGTTCGTCAATTAAACCAACAGGAACCCAGACATAAGGTACGTCTCGCAGACTGTTAGGCACAGTTGAGCCACATACATTGCAAAAATCTGTACGGTACCCCGTTGGCTTAGACCATGAAGCAATGCAGTTTTCCCCTTTAATCCAGCGAAACTCACTGTCTTTGACTAGTGTGGCGAGATTGTAACCCACACCGCTCTGCTTTCTGCAAAGCGAGCAATGACAACGATAAAACACTGCTGGTTTATGAGTAAGTTCAAATTCAATTGTTCCACACAAACAAGATCCATTCATTTCAAAACCATTCCTGCAAGGTCTAAGAGATTTTATGAAACATTACCATCTTTTTGTACTGAATAGGAGCGCTCTTTTTGGCAACTCAAAATCAGCTATCAGTCGGTCTGAATATCCGCTCTTCGCTCTAAGCGGACTGTTGTAGCAGCATAACCACTACCGTTAATGGCCTAATCATCTAACTTTGAGCAGGTCACAGAACCTCGTAGTATAGCGAGGCGAAAGCATTTCCCGCTTCATCTGCCAGGCAGTCTGGATCCCCTGCCCTGCAAAATACAGTGTCCCCCTGCCATCCTTTGCGTTGAGATGGTCGAGAACTTCCATCAGTTTCTCGCTATTTTTCCGTGGTGCGTTGTCGTCGAAGAGGTTGAGCTGCGCGACGCCCTGGCTGTAGAAATCCCCAAGCATCACCCCTGCTTTTTGGTAGCGATGTCCGTCTCGCCAGATTACATCGAGGCATTTCGTCGCCGCGGTGATGATGTCCCGACTGTCCTGGGTCGGGGTCAATAGTTTCACTGATGCACTATTGCCGTAGTACGGCTCATTCAGCGCAAAAGGGCTGGTTTTAACGAACGCAGAGATAAAGCGGCAGTACTGATGTTCACCACGGAGTTTCTCCGCGGCACGGGATGCGTATAAGCATATCGCCTGGCGTATCTCTTCGTAGGTGGAAATCCGCTGCCCGAAGCTGCGACTACAGACAATCTCCTGCTTTACCGGCGCGAACTCCTCCAGACCAAGACAAGGCTCCCCGCGCAGCTCCCGCACGGTTCGTTCCAGCACGACGTTAAAATGCTTCCTGATAAAGCGAATATCTGTATCCGCCAGTTGAAGCACCGTTTTGATGCCCATCGACTCCAGCTTTTTACTGATACGGCGCCCAACCCCCCAGACCTCATCCACCGGCAGCAAAGCCATCAACTTCCTCTGCCTTTCCAGATTAGACAGATCCACCACTCCTCCGGTCTGCCGCTGCCACTGTTTCGCCGCGTGATTGGCCAGTTTTGCCAGGGTTTTAGTCTGGGCTATGCCGACGCCGACCGTGAGGTGCGTCCTGCGTAAAACCGTCTCACGAATTTCCCTGCCAAAATCGGTAAGATCTCGGCAGTTACGAACACCAGTAAGATCGCAAAATGCCTCATCAATACTGTAAATTTCGCAGCGTGGAGAGAGTTCCTCCAGCGTTGTCATCACTCGGTTTGACATATCGGCATAAAGCTCATAGTTGCTGCTAAACGCGATAATACCGTGCCGGCGAAACATGTCCTTTTGCTTGAAATAAGGCTCGCCCATTTTGACAAAGGGCTTCGCCTCTTGCGAACGGGCGATCACGCAGCCGTCGTTGTTTGACAGGACGACCACCGGCCGCCCCTTCAGGTCAGGACGGAAAACAGTTTCGCAGGATGCGTAAAATGAGTTCACATCGCAAAGTGCAAACATCTCAGCCAGCCGATTTGATGATGTAAGTTACGACCCCGAACACATCGAGAGTATCCTCGCTACCCAAGACTATCGGCGAATATGCAGGGTTCATTGGGTTAAGCTGAACCCGCGGATGCAGCTGCAGCTTCTTAACGGTGAATTCCCCATCCACTGCAGCGATAACGATATCGCCATGAACTGCTGTCCTTGAGCTATCCACAACAAGAAGATCACCTTCCCCTATGCCGGCATCCTTCATGCTGTCGCCGGCGGCTTTGACAAAATACGTCGCACTGGGGTGGTTAACGAGCAACTCGTTCAGATCGATACGTTGCTCAACGTAATCCTGTGCAGGGCTTAGAAAACCACATTGCACAAGGTCACTGTACAACGGGATCAGCATGATCTCACGTAACTCAACGGGCGTGTAAAACTGCATAATTGACTCGCTCAGATTAACACTGTTTTTATATACAGTATTTTTAACAGGGCGACATATCAATATAGGCTCTGGCTATCAATTTACGCCATTGACGTAACACATTGATGTAACGAGTAAGGTTAGTCTGAAAGTGTTTTCAGGCCTTAGCTGTTTGATGGTTTTGCGAACAATGCGAGGTTAAAATTTTTCAGCTATGGCAATGCCTTCATAGCAAATTGCTCACCTGCGATCTCTTGCATACGGTTCGCAGGTGAGCAAACTTAACCGGCTGGAAAATATTTATAAATCGTCTTCACTCCCTCCTATTACATCGGCTACCGACTCAATGTTTTAACTGCTCAGACCAGAAATATCTGGAAGCTTTAGGCATCTTCTTGGAAGATAGATGAGCGCAAAGATGCACACAGCAATGATGTTATGTAGTATTTTCCCCTTGAGTGTGCCTGCTCAAGGGGATTTTTTATCGCCGTATTGTACTGGCAAATATTTGTAAATCGTCTTCACTCCCACGGCTGTCACATCGGCCACACGCTACTGGACAGGCGCTTAGTCCGGTATGTTTCTCGCGCTACTACTGCTTACGTTAACGTCTGGTAATGATCTAGCGGCGCGACGTAAAGCGGCGTTGAAAGCAATTATAGTGACCGGCCGGCGATGGTACTTCACACGGTTAGAATGACTCTGAAATAAATAAACATCTTCTGGATAGCGTTCTCTTCTACGAGCAATCATCGCCTCCACTGGAGGGGTTGATTTAACACGTAGCTCCTTCAAGTGACCCTGTTTTCGTATCAGTATCAAGTCACCATCAATATCATCATATCGAATACTCAGCAGCCTTCCAGCGCTTAAACCCGTGTGAAAAATTAACGCCCACAAGTCAGCCCATGTATCTGAGATGGAAACAAGATTGCTGTTAATAGTTAAAAATTGTTCAAAACTTATTGTTTTCTTACCGTTCACGAACAAACCAAACTGTTTTCAAAGCTGAATGAATTGATTAAGCCAAACGTAACATATCAGGAAAAGTAGTGAAATCTTTGTCTTCAAGTCGCCGGGAGGTACTTGTAGATTGTTTTCACGTCTACACCTGTCACATCGGCTACCTGCTGCCGGGTAGCGCCGTTCTCCAGCATTCTGCGGCTAAACCCGCTCTGGTTCGCTCGACAATCAGCTCTCGTTCCATCTCTGCCATCATCCACAGCCTGTTTTCGCTATGCTCTGCCGTTTTATCAATGAAATAAGACTGCTCGCGTGCGATCCAGGAGTTCGCCTCCACCTCGGTAAAGTGGATGCCACGCCGGCGCAGCGCTGACACAAAATCCTTTGTGTGCAGGTACTGAAAACCTTTGGAGTTGCGCAATACCGACTCGCGGAATGCCTGATTGATGTCTGACTGTCGATGCATGTCTGCCCTCCGATAGATACTGTTTTTATATACAGTAGTTTTTATGAGAATGGAGATCAAGGGAGATAGTTAATATCAATTTATAGAGTCAACATAACCATATGAATATTATAAACAATATTGATATCCACCTCATCAAGGCGGCTTATAGCATGAGTGAAACTAGTTATTAACCATGAATTACAATGTAACAACATTCAACTATTCATAAAGCATAAAACACCTACACTTTCGTACAGTGCTCTTCCTTATTCGGTGATTCTTATGCGTATTTCATACATAACATTTATAACTACGTTGATGCTGAGCTCATACAGCATCACGTCAAACGCCTCAGCAAATACCTGCTCCACAACGTATGATATGAAATTTGTACGTTCGCAAATTCAGAAAATTAAGGGTACTGCTGGCGAACTTTCACCTTCAGCCATGCAGCATGTTCATACCGAAGGTTTGCTGCCAGGCCAGGGCATTCACGATCAAAGCATTCAGGCAGAGAAAGACCTGAAATTAATGCAAGTGAGCGCCGTGGCGTGGAAAAACGGAATGGGGGATGAATGGCTGGATGCCGCAAAAAAATACTTATTCGCATGGGTTGGTACTTATCAGCCGAACTTCAACCCTATCGATGAAACTGCATTTGATCAAATGATTCAGACTTATTCGATTGTGAAGCCTAAATTATCTGAAGAAGAAAGAAGAAATATCAACAAGTATTTCTATGACTGGGCAAGTGAATATATTTCACAGATGAACAATGCGCCAAATAAAAGTACATGGACTAACAACTGGCAAAGCCACAGAGTGAAATTGATAACCTTGATGGCAGTTGCCACAAGGAATGATCATCTCTTTGCTGAATCAAGACGTTTATTCCAGGAGCAGATTAACGTAAATATTGATAGTGATGGAGAAACTCTGGACTTCAAGCAGCGCGATGCAATCCATTATGTTGTTTATGATCTACAGCCATTAGTGCAGGCGGCACTGGCAGCCCAAAAAATGGGCGAGGACTGGTATCACTGGACTGCCCCTGACGGGGCTTCTCTTGCGAAAGCAGTGAGCTGGCTAACGCCTTATGTTAACGGGGAACAGACTCATAATGAATTTGTTAACTCCCGGGTTAAATTCGACGCTGTAAGAAAGCAGGACGGCATCAAGGGATTTAATGGCTTATTCCGTCCAGAAATGGCTAAGGAGCTATATTGGGGCGCTTCTGCTTTTGAATCTACCCTGATGCCATTAGCACAAAAACTCTCACCAACTCCCCCGCTGTTCATGGATTGGTGTAATTAAATTGTGGCCAGGCAGAGAGCTCATTTTCTCAGCCTGGTAATTTTAATTACAGCGTCAGTCCATACACGTCTTTATAAAATGCCGTCAGCTTTGCGAGCAATGATGCTCCAGCACTGGTGTTCATTGCGACGGTACACAGAAAGAGATCGGACACGTCACCATCCCAGAACTGAGAACCACCAGGTAATGCGCCCAGGGCGAATGCCGAAGAAGAGGGACTTCCAGCAGCAGCAACAGAAGCCATCACACCATTCACGCGCAGGAAAATATTCGTCCCATCATAACCACAAACGAACGCAAACGGCGTATTCAGATCCAGTGTCGGGCCAACACATGTCGCCGTACCAAACTGAAACGTTAATTTCCCTGCATTACCACCGGATACCGATACGTTGAGAATGGCGCGAACCGATGATGAGGTAAAAGTGCCGCATAAGTTACTGGATGCAGCCAGTGATCTTAACGTGGCAACGCCTGACCAACTGAACGGCTGCGTTAAATCGAGCGTATCGCCGCTAAACATAGACCTGTCGGATTCTGCCGCGTTGAATCTTGCTCCAGAGTATGGCCCGAATGCATTGCTCACCAGGGTTGCACCTTTAGCTGCATCAGCGCGGGTCAACTTGCTGGCGGTGCCTTTCCGGTCATTGAATGAGGCAATATCATTGCCACTCAGGGTTACAGAATTCGCATCGGCCTGAAACCAGTTTTTTACGCCTGAGTCGGCAATCAGCGCAGATGCCAGACTTTCCCCCGCCGGCAACGCATTATTTTTAAAATTTTGTGCAACAACAATTCCTGGCATATTGGTTACTCCGTAACAGTGATTTCAAAACGAATAGCGTAGTGGCGAACGTTGCGCGGGATATTCACTCCCTGCGAGTTCCACCAGGATTTTCGGTCGGTTTCAACCATGAGGTTGCCGCGGCGTGTCGGCCAGTAGGTCACATCGTCAAATGCGTCAATCGCGTAACGTAGCGTTCTGTTACTGACTGCCGGGACGGCAGATAGCGTCAGGCGAACGGTTTTGGCCCCGGTTATTTCAACGGCTGTGATGGTCGCGCCGGGGAAAGTAAATCCGTGGTTAAGCGTATCGGGTACCCAGTCGCTGTCGATGGCGAGTTTTGCGCCAAAGGCATCCAGCGGCGTACCTTCAAAATTAATATCGACAACATTTCCGGAGAGAACCGCAGATACCGGCTGTACCGGATTCCACGCTCCTTTATCGACGATACTGCTATACACGTCAGCGTAAGTTTCACCCAACATCAACCGCCCCTCTGGGCCAGTGTGGACTGTGCTGGGGCCAGTGCCTGGCTCATCACCGAGCTTAAACTGGTACATCGGCCCAGCCAGGAAACTATCTGCGCGGCTGTTCGCTACGTCCCACTGACCTTGCGATGCGTAGTTCTCTCCGCTTGCGGCTTTCGACATGTTTGTTTGCCAGATTGCTACCTGCACGTTGTCGGTCTGCCCCGTCGCGGCCTTGAATCCGGGAAGAATCGTGTTAAAAAGGTCATTGAGTTGAGTGGCGTAGTTATCGCGACCTGTTGGCCCCGCTTCGCCTTGAATCCACTGCATAACGTCAAGCACCGCAGATCGGCCATACTCCGCAGCAATCTCTACGGCACGTTGCAGGAACGTCACTGCGTTTTCATAGTTCCAGTAGCCTGACTGTGCATTTGGGTAAAATGAGCTGATTGGCTGACTACCGTGCCACGCTGTTGCGGCAATATAGCCAGGGTCATCCCGCCCAAGTTCTGCGTTACGCTGCGTGATTCCGTATGCAGAGCAGATCGCCGGTGACTGTGCAGCAGAGTAGTCCAGCGCCGGTACAAAGTCGGTGAGCGATGCTGCAGACATATGAACAGTGCCCTGCTGGCTCGAACCATTCACGCCGGCGAAGCCCCAGGTGGAAAACGCCCACGGCGGCAGATTCACAAGCCGCCCAGTGCTCCCCCCAAGTCCTGCGTTTGACTGCCCGTAAACGAATGCAATACGGATTGCCGTAGCCAGTGGCGCGGCCATAACAAGCGTATCCTGCGCGCCTTCAGATAACTGGCGAGCGTCGAAAGTGCGAGAACCTTTGTCCAGGACAGAAGCTGTGTTGTATTCGTCGCCGATATAGTGTCGGGGATTAAATACCCGCGCCCCCCATTGCCCGCGGATATCAGGGATGGTTCCACCGCCACCGATCCGGTCAGCTATATAGGACACTGAATCATCATCAAGCAGAGCGAATGTTAAGCCGTTTTTTGGATTGAATCCGATACCTACGCGCCCGTCATTTTTCGATTTAACAACGGAAATATATTGCGGTCCGTCGCGCGGAGGTATTTTATCTGTGCCGGGAATTTCAACGTCTGCCACATATACGCCGCCGTCGTTTTTAAATCCGATAACACGTTTATCAGCTGAGATGACCGGAAATGAAAATCCCGCCACACCGTCTCGATAGAGTGACTGATTCTGCATTTGCTGAATAATGCTCAGGAGTGAGTCGATATAAACCTGTGATGGCATTCGGCGCCCGGTCGCCTCCAGCGTCCCGCCGTTATTGATGTACTCATCAGCCAGCGAACTACCGTCAGCACTGCGCACATAGGTCGCTGAGCCATCAGGAATGTTGGCAATATCCGCCCGTGCGTCTGCAAGTGTCATATACTGGCGGCTCAGAGGAATAAGGCTCTGCCGGATCAGGCGCCATGAATAAAGTGGGTCGCCGGCGCGGTCGGGAACATCGGCGGCGGGGCCGTTCACCAGTTCATCAAAACGTTGAACGTTGCCCATAAAAACATCGGCATTGGTCGATCCCAGCGGCGGATTAAAGGCCATGTTTTTTGCTCCAAAAAGAGGCTTCGCCCAAACGAGGGTTTGAGCGAAAGAAAAGTTGAAAGGGATTTTTTTGGTATTAAGCAGCGTCGCCGGGGTATGTGGCGTCGTCGTACTGGTAGAACGATTCGAGGTATTCTTTTGCGGTGACCTGACAGGTTCCGTCTGACTGCGGGGCGATCTCCTCTACAATGGCGTCGTAGACGTGGCGCGTTGAGCCGCAGAACACCAGGCGGATCGGCTCGATGGTTGCAGACGACAAGTCAACCTTCATCGGGTCATCAAACTCGCTCACGTGCGGGACTGACAGCTGAAAATCACCCACCCTGCTCGCCACCATCAGCCCGGATGCAGAGCCATCCTGATAGCGGATCAGCGCGCGGGGATTTTCGAAAGACCAGTCCAGCGGCTCCGTAACGGTGAACGTTGTCACGCCACCAGCCGTTGTCATCGCCTCCACCAGACAGGAAATCGTGTTGTTACCCGGAATATCATCCGTGAGCACGATGCGATCGCCAAGGTTGTAGCACAGCGCGTCCAGCTCGGTAGTGGTCTGGAACGTCACCCGCTGCTGCAGGTATTTCATCAGGCGACGCATGCCGATCTGGTAGGCGTGATCCTGATTCAGTACCCCATCGAGTTTGTAGTTCTCGATTTTCACCGGCGTGGGATTATCAGGCGTCCGGCATTTAACGGTCTCCTCTGCCCAGGTAGTCCCGTTGATGTACGTCACGTCGACGCCATCAAAATCATCGTCGGACGGTACGGTAAATCCGCTCTGCAGCTCCTCCACCATCTCATGCGGGGTGATCACGCCGGTCCAGGGCTTAATCCCCTCGCGGTTGACCGTCGCCAGGCCATCACTCAGCAGAAAACGTGACTTCCCGGCGTTGGCTATCTTCTGCAGCATTTCCAGCGCTGAGATACTGTCTCCGGTAGCAAAATCGAAATTTTCGCCCCGTGGCGTCCAGTATGCAGACTCCAGCGCAGTGATGGTGTCGACGTCCATCTCCAGCCCCAGCGAGTTTCCGACATGCAGCAGCGCCCCCGAAATGGTTCTGGCCGTTCCTGAGTCATAGGCGCGCGTGGCCACAACGTTAACGCGACGGTCTGATTGCGCCGCCAGCTTCCCGCCCGTCTCAACGGTCACCGCCATCAGCGACACGCCGGGATAGGATGAAGGGCGCGTCAGCAGTCGCCCGCGCAGTGCCTGCCAGTACATCGAATCCCTGGCGTTGTTTGAGCCCTGCTCATTGCGCCGACGGCAGCGAACCTCTACCAGCCCTGGTGAGCTGAGGGTGATCCGCTCAGTGAAACCTAACCCGTTGACGTTTTTCAGCGCATACTCGCCCTGATGACTCACCCACCCCGAACCGGAACCGTAGACGCGATACTGAATCTCCCACTCAACGTGGCGGATCCGTTTTTTGCCCTTACTGTCAAAGCCACAGATGCCGTTCGGGAAGGAGAAATTCACCTCGAATGCATCCACCACTTCATTCTCAGGGCATACGAGGAAAGGCCCCAGCCAGCTCAGCGTGTCGTTAAGACCAGTGGCCTCATAGTCGATCATCGTCCGGGCGGTGAATCCCGGCCATGACTCATCAACGGCACCATTAACCAGGCGCGCCACCGTCGCCGTCGTGCCGTCAGCTGACACAATCCGGTACTTATTCCCGCGGTGAGCAAGTGAAAGCCGTTGCACCCCCTCCGGCATCCCGGAGAATGCGGTGCCCGTGGCAGAGTTATAGGCGAGTGTCACATTCGCCGTTACCGCCGGGCTGCCGCCGGTTGATGCCGTGCCGGAGGTGTAAACCGGGGCATCACCGAAAACAGCTGCAGGCAGTGAAGAGGACGTGATCGCCCCACCCGCGAACGGACTGGCCGACTCGGTTATCAGTACAGTTCCGCCGTTGTCCTGCGCAACCAGGCCGGAGCCGGTGAGTCCCTCGGTGATGGCCGCCAGCAGTCCCGACATCGAGACGTAGTTAGCCACCAGCGACACCGGGTAGGTAACCCCCTGCCAGGTGATCGTGAACGTGCTGGAGCTGGTCGAAAAATCGTAGGTGGTCGGGGCCGCACTGGCCTGGAGTTTTGCCGCACTCCCCCCGGCGCCGGGCACTGCATCCTGACCGGGGGTATATGACGCGATAAACAGATCGTAATCGACAGAGTTAAACCCCAGCGTCACCGGCATACCTACTACCGGCGCGATCTCCGTCAGCAGCGGGCTTGCGATAACGCTGTATCCGGCCGCCGTGGTGATCTGGTAGTTCGCCGGGGCTTTAAGTTCGACCACGGCGCCAGCGACCCAGCTGGGCGGCAGTGCGTTATCGTTCTCGTCATTATCGTCATCATCATCCGTATCCAGCCCCGTAAACGTCACGCTCGATCCGGAGACGGTCATGCTGTCTGCGATAATGTCGTCTGCGTCCGGCGACGTCTGGGCCATATCCAGCCCGGTGCCGGATGACGTCCCGCCCACTTCGGTGGAGTTGACCCAGTTTTCGCTGCGCTCATCACCGGAAACGTCCGCGCCTGGCGGGTAATGGGTGCTGCTGAATCCCGGTAGCGTTGAAGCTGGCGTACTGCCAACCCTGATATCGCCATTGGTATAAATCAGATCACCGACACCGAGACACAGCAGCATCTGGACGCGCATTTTCGTAGGATCGGCGGCATCAAACCGGGTAACCGGCTGCACCACATAATCAGGGTAGATACGCACCCGGCCAAACACCTCACGGATGGCATCACCGAGTTTTGCCGTATTTGCCTTTGCCGGGTTCAGGTCGAGACTCCGCCCTGTGGATGAGGTATAGCCGCCCGTATCGATGTTGCTCATCATAAAAAGCGAATAGGCTGCAGCGGCAACGGAGATACCGACGCCGATCCACGCGATTGTGGCGGCCTCCAGCCCGAATGGAACCGGATAAAGCCTGACATCACTATCAGGGCGAATCACACACTTAGCCCACTCGCCTGGCGGAATTAACAGCCCCTCAACCTCAACGGTCAGCGGTGGGACATCCCGATCCTCGTAGCCTTCAACATTTGTTACCAGCCAGCTGCGAATACTGGTTACACCATGCTCATGCGTTTCGAGTGGTTCACCGGGAAGCCGGGACGGGTAAAAACGAATGGTCATCGCCAGAACTCCACTTTGACAAATCGACGCTTAAACCGCGGCAAGGGCAGAAAGGTGACGTTCGTTCCCGGATTGCATTCCGCCACGTGCAGCAAACCATCGATACTGACCACGATACCCACATGGGTGACGGTCGACCCGGAATAGCAGGCCACCCCAGCCCCTTCGCAGGGTTCGCAGAGCTCAAGGGTAAGCATCATCCGGCGCGCTTCCCGGTCGAGGCCGCCGTCGTCTTTGGTGACCCCGGCAAAATCGGGCCAGACGGGTAAATTCAGGTCGCGGCGTATCTCGTTCACAATGCCGAAGCAGTCAAGTTTTGGAAAAGAGCGACCGCCCTTCTGCCATTTAACAGAACGGTATTTATCAGGGTTGAACATTGGGATTCCTTAGCTGATATAACGCAGTCCGGGGAATACAGGTAGCGTGTAGCGGTAACGTGGCCAGGCGGTATCGAGGATATTCATATAACCCGCGGTAATCTGCCCTTCGGTCGCAGTCCAGTAACCAGACTTGATTTTCAGCGTATACGGCACTTCCGCAGGGGCCGCTAAATCCGTGGAGATGTAACGCCGGTACGTCAGCAATGCAGACAGACGGTTAGCCAGCGCATTGCGGATCGCCGTGGACACAACGCCGTCGATATTGCACAAGGCAAATTTGAGGTCCTGCGTGCCGTCCGCATTGCGCGCCGGCAGAGCAATGTCTATCGCACAGGCGGTAAACGTTACGGTATCGCCGTTCTCCGTCGTTGCCGTAATACCCTCGTAGCCCTGGCACAGATAATGGACGTCAGAACCAATGGTGATCTGCAGCGTCTCAATGATCACCTCCGGCCCGCTGCTGGCGTAGAGGCGGTTGAGTATTGTCATGATTTTGACCCAATAAAAAAGGCCACCCGAAGGTGACCTTAAAAATTGGTGTCGAATGTGGGTGTACCCTCACCGGCAGGATCGCTATTCCGCGCTTTATTTCACGCTCCGGCTACGGAGCGGCATGAAGGACTTTCCCACAAATCGACACAAGTGATTATGAAGGAGAAACGGTTTTAATCAAGCCTTGGGCCACTCCTTATTCAGCGCAATATCCAGCAACGAACTTCCGACGATCCATTCCGGGTAATTACCCCATGGGGCAGGAGCAAGGGGGCGTTCCCATAATTCAAGCGTCGCTGTGTACTTCCAGTAAATCGGGGCCACCAGCACCGGTCCCTGATAAATATCTGTAAAGCGGCATTTGTAAAACTTAATGCCTGCCGGCGTCTGCAGCTTCATCATGAACCATGCAGCCCCGTCAGATAACGCATCACGGAACCAGGACTCAAACGCCAGTCCCTGCGCATCGGTTTCCATAAACCAGGTGATGCTGGCCTGCGTCGGTGTGGACGTATAAGCTCGCCTTTGCCGCGCGCGGCCGGTAGTTAACTGGGTACGTTTTAACGGGCTTACAGGCTGGAATCCGTATCCTTCCTGTAATGGCATCGGAAGACTGTCATGCGGGTAGTAGATATCAGTCATCACTCTAACCCTCTGCCTGGATATTTACTGCGCATTGCCTTACCAACTTTCCCGTCCCCTCTCAACAATTGCGCAGCAACCTGATCCAGGGCTTCTGTTGTCGCCCGCTTCTGCGTTTGAGCCATGGAGAGAGCCATCTGATCAGGTGTCACACCGGGCGGCGTATGGAAATGCTGCTCAATAGGAGCATGGATGGTGGTCTTGCTGCTGTTGTCGCTGTTAACGTTCTGGACACCAGTACCAAACCCTGTACGCCCCAGAGTTGCATCTAGCGGTTGGCCATTTCGAAGTGCCTCAAGCTGAGACACGCCGATCCGGTTCGTTGATGCCTGGTCGAAGACGTACTCTCCTTTGTGAACAATACCCGCTGGCTGATACTTACCACCGGGGCCTGTGTAACCGCCGGAGGCGAAGCCAGTATCAGCAACCGCTTTTATGTTAGAGACGATATTGGCGGTCTCCATAGCAACCGTTGCCATAGCCATCAAATTTGACGGGAAAGGCAGACTTGCGGCCTGGGCGATACCCGCATTGATTGCCACCATAGACTGTGCGATCGCATAGGCTTTACTGGCTGCGAACGCTGCTTTGTAAATACCGGATTGCTGACCAAAACCATCGGCCAGAATACTCAAACCACTGTCCATCATGCTTTGCGTAGTACTGGTAATGATGGCGTTTTTTTGGGCCTCTATAACCGCAGCAGCGTTTGCAGCATCGGCGCGAGTTTTTTGCATCCTCGCTTCACCCTCAGCGGTGATTGCACCAGCCTTTTTGTAAGCCTCTTCCTTCCGGGCAAGCCAGGCATCCAAATCTTTTTGTGCCTGATCGAGTTGGCTATACTGCTGTTGCATTCCGCCAAAAGTGCCTGATAGCTGGCCGCCTGTCGGCGTGGTATTACCCACAACATCACGAACCGTCGAGGGTAGTTGCATATCGGTATTTTGATAAATATCTGCCCGTGTTTTTTCATATTCACCGGGTTTAAGTTGCCCCGTTGCTTTGGCCTTCTCCAGCAGTTCAAGACGGGTTTTAAGCAGATCGTTGGTCCGCTCATCCTTCGTCTTTACCTGTTCCTGCATCTTCCGGTAATCGTCCAGGGTTTTTACGGAGTTTTGCAGTGCCTCCTGCTGCTTGTAGGCCTGTAGTATTTCGTCAGCACGGGAAAGAATCGACTTCTGGTCGGCGGTTAGCTGCGTTTTAGACTTAAGCTCAGCGATCTGCTGTTCGAACTTAACCCGCGCCTGGGTTGCGCTACTTAGCTTATCGCTGGCATCCAGTTGGTACTGCATGGCAGCTGTCTGCTGGTTTATTTGATCAAGCAGCCGGGTTGCCGCGTCCTCGGTATATGCTTTACCCTTTGGCGTCTTGGGTGATTTCGGGTCTTTGTAGCGGTCATTTATTTCAGAATATATTCTGTCATATTCTTCTTGAGTATATTTCCCGCGATACTTGGATAGCTCAGCCAACTCTTTAGCACGTTGCTGCTGCCGTGTCTGATATTTCTGAGAAAAGGCATCAGCCTTCTGCTGTAGTTTTATCCCTTCCTGCTGTTTTTTAAGGTATGGGTCATAGGATTCATTAATGGCGTCCTGAGCCATTTTCTCGGACTGCAATGAAGCTAGTCGCGCTTTAGCAGCATCGACCCCCTTTTGAAGCATGGAAAGGTCGCTAGACTTCCATGCTCCATATGGCCCAGCATATTTTGATTGTCCGGCACTTAAATCAGAAAGTGACTTTTGCGCCCTACCCAGTTCGTCTTGAGCTTCTGCTATTTTTTGCTCTATAGATTTTTCACGACCTATATCAAGCATGGCATCCCAGGCACCTTTCGCGGCATCACCCAACCATTTCCATGCCTGCTCCAGTGATCCGAGGTTACCCTGAATCTGGTCAGCACGCTGCTTCATAGTCGCAGCATACGTCTCTGTTGCCAGTCTCGCAGCCTCTTGCTGATTACCCTCGTCCTGCAACGCCTTAATCTGGTTGTAAGTTGCCAGAGTCAGGAAGTGATATTTGTCGTTCAGTTCTCCGATAGCGGCTACCGGGTTTTGTGCGATTTTCTCGAAGTCTGCCACCATGCTATCGATAGATTCATCGGTCGCATCGTTCATTGCGACAACGGCCTCTGTGACAGTCTGCATTGAACCTGTAGCGATTTTACCACCAGAGACAACACGGTTTAGTGCCTGAGCGGCGGCGGCTGTGGTATTCCCTGTATTATCTGCGACCGATCTCGCCATGTCTGCCAATTGCCCGGTGGTTACCCCGGCAAAATTCCCGGTCAGAACAAGGGACTTATTGAACTCCTGTTGCTCCTGGCTGCCTTTGTACCAGGCATATGTGAGAGTACCCACAACTGCGACAAGAGCGCCGATCCCGATAGTCATGGGATTCAGAAATCCAGTCAGTTTTTTGGCATTCTCTGCATTTTCAGACAATGAGTTAGCGTTAGCTGACAGGGAATCGCTTGATTCATCGGCGGCATCTCCGGCCCCCAGCAACTGCTGTTTTATGATCTCGAACAGATTACCCCAGCCGCCAAACGAATCAGCGATCTGCGAACCCTGTTGCATGAAGATAGTGAACAAAGGCATACCACCAGCCAGGCCAACAGCAATATCATTCAACTGCGCGGGGAGTAACCGCATGGCATTTTTATACTGCCCTGCCGAGATGGCCCCATACCGCATTTCATTGCTGACCTGATTGAGCCCTTTCTCCGTCAAATCCAGCTTATTTGAAAGCTCTGCGTGGTATTCAGGCGTAAGCAGCCCGGCATCTTTGGCTGCCGACAGTTCAGCTCGCTGTTTCTTGATTTTATCTAACGCAGCTGAGAAAGGGTCAAGTTGGCCAACTAACCGCTGCAACGAAGCACGCTGCTCTTCCTGAGCCTTTACTGCCTCACG
>OHIM01000488.1_pt1 | contig 22904 bp, 42 predicted proteins | sample 1568271 | NCBI WGS metagenome assembly OHIM01 (sample SAMEA3879580, study PRJEB24766) | human gut metagenome | biome: human-associated habitat; feature: feces | place: USA | collected 1985/1987
AAACCATAATATATTTATATACTTTTTTAGCACATATAATATCCTTTTTCTTTTATCATATCATATTCTCGTTTTGTTAGTAATACTGTTGTTTGCTTTCTTATATCTCCATAGCAATCTGTATCACACTCAATCTCATAAAGCAATATACCTTTGTATTTTATTTCTTTTACGCTTGTAATATTATATACATACTTTTCTACAATGTTCATACTTTACACTTCCTTTTGTTTATTCTTGTATTAGCCTTCGTTCTGTTCTTTTGTATTTTTCTTGCTTTATTTGTTCTATCTGGTTTTGCCTTTCTTCACCTAACAGATACTTTATTTGTTCCAGACATATTTCTACGTCTGCAATTTCCTCTGTTATGCTATACATTACTGTTGGTTCTTTTGCTTTACAAGTTTTGTCTTTTGATTTTATTCTTTGGTATTTACAGAAAGCTTGTGTGAGTTCTGCCATCTCTTCTGTACATTGTACCATTCTATTTTCCAATGTAAACTGTTCTGCCTGTTTTTGAATATCATACAGTATTCCCATATTTATTTCTGTCCTCTCCTTCTTAAATTCATCCATATTATCACATTTTGAACTATCTTATGCTGTAATGCCTGTTCATATGTTATATTATGCTTTGTTGCATATTTAGTAACATAATCATGGATTGCTTCTTGGTCTTGTTTCATTGTTCCCATTTATTCACCACTTTCTGTATCTACTATTATTTCTAAACCATTATTGTTTTGTTTTAACTTTACAACTCCATATGCTTCTAATATGGTTTCTTTTGTATTACTGTTTGGTTTGTAACCTAATACTTTTACATTTGCTTTCCTATTGTTTTGTATTTGTATTGTAAACTCTTTATCCTTTATACTTTGCTTATAATCATTTACTGCATTTTGTTTTACTTTATATATTACTCTGTCCATACTTGTGCAAATTTGTCCACTTAATATAAACACTATTCCTACAAGAATCATTGTTAGAGATATTTTATTTAATTTCCTGTCCATTTTATCTCCTTTATAATATATATTATATAATATAACAAAATATATGTCAAGTATTATTTTAAAATATTATATAAAATTTTAGTTTCTTTTACGTGTTCACTTATCCATTGTAATTCTGACTTGCTTTCTAATGCCCCTAATTTGCGATTTAAGCCATTTTTATTATTTATACTAGGATTTATCCTAGTTATTGAATTTAATCGCTTATTTTCCCTAGAAAACACGTCTAGGATATTATTTCCAATTCGTTTACACTCCAATGTCTTTTATTTCCTTTCCACCATTTTTTTATGTATTTCTTGCAATTTCCGCTTACCACATATACATTGTCTTTTAACATAGACTCTAAATCAAAATCAAATAAAAAATGTTCTGATGGATTAGCTCTGCACTTACGTCCTAATATAGCGCATCTCCATTGTCTAGCATATTCTCTATCATAAATTTTATCATATAACTCTGATTTTAAATCATCAAGTTTCCCATCATACCAAACAAGAACAGAATATTGTTTTGCTATACTTTTATATTTATTATATAATCTATTTTTATTTCTTCGTTTTAACTGCTCACTTGTAAGTTCATAATCTCTTATCATAATTCCAGAGTCTCCACGCACTTTACCATTTCTTCCAAATGTATTCTTACTGTTATCATTTGCTTTCTTCATGGAAATTTTACCTTTTTCTGTACTACGATACTTCTTTACTGATTTTAAATGCGCTTCTTTTCTTTCTTCTTCTGTTTCATATTTCTTCCTTAAATTTCTATTTTCATTTCTATCTATCATTTTTTATAAATTTCACCGCCCCAATCATCCTCTTCTTCCATCCATTCTTCTGCATTTTCTGCTTTCCAGATTTCCTCTTCATCTTGCGCTGTAGGTGTATAACTTTCTCCCTGTGTTACAAGGTTTATAGTTACATTGTTCTGTATCTTTCCTGTTTTCTTGAACATATCCAACTTATCCATCATTTGCGTTATCTCTTTTATAGCACCAACGTCCCCCGTTAAACCTTTCTGGAATAATGCAACCATTAGTAAACTCTGGTTTGTTAATTCTTCATCTGTAAAACCAAAATTTTTTAAAATCTGTTTTTTCTTATCACTGTTTGTTTTCATTTCCAATAACTGCCGCATACAGTTTTGTAAAGCCATGTTACGTTCTTTCTTTTTTCTTCTTGCTTCTACACCTTTCATTGCTATCTCATGACGTTCTTCCGGTGTTCTGTCACGCATATTTATAAGCATACCATCTTCATACGGCTTTGGCACTTGTCCTTTTTTTAATCCCATGCTTTGCTCTCTCCTATTCTTTTATTTGTAATACTAAAATAAGCAGGGGCGAACCCCTGCTATATATTAAACCTTATTGTCTTAGAGCGATTGAACTCTTAATATATTTTTTTAAAAGTTTCTTACCAATTACGAAGGGGGCAAACAATAAGGTTTATTCCTTTCACTGGCTGACATTCTCCGGCTGTCACTTATTTATAACTATCCTCTTTATAACTCCTATGATTATATTATCATAAAAGTTACTACTTGTCAACGCTTTTTATTTATTTTTTTCAAGTTTTCTTTTACCATCGTATAATATGCGCTTCCAAAACTACAACTTTCTTTTTGCTTTTGTTTTATACGCTCTTTTCGTACACTTTTAACAACCTTTTGATAGTCCTTGTATTTCTTGCAATTTATGTGGCACTCTGCACTTCTATCCATACAACCCTTACACGGTATCATCATCTTTTATCAACCCTTTATTTCTTAGATAGTTTTCAACATCACATAAATATAATATTGCTTCTTGCATATCTTCATCTTTAACCATTATAAATCCATTATTGTCCATCTTTGTGAATCTATGCCCCGGAAGTGGAAATCCTCTTTCACTTACATTATTTAATTTGTATCCGACCTCTTTAATATATTTAGTTACAACTGCTAACAGCACTATCACAAAAACAAATGTTTTCATATCCATTCCTGCATAAAAACAGATTATTGGAATTATTATTTGTATTACTATGGCTATCTTTCCTAACTCTTCAATGACTGCATATTTAAACGCAATCAACAATTCTATAAATGTTTCTATCATTGTTTTAAAAACACTTTTTTTTACCTTTTGCATTTTTTTCATAATACTGTTCCTTTCAATCCTTCTTTTAACAATTTTAATTTTTCTCCTAGTCTCTTTCTATATGGATTTAATTTGCATCCCTCACACATATGTTTGTTTTCTTCCATGAATAAATTGTGTCTTACTTCTTTGCATATATCGCAATGCTTTTCTTTTGTTTCCTGTTCATCTGCAAAAACATACACTTTTAATACTACTACATATGTATCTTGTGTTTTCTTTTTCTGAATTGAATATGTAATGTTTTCACTGTTGTTTACTGCTATAATATTTGTGCTAACCCATTTACAGCATTTTAAATATGCTTCTTTCATATTCTTTCCAGAAAACTCTCTCTCTATTATTTTCTCACTTATATACATTTCTGTTTAACCCTCCAACTCTTCACGAGCCTTTACTGCACATTTATCGGCTAATTCATTTAGTGGATCGCCTTTATGTCCTGCAACCTTTACCATTTTAATTGTAAGCTTTTTTGTATATACAAGTTTAAACATTTTCTCCCATATATTTTTATTCTTTACTGGTTTATCTTCTGCTGTTTTCCAATCATTGTTATACCAGTTTAGAAGCCATCCTTTTGTTATAGCGTTCACAACATACGCACTATCACTGAATATCGTCACCTTTTTATATCCATCTTTTAAGGCTTTTACTAACGCCATATATACCGCTGTAAGCTCCATTTCATTGTTAGTTGTACTTTCTTTAGCACCCTTTTTAATTCTTACGTCTACAGACTCATTAGCCACCTTTACGGCTACATACGCCCAACCGCCTTTTGCATCTTTACTTCCATTATTAGAACACGCTCCATCGGTGTAAAAGTATATATCATTCATTTTCTTTTTTCTCCTTCATTATCTCTGCATAAATCTTGATAAGCAACTTTGCTTCTAATTCCCACAATGTTTTCCCATATACATAACCAACCCATTCCCGTTTAGAATTTAATACAGAACAATTATAATACACAAATTCACCATTTTCCCAATATTCTTTTATACCTTGCTGACTGTATTCATATCTTTTGCATATACCATGTATGATGTATTCCAAATCATCAATTTTTAGCATACTTCCTTTTGGTATTTTTAATTTCTGCACTGGTTTTACTTTCCACAAGAATTTGTTTAATATGTTTTTGTTTTCTTCAATTCTGCAATCAATGTCCAATATTTGTTTTGCGTTCATTTTTTATTTCTCCTAAAATAAAAGGCAGGATAAATAGTTTTGTTCCTACCATCCTGCCAATTGTGATTTACTATTCAATTAGAGTATTCATTTTTTTCAATAACTTTTGCATTGTATGATTATTTAGCTCAATTTTGAAATTTTAAAAAACGTTCAGATATATTTTATTGTAGTTTTTAACACATTATCAGAATATTTGTTTACGTGTTACATTTTAACAATTAGATTTCCCAATCATCATCGTCCTCTTCTTCTGTATCTTCCTCACCTTTTGCATCATCAGCTTTCAGCATATTTGCATATACATCTGGTTTCTGTTTTGGTTTTACTTTCAGACCTCTTTCTTTGCACATTTTGAAAAGCTCCATTGCGGTTTTTCCTACATACGGGTCTGTTTCTTCTTCGTCATCTTCTCCCCAGTCATCGTCCTCTTCTTCGACTGGTTCTTCTTTTTTAACATCCTTCTTTGACGTTGTTTTCTTTTCTTCCTTTGCTTTACCTTTTCCCTTAGATGGTTCAATCTCACCGTTATCAAGCTTCTCTAACAGTTTGATAAGTTCATCTTTTTTGCGGCTCTTACACATTGAAGAAATACCACGTTTACAACATAATGCATAAAGGTCTTTTGCTGTCATAGATTCATAGGTACTTTCTTCCTCTTCATCATCTGACCATTCATCTTCCTGTTCTTCTACATCCTGTTTTTTTGCTTTACCTTTCTTTGGTGCTTCTTCTTCCTGCGGTACATCAAGTTCTGGTTCTTCTGTTTCCATATCTTTAAGTCCTGTCTCTACAACTCTTGCTGTTACTTTAGCAGGAAGTGCTTTTAAAATGTCTAACAGATAATCACTATCTGCAAGTGCTACTGTTCTTGCAAAAAGCGGAAATCTACTTCCAATCTCTGCAATGTTTTCCTTGTTGTTTCCATAAATTTCTTTTGCCGCTTCATATGCGCTCCAATTTTTTGCCATAACATTATTCTCCTTTTCTTCTCTTATTGTTTCTCTTTGTTATGTTGTCTTTATACTAACACATTTATTTGTTTGTGTCAATACCTTTTTAACAATAACTTGGATTTGTTTTTTCAATTGCTTCATTCAAACAATCTCTTAATTGTATAAGTCCTTCTTTGTCGACTAAACCGAGTCCACCCTTTAGGAAAATTCTTACTTCTTTTCCGTTTTCTTCTGTTACAAGCTGTTCTGTAACCGCATAACCTTCTAAATCATTTGTTTTAACGTTCCTTGCTTCTGAAATAACAATATTTCGCTGTTCTTTAAAACGCCTTTTAGAAAGTTCATTATAATTTAATCGTCCCATTCTCCTGCACCCCCTTCACTTTCTTCTACACTTGTGTCGGGAAGTTCAATAATGGCTTGGAATCTTAACTGTATCAATTCTTCATCGACTAAACTGCAAATACTTTCTACATTTACATTATCTGTCAATGATTTAAAAGGGATTGTTGCATTTCCATCCTTATCAAAGTTAATCGCACCAATTGTAAAAATACCGAGATTCATTGGCTTTTTATCTGGCACTTTTGCATGAAGTGTAATATCATTGTTCAGACCTTGTAACAATTCAACACTTGTCAAAATCTCGTCATATCGCAATTTGAACTTTACTTGAATTGTTTTATTCTTTCCAATGCTCAACCCTTCAAATGAAGCAATACCTTGCTGTTTTAATTTTCTCTCCATCTGCTTTCCTTCCTCCTTTCTTTGTTTTTCTTTTTGAACTCTTGTTCTCTTTCTGCTCTCTCCAATTCTTTCTGTTTCATGTAAGCCATTCTTGCTTTTAAATTTTCTTTTGTGTTACCCTGCTTACAAATACTATTATACTTCTTTTCTTCTGGTTCGTCAAGTGATAATTCAAAATTGTTTTGAATTTCTTGCCCTTGTATAAGTGCTTTAAATGCCGCTATATCACTTTCTTTTATTGCAACCCATACTTCATCTGTGTTAATGAATTGAAAGGCAAATACGGGCAATTTATGAGCTTCTATGGCTTGTGCTTCTAGTTGGTGTAGCACATTTTGTTTTATGCTGAAACTTTCATGGTCTGTACTTTTTAATTCACACAAACAATGTTCGTTTTGTCCGTCACCTTTATCAATCCATGTTGCTCCGCTGTTTCTTGTCGGCTCAAAACCTAGCCTGTGCATCACTTCTACTTCATTCTTTCTATACCACTTTGTGTTACGTTTAGGCATTATAATACGTCCTCTTCATCATCTATATTATAATTTTTAACATTTTCACAAGCTTCTTTACTATCACAACATTCACATTCTATATCACCGTCATATGCTCCAAAACAATCTCTTGCTTCTGTTTCAATCATACATTCTTTCTCACATATGCATAAGTTGCACTTTCTAATCCCATCAATATGACAACCAAAACAAACGGGTTTTAACATTCTTTTTAAAAGATAATCCATACTTCTTAACGTGTTACCATTTGCATCTTTTTTGTTATGTAATTCCATTTCATTTGTCTGTGTCCCATCTTCCATTTCCATAAAATTACAAGCACTTTCTAATGTTTGATGTTTCTGCTCTCTTTTATTTGTTTCATTCAAAACATCCAGAATATCACTTGCTGTTAAAATGTCCAATTTTACAACCCTATTATATTTTTTTGAGTTCTCAATTTCAGTCTGTAATTGTTCTGCTAACTGCTCAACATTGTATCTCTTTCTAATTATCATTTTGTTTTACTCCTTCCAGATACCATCATTTACTGTCCAATGTCTTATTTCGCCTTTCCACCATTTTGTTATATATACTTTTCTCCCTCCAGGCGAATAATAAATTTTGTCTTTTAACATTTGTTCTAAATCAAAATCAAATACAAAATGCTCTGATGGTTGTATTTTTCCAATATATCCTCTAATAGCACAATATACTTGCCTCTTATATTCTAATTGCATTGCTCTTGAATACTCTTTACTTGTTAAATTATCCAATTTCCCATCATAATAGATAAGAACACCATGTGGATTTTTATTTTTTATTTTACATCTATTCTTTTTCCTTAAATTATTTCTACGTTTTAGTTGTTCATCTGTTAATTCATAATCCCTTTTTATCATGCCACTATTTCCACGCATTTTATAATTTCTGCTAAATACATTTAATCTTCTGCCCTGTGATATTTTAGCAGTATTACTTCTACATTCTTTACATGAACAATATAAACCATCTTTTTGTATCTTATCTTTATTAAACATTTCTATTGGTAATTCCCTTTTGCACTTGCTACAAATTTTTGTTCCCTTTTCAAAATCTGCTTTCATTTTATTCCTTTCCTAAGCTCAATGCTATCATTTTTATGTAGTCTTTATCATCTTGTTTTAATCTGTGCCATAAGTCAAAACCTGTTGTTCCGTCAAAATCATAAAACACATAATAATAACTTGTTTCCTGTAAAATGTACAAACAAACACCCTTTTGTAATTCTACTAATTGTTTTGCAAGTTCATCATAGCTCTTGTCTGTTATAAGGTTTGTGTTTTGTTCATAATACAAATAACTATGTATTAGAACTGTTCTTTGTAAAAACTCTATTCTTTCACGCATTGTCCAATATGTTGGAAATTTAATCCTCATATGTTTCTTTCCTTTCTGGTAGCTGTGATATTTTGTATGCTAACTTTGCACATTTTCTCCTTTGCTTCAATGCTTCTTTTGCCAACGTATATTGTCTTTTTGTTTTAAAATATGGCGACTTTAAAAAACCTTCAATATTTTCTGGAATTGGATTATCACATAAAATATTCGATTTCTCAACTATCAATGCATACTCAGAACTATATTTCATATTACAATAACCATTTTTCCATAATATTGGACATTTTAAACATGATGACCAACATTCTTCACTTTCTGAATACTCACAACAAAAACAATAATTTAGAACAGCCGCATTAAAACAATACTCTTTTATATATTCTCTTTTTAAATTTGCTACTTCTGTTTTTCTTCCTTTTGCATATTGCTGTGCTATCCATATCCACATTTTTCTATGTTGTAATACTGCAAAATCTTTATTGTTTCTTACTTGATTTAAAAACATCTTTTGTTTTTCTTCTAACGTTGCACACTTTAAAATATCTAAATGATATTGTTTAATAACTTCTGCTGTTAATTCCATTTGTTTACCTCCAAAACTTTTGCTTTCCTTAACTCTATAATTATAATAACATATGTTTTAGTATTTGTCAACACTTTAATAATAAATATCTACTGTTTCATTATTTACAAGATGTAAACAATATAACTGCATTCCAACATAATACCCAGATGCACCACAATTTTCTAATTCTTCTACAAACTCATTTTCTTCAAGTTCTTGCAAATCTTCTAATGTAACAAATTCTCCATTGAGTTCCATTAACTGTTCGATTGTATAATTCTCCATTTTGTATACCTCCAAAATTTTGTTTTCCTTTTGTTTATGCTTTAATTATATACTATAGGGTTGAACTTGTCAACCCTTTATTTTAAAAGATTTAACATTTTTGTGTATCTTTCAATCTCTTTTTTATATTCTTCATATGTATATCCCATTTTATGAAGAAGTTTGTTATTACAATTTTCAATTTTATTTTCTATCATTTTTTCAACTTTGCCTTTTGTTATTTTACTAATTGGTTTTAACTCTTCGTTGTATTCTACTGCAAACATTAAATTGTAAAACGCTTTTTCTACTGCTTTCATAATTAACAACCTTTCTATATTCAATACTTTGTTTTCTTGTTTGTAGCTATATATTAACACAATAATACATAACTGTCAATAACTATTTGTAAAATTATTTTAATTTATTTGTTATATAAATCAGACTAACGTCTGTTATATATTATTGTGTTTCTTAATTCCCCTTTAAGAAAGAAATATATAAAGAAAGAAAATTCCCCTTTATTTAACATTTTAAAAGTTTATTTGTTTAATTCCGCACTGTTTACAATATTGTTTTAAAGACTTTATGCTATTTCTTTTAAAGATTTCCCTTGTTCTATAAATAACATCATCCAGATTTGCTAATGCTTTTTGTTTTGAAACATATCTAGTGTATTCAATTGCAACCCCTGTTTGGTAATGTGTTATTGAATAACACCTATTTTCTAATTTTACAATAACAATATTTTTATAGTTTGTTTTATAACATGGTTTCTTTCTGACCTTTCTATCACAGCACATTATATTACAATCCATTTTAACCCTCCTAATTAACGATTTAAGCGACTTTTATTTATAATGCGATAATTTATACATTTATAAACATAATTCCTTTAAAAAGCATTTTACAGCTTTGTTCTATGTTTCCTGCACCTTTTATTTTTGCCGCTTTTATTATAATACTTTGCTTTCTGTTCAAACGCCTTTTCACTATATTTTTCTAAATGTATACAATTTTTTAATACACATTGCCTTTGTTTTACAAGCTCTTTATTCAGTTCCCCTTCATGCTCTTTATAATGGCAGTAACCTATACTATTGTTTATAACATTTCCTTCGATAGATATTCCTTTCCTGTACATATCCATTCCTCCTATAACTTTAATATGCACTACAATGCCTCTATTTAAACGAATAAGGCACTTTTATATTATAACCCTATAAATATATAATAGCAAGTATAAATGCTTTAAAATGGCAAATAAAAAGGACAGCCATGAAAGCCGCCCTAAAAGTTTTCCTCTTTCAACTTTTGTTTTGATTTAGGTAGGAATCCATACATTGCAATACAGTAGCTATCTGCAATATCGTCATTGATTTTGCAAGGTACTCTCTTACCATCTATTTTGACGTTTATAACGCCCTTCTTACCTTTGCCCTTATATTCCTCTGCTATGTACTTTAAAAGCCCTTTCTGCTTCAAATAAACGATTGTACGGTACTTCTCTGGATTGATTCCATAATGGTTTTGTAAAGGTTTGCTATCTCCTACAATCTGTGCTTTCCATGAACGTGTATCTACACTATACACTGGTATATTATAGTCCTGACCTATTGCTATAATGATTGATAACAACGCTCCTGTGGCTTTTATATAAGCTTCTGACAAAAAGCCTTGAGAACGCAATCTGATACGTTCTACGATAATGGTAATATCATCTTTATTTTGTTTTTTTAATCTGTTTATTTGCTGTCTTAAATACATATCTAAGTGTCTACGTTTGTCTACGTTTGTTTGACAATCATCAAAGTTAACAGAATGCATACAAAGTGGCTCTTTATCTTTTAATATAGTGACTCCCGTTCGTGTATAACTTTCATCTATCCCTATTACTATTTTAGCCACTGTTTTATCTCCTTCCTAAAATGTCTTGATTATGAAAAAATCTTCTTAATGTCCATACTTCTGAAAACCACATAGGGGTAAACCAAATACTTTCAATATCTTCTGGCAACACTGGTTCTGGTTTCATTAGTGTATTTCCATGTATTACATATCCTGCCAAACCATGTAATGCAAGCTGAATATAGCACATGTGTACACAAGTTATGTCTATATCCTGCCCTACAAACATTACATGGTTTTGGTAGTTATATTTTTTGAACATACTTTTGCATATCTCACTTGCACATACAAGGGTTGCACCTGCACCACAAGTCGGGTCATATATGCTTGTGTAGCCTTTCTTATGTACTGTTTTTCCTAACTGTTTACGTTCAATTAAAACATTTGCCATCGCTTCACAAACACTATATGGTGTAAAGAACTGCCCTGCATGTTTATTTGATGTTTCAAGCTCCATAAACCAACTGCCTAATAAATCTTGGTTAGGATGTAATTCTAATTCTTCAAAAAGTAATGTAAACATCTGCGGAAATAACTTTTGCTCTTTCTTCTCATAGCTGTTTATAATCCGTAAATATTCCTTTTCTCGCCCTGTATATACGCTTTTAAATGGTTCTTCTTTTGCTAATGGTAAAATACTTGTATTGGCTAATGTAATTGCAAATAAAGCCATACAATCGCTCCATACTGTATAAGGAGATTTACTGTTGCATAACATTTTAAAACCATTCATAAACCTTTTCTTGTAATCACTATTTATATCTTTTTTCACGTTCTTCAATCCTTTTCTTATAATACCTTGCTGTTTGTTTTATTGCTTCAATTTGTTCTTTTGTTTGGTATTCAATAACAATCTCTTTTATATGTTTTGAAAACCATTCCTGTTCTACCATATCGACATAAAAACCATTTTGAACGTATGTTGATGCATTATAGACTAAATACATTCTACCATTTTTTGTTTGTATACTTCCACAATAAAAACATTTTGTTTTGTTAAATGTAAAACTTGTTCCAACTTTTATTCTATTGCAATCACTACACCCCATTTTTTTAAGTTCACTGTCTTTTGAAATCCATCCACAAATAAATTTGTCATATACTCTTGCATTGCATCCATATCGAAAACAACCACTGTTATTAAATCCGTTTTGCTTTCTTGTTTTGTCAAGATAAACACAATTTTGACAACTTATAAATCCTTTAGCCATTCTATACACTTCTCCTTTGTTGTAAACACTGGGTATTTATCTATCTGTAATCCTCTATATCCTGTATCAATATTTGCATTACTGCATAAGAACCTTGTTTTTGTTTCACTTAAATTATCTTTACCTAGCACCACTCTTTCTTTATCTAAGAAATAAAGTATTTTGTTTTTTCTTACAAGACATTCAAATACATTGCAACGTATTACTATATTTTCTTTATTTCCTTCCTTCTTGCTTTTATACACAAGAAAGACTTTTTGTTCTGGCTCTAATTCAAGGTACACTTTTTTCACTGTTTGCTTACACTCCTTTGTTTCACATTCTAAACAATCTAAATATGTTACTTTTAATTTATATGCTTTACAATATTTAGCCATTATCTGAATACCTTTCTAAGCTTCTTAAATGCCCCTATAATCAATTTTATCATAATAACTGATAAATATGCTATTGAATAAATACAAGGACTTAAAATCCATATAACAGCACACATAAATAATGCTATTAGCATAAAATATATTGCTATACCAAACATTTTGTTTTTTTCTCCTTTTGTTTTAAACTACCATTCCAATCTTTGCATAACACTTGTCTATAAACCGCTTTTCTCTTTCTGTAATCTCATAAACAACCTTCGTATGTGATTTATCAATTCTCTGTTTCTCCACAATTTTATCAACTGGTGTCATTCTCATTCTTGAACCTAACTGATAGTTGTTAATAATATACATTACTTTCATTGTTTTATTCTCCTTCACTTTTTGTTATCTCCTTTTGTTTTATTTTATTATAACATAAAAGGGTTGCAAATGCAACCCCTTAAATACGTTCTTTTGATTTTTTGTAGCATACTTCACGCATTGGACAACCTTGTGCCATTTTACAATTATACCCAATGCATTTGCTGTGACGTGCTACCATTTTATGTTTGTTTATAAGCCTTTCCTTACATTCCTGTATTTGTTCCAACCTTCGTATATATGGTGCGATCTCACTCGGATTATATTCATATTTGTATACCTTAAATTCCTGTGTGTTTTTATCATCACATAGAACGATACCTTTATGAATCCCTGTTAGGTACATATATAACTGACACTGTTTTCTACCGCTTGCATGATACTTTTGTTTTTTAAATGTAAAGGTATTAACACTCTTTATTTCTACAATATAAGCATCCTTTGGTACGTTATCATCATATACCCCTGTAAGCTTCATATTACGTGGTAAATGGCAAATTATATCAGGTGTGTAAGATAAGTCATATTCCTCTGCAAAACGGCTATAATCACATTCTAGCGGCTTACACAAACCACCACGTATAAACAACCTTTGCCACTTCTCATGTATTGCATCACCCTCTGAGAAGATACGCTTTAATCCTACTGGGGTTTGTTCTCCTTGTAACTGTTTATAATATAGACTTAGTAACTGTTGTCTGTAGCAAAACTTATCATCTGACACAATAACTGCACTAGCGTGTAAACCTTTTCTTTCCTGTGTTTCTGCACCCCTTGTCATAACACTCTTTAGAAATTTTAATTCTTCTGGAATATTTTTATCTAAGTAAAAAAGGTTATTTAATAATTCTTCAATGTCACGTTCTTCTGACGTTTGTAACTTTGTTCCCGTTTGTATCGCATCTTTCTTTATATCTTCTAAGATTCCCATTTTGTTCCACCTTCTTCCTGTTCTACTGTATGTATCGAGATAATGTCTTTTTCTTCATGTCCAGTATCACAAAACCTTTTTATACATTCCTGTTTGTTTAATGCATAACAGAAAAATCTATGTTTTGTGATACTTTCTATTTTTCGTTTGAAAACAATACAATAAAATATCACTGTAGCATTTCCTTATACATTTTTTTATGTTCTTCCATTATCTCTTTTCTTACAGTATCAAGGTCTGCAAAATCAACAAAACCACGTTCATAGAAAAGTGGGATTTCACAGCTTTGCATTGGTGGCGATACTTTGCTTTTTACAACCTTTACTTTCATTATCATTCCAATACGTTCTTTTGTTTCGGTATTAAATGGGTTGTGGTTTGGTATTTCTACGTAACCTTTCCTTGCTACTTGTATTCTTAGCGAACAACTATGTTTTAACTTATGTCCTCCGGGTGTCTGTATATTATCTCCAAAAGGTAATGCATTCATTTTATCACGTATCTGGTTTATGAATATAACCGTTGTTCCTGTTTGCTCAATAACATCTTCTAACGTTGGTAAATACTTATCCATAAGTCTTGCTACACCACCGATACGCATTTCCTGTTCACTGTCTGTATTTACAGCCTTTCTGATTTTTTCAATATCATCCTTTGGCTGTAATGATGGTACACTATCAATCACGATAAGAGGTATTCCTTCTTCTGCAAAACGTATCGCTCTGTTAAAAGCTTTTTCTCCATACTGTGCATTATATATAAGCATTTGTTTTGGTCTGTTACCAAAAAGCTTTGCCCTCTCACTGTCAAAAGTTCGTTCAATCGGAATGTTAAGACACATTTCATGCTGGGCGCATAACTGATATGCTAATGTTGTTTTCCCTGCGCTTTCTGCACCAAATATCTCTATCGTTCTTCCACATGGAACACCGCCACCAATAATATTATCCAAATCTATAAGTCCTGTACTCCACCGAGGTATTTCTAGGTTTTTACTTTTACTTCCTAAACTGTAAACACTTCCACTTTCCTTTTTGTCTATCTCATTACATAAGCGAAGAATACCTTCTTTATTAAATCCTTTACTCTTCATTTACTGTATGCCCTCCTAACGCCGTATTTGCCATTTTAAGCCACTTTCTAAGAGTTATGCATACATTTACATACCTACTAGGAATCCGTTCTGAATAAGGCTTATTATCACTCTCTTCTAAGAGTTCATCAAATTTGTTTAAATACCATTCTGCTTTGTTTAAATCTTCTTTCCCATTCTTGTTTTTATATCTCCATAAATATTTATATGCATTTATAACACAATACTTTGCTAAGTCCTTTGTCCCAAATGTTGCTTGCATTGCATCTATACATTCAATTGAACAACTATTTGCATAATGTTCCGGATGATTTACATTGTCAATCACTTTATTTTCTTCCATTTGTTCTTCACATCCTCCAATATATTTTTTATAGCATTCACAATACACAAAATCATTTAGTATTTCTTCTACAAATTCACAAGTACATTTCAAATCTGTTGCTATAACTTTATTTCCTTTTCTTAACTCTATTTCTTGATAATATATACAACCCTGACATCGTATATAGTAATTTTTGTTTTTTACATTCATAACATCACCTTGCCATTAAACTGCTATTATATTTAACAACTCTTGATAGATAACGCTTTTTGTCAAATTCAAGCGCACCTTGTTCTTTTAAAATATCAATAACCCTACTTGTTACTGCTCTACCTTTACAACGGTCATAAAAATCATCATAACTTTTAAATGCGCCTTTTTTACGTTCCTGTTCTATTGCTTCTGCCGCCTTTTCTCCTACACCTTTTATAGTACTTATTCCTTGCTGTATTACATTTTCTCCGTCATATGTTCTAAGACTTGTTAATGCACTATAATTTACATGCGGTAACATTACTACAACTCCGTCTTTTACGGCACATTCAGAATACTTATATACTTCTGCATCATTCTGTGCAAACTTAACTTTCGTAAACCAAAACTCCGTTGGATAGTAAACCTTATACCACATCTGATCTATAGGAATAAGTGCATATGCGGTAGAATGACCTTTGTTAAAGCCATAAATTAACATACTCGCCCACAAACTATCAGTTGCTTCTTTATTCATTCCCTCACTCTTACAACCATTATAAAAGTCCTTCTTCATTTGTTCAATAACTTGTACATATTCTGGTTTATGTAAATTTTCTTCTTTCTTCATGATTTTTAACATATCAAAACTCTGTTGCGCTGTTAAATGTCCTACCTTTTGTGCTACTTCAACTGTTTGTTCTTGGTATAGCATTGTACCATATGTTTCTTTTGTATATCTGTAATACGGTGTACTTGTATCAATCTTTCCAGACATTTTGTTTTTTGCAAACTGTTCATGCATTTTTAGCTGTAATGGTGCTGGACGGTTAAGAGCATTGACGGCAATGATATCTTCCACGCAATCTGCATGAATTGTTCTAAGAATCTTTTTTGGTGTGCCTTTTTCAAACTGGAAAATTCCTTCTGTTTTTTCATCTCTGAAATTCCTTAAAACTTTACTATCATTTTCTTCCTCTTCTGTTACTTTATGCCCTGTAAGCTGTTCTAATTCCTTTAACTCTCCCATAGTGGAAAGACCTAACATATCAAATTTTGTGCAATTGATATGCTCCAAATCATCTTTGTCAAAACAACTACTTAACGCACCTGTCTTTCTGTCACGCATAATAATACAAGTATAGTCACTTATATCTGTTCCAACAACTGCTACTCCTGCGGCGTGTTTTCCTAGATATCGTATCTTTCCATACATCTTGCAAAAATGCTTTATAATATTGTCGTACTGTTCATTATACTCTTTTGTTTGCTCTGCTTTTTTAAGTTGTTGTAAATCAAGTTCTCCATCATGTTCAAATGTTTTTATAAAACTCTTAATTTCTGCAACTTTCTTTTTGTTTTCATCAGCTTCGTAGTAATCTACTTCTTTTGTTGTTTTCAAACCACATACGCCTGCTAAATCATTTATAAGGTTATCTACGCCATACATACCATAAGAACATATCTGTATAGCTTTGTTTGGATATTTTTTTATGACATAATCAATAACTTCTTGCCTGCGTGGTGTTTCAAAATCGGTGTCGATATCAGGGAGAGCTTTCTTTTCCTTACGCATAAATCTGCTAAAATCAAGTTTGTATTTAATACTATCTACATCGGTGATTCCTATTGCATATGCTACCAAACAATTGCAAGCAGAGCCTCTTCCTTTTCCTACTGCAATTCCTTGTTCTTTTGCCCAATTGATATAATCACGGACTATCAAGAAGTAATCAGCAAAACCATGGTAGTTAATAACTTCCAATTCTTCCTTACATCTGTTTATATATTCTTTTGTATATTTTCCTCTATCTTTTAGACCTTGTTTCGTAAGCTGTAAAAGCTCTTTCTTTCCATTTGCTGTTTTTGGTAATTCAAGTTCCAAACCATCAAGAATGTTGTCCTCAACCTTGTTATAAATTTCTTTCATATTGTCTGCAAACATTTCTGCGACTTGCATACTGTTTTTAAACTTCTTTTTATACATCTTTGCAAATCTTTCTGTTATCTCATACTCACTTGGCATATAACGTTCACCATATGTATTTTTTACATCAAGTGTTGTTTTTCCTATTTCATGCATTTTGCAATATGTGTCAAAATCCTCTTTTCTACCAAAATGACTATCACTTGTTAGGATACATTTTATCTTTCTTTCTCTTGCTAAACACATCAATGTATAGTCAACCTTTTGTTGTGTATATTTGTTATCTATCTTATAAGGCTGTATTTCAACATATAAGTCTTTTTTAAATATAGACTTAAATTTATCCAATAACTTTCCTGCCGTTGCTGTATGACCATTTAAAATGGCTTGTGAGGTTGCTGATGCAATGCAAGCTGTAGTACATATCAATCCGTCATGGTACTGTTCCAATAATTTAAAATCAACGATTGGCTTATAATGGAATTGCTCTGTATTTGCCTTTGTCATAATGTGACATAAATTTTTGTATCCTTGCAAATTCTTTACGAACAAATTTAAATGGTAGTACCTTTTACTTTGTTCATTCTTTTTGTTATAATCTGGTAGGAAATAAACTTCACAACCCATCACTGGTTTAATTCCTACTTCATTACACGATTGGTAATGTTTAATCAATCCGCTGATACTTCCATGGTCACTAATTCCTAACGCTTTATAACCTAATTCTTTTGCTATGTTTGCTAAATCTTTTGGATTTCCAAATCCATCGAATAGACTATACTCTGTGTGTCTATGCAAATCAAAGAAGTTCCCCATATTCAGTTTCCCTTTCTTTCTGTTGTCTCTTTACACTTATAATTATAGCAAAAGGCTTGAACTATGTCAAGCCTAAATTATTCTTTATTCTATTGTTTCTTTTCATTTCTTGTATTTTGCAATTTATTTTCCAATTTATCAAGTCGAATAAGAATCTTGTCAAGTTCCATATGTACCCTATCTACATTGTCATACATATTACGACTAATAGAATCAATACTGCTATTCACTGAACATTTTTCATATGCTTCTTTTGCACCACGTTTCTTTGCTTTCTTAATTTGTCTTTCAAATTCTTTTCTTGTTATAAACATTTATTTAATCCTCCCATCCATCCTCTTCTTCGTCCCATTCATCTGTTTCGTTTTCCTCTTCGTCCGCTTCTTCCAAGAGGTCAATATAGTATTCTTTTGACTTCTTTGGTTTACAATCAATATCCCTTTCTTTACAGAGTTTATAAAGTTCTTGCGGTTTCATACTTTCATAGTCCTCTGCTTCTTCTTCGTCCCATTCATCCTCAACTTCTTCTGTTTCTTTTTTAGGTTTTGATTTTGTTTTCTTCTTTTTAGATTTTTTGTCCTCTTCCTCAAAATCTTCGTTGTTATCAGATGGGTATGCTTTATCAATTGCTTTCATAATTGCACTATCAGACATTGGTTTTGCTTTAATACGGAATTTAAGAGGATTTTCACCAACAACTGTAAATGATTTATTTGTCTGTTTTCCACTCTGAATAATTGTATAATCTCTATCTAGTAATGTCCCGTTGTTTTCATACAATACAGCAAGTGTAGGAACTGGACTACAATTATTAGCCGCAAACATAAGTAATTTAACTTCTTTGCTTTCATAATCATATACACTCCATGCATACAACTTTCTCGTTTTAATATTTTCCATATCACAATATGGACAATCTCTTCCGAACTGTTCTTGGCATGGAACATTTATCCCCTGTTCAAAACTGTTATGAAATTCAATTTCAATACCATCTTCAAAGTCTGTTAAGAATCTGATACGTGCTTTTGTTCCTTCTTTAAAAAACATGAACTTTCCTTTGCTACTTCCACTCTTTGCAATTTCACTTTTAATTGCACTTAATGTAATTTTTCCCATTTCTTTTTGTTCCTTTCTGCTAATGTTTTGAAAAGTTAGATTCAAACTTGTTTATGCATATACCACTAAAATCTTCTATATTCAGAACATAACCACCAAATTCAATCCATCCATGTTTATCTGTTCTGTACACTTCTTTCACAACTTTCATAATATTATCAATTGTTTCCATTGCATCTTTCTTTGATTCTGCTGTGATAATACTTAGAAGTTCTTTGTCGAATTTGTCTTTGTTTTCTGTCCTTTCAAAACCTATTCTTTCAGTATATGTTTCAACAAGCTCTTTATACTTTTCACTATTTTCATCATACTCCTGTTTTATACACTTGTCAAGATTAAATTCTTTTCCTGTATTCTTTTGTATTAGTGAAATTCCTATTACTATTTCTACTGTTAATTTCATACAACTTCCTCGTTTCTCTTATACATTTTTTTATTTGTTTTTCATTCATTTCTCCACAATCTTTTATATTCTCTGGATATTGAAACCTTACTACATTAAAAAACCTTTCTAAATATTTTGTTCCCTTTATTCCGCATTCATCATTATCAAGTGCGCTAACTACAGTTGTTATACCTTTATCTTTTAACTTCTTTGTTTGTTCATCCGATATGTGCCATCCTAATATAGCAACAACATTTTTTATATGTCCTCTTGTTCTTATTGCTAGATAGTCCATGAAACCTTCACAAATATATACCACGCTGTTTTCTGAATAATTACCGCACAATGTATCACGTTTTCTAAAACCATCATTATACAGATATTTTCGTTTTTTTTCTACCTGCTTATTCATTGTTCTTCCAACCCACCCCCTAAATTCTCCATTATCCAATATGGGGAATAATACCGGGTAACTTAGGCTGTAGCTTGCCTTACAACGCCCTATATTCAACGCTCTTGCGCTAAATCCACGTTTAGCCATATATTCTGCTACTTGCTTTTCTTCTGCCGTTCTAGGTATATTCCAGTCTGTTTCATGTAACCCATAATAATATGTATATGCTTCACGAATAGAATTTTTACTATATTTCTTTCTTCTGTTTCGTACTTTAACTTGTATGTTTTTTACTTCATTGCTTCTTACTATTTTTTCGAGTAATACACAACATTGTAAATCATTTAATTTTGGGTTTGCAAACTTTACAAAATCATATGCGTTTCCTTGTACTCCACAACCAAAACAATAAAAACTTCCTTCTGCTAAATTTACAACCATACTTGGGTTTGCATCATCGTGGAATGGACAAACAATTTTTATTTGTGTGCTTTCTGTTTCATAGATTAGTCCATAATAGATTAGAACTCTTGCTAAATCGTTTCCGTTATATTTCCTCTGCATCCTGCTTCATTTCCGTTATTTTAATGTATGGTTCTCCTAACTGTAATTCATAGCACCCTTTTATATCCTTTACTTTTAATTCTCCTAACTCACTAAGATTGTTTAATTTATCATTGTCAACTTCTTCTGTTATATCAATAAATTTCTTGAACTTCTTAGCATCAACTCCGCACTGTTTCAAATACTCAATCAACCCTTGCATATTATTTACTGTGTATGTTTTATTTACAAATTGTTTTATTAAACTTTTAGGAATCCTTTGTTTTAACTTTTCTATATCCCATATAATCTTTTTTGTTCTTACTTTTGTTACTTTTATGCTTTTATCTCCAACACCAATATCAAAAGTATTTACATTATCTTTTAGATTGCTAAACATGAAATTAGAAATTGCAAGCTGTTCCTTTTTTCTTGTTTCATTATAATACTTGTCAAAGTCCTTCTTTTGCTGTTGGAGATTATAAAGAGCTTTTACACTCTTACTTATTTCTTTCATGTTCACTTTCATACTTTTCACTTATAACCTTTCTGCCATATTCTGTTCTCTGTTTTTTAAGATACTTGTTAATATCCATTGGATAAAATCCATCTGCTTCTCTAATGAAAAGTAATTCTTCAAAAGGTAATTCAAATGTATTACCAAAAAAACTTTCTGCCCTCACAAGTTTTTTCTTTCTGTTTACAGCGGTTACTTTTGCTGTTCTAAGTTTTTTATATACATTTCCATCTTTTGCTTCTACATAATGAATAAACACCACAAAAGAACCAACTTTCAATGCATTTTCAAAAACGCTTTCATGTTTTGGTCTTGAATATTTATCAATGATTTCATCAAGCGTTTTTGCGAACGGTAACGGGTAAAGTCTGTTTTCTTCATGCTGTACAAACTTCTTTCCCTGCTTCGGTTTTTCAATTTCTTCTTTATGTTCCTGTAATACTGGCGCATCCCATTTTTCTTCTTCTGTTTCAACTTCCTGTTTTAATGGTTCTGCACTTTCTTCAATCTTTTTATCAATGTCTTTTTTATCATCTTCATACCACATAAGTCTGTCAATGAGTTCTCCTTTATTAAATTTATGCCCTTTACTTTCAAGTGGCATTTTTCTTTCCCTACATAACTGTTTTAATTCTACTACTTTCTTTTCTTCAAGTTCTGTTCTGTTCATGTTTTTTGTTCTCCTTACTTTTGTTTTTCTTTATTATAACATTTATATTTAGTTTTGTCAACCTACCAATTTAAAAATTTTAAAACATATCCTATGACTATAATACTTGGAATGGGTAGCCAAATAGGTGCTGTTCCTAACAATAAGTTTTTTAACTTCATGTTTCATTCTCCTATCTATGTAAACTTGTTTTCTGCATATTCAAGAATCTATAAGACATATTGTTTACCTCATGTGTTTTCTGTTCTTCATTTAGTAAACCAAAATCTTTCATTGCTGTTAAATATCCATAACAGTTTGCCATTGCTTCACTGTATGTCATTAAACTTCTTTTCACAGCTACCATTTGCGTATTCTCAAATTCTTTATATTTTTGCATCATTTTGTTTCCTTTCTTTTGCTTCTCTTTTGTTTACATCTTCATTATACTACTAACAATTTATTATGTCAATAATATAATGAAGATTTTTTGTTTTATTTTACTACTTCGCTCAATAATTCATGAAACTGTGTGAGAATTTCACCATATTCACTTCCCTCTAAAATTTCCATGTCTGCAAATGCATCTATATAACCCTTAAATGTATTTGTATATTTTGTTAATCTATCATCATACATTTCAGAAGGAATATTTCCGGCTTCATACATCATCTTTGCTCTTTTTGCTCTTGCAATTAAAATTTCTGCTTTCTCATTGATTTTCTGTTTTGCTAATGTTTTCATGTTCATTTCCTCCAACCTTTTGTTTTATTTTGTTTTCCTTACCTTGTAACTATATTATATATCGCAAGGGACTGTTTTGTCAACCCCTTTTTGATATTTTTTTATGCAATACAAACCTTTTTTGCTGATTCTTTTACAATCTGTGAACCATATTTTGTTCTGATGTCTGCCATTGTTGTTTTACCATAACTTCTTGTTACTTCTTCTGGATTGTGCCAATACCACATTTTCTTTTTACTCGCCCATCTAAAGCCATTTGCTTTCAACTCTGTTTTACATCCATATGTATTTCCGCTTACCCAAATCCATGAACCACAAATTTCTATATCAACATTCAAATTGATAATACTGTTAATAACATTTCTTAACATTTCATCTTCTGCCATGTTATATTTACTTTTATTTTCTGCTGTATCACTGTTTTTAAGGACTTTAAAAAGTTCCTCATATTCTACATTGATAATTTTGATTGCTTCATCAGAGCCACCGTTATCTGGATGATTCTCCTTTACAAGTCTTTTGTATTCTTTTCTTAACTGCTCTAATGTTTCAATGTTTTTAAAATATTTCATAACTTTTGTCCTCCAAAACTTTTGTATTACCTTGTTTCTGATTATATTATATAATATATTATTATTCTTGTCAACACTT
>OHIM01000523.1_pt1 | contig 21513 bp, 16 predicted proteins | sample 1568271 | NCBI WGS metagenome assembly OHIM01 (sample SAMEA3879580, study PRJEB24766) | human gut metagenome | biome: human-associated habitat; feature: feces | place: USA | collected 1985/1987
ATGAGCACGAGGATGAGCGTGAGCGGGATGGTGCCGGTGCGCATGCCGGCGAACGACGCGAGCACGATGAGCATGAACACGACGCCGGAAGCGCCCATGAGCGCGCTGTTCGGGAAGAAGAACCAGAGCACCAGCCCCGTGACGAGCGCCGTGAGCGCGATGGCGAGCAGGATACGCTTGCCTCCGAAGCGCTCCTCCGCCGTGGGGCCGACGACGAGCAGCATGACGATGTTGCTGCAATAGGCGGCGAAATCCGGATGGCCGAGCACGTGCAGGAAAAAGCGCGGGTAGGTCAGCCAGTCCGTCAGCGACGAGCGGTAGACGCAAAAAAGGTTCTGCGTCGTCCAGCCGTCGGTGAGCTTGCCGAGGCCGAGCGCGAGCAGGCTCAGCAGTGCGAACGTGAGGATGACGGGCGAATTATACAGGATCGTGATGGAATGTTTCTTCATATGTACCTCTCAAAACCAAACGCGCGCAGGTCCTCCGGAACCGGCGCGGTAATGTGCAGGGGCTGCCCGGTGACGGGCTGCGTAAGATCGGCCGCGGCCGAATGCAGCGCGGGACGCGCGAGCAGGGACGCATCGCCGCCGTAGAGCGCATCGCCGAGCAGCGGATGGCCGAGCGCGGCGAAGTGGACGCGGATCTGGTGCGTGCGGCCGGTCAGCGGGTAGAAGGCGATGCGGGTGCGGCCGTTCCGGAATTCCAACACTTCGTACTCCGTGATCGCCGGCTTTCCGTGCAGGGGATCGACCGCCTGTCGGGGACGGTCGTGGAGGTCCGGTCGCAGGGGTAGTTCGATACGTCCTTTCGGCGGGGTTATCCGCCCCTCCAGCAGGGCGATGTAGCGTTTTCGGACGGTCCGGTGTTTGAATTGGGCCTGGAGATCCTGGTGCGCTTCTTTGGTCAGGGCGAGCAGCAGTACACCCGAGGTGTCCATATCGAGGCGGTGGACGACGAGCGGTCCCGTAGCTGCGGGATAACGCTCCCGAGCCCAGTCGAGGACCGACGGAGCTTCCGATTTTCCGGGGACGGAGAGCATCCCGGCAGGTTTGAAGACGGCGGCTATCCAGCGGTCTTCGTACAGGAGCTCCGGGGCGGACTGCGGGCAGGCGCGATCGGGTTCGGGCTCGACGTCGAGTCCCCGAAGCATGTGGGCGAGAATCGGGCCGCATTTACCTCGGCAGGCGGGATAGTAGTGTCCGTGACGGCGGATTTCGCCCTTCGGCGAGGCTCCCCACCAGAATTCGGCGATCGCCAGCGGTGTAAGCCGGTGTTCGAAAGCGTATTGCAGCAGTTTGGGGGCCGCACACTCCCCTGCACCGGCCGGGGGTGTACCCTGCGGAGTCGGTGCGAATATTTCCGCCAGATCGCGTATCTCTCCGAGGGCGTTGAGCAGACGGAACTTGCGAAATAGTTTTGCCTGAAGAGCCGCAGAACGGGCCTTACGCTCGCAGCGCAGGGATTCGATTCGTTCCGCGATGGAGGTTCGTTGCGCGTGAAGCGATGCGAGCCGATTTTTCCAACTCTGTTTCAACCGGTGCAGCTCCGCTTTTTCGTATTGGCTTTCCCGGACTAAAGCCGTCTGCGTATTTTCGTCCGGGTGCTCCCTGCGTCGGGCTTCTCGGGCGGTTTTTGCGATTCGCATCCGGGCTTTTGCGGCTGCGATTTCCCGGGCGACTTCTGTTTCCGTTTCTTCTATGGTTCGGAGAAGTTCCCTGTAGCGGCCGGCCGTTTCGAGGGTTTCGATTTGCCGGTTCAGGTCCGAAATGGAGGCCTCTTCGGTGCGGAAGAAATCACCGGGCCGCAACATGTCGTAGATGGGCGGGACAAAGTATTCGTGGCTGTTGCTGCCGGCCAGATTACCTGAAAATGCGGCCAGAAAGCCCACAGTTCCGGCTGGATCCTTCACGACCAGCACCCCGAACATTTTACCCGCAGAGAGTTCTTCGGTCCACTCTTTCCGTTCGCACAAGTAGGCTCGCAGCTCCCGGGCCGCTAATTCGCACAGCGGATGCGGGGTGTAGTGGAATGGGTTGTTGAGCCGCGTCGGAAGCGAGAACGAAGCGATGGAGTGTCGGAAACGATGCAACATGGGTACTGTCTGCGGATTCGGGTAGTCGGACCGAAAAAATATTTCGGGAAAAATGGCCGGAGTCGTTTGCTGCGACTTCGGAGTAGTTTGTTATCGTTCCGTTTCGGAGTCGATCGGCAGGGAGCCGATCGGTTTTGTGACGATACTATCGACCACGAATTTCGAGAATCCCCGCCAGGGAAGCGCTCCGAAATACTCCTTGTAGTGGAGTTCGATGTTTTTGCCGCCCAGCAGCATCAGCTTGCGGGCGAGCGCTTCGTTTTCGACGGAAAATTCGAATTCGTAGGATTGGATCGTACCGGCCGTTTTGGACCGTATGCCGGATTGGATCAGCTTGCCTTCGTAGGTTTTGAAGACGAGCCCTTTATAGACGACATAGTTCAACTCTCCGCTTTTGACGCCCTCGCCGAAGACGAAGAAGAAGCGGATGTAGAGGAATGCGGTCAGGGCGACGATAAGTAATACGGTGAAGACGATCCAGCGTTTTTTCATGCTTGCGGCGATTTGTTCCGATGCAAAAATAATCATTTAATCCGATTCCGGTCTTCCCTTCGTATTTTTTCCGGGAACCGGAGCGGAAGGCCGGGAAACGCTTGCGGGGGCGAATCGTCTGTCCGGCGGCATAGTCCGGGGTGCTATTCCTGCCGACCGTTTTGCAGCAAATACACAATGTTATAAAAAAAGAGTTGCATTGCTGCAACTCTCTCTCATTCTGTGGTGCCACCAGAAATCGTAATCCTTCTTCAAGTGGCTGTATATCATTACTTTTCAGAATCGCTTTAACAGCAATCTCCTCCTATTGCTCCACCGCTGGACTTCTGCATTCTGCGCATCGTGGAAGCGGATGGTTTCTTGGTGCAAATATAGTGATTTACTTGGAATTACCATCATTTTTATCTCTCAATCTTTTGATTTCTCTGTCAAAATCGCTTTCAAGCAGTTCCATTTCGCGTTTGCGGTAAATTTCAAACTCCTTTTCTGCCTTCTCAATCGCTTGCTTATGCGAGATGTGTCCCTTACCAATCAAGACTTTCCGTTTGTGAACGATAATTTGATTGTCCAATGCCTCTATCCAATCCTTCATTGTCATAGGATTCATTTCCAGTGCTTGGAACTCGGCAAAGTCCAAGAAGCCGGAGACAAGCAAGTTCAAACGTTGAAGTTCAATCTCCGACAGATAGTTCTTGGCAATCTTCACGTCATCCTTGGTCACATAGTTACCCTTGAAGTTCGTCATGCCCACAAATGGCTTTTCATTGTCCACGCGATTGTAGATAACTTCCGCTGCCGTATTCTCGTGAACGGCATAATGCAATTTGTTCTGCACAGTGGCAAAGAACATTTTTGTCATCTCATCGCGTGGGTCATAGTCCGTGGCAGTTGCATAAATATCCGTAACCTGTTGATAGAAATTGCGTTCACTACTACGAATATCCCTGATGCGCTGGAGCAACTCACGGAAATACCTATTGCCCCCTTGCTTCAACCGCTCATCATCCATCGCAAATCCCTTTTGGATATACTCATGAAGCCTCTGAGTAGCCCAGCGACGGAAACGAGTAGCCACTTGGGATTGCACACGATAGCCCAAGGCGATAACCATGTCAAGATTGTAGTGTTGAACACTGCGTTGCACCTGTCGTTTACCCTCTTGCCGAACTGTCAAGAAATCCTTTACAGTTCGATTTGCGTCTAACTCACCATCATTTAAGATGTTGTCTATGTGCTGACTAATATTCTGCTTTGTTGTACAATATATCTCCGCCAACTGATTTTGTGTCAACCACAAATCCTCATCGGCAAAACGTACAGACACGCGAGTTATCTCATCATCGTCCTGATAGAGTATTATTTTGTTTTTTTCATTCATATCTTTCACTTTCCAGTATGAGTAATTTATTATTTAATCTTTTGCGACAATGCAATTGTAATTTCCTCATTTGTTACATATCTATAAATCTGTGGAGGATGAAATTTAGAATCGACTTTTTTTAATTCCTCCAACCCAATAGGTGTTATTGGTTTGATTATTTCGAACTCAATACCAATTGATTTTTTATGATTAACATAATATGACTCGAAATCTTGTTGCATTATTCCTAAACGTAGTGAATATTTTGCCCACATTTCATTAGGAGTACATTCAATGATGTTTTTTACTTTTCCGAATCCGATTACAGCTTTAACTGGAGCAGAGGCATATATAATGACATAATCCCCTGGTTGAATATGAGGTCTCATTTTTCTCAGTTCAATATCCTTTTGACCTGAAATCAATTTATTTGCATATTCTGGTTTTACTGCTATAAACAAATATTTATGTACTATTTTTGTTCTTTCCATTTGCCCAATTGATATATTTGGAAAAATATTGATTCATTGATTTCTAAAGGAGAAGCGAAAGTATTTCTTTTTCTTCCATTAGAAACCAAAATCTCTTGGATTTTATTATAATTTACAGGATAGTCAAAGACTTCTGTATGACAAAACTTTAAAGCTCTGATGTTTGTGGTTATATTTCCATTACATAATTTTGAAATATCTCGCCACTCATAAATTCCAAAACGTTTATTCACACGGAATAATGTCTTGGGATTTCCTGTCATTACATCTGTCAAATATGAAGAGGCAACTATTGATTTTGCATGAGAATAAAATTTATCACCTCCACTAGCATACCACAATACTCGTGCAGGAAACCTTTCTGTTATGGGTTTTGTATGTCTATAGTACACATTCTCAAAACTCCACAATTTGTCTGGCCTTCCTCCGAATAAATCTTCGTTTGCAATACTGGTGTCAAATAGTTGACCTGCCCAATATGGTTGTATTGGTATAATATATGTAGGAATATTGAGTCCTCTGATTTTTAGAGGGAATAGTTTTCGTTCTACTTCAAATAGAACTCTATCACTATGGTTGACAGTTACTTCAGGATATATTTTTGGAGTAATATGAAGTACATCTTCTTTTGCGATAACTTTGTTGAATACGTATTTTACATAATAATCATCTTGTTCGATAAAACCGAAGTTTCTAAGGATGTCTTTTTGTTCTTCAGTGATAAACTTCTCTTTTAATAGTATCTGATACTTATTACTCTTTAATGTTTTTTGATGGATTTCGGAGATAAGTTTGAAAAATACTGCACTACAAATATCTTTTGCAGAAATACGTAGTAGTTCAATGTCAATTGAATTTTGTTTTTCAACAAAGCCATAAAATGCAATTACTTTCCCATCTCGTTTTAGAACATACAGAACCCCTCCTTCGTAATTTATCATATTATATACGGAAGTACTAAAGGCTTGTTTGTCTTCGCCATTTTTCTGTGTCCAAAATTTATCAATACACGAGGATAACTCCTGAGAATTTAACTTTGAAATAGAGTCTGAATATATACCTTTCAATTGATTAGGCAAATATTCTTCTTCATGTAGAAGTTGGTCTATATGTATGATAAACTCCTGTGGATTATATATTTGTATTGGATATTTGTCCTCTATTTGGGTTTTCTTATTAAGCAGTCCCTCGTCATAAGTGAGAAAATAAGGTGTGCGGGATACAATACATGAGGCTACTTGCTTCCTGTCAGAAATATCATTCTCTGATGTTCCTCCAATAATACTTTCCAAATCCATTACAACTTTTTTCTGTTCCTCAATGTCAACCTGTAATTGAGTAAAGGATGTAAGAAAATTTCGAGTTTTCTCAGCACGCTGTAAATTCTCATCTCTGTCTATTTCATTGTAGGCTTCTGGAGCAAAACAGAGCTCTGCCTCATCAATAAGCCAATCTGCTAACAATCCACGGGGATCTTCAAGCGGATTTACTGCCTCAGTACGTTCTGCTTCCCGTAACTTTACAATGATGTTCATATCCAACAAAGCTTTAACCTTAAAGTTCGTAGATACAGAAAATAAGTTTGGCAGATTGAAATCATACCACCATATATTTAAATAATGCTCATCATAGCTTCTGCTTCTAACTCTACCAAGAGGAACAAATCCTAATTTTCTCCATCTGTTAGACGCATATGTGAAATCTGTTCGACAACTAAGGGAAATTCCACGATATTTCTTTTCAAATTTTTCCTTTAATGCTTTAAATAATGCTGTGGAAACATTTTTACCTCTATAATTATCACTAACACACAGATGCACAATACTAATACGTGACAAACGGAAGGCTACTCGAAACATTAAGTATCCAGCTAAGCCCCTACCATCATGAGCAACGATTATGCATTTGTTTTTTGCATAATCGTCAAAACCGCCATCTGGCATAAAGCCTAAAGTCGCAGAGTACTTTCTTCCCAATGTTTTTACATCAGTAAAAAACTTGCTTTTATTATCAATGAATTCTATTGTCATCTTTCTTTATTAGTATAGGATTCACATTAGACAAACTAAAAACGAATGTTTCTGTATCATCTGTCAATGGAGAAATACCATTATGTTCTTCTAACCATTTTTGATATTCTGAAATATCTGGATCTGATAAACAAATGGCGTACTCGATTCCAGCTATGCATATTACAAAATATATTTCTGCTTCAACATTGCCATTGGAATAGCGTTTGTATTCTTTGGGGAACAGCTTCATTTCATGACGTATCTCATAGTGAATGTTCTCATTTTGATTAAAGAAACAATCTCCTTCCGAATATATCCGACGCTGACTGTATTGCCAATATTTACCCTTACCATATCGGGCATACTCTCGTAAATCTTTCAATATATCAGATTCATCACCTAATAGCTCTTGGACACACAAATCATATTTATCTTCACCCATATTGTACAAGAAATATTCATAAGCACATTTGGCAAGGAAACGAGACATGATAGTATTGGGATATTCTGGCGCAGGGATATATGGACTTAACATTGTCCTTATTTTACCGGTCTTTATCAATTCATAAAGTTCTTCGTCATTAAATGATGCTATAAGTCCGTTTTTCGTTGTTTGCATTACAACCTCGCAACTTTTTGAGATGTCTGGGAATATCATCTTCTCTTTAACAAGTTTCCCTTTTTTGTCAGAATTTCATTTCTGAATCGCATTGAAACAAAATAAGGTTGTGTTAATAAGTCTCTTTCTATCTTAATAGAAAAGTAATTGTTGCAAGTATCACAAACATATCCAGTGGGAAGAATATATTCCTTATTTCCAAGTGATTCGGGAATAATATGCTCAGCACTCTTAGAGGTTGAAGAATCTTTATGGCAGAATATACAGATACTCATATTTCGTTTTTCTATTTTTATCCATTATGCGATTTTTTTATGATACTATTACTGCAAAATTTAACTTTTATCTTTTATAAAAGTACCATGATCTTGTAATACATTTAAAAGATTTATCGTAGAGTCACATCCATATCTTCCGATATAATACCAGTATGCCTCATATATAGAATCATACGTAACTTTTGGATTGATATCCATTGGTGTACCATTATCTATTATTTTGTAAACTGTACATTTTGTATAATATGAAATATTTTTATCTCCATTATACTCAAGTATATTAATCTTATCACTTCTTATATCAATACAAATTGTTACAGCTCTACCATCATCTGCCGTTAATTCTATACCTAACTTACGATTAACATCTATCTGCTTTTTATTTAATCTAATCAAATCTAATTTTGAAAGTATCTTCATTATTGACAAAATCTCATTGCCATATATAGGAGAAGATACATCGTAATGTGATACAGTATTTAGAACATTGTCTTTATATATTTTCAAGTCTTTAAAATCATCAAAATCAATAAATTCTTTTTTGCAATAATCGCTTAAACAGACAATCCTGTCATTTAAAGATGTATCAACAGTTTTGCCTGTTCTTGGATCTCTTTTCCTTAATAATGTATCTGGATATAAATTGCTTAATATGTCTTCACACCATTTCCTTAATTGCTGCCCACAAGCAGGATAGTCATGCATTATATAATATTCTCTTGCTTTTAGCTCCGCATCTTTTTCTTCTATAAAAACAGGATAAGGTGTACACTTGTTAAAATCAGTAGAATTATCTCTATCATGCATATATATACCACCACATAACCAAGCTCCCTGTTCCTTTTTTGAAAAGATTCTTTTCTTAAAGGAAGCAAACAAGAGTCTGTCATGCGTAAATACGTATAATTTATACTTGGGAGCGATCTCGTCAAGTAAATATTTTATAACTTTCATACGATTACTCATATCCAGACTGATAAGCATATCATCAAGTGCAAAAAAAGATCCCGGGGTTATTGCCGTGGCTGTCATCGCAGCAAATCTAACGGACAATGCGATAGCCGTTAGTTTTGCTTCATTGAAATAGGACTGTGGCTTATAAACTAAAAATCCATCCTCCTTTATTTCTATTCCGATTTTGGAAGTATACAAATTAGCACTCTTGACATCTTGACCGTTTCTATTATTCCCATAATAAAGATAGAAATGTTCTTTCAATGTATTATCCTGGTCATCATCACTATAATAAATCAGTTTTATTTCAAGAGCTCTTTCATCTTCGTTTTTAAAATTGTCATTATAAATAGAAGTAACTTTTGTGTTTATTCTATTTATAGAATTATTTAGGAGTTTATTAAAAGCGGTTATTTTATCTTGGATGTTTACATCTTCCATACCGATACCCGCATTATAATCTCTTACTATGTCATCATATAAATCAGCTAAGAATATTGATGTTCCTGCAGGTATGTGGAAAGGAAGAATATCTTTATAAAAAACATTCCATAAATCCATCTCTTCAGAATTTCTTGCTGCATGGAAACGTGATATATATGAGTGGTTTATAAATGCTGAATTTTTATTTAATATCCTAATTTCACTTTCATCACCTCCGTTTTCTGATAATAAACCTCTATTATCCAGTCTCCAAATCTTACCATCTTCAAATGTAATACGTATATACGGAGCGTATGTATTATCCTTTGCTTCATCGTATCTATGTATATTAATGAGATTTTCATTCTCTGGAGTAAAGTTTCCATTGACAATGCTACCAGGCGTGAAATATTTGGCACCTTTGTCATCTTTAAATACACTTTGCAGTAAAGCATGAAGGGCATAATACAATGAAGATTTGCCGCTTCCGTTCTCTCCGTATAAGAGCAAATTCTTTCCTGTTCCTAAATTCAATGTGAAGTTCGCAGGAAACGCCTTAAATCCATCTATTTCTATTTGAGTTATAGTAGCCATGGCTTTATGATAAAATTATTGTTCTTAATATTTCCGATTTAGAAAGAGATAATGAGTTTATCGAATCGATAATACCAGTTGAATCTATTTTTTTGTATAATTCCCAACTATCGCTTATGTTGATGCTGTTGAAGCGTCCAACATAGTTTCTTAATGTAGAAATTGCTGGAATTTCCTGCATCTCTTGCGGAAAATAGATCTCATATACACAACCATCAATTAAGGTCTCGAATTCTGAAGATATATATGAATTCTGAACAAGATTACTTGCCCGATTTTTTGTATTGTTCAGCAATATGATTATACCAACCAATTTGCCTATTATCTCTTGAATATCATCAGACGGTATCGCAATAGGGATTTGTCGCAAAGGTTCTTTATCTAATTGATAGTTTGCCCCCTGCATTTTTCCTTTGTTTTTAAGCCAAAACTCTATCAGCTTTGAGTTTAATAAGCCCGTAAGGTATTTAAGATTTACTCTACTCGTTTGAATCATGTTAAACGTTTGCGATATATAGCATTCAAAATCACAATATGAAAATATGGGGCGGCCCACACATTTTCTTACAGCGATAATTTTATTGTTTATGAAAAATCTATTTTCTCTTGCTCTATGTAAACCATACGGCTTATTGTCTGATGTGAAAATAGGTAAGAATCTATCCAAATGCTTCTTGATATTCGGATAATTATTCAAACTATTTGGGTTCTTGTAACTGGAATCCGTGTATATTGTCCAATATTTATTGCCACTTTGTATGGAATATCTTTTTACATTTTCATTAGTATAGTATGGCTTTATTAAGTTTAATTCATTGGGGCTTAAAGACAATGAATCTAATTCATAATCGGTTAAAACAAATATACCTTGATTAACATGAAAATCGGAACCTAATTTCTGTTGATTCCGTTTATTCAATGTATCTTGTGGAAAAACAACACCTTGCGCAATCTCTTTGTCTGTTAAATATATAACATTGGATAGATTGGATATTGCTTCTAAAATACCATCACTTTGACTAAATGTTATATTCCTACCATAGAAGTTAGTCCTTCTAATGGTTGGAGTATAACATTCGGCTTTAGCATAGGACTTATATGATGGCTCTAAAACCGCTATGGCTTCCTTTTCTGTTGCTTTAAATGCCGTTAATTTGCGATAATCAAATGTATAATCGTCTGTTACTTTATCTTTTTGGAACATCATAATCATGGTTTGAATGCTTGCACTTTCAAACATCATTACAGAGCCAAAGTCAACAATATTGCAGATTCGTGTTTCCTTTATAACCTTATCCCTAAGTTTGCTTGCACCGAAACTTGTCACCCAATTGTTTGTTGCTATAAAACACAGAACACCATTAGAATTCAACAGATCTAATCCATTGCAAGCAAAGATATACCATATATCCATTTTCCCCTTATAATAAGGAGAATCTTTATATGGTTCAAAGAATGTCTTTGACATACGCCCCTCTTTGATATACGGAGGATTGGCTATGATTATATCAAAGCCAGTGAAAGTTCCATTGTCATCTAATAGTTGAGGATATTCAAAACGCCACTCAAACGAATCTTTATATTTTTTGTTGTTGAGAATCCTATTCTCCTCTTCAACAATACTTAATAGCGTTTTTTTAGCCTTTTCATATCCAATTGGATCTTCTTTTGCTTTACATTTGCCCCAAAAATCCACAAATTCATAATTGTGTACATCAGCTGCGGCTTTTTGTTTTTTCTTTAAATCCTTTATGGCCAATGTGATTTTGAAACAATTTTTTATTTCATTTATTTTTGTCCTTAATCCAACTTTATCAGAATGTTCTTCTGTGTACTTAATAACATCTTTTTTGTATTTTTCGAGAGTATAATCTTCCCAGGCAGTCTTGTTCTTTTTTGCATTTTCTCTTCCTACACGATTGTATTCCTCAAAGACGTTGTCAATAGGGGTATCTAATGAATAGCGGTATATTTGAGAATTTCCACAAGTAATCTTATAATCAAAATTTGGCAGCGGTTGCGGTTTTTCTGCATCAACTACCAATGCCAACCAGAAACGCAAACGGGCTATATCAACGGCACCCTGCTCGATATCAACGCCAAAGATATTATTTTGGATAATATTAAGTTTTGTGTTAGTAGAATTAAAGTTGCCATGAGGTTCTGCATGTGAATGCAAATGATGTATTGCGTGATACAATACATAAAGGATACCCATAGGAAATGCACCCGAACCAATGGCAGGGTCACACACTTTAACCTCTTTGAGTAACTGGGTGAATCGTATCGCAATATTCTTGCTTTGGAGCATAGGATTCACTACGCCATCGTTTATGAGTTGCTCAATAGGTTCAGCATATTGTTCTTCCGGCTCGTGTGTTTTGAGGTATTGTATTACACTCTGCCGACACATATATTGTACAATTTCCTTGGGGGTATAAAAGGCTCCTTTATCTTTGTTATCCTCCAATAGATTTTCAAAAATATGACCTAACATTTCAGGATCGATACCTACCTCGCTGTCATCGGGGTCGTTCTCATCAATAGTGAAATTGTATTGAGAAAAGAAATTCATCAAATCTTTGAAGTAAGTATATGGAAAATCAATGCTTAGGTTGTCTGTACTATCGGGGTCAAAGAGCCCGCCATTGAGATATGGAATACCCTCAAACTCTGTTAAAAGTGACAAATTCCATCTGTTCTTTGTAAATAGTGTAACACGTTCTTCTGGCTTGGTATTCAAAACACCAAAGAATAATGGTTCTAAAATATCGCTTAACAACCTATTATTGTTAGGATATTTATCAATGAGATTGCTAAGGTAGTTTTTGTCCCCACCTTCCCACTTGATCTTTGAAGCAGATGCAGGTACACCCATCCAACCTTTCTTTTGTAAGAACTGCAAGAATACTAAGCGTCCTAACAATTTCTTGACATAATCACGATGCTGTTTTGTATCAGAGAGCGTGTCAACAAATTTTTTATATTGAGCTTTGTATCCAGCAAAAAACTCTTTATTGAGTCGCTCGACAGAGAATGCATCAATAACATCTGTCAAATAGATAGATTCAGATATTTTCTTATTAGCCAATTCTATAAGTCGGCTTGCAGCCGTAGTGCAAGGCTCGTTCTTGCCTAACAAGAATGTATATCGCTTAGGGGCAGTCTCCTTTTTAACCAATTCTCCGCTTTCATTGAAATAGGTCTGCTTGGCGATGAATGTTAAGCGATAGTCATCTTGATTTTGTGAATAATAGAAAACCAAAGCTCCATGAATCAGACCTTGATCCACATACTTGGCAGCAATATCGCGCAAACTTTTACGGTTGCGTGATATTTGCACATTGTCAGCGACCTCAAAACGGAATAAGGCTAATGAACGTCTGTCATCTAAACGAATGTTTCCAATATGCCCACCATCTTTCACATGAGAATCCGTAATCTTAGTAACACTTGTGAAGATTTCAACTTTAGGGAAGATCTTTTCCAACAAATCTTTCCAAATATCGAAATCAAATCTTGCAGATAGTATATTTTTCAAATATGCTTGATTCATAACAATACTTTATTACATATTAAAACTCTCTGAAATAATAATTTCAGGCATAAACTCTTTCGGCACTTTAAGCATATCTACTTGTTTGTCAACATATCCATTTTGGATATGTTCTAATGGATATGTTGATATAATCTTGATTAGTTGTTCTAGTAGAACAACTGGTTTGACTGGAACTTTCTTTGTCGCTGTTTTCAGCTTATTAATATCTCGTTGCAACTGTTGGAATTTACCAGTTGTAATAGCTTGTTTGGATTTATTAATCAATACAAGTTCTTGCTCCGTAATGTTTGGAATACTTACAAAACCATCAAGATAAGCTATAGCTTTTTTCTCATTGGGACCTTGAGCTGGGTTAACTTTTTGTTTTGTTGCCTTGGCCGCCTCTTCTTGTCTGGCAAATGTATCAAGTGCTGTTTTCACTTGTTCGTGATGCCTGGAATGAAGCGGAATTGACTTTTCATCTATATGGGCTTCAAATTCTTTTACAGCTTCCAAGAAAGTCAGTTCCTCTATGCTTCCGTCTTCTCGAACAAATGTAAACGCATCACGGCGCTTGTTTCGGATAAACACAATGGTGCTTCCGGGTATAAACTTACTTTTGCGACCTGTACGGGCTCTTAATGGCAGTTTGCAGATTCGTTTAATCAAATCAGGCTCATCTTGTTTTAGTTGTCGGATCCACATCAGGTAACGCAACTTCTCATCGCGTTCTTCATCAACATTTTTGTCGAATAGTCCAAAGCTTTCGGGATTCTCATCGGTAGAGTATATTTGACTATCTTCACCCAATGCAGCATGGAAAGCAAAGAGTTTCATTTTTGCTTTCTTCTCCAGTTCAATGTCATCATTAACTTTGGACGTTGGGAAGAAGTTGAATATATAAACCTCTTTAGCTGTGCTACCGATACGGTTTACACGACCTATTCGCTGCATAAGCCTTGTTGAGTTCCAAGGTGTATCGTAGTTTACTATAACATTTGCACGATGGAGGTTTACTCCCTCGGCAAGAACCTCGGTGGAAATAACTATGTTATAATCGTTCTTCTTGTCTCCTTTGTAGTTGGCATCGAAGTTCTCCTTCAATAGTGGCATTTGGATGTCTCTATTATCACTCTGTACCGTCATAATTTTGTCAAAACCATGATTTCTGAGAGAGTCATAAAGATATTTTGTGGTCTCTTTTGATTCTGAGAATATGACTAGCTTACCCTCGTGATTAATAGATTTATTCAATAGAGTATCTTTGAGGTATTGGATGAATATATCTAACTTGGGGTCAACATCTACAGCATCCCACATAGAAACCAATTCCTTAAGAATAGCATTATCAGCCTTGATTCCCTCTTCAAAGCCCGCTTCAAAATCATCAGGTGTACAGACTTCTATTGTCGGGTCGATGTATTTTTCCTCCTCAATCAATTTTATCAATTCGTCTTCCTTATCTTCGCTAAGTAGTTCATTGACTTTCAGATTGGGGGCGATGTATATAGTACCATTGCCAAACATATCAAGCATTACCTTGTTGGCCTCGTAGTATCGATGCAATGATTGCTTGAATGCATAGAAACTACTATCTATTCGTTTGACAAGCAAAGTCTTCATAATGCCTGCCAATTGGATAGAGATCATATCTGCCTTCTTGTACTTGCTTTTCTTTGGCGACTTTAAGTATTTTATTGCCTGATATCTGTAATATTTAAGACCGTTTATTTTATCACTTAGATACATTATAGTTTTGTCATATAAAGTTTCTAATTCTGTGTCCAGTTGATAATATATCTTTCGAGGAGACTTGACATCAGGGAAGTGGATGTTCTGTTCCTCCAAATCTTTGCGATATGCATCATTTTCCATCAGGTCGGTACGAGTACGACGTACTGTTAATGGCTCCACAACCTTGATGCGGATTCTCTCATATATGGACTTAACTTCATCAGCGATAAGAGTTAAGTCCTTTTGCTTTTTTAGCTTGTTGTATCTGTCAATATGCTCACGGAAGAATCGTTGTAAATTGCCCTCCTCTAAGGTACTATCCTTAGAGTCTTGGAACAAATATACAAGATTAGCTATATCTTCAGGCTTATTATTAAGTGGTGTGGCAGATACAAGTATCACTTTTTTGTCGTGCAAACTGCCATCATAGCGTTTTGTCTTAGTCTTACACAGTTTTTGCAATTCGTTATACATTGATGCCGTGTCGCTTCTAAATTTATGCGCTTCATCAACAATAATCAAATCATATAATTCTGGATTTTTGATCTTGTGAAGACTCCCGTTTGTTATGATTCTAAAATTGTCCAACTTAAACTCTGTAAGAGTCTCCTCCCAGTTGTCCTTCATTGCAGGAGGAACTATTACTAATATGTGAGAACGATGTGTTGGAAATCCATTGGAGAAAAAGAATTTCTTTGCGATAAGAGCAGACACAACGGTTTTACCTAATCCGACAACATCGGAAAGGAAAAAACCATTATGTTTCATCATCTTGGCATATCCATCATTGACTGCATCTATTTGATATGACAGTTTCTTATATCCCATAGGCAAATCGGATACAGAGTTAGGATCAAAGTCAATACTCTTGCCGAAGTATTCTAATAAGAATTTTAGATATACTTCGTAAGGCGTGAAGTTGGTATTTAGATATGACTCGTTCTTTATTTTTTCTATGTGAGTTATATCTATTTCAACTGCTTCCGCCCATAACTTTTCAAAGGTTTCGGTAGCAAATTGTATATCATCATCATACCTTAATTCAACATTGAATTCAAAGTTCTTTTCTAATCCAGACTCTGTTAAATTACTTGAGCCTGTGATGACGGAACCATAACCATGCGGATGATATACCTCTTCACGAAAAATGTATATCTTGGCATGAATGTTTTGTTTTGGATGAATTCGCATAGTTATTCTACCAGTCACTATATCCTCTATAAACTGATACATGCCATCCTCGACCTCTTTGTCGTATTTCGCCTCTTGTATATTACGTTTAATGTCATTAAAGAACTCTTCTTGAGACTGTTCAGTGTTAGGATTAAATAATAATCCCTGCTGATTTGCTTGATAGGTAAGCTTATCGACATTTATGCCAACCAATATACGTATTTGTGGGGTTTGTTGTATAAACTTTCTAATACGAAAATAGCCTGATGCTCGAAAATATCCGACAAGTGCATCAAAGAAATGCACTTCCTTATATTTGAAAACTCCTTCAATCTTTTCAAGAAGGGTATTCTCTTTTTCGTTTGTGAAAAAATTGGTTCCCATAATCAAGCACCTTTCAGGTTATTTATTAAGTCTTTTGGCTCCACATTTAAAACAGTTGCAATCTTGACAAGCATTTCTAATGATGGTTGTGAAGTATTGGAACACCAACGGGAAATAGTTGCTTCATTCTTTTGAAGTTGCTCAGCCAACCATTTCCCTGTCTTATTTTGTTCCGCCAGCACAATCTTCAATCGGTTTATTCTTGTTGCTTCCATAAGCCATAAGAGTATTCTATAACTGTATATAAGTTGATTCTATTTGCAAATATAATGATAAAGATTGAAAGTTGCCTATTAAAGTGAACTTTTGTGCCTAAATTTAAGTATATTCCAATAATATGGCTTGTGTGAGAATAAAATACCCCCTCAAGTATCCCTTATGCCCCTCTAAGTTCCCTCTTAAGTTGAACGCTCATTCAGATTCCACTGACCAAGCACCGACTAAGCACCGCTCAACTACCGACCAAGCTCAAGAGATAATTCTTTCAATGAGCGAATACTATATGACGATGAATGAAATCATGACAAGTATGAGACTTAAACACCGTACGTCATTCCGAGAAAAATACTTTCTTCCTGCATTAGAGGACGGAGCGATTGAACTGCAATATCCAGAACAGCCAAAGTATCCAAAGCAAAAATATAGGCTCACGGAAGTGGATAAAGAATGGTTAAGAAATAATACTGCTCCATCTAAATCGTAAAAACAGCACCGTAGGTTTGGAGGGTTTTTCCGACTTCGGAGGAAAACTCAGCCTCCTGCAAGGGCAAGGCGTTTTGAGTTGCTCGAAGTATTTTGAGCAGACGAAAACATACCTTGCTGTGTTCAGGTGAACACAAGAATCCGTAAGGAACGGATTAATAGAGAAAGATACTTTTATAAGAGAACTATACCATACAAAGTCGCTTTTGAGTTAAGCTGATAAAATGTATGTATGGTCATACATTAATACAACTGGCCATAACGATATCTAATCAATAATATGCTTTTTCAGCCATATGTATAATTGATATGTCGTATGACTGATAATACGGCTAACTGATAAGATTGACATATTTTTAAATACACAAAGTAGTCGAACCATTCAAATGCGATATAGGACAATGACTACCACATCAGCGCAACATACTGCCACTTTTAGGAAATCCATTGTCAGATAACGGATTATATATTCCTTTGCGGCAAAAGAAACAATAACAGCAAAGAATAATGTATATGGAAATCGTATCTATCGAAAGAAAGACCTTTGAGGCGATGGTCGCCAAGTTCGACCGCTTCGTCCACCGTATGGAAGCCATCTGCCAGCGGCACGGCGAAAAGAAAATGAGTGAGTGGATGGACAATCAGGATGTGTGCCGGATGCTGAACATCAGTCCGCGCACGTTACAGACGCTCCGAGACAATGGTACGCTTGCCTTCTCGCAAATTAACCACAAGACGTATTACCGTCCCGAAGACGTGAATCGTATCGTGGCTCATGTAGAGGACAGACGAAAGGAGGCACGATTCAAGGGAAAGACAATACAAATAATAAACAAAGTAGAATAACAATTCCCACTAAATCCAAAGTAACATGAACGAACTGATGACCAAAGACAACGAGTGGATTATCCACTTCATGGGCAGTCTCGACCGACTGCTGGACAACTACGAGCGACTGACTGCCAACTATCGCCCTACATTGGGCGGAGAGCGTTTCTTCACCGACAAGGAAGTGTCGGCACGATTGAAGGTAAGCCGTCGGACACTCCAAGATTATCGCAACGAGGGACGGATATCCTATATCCAGTTGGGCGGCAAGATACTCTACCGCGAGTCGGACATAGAGAAAATGCTGCTTGACGGCTACCGCTCCGCCTACCGACAGACGGTCATCTGATTTCCTTGAAGGAGCGCAGTTTGCCGTCTGCCCTATAATTTGCGATAGCAATGGACTTACAGCGAAAAGAAAAAAGGAACGACTTACGGATGAAGTATCAAAATTCTGCTTCACCTGTAAGCCGTTCCTTTTCTTGTCTTCTGATTTCCCGTCAGTCGCTTGTTTCCGTTGCCGGATGCCTTTCAAGCGTGTGGCAGGCAGGGCAAGGTTTTCGGGCTGAATACGCTCCATAGGAGGAAGATTCAGCCCGAAACGGCTCTGCCGCCTGACCTTTCCGCTGCCATCAGAGCCATACGCTACCTTTGCATCCGAGCATCGGGAACAGGTGGTTGGCGGGATGAGCCTCAACTATACCATAGGTTGCTTCCTCTGCTACAGGAAACGAGCAATGTTATCGGTGTTGCTCTTTTAGTGGCGCAGATTTCAGTTATTGCAAACCGTCTGAACAATGCACTTTCTTTACTGCGTACTCTGAATGCAACGGCTATAATCATTTCAATGTTATAAGTATCATAACTGATTCCATCGGGTTGCTTGACATACTTCATTGTGTCCACTTCGTTCAGTTCCTTGTTCTTGTAGATGCTGTGTATCGCCTTACGAGCTTCACACGAGAATACCCCGAACAAGTCGGCTATCTCAAATTGGGTCATCCATATAGGTGCAGAGGGAACACTCACCACTCCGTTTTTACTGATTGTGATTATTCCTCTTTCCATACTCATCCCATTACTTTAGCCATCATGTTCTTTACATTATTCATATCGCGCAGGATGGAGGAATCCAACACACGGGCATAGTGCTGGGTCATTTTTATATTAGAATGGCCGAGCATTTTCGCTACATTCTCAATACTCACACCGTTGGCGAGACATACAGAGGTCGCATACGAGTGACGAGCTACGTGTGTGGTCAAGGTCTTGTTTATCAGACATAAGTCTGCGATTTCTTTCAGATAGCTGTTCATTTTCTGATTGCAGGGAACTGGCAGCAGCCTGTTTTTCTTTTGGCAAGCCGGATGTTCCGCATATTTACGGAGAATCTCCAATGGGATATCAAGCAAAGGAATGTTGCACATGTTCTTCGTCTTTTGGCGAGGCTTGCGAATCCATAGGTTGCCATTAGAATCTTCCACGATATGTTCCGGTGCCAGTTGTTGTACGTCTATGAATGCTAATCCGGTGAACGCTGCAAAGATAAAGACATCACGGACAATGGTGATACGCTCTAACGGAAATTCCTTGTGATAGATAGTGAGTAGTTCATCCATTGTCAAGAACTCACGGATAACCTCTGTCTCATGAAACTTGATGCCGATAAAGGGGTCTTTGGTAATCCATTCGTTAGCAAGCGCAAGATTGGTTATCTTCTTCAAGCACTTCATGTAGCGGATAACCGTATTCTGCTGGCACTCCTTTTGGGTTTTGAGGTAGAACTCAAAAGCACGCACCAGTTCGCCATTGACTTCTGACAATGGCAAATCCTCCTTGCCGTATTTCTGTTTAATAAGTTCTGCAAGATAACGCTTGCAGCTTTCATAACGTCGGACGGTAATCAGGGCATAGTCCTTTCCGACAAGTTCACGGCATTGGTCGTTATGTTCTTGGATGGTTTGAATGAGAGTGCGGACAACCTCGGGCACTTGGTCTTGTCCGAAGAACTTTTCCTGCAACAGACGTGCATGGATGGGAATGCCTTCGCTTTCCAATTCGTTGAAGATACCATGCAGTTTGATTCTGGCCTCTTCAATATAGGCATTCAAGTCGCAGGACTTGCGGCTTTTGCCTTTGGCGCGCTCCTTCGCCTGATTCCACAAAGCCGGGTCGATACTCTTGCGGATGTTGGTTTCCACTCGTGCTCCGTTCACCGTGATGCGCATACACACGGAGGCTTCTCCGTTTTTCAGCAGTTTGGCTTTCTTGAGAAAGAAAAGCACTTTGAATAAGTCTCGTTTCATGTTCCTACAGTTTTATTCGTGGTACAAAAGTAGGAAACCATACACGCTTTCTTGATACGCAAAATGCTGCAATTCAGAGAGAAAGAATCTTATTCGGTGGAGATGTTTGCTCCACCTATTTTGCTCCACCTTTTGGAACACCAGCAATCGTAATATTTTGCCATTTTTTGCGTCCCGCCGGAAAACAAAAAATCCCGATTTCGTTTGGAAATCAGGATTTTACTGCCTTTTTTTCTTCAAAGTGGTGCCACCAGGAATCGAACCGGGGACACAAGGATTTTCAGTCCTTTGCTCTACCAACTGAGCTATGGCACCATCATCGACTGAAACTCGTGTGGGTTTCGAATCGTGGTGCAAAGATAGATATTATTTCCTGAAAACCAAAAAAACGACCGAATATTTTCCATCTCAGACTTTCATTTCAGGAACGGCAGGCCGGAATATCGGAAAATTTTTTCGGCCAGGATACCGGAAATTCAGGATTTTGGTTATTTTTGTAAAAACTGTAAAGATTATGAAAACAAGCAGTTTGATGATGTGTGCGCTGGTTGCATTGACAGCCTGCGGTACCGGAGTGAAGCAGAGTGTCCGTACGCCCGTCGAAATGGGCGAGCGGATCGAATTGAAGACGCCGGATCCCAAGATGGGACTGACTATCAACGAAGCGCTTGCGGCGCGCAGCTCGTCGCGCGACTTTTCTCCGGAGATGCTCTCTCTGGAGGAACTTTCGGGTGTACTGTGGGCTGCTGCCGGGGTAAACCGGGAGGATGGGCATCTTACCGCGCCTTCGGCTATGGCGCTCTATCCCATTCGGGTCTATGCTTTCCTGCCTGAAGGTGTGTATCGTTACGATTCGAAAGCGAATGTATTGAATCGGGTCATCGAAGGAGATCGTCGGGAGCTTACCGCGATGCAGGATTTCGCTTACACTGCGCCGCTCAATTTGGTGTATGTGGCCGATTACAGCGTTTATGCGGACCGGAATCAGCCGGTGGACCGCATCCGTTTCTGGTGCGCGGCCGATGCGGGCGGATATACGGAGAACGTGAACCTTTATGCCGCCGGAAACGGTCTGAAGGCCATTACACGGGGCAGCTTCAAGGAAGAGGCGCTGTTGGAGTTGCTGGGGCTCGATCCCGCACAATACGGTGTGATTCTCGCCCAGACGGTTGGCCGGTAGTATTTTCGGAAAGAGTATCGACGAGGAGTTCCCGGAAACGGGTGGCTCCTCGCTGCGTTTTGTCAGGAGCGGGCAGACTGCAGGTCCGGTACCGGGTGGATTTTTCGGACGAACCGTGCTATCGTCGCTTTTTCCTGACAAATGAAAGGGGAATTTCACTATCTTTGACTTCGTTTTGGATACTCCGCCTCGGCAAAACGCAATAAAAATTTGCTTTTGCATTCGGCTTATTCGTAATCTTTGACTTTGTCTTAGATACTTCGCCTCGGCAAAATGCAATAAAAATTTGCTTTTGCATTCGGCTTATTCGTAATCTTTGACTTCGTCTTAGATACTTCGCCTCGGCAAAATGC